>Ga0209755_10003221_pt1 | contig 20735 bp, 18 predicted proteins | sample TergutCo191P1_FD_187301 | JGI IMG/M metagenome (GOLD analysis project Ga0209755, IMG submission 187301) | Cornitermes sp. P1 segment gut microbial communities from Petit-Saut dam, French Guiana - Co191P1 (SPAdes) (version 2) | ecosystem: Host-associated > Arthropoda: Insects > Digestive system...
CTTTCAGAGCCGTATTTACCCGTTATGACAAGCTCGATACTATCTTCTCGGCCTCTGTTATCCTCGCCTCTATCATTATACTTTTACGTTGTGTGAACACGTCCTAACCGAGTTTTGGAACAACCTCTCTCTTGTTAAATTAATATAGACAGGTTATACTGTGTTCACTGATGGGAAGGTGATAAAAATGTATGTAATCCACGCTGATAACAGCCGTTTTTTTCGTAAGGTAATAAAAGTATTTTTAAATGAACTGGGTATAGATTCCGATGGTTTTGAAAGCGGAGATGATGTATTAAACGAAGTTGGAAACCGTAAAGTATCCTGCGTCATTACAGGTCTGGAACTGACTGACATGACAGGTGAGGAATTAATAAGACAGCTTATCTATTCAGGGCATTCAATGACCATTATTGCGGTAACAGGCAGCGGTAACGAAAACAGGATTAAAAACCTTGAAGCTATGGGCGTTAAAGCAACAATTCAAAAAGGCGGAAACTGGAAAGATAAATTACGGGAGTATTTTTAAAATTCCTGTATAATCAGAGTCAGTCTATTATATGGACACATTATAGACTGACTACCTTATGAAAATTACATTATTTTAATAATTTCCGCACATTGGTAATGGTCCCTCCCTGGAGAGTAGACACATCATTAGTGATGATCATTGCCGTTTTATCAAGCTGTAGAATTTCAGAAATTATCTCTTCTTTGCCTTTGCGATTAGCGAATATCATCAAAACAGTTTTTTCTGAGTTCATACCCCATGCCTGCATGGTTGTAACCGCATAACCTTTTTCCCTAAGACGGCTTACCAGAACTTCGTTTTCCTTGGCAACTATTGTCTGAATAAGCACCCGCCCCATTGCGATACGGCTTTCAATCATTGATCCCAAATAAACGCCTATTGAAAAACCAATACTGTACACAATGCCTTTTATCGGCGCTTCGACAATTCCCATAATTACACGGGAGGCTACAAATGTCCAAATCAATATTTCTATAAAGGAAAGTAAAGTCCCCTGTTTCCGGTAACCTTTACTGATAAGAATAAACCGCAAAGTAGCAATCGCTACTTCGATGATTTTTGCGATAAAAATAAGGAATAACTCCAGCGGCGACACCGCAGTAAAAAGTTTAATTATAACTTCTTGCATGGAGATATTTTACCGCAAAACGTCATTTAAAAGCAATAACCATATTAAACCTACTTGCTAACAAACAGAAAACAGCGTATACAAAATAGAAAGGGAAAAAATGAAAGTACTATTGATAGGCGGAACAGGAACAATATCCAGTGCAATTTCCAGGCTGGCTGTAAAAATGGGATGGGAGCTGTATCACCTAAACAGGGGAAACCGCAGGGGTGAAATTGAGAATGTCACTCATATCCAGTGCGATATAAGATCAGAAGATGACGCTGTAATCAGAGAAAAGCTTGAAAAGGCGCTTGGCGGCAAAAAGCGTTTCGATGCTGTCGCTGATTTTATAGCGTTTGTCCCGGAACATGTTCAAAAGGATTTCAGGATTTTTAACGGTCTGTGTAATCAGTTCATATTTATTTCATCGGCTTCAGCATATCAGAAACCTCTTTCATCGTACCTGATAACCGAAAGCACACCTCTTGCGAATCCGTTTTGGGAATATTCCAGAAATAAAATCGCCTGCGAAAATTTCCTGATGGAAAAATACCGGGAGTGCGGTTTCCCGGTAACTATAGTACGTCCAAGCCATACATATGATGAAAGAAGCGTTCCGCTGGGAGTTCACGGCAGCAATGGAAGCTGGCAGGTACTCAAAAGAATGCTGGACGGTAAACCGGTTATTATTCACGGCGACGGTACCAGTATATGGACGATGACGCATAACAGCGATTTTGCCAATGCTTTTGTTCAGCTTATCGGAAATATTCACGCCATTGGAGAAGCGGTGCATATAACATCGGACGAAAGCGTAACATGGAACCAAATCTATCAGATTATCGCGGGCGCGCTGAATGTAGAATTAAAAGCTGTACATGTATCAAGCGGCTTTCTGGATAAATATTCAAATGGCCGCTACGATTTTAAGGGCAGTCTGATTGGAGATAAAGCCAATTCCGTTGTTTTTGACAACACAAAGTTAAAAAGACTTGTTCCCGGTTTCTGCGCCAAAGTCCGTCTTGATCAAGGGATAAAAATGACAATTGACAATGTACTGGCCCGCAGCGAACTTCAGCGTGAAGACGCGGAATTCGACAAATGGTGTGACAAGGTCATAGAGTTATTTCTTAAATAATTTTGGAAGATTCCAGCTTTGATCTTTCATGGATATAAAAGCGATAATAATAAATAATGCAGCCATAACTATAACGAATATCAGAGGTATCAGGATGCTGCTGCTGTCTTTTTCCTTTGTTTCCACAGCAGCTCCGACTATAACAACAGATTCATCTACCGGAACGCTGTCATCTGTAAAAACGATAAAAAGACAGATAATAATTGTTAATAACATCAAAGCAAGGGCCGCAAGACTGGCTAAACGAATGGAGAAATTTGATTTTTTATTAAGAGCCAAATAAATCATGGCTCCCATAATAATTATACCTATAAGAACACCAAGAAAGATCATTAAATACTCCTGTTTTTATTTTCGGCTGAATCCAGGCAAATTTAAAAGCGGAAAACATGTAACAACCGCAATTTAATGACATAAAAATCAGTGTTGTCATTTTATGGCATGTATGGTATAATCTTTATATATTTTTATAAGCGAGGTAGAGAATGGCTCATAAAATCAGTGATGATTGTGTAAATTGCGGCTCCTGCGCACCGAATTGCCCGGTTGAGGCAATTTCCGAAAAAAACGGTTCACATTCAATTGATCCGGAAAAATGTACGGATTGCGGCGCATGTGTAAGCGCGTGTCCGACAGAAGCAATTTCGCAGGGGTAAATTTTGTCAATCAGGAAATTAGGCAAGGGGTACGCCCTTGCCTTTTTTTTATTTTTTTTACCGGTATGCTACGCGCAGGAAGCCGGTACTATTGATTACCCGGTCATTACCAGGCTTGACAGCAGAGATTTAAGCTACAGGCAGTATATAAATGATGTGGAAAACAACAGAAGACTGCTTTTCGCTAACCGCGCGCGAAGCGGAACAACCGCACAGACCGCAGAAAATCTGACTATTTACCAATACACCCCCAGCCAGGGTGAAGATCTTTTATTCCTGGCGGCGCGCTGTAATGTACCGTATTCAGCGCTGGCAAGCCTGAACAGGTTAAATAATCCCGCATCATTCCAAACATTAAAGCCTCTGCTGCTCCCCTCCTGCCCGGGAATTTTTCTGCCCGCCAGGGCGGAGTCGGAACTGGAAATGCTGCTGGGCGCAGGAAGGCTTTCAAGCCAGGAATATGCGGAAATAAAAATAAATATCACCGGTATTTCAGAAACATACTTCTTTTTCCCCGGCGCCGATTTTTCGCCCACAGAAAGAGCATTCTTTCTGAATTCCGGTTTCCGGTTTCCTCTGCGCAATTACCGTCTGACAAGTGATTATGGCATCAGGGAAAGCCCAATTTCCGGTAACATAATTATGCATAATGGGATTGATCTGGCGGCTCCGGCAGGAACAGAAGTGCTTGCGGTTGCGGACGGAATTGTTACAGAAATTGGATTTGATTCAGTTTATGGGAATTATATTATAATAAGCCATGGTGAAAGATGGACAAGCCTGTATGGACATTTGCAAAAAATAGAAACAGTCTTGCGATCTGCGGTAAAATCCGGTAATCTTATAGGTAGGGTAGGATCTACAGGTCAATCCACAGGGCCGCATCTTCATTTTGAATTACATCAGGATGGGAGAGCATTAAATCCCGGTAATCATCTTCGTAATGCTAATTAGAGTCGTCTATTATTTGAAAAAGCGGATTTAGAACATAATGTTCGCGCACGTTTTTTTATTCAAATCCAGGGTTGCTGTTCCAAAAATTGAAATTTTAGAACAGCCTCAGTTATTATGGAAATGATTTTTGGAATGGAGCATGCCAGGGTTAAAGATATTTTTGGCTTTTTTTTTGATAATCCCCATTATCTCTTTGCAGGCTGAATCTTTTCGTACTGTTGTAGAAAACAGTATAGTTATAACCCCAGAAAACCCATCAGGAATTACAGCAGCATTGGGAATTCAAAGTTCATTACTTATCAACCTGGGCGGTGAAGTCCGGTTCATAAGAGGTATAGAAGTAGAAATTTCCGCACCGCAGAACTGGCTATCATTCCGCGGATCGCTTGTTATGTCAATGTACAATAATCTCAATCCTCAAAATGCATCCGGAACAACCGATATGGACGGTAACCGTATTGCTTTTGAACCTTTACCTGCCAGACTTCAGATTGTTTACCAAATACCTGTCCGCCAATCCCATGGTTTACGGACTACCCCTTATGTTATAGTTCCTGCCGGCATAAACTATGTAAATACTTTTCCGGTCCTTTTCGGGCTAATGCCAGTTGTAAAAGGCATGACAGAAGATTTTGAGGCGTTAACCTTCAACCTGACAGTAAGACCTATCCTGACCGATGAAGGCGCCGTCGTTTTAACTCCACGCTTTCCACCAATACTGCGGGACAAGCCATTTACTGTTCTGATTGATGATGTGCCGGTAGAAAATATCAATGACAAGTACTTTCTGAGGGAAGGAGAACATCACTTGGTAATCCTTTCAGAGGATTACAGAAATGAAAGCCGCCGGTTCCTGGTAGAACGCGCCAGAACCTTAGACTTGATAATTGAACTGCAAGACCCTACCCCATTATTAATTTTTGAAGCTCCTTATAATGCGTTGATTTTCCTGAATAATGAATATATTTATCATACTCGTGAACCAATTGCAGTTGAACCAGGTCTTCATGAGGTTAGATTTCAGATTGGCGATTATACAGTAATAAAAAATCTGAACACCCAACGCGGAAAAACCTACCGTGTATCTCTTGCATTGGATTTAATTATTGATGAAAATGAACAAAATTAAAGGATAAAGTAATATTTTAAGCCAATTCCTGCCTGACACACTTTATAACCTCAATTATTAACGCCTAAATTTTGCATAATGGCTTTACAATGCCTTTTAAATAATATATAATCTAAAACAGCTGGGTGGGTGAATATGTTTAAAAAAAACCATTTTAGAAAAATAACCTAGCTTCCGATATTTAAATTGTCAGGGTTGTAGTTCCCCTCCCAAATCACTACAATTCTGATATGCCTCAAGGGCATGGAGCTGCCCGAATACATATTCGGGCAGCTCCGTTTTTTTTATACAATCCACCCTATTAAAAAACCTTACTTGTATTAAGCATTCATTTATGATATTAATACCTAATGCGCGAACGCGAAAAGCAGGCCGAAACTGATGATCAGGTTAAATTAAAACCGTTTCTGGGTATCAAGGCAGGCATTTGGCTTACAGGATTATATTCATTAATACTGCTTGCGGCTCTTTTTCTTTTACTGGTATATCCTGGACTGAGAAATCCAGGCGCAGTACTTTCAATAAAAACAGAACCTGAAGGAGCCGCCATTAGGGTTAATGGCATTTATATGGGAACTTCCGGTTCCGGCAGTGGAATTTTTGTTTCAAAAGGACAAAAAACGATAGAAGCCGTTCTTCCCGGATTTGAAAGTCAAAGCGCGTTTCATGAAATACCCGGGCGAGTATTTGGATCGCTCTTTTTTCCGCTGCGTTACCAGATTGAATTTAATCTGAAAACAAGGAGTCCTTCAGACGCTTTCGCGCGATCAGCCGCAGATTTTGCCGCGTGGACTTTTGGCGGAGAGCCAACTGCGGTCTGGCAAATCCCATTGAGCCTTTCAGAGGGAGCGTACAGGATAGGTCCTGAACATGATCCTGCATCAAAAGAAATACTCAATGCCGCATCTCGTTTCACTGTAACGCGAGCCGCTTTACGCGATCTTGTGCGGGCAAAATTTTTGATGGATAGCGGAGGTCTCTCTGCGTCTGCGGCAAATTTGGCAGGTTCAGTTACAGACATTCTGCATTTCCTGTCAGAAAGCCCAAACAGCGCCGAATGGCTTTCCGATCTTTTACCGCCTGAAACTGCTGTTATTGTGAGGAATTCTGACTGGTATAAAAATACAGTCAAAACTGACGCAGCAATACAGCAAAACACATCAGAAACAAGACGAATGTCAGCAGGTGAACTGCTGGCAAACGAGCGGAAAATCGCCGGTTTATCATTTATTAATTTTGCCAATAACGGGTTTATGATTAGCGTAAATCCTGTTCCGGGATCTTTATACAAAACATTTCTGAATGAAAACCCCGAATTTGATAACGCCGCTCAAAATGAAATCTTTCCGAAAGCGATGTATGAAAAAGAGGATATTACCGGAGTTACATGGTATGCCGCACAGGCATTCTGTAATTGGCTGACAGAGAACCTTCCTTCATCAATGGCAGATATGGAAGCAAGGCTGCCTACAGAAAGTGAGTGGGAATATGCAGCCGGATACGAAGATGAAATTATTAACATGAGAAATACAGGCTGGGAATGGTGTTTGGATCCCTATGCGCCGCTCCCCTTTTTCAGCGCTTCACAAAAAGCCATTCAGGCAGTAGGCTCTCCGGAACGCACCTTAAAACGAAAACAGTTATCCGCGTCTTCACCAACCAGAGCATCACTTCCGCCTGATTTTTCATCGCCTTATGTTACCTTCCGTCCTGTTATTTCCAGAAGGAATCCATGAGCGAAGGCATAAAAACAATAGCGCAAAACCGTAAAGCACGCCACGAATATTCAATAGATGAGAGCTATGAATGCGGCATAGAATTGCTGGGAACAGAGGTTAAATCATTCCGTGACGGAAAAATTTCTTTTCCAGATTCATGGGCGGAGGTAATTGACGGCGAAATTTGGCTTCGTTCTCTGAAAGTAGCGGAAAATCCGTTTTCCTCGGTTTTTAATCACGATCCTGACCGCAAGAAACGCCTGCTGCTGCATAAGGAAGAAATAAAACGCATTAAACGGAAAGTAGAGGAAAAAGGTTATACGCTAATCCCACTTGTTTTTTATTTTAAAAAAGGCAGAGTAAAAGTGGAACTGGGGCTTTGCAAAGGTAAAAAAGTTTTTGATAAACGCGCAAGTTTACGCGAAAAAGATTTAAAACGCGAAATAGCCAGAGATTTCCGCCACAGAATGGAGTAAATCAGTTTAGAATATTAATTTTTGTTTTGAGATCGAGCGGTATAAGCTTCAATTAATTCAAACATTAAAAGAAAGGAAAAAATCAGCAGACCCGCGCATATTGAAATTATTTTAATAATTTTGTCGGAAAAAAAATCCGGTTCTTTGGTAATATATATTTTTCCCGTTATTGCAGGCGATGAGTTTATTCTCTCAAGACCGACAATCCTGATAAAACGTTCATCTTCATGGGCATAACCCATCTGACGGGCATGTACCAACAGGGTATCATGATCATATAACAGGTTATTTTTGGTGTTTTCCAGCTCTTCATTAATGTATCCCAATTCTTTTATATTGGCCAATTGCTGTTCACGCTCTGACAAGAGCTGATTATAGGCTGATAAACCTTTTGGACCGTTTAAAATTGAAAACAGCGCGTAAATCGCAACAGCAGTCCATACCCCAATGAGGTATTTTGAGAGCTTCATGGTACGATTTACGGTATTTTTTAGCGGATTCTTGACAACAATCATTACCTGGATTAACATATATATAGAAACTACTGAAAACTGGTAATTATACCGATAATTAACCTAAAAGCTTTATTAGGGAGAGGTTAATGGCAATTGAAAAAAAACCTTCGATATACTCAGATCGCGGAAGTATTGGCTCCGCTGATGAATTAGACGAATACGGGGTATGGGTAAAGAGCGAACCCCAAATTCTTTCAGCACACAGCTCTGATATCAAGGAAACCAGCGGCCTGCCTCCCGTTTTAAGTGATTTAGCTGTTAAATCAGCTTCAGAAGATATTTCAGATGATGATTTCGCGGATGATTTATCATCAGGAGAATTTACAGACGATGATTTTACATCTACAGCTGCATCAACGGCTTCAGATGATGATGATGCTTCAGCCGATGTGTCTTCTGCATTCGATGATTTTGACTTTGCCAGCGATGAAAATGAAAAAACAGATTTAATTGATGATGTAGTTAATAACATTGAAGACGCTGTAGAAACCAAAACAGCCGGTGAAGATGATTTAGGCGGCATTGACGATATCGAAGAGGATAATTTGCAGGATTTTGAAGCCAGCGCTTCAAGTTCAGAAATTGATGATGATTTTGACATTGACTCGCTTACCGAAGACGATGATACAGACATATCAATTTCCGGTGATACCGACGCAAATGATATAGATTTATCAGCGGAGACCGGTGATCTTGATTTATCGTCATTGGATGATTCATCGATAGATGTATCATCATTGGAAGAAGAATATGAAGTCCCAACAGTAAAAGCGATTTCAGGCAATAAAGATATAAAAATAACAGAAAACATTGAAAAAAATATTAGTATCCAGGAAAACAACACATCCATTATTCAGAATAAAGAATCAGGCTCAGGGCGCGAAGATTCTCCTTCGGATCTTTCAACCCAGCTTTTACTGAAAATCGCCAATGAGCTTTCATCCATTAGGGGTGAACTGTCCGAACTGAAAAGAGAATTCTCAATTGTCCGCAGTTCTGCTCCGCAGGATTTTGTTCCGGAAGCAAATACTGGTGAGCCGGAAGCTGAACACAGCGGCTTCTTCCTGGAAGAAGAAGATGAAACAATCGCCCTTACAGGGGATGAACTGGACAACATTCTTAACACCGCGGACTTCACAGAAGAATCCGGAGCAAATGAAACGCCTGAAAGTGATTTCTCCGCCGTAATGGATTCCGACATCATGGATACCGCCGGTCTCGACTCAAGTATCATGGAATCTGAAATCATGGATACAGATCCGTTAGCTGATATTTCTTCCGGGGACGATCTTATGGCAGATTCAACAGAACCGGAAGATATTAACATTGATATTGATGAGGCTCCTGAAAGCATTGAAATCGCCGAGCCTGAAAAAGAGACTGAAGAAACCGAAGAAATTGAAATAGAAACTGTAGAGTTCGAGGATATCGCATCTGATGAGATCGCATCCGCAGAACCTGTTTCCGATACAGAAATAAGCGGCTTAACCGGTATTTCTGACAATTTTGACAAGGAGACAGCCACAGTTGACACTCAGATTTCCGAGCTGGAATACGATGATGGTTTTACTGTTATTGGTGATGACATCGAAGAAAGCGGGACATTATCAGAAACATTAAAAGACTCGCCTGTTGAAGAAATTGAAATAACAGAAGAAACGCTTATTGAAGAAATAGACGAAACAGAAGAAACACCTTTTGAAGAAGTTGAAATAACAGAAGAAACGCTTATTGAAGAAGTAGACGAAACAGAAGAAATACCTGTTGAAGAAATTGAAATAACAGAAGAAACACCTATTGAAGAAGCAGACGAAATAGAAGAAACACCTGTTGAAGAAACTGACGAAGCAGAAGACTCATCAGATAACGATACAGAAGAAGAGTATATAGATATAGGCGATCTTGGAATTGATTTAGATTCAGATGCTTCTGCGGATGAAGAAGCATCGGCTGAAGCAGACGGGCTTGATATCGATTTATCGCAGGTGGATTTTTCAGATGAAATCACCGCTGTGGAAAATACGGAAGATTTTCAAATTGACGAAATAGTTTATCTGGATGATGCAGAAATTGACTCAGGCGCTGATGATGATTTTCAGTTTGATGAAGCGATATATTTTGATGATGATTTTGACGCAGGCGATAACATTGCTGAAAGCGCCGATTCTACAGACAACACAGGCGGCAGCGCTGATGAAAACGCCGGAATCAGCGAAAGCGGTGATTTTACGGATTTCACAGGCGGCAGCATTGATGAAAGCGCAGTAGTAAGCGGAAGCGGCGATATTGCAGATTACGCAAGCGACAACACTGATGATGATGAAATTCAAATCGATGAAAGCAAGGATTCCGATGAACTTAAAGTGCTTCGTGAAGAAGGCGCTCAGCTTTCTACCTATCCTCCCGACAACGTATCGTATCTTGAAGATGATAACAAGGATAATCAAAACGCATCAGATTCCCTCGGGTTTAACGCAGATGAGCTTGACTCAGATCCGATTGATCTTTCTGACGCTGTAATTGATGAGCCTGTTTTATCAACTGAAGGCATTGATGAACCTGTAACAGAACCGGACATTGACCTGGAATCTATCGAAGATATAAGCAGTTTTAACATTGAAGAGACAGCCGAAGAAGAGCAAACCCAGGAAGAGATAGAGGATGCAAGCGCTGATACTGATTTACAGGCGTTTGAAGACGCGTCTTTGGATGAAGCCTTAAACGATAATTCCAGCATTGATCTGTCAGAAGATACACTGGACATTGAACTGTCAGAAGACGACTCTCTGGACATTGAATTGTCAGAAGACGATACCCTGGACATTGAATTATCAGAAGACGACACCCTGGACACTGATATGTCAGGAGAAGATAATTTGGATATCGAATTGTCTGCAGATGATAGCCTGGGTTTTGATCTGTCAGAAGAAGATGATGATTCAGTAATTGATGAAGAAATGGATGTTGATATTCCGGCGGACGATTTACTCATAAGTGATGATCTGCCATCTCATATAACTTCATCCATCGATGATGATTTTGAACAGGTAATTCCGGAAGGTTTTGAAGCTGAAATGGAAGAAAGCCTGGCTTCTTTTGACGATGAGCCTGAAGAAGAAAAAGTAGCGGATAGTATTGATAATACGCCGGTTATTCCCAATGAAACCTCAAGCATAATCAATAAAGAAGAAAAACCATCCGCTTCTGTTGCCGCACAAGCCATTTCAGATGCAGTAGAACTTTCTGACACAGGAAAACAACAAACAACTGGCGGAAGCAATAATTACATGTTAATTCCTACAGAACTTAAATCCGAACTGCGGAATATTCTGTCATACATGGATCAGCTTCTGGATTCCCTTCCTGAAAACAAGATCGAAGAATTTGCCAAATCAGAATACTTCGATTCATATAAAAAACTCTTTAAGGAACTGGGGCTGGTATAAAAACCGAACCTTCGGGTAATTCTCCCGGCGCGCAGCTTCATTCACGGTACAATCCTCTTGGTGAAGCCGTGCGTTATGTCGACTCTCTGAATTTAAGCGAAATAATTGAATGTTTCATTTTAATTGAACCGGGTAAAGGTTATCTTGTATCCGCACTGCGGGAAAAATTTAAAAACAGTAAAATCATAGTCCTTCATGTTGATAAAAGTTTTGAAGATGACAGCTTTTCCCAGCCGGGAATCTCCGTACTGCACGGAACAGGCGCAATGAGCGTTCAGGATTTCCTGGAAAGGGAAACGCCTGATATTGATGCTTCCCGTATCCGAATAATTGAATGGCGGCCCTCGCAGAATTTTTACAGGGAAGCCTATGTAAAACTTCTGTCCATGACAGTAGAATTTATTAAACGTACAGACGCAGGAATAAAAACAGTATCCGCATTCGGAAGACGATGGATAAAAAATTTTTTTAAGAATCTGGATAATGTACAGCAGGTTCTTCTATATAAATCAATGGAAATGCCTGTTATTGTTACAGGTTCAGGACCAAGCCTTGAAAACGCGCTTTCGGTCATCAGGCAAATGCAGGAAAACTCATTAATCATTGCATCTTCATCTTCAATAATGGCTCTTGCTCACGGGGGAGTATCCGCAGATATAATAATTGCTGCGGACGGCGGCAGTTGGGCATTGCAGCATTTATATCCGTATTTCAGAAAAGATAGCCGCGATACGATAATTGCAGCTAACTTTTGCGCCGCTCTTCCCTCCCAATGCGGCATTGTTCCGCGGTTGATTATTAATGACGGCAGTTTTTGGCAGAGTATTATACTCCATGAACTTGCGCTGCCTTCGGTAATTATTTCCCAGAAAGGAACTGTAACAGCCGCCGCCGCAGAGCTTGCAATGCTTCTAAGCGGCGGAAATATTTATCTTGCCGGAATGGATTTTTCCGTAAACGACATAAGAACCCACGCAAGACCTTATGCTTTTGATCGCCTGATCCATGATAACGCTGTCCGGACATCTCCTGCGTATTCAAAAAGTTTTCTCCGCTCAGGGATTATACGCGAAGGCGGAGATTACGGAATTTATGCCGCATGGTTTAAAAACAAACTCGCTTCATGGCCCAAACGGATTTTTTCGCTTAACGCCAGCAATAAAATATTCGAAGAAGCGCCTTCCGTTCCGCTGCCTGAACAAGCGTCAGAGTTTGTGAAAAAAAATATAAGCGGATATTTTAAAACAATAAATGTTAACGATCATGGCGCCTTCAGAAAAAAAGGAGCGGCCGCTCTTTGTGCCGCGATAAAAGACATCCGCTATTCGCAAAAATTAAGAGCGGAACTTATCCTGATGCTTTTTCCTGGCGAACATTATGTAACAAATGAGAATCTGCAGGAAGCAATACGCGGGGTGTCTCATGGATAGGAGATACGTATTCCTGGAATCAAAGAGCGGCGATAAGGTTCCAGCGTTAATCACACAATCGGGAAACACGCCGCTTCATTCCATGGTTGATCCAAAAAGGGAAGCGCAGCGATTGGTATCAACAATTACAGATGATACAGGTTTCTTGATTATTCTGGGTCTTGGCGGCGGTTTTATTCCTGACGCGGCTTTGGCCAATACCGCCGCGCAGGTTATAGTAATGGATTTTAATATTACAGAACTGTTATCCGCCATTGATTACTCAAAGCTGACGCGTAACGCACGTTTCACACTTATTGCAGATCCTTCGCCGCAGGAAATAAAATGTTTTATCCGTGACAGGTACAATCCGGCTCTGTGCGGCGGAATAAAAGTCATACCCCTGCGGACCAGAACAGACGCGGACAGAGAAAAATTCAGCGCGGCCGTCTGCGCAATTGAAGAAGCAATCGAAAACGCCGGCGCCGATTACTCGGTTCAGGCTCATTTTGGCAAACGATGGTTTTCAAACATTGTACGCAATATAAAAGAAATCAAAGCGCCGCAGGAAAATATTTTTTTTAATGAGCAGCCCAATGAGGCCGCAATTGCCGCGGCAGGTCCTTCGCTTGATCTACAGATACCAGCCCTGAAAGAATGTAAATCGCGCCGGGCTTTTATTATTTGTTCAGATACCGCACTGCCAGTCCTTTTGCACCATGACATAGAACCTGATACAGTAGTTTCAATTGACTGCCAGCATATCAGTTACTATCATTTTATGAACTGTAAAATGAATGACATACCTTTGTTTCTGGACATCGCTAGTCCTCCCCTGCTCGGTTCTTTTTCACAATCGCCGGTTTTTTTTACAAGCGATCATCCGCTTGCTCAATACATCTCGGAATACTGGCAGCCTTTACCGCGCCTGGATACATCAGGAGGCAATGTTACATACGCCTGCCTGTCCCTTGCTGAAAATATTGGCGCAAAGAATATCATTTTATTCGGTGCGGATTTTTCTTATATTCGTTCAAGAACCTACGCAAAAGGAACTTATATTTATCCATTCTTTGAAAAAAAGCAAAACCGCCTTTCACCTTTGGAAGCTCTTTCTTCAGCATTTTTATACCGCAGTCCGTTTCTGCCCAGGGAAAAAACAGATCCTGAGCAGGAATATTATGAAACATCCCAGCTTCGTTTTTACAGAAAAAAACTGGAAGAAAAAGCCGCAGTAATGGAAGCGTTTATAACCTTTGCGCAGGGAAAGGGCGCTCCAATTAACATATACAATGAAAAAAAAACAGGAAAAACGCCAAAAAGAACTGAACAATTAATGAGCGGCGGCGTGCAGAATAAAATAATTGACAGCGAAAAATTTCTTGAACAGTACCGTGATGATATAAAAGCTCTGCCTGATGCAGACAACGAAGACTATTTACAAAAGTTACACATCAAAGACCGTAAAATATTTATCACTTTGCTTCCGTATACAGCGTTTTTAAAACACCGTAACCCTGCGTTAAAAACAAAAGATTTAATTGAAGATGCAAAGCGTCTGAGCGTACAGGAAATTGATCGAGTGCTGCAAACCACTTGTTAAAATAATAATGTTTAAGTTATAGTATCAATATAAAGGAGGTTCTTATGATTTTAAGGGGAAGTTATTCATCTGAAGTGATGCATACGTCTGTAAACATTCAGGTTTACATTTCAAATCCCGGCGCAGAGCCGCCGTATAAGATAATCTACTTACTGCATGGGCTGCATGGAAACCAGGAGTCCTGGATTGATAATTCAATGCTGATGCATTACGGTAAGGAATACAATGCGGTTTTTGTAATGCCGGATGTAAGCAGAAGTTTTTATTGTAATCTGAAATACGGAAGGCAATATTATTCCTTTGTCGCTGATGAGCTGCCGGCAATTAGCCGGAAAATTTTCAATATTTCATCCAGGCGCGAAGATACAGCGGTAATTGGATATTCAATGGGCGGTTACGGCGCTCTCAGACTGGCGCTGTCAAGACCTGAACAGTACAGTTTTTGCGGAGCCATTTCCCCTGCTTGTCTTTACTTTAAATCAATTCTGGACAAACTTCGCACTGATGCCGCCGCATATATGAAAACCAGCGCTGAAGCGAAGGAGATAGTAACAGACCTTTACTCCATATACGGTGAACCTCTTGAATATAATCCCGAATATGATGTCCTGTATCTGGCTAAAAATTTTCCTTCCAATATGCCAAAACCAAAAATATATACCGTATGCGGCACGGAAGACGATTTGGTAAAAGAAAATCATCAATTCCGGGATGAATTAAAGGATGCCAATCTGGATTTTACATACGAAGAATGGTCCGGCGGACATGACTGGTACTTTTTTAACGAAGGACTGAAAAAAACTCTTGAAGTTTGGCATAACAGTCCCGGATGAATCTATAGACAGCCAGAAACAAATTTAATTGTCTTGTAGGCTCAGATTCATACCCCGCCGCTTTAAAGTGATTTACTGAAGGTTCTCCAGATATATTCTCCCTCCCCTTGAACATACCTAAAATCTGTTCCATAATTAATTAAATTTATTGGTATAATTTTATGGAAGAACTGCAATCTACAGAAATACTTGATCGTGAAATACTTGAGGACGCAAGGAAAAAAGCCCTTCGCATCCTGAGAACAGCGGAAGAAACGATAAAAGCGCAAACCGTTCAATGGGAAAAGAAAACCACAGACAGCATTAATGAACTGGATAAAAAATACAGTGAACAATATGTACAAGCCGCACAAAGGGTAATGTCAAGGCTTCCGATTGACAAACGCCGCGCCAAAATAGAAAAAATTGAAAACCTTCTTCAGGACGCGGTAGAAGCCTGGTATAAAAATTCAAGCCGGGAATTAATATTAAAACTTTTAACAAGAGAACTTGTTAACCGTCTTGTAATAATCAATGATCAATTAATAAATAAAAACGGGCAATTAGCGAAAATTGACGGCCTCAGCCGCAATGAAGCGGAGACTATCATTAAAAAAATAAATTTTAAATGCAATATTGAAGAGACTGCCAGCGATAATCATTATCCTTCCATAACGCTTATGTCAGGCGATACGCGTATAATAGCTTCCATGCAGGATGTTATAGACTCCCTGCTTCAGGAAAAACGCGCTGAACTGGCCGGGGCTCTTGTTGGCATCGCCTTCATGGAGGGAGAGATATAATGCAGGAAGGGCGAGTCTGCAGGATATCAGGCCCGATTATCCGCGCATCAGGTCTGGGAGCCGCAGGGCTTTTTGATCTTGTGGAAGTGGGAGAAAAACGCATAATCGGAGAAATTGTCCGGCTTGAAGAAGATGAAGTCGTCATTCAGGTTTATGAAGACAATACCGGTCTAAAAATAGGCAGTCCTGCATGGTCAACCGGCCGCCCACTTTCCGCTTTGCTGGGTCCCGGTCTTATGGGAACAATTTATGACGGCATCCAAAGACCTCTTGCCCTCCTCCATGAACAGGACGGCGCATTCATGAGACCGGGAGGAAGGGGCAATCCCCTTGATACTGAAAAGAAGTGGCGTTTTATTCCCAACCCTGCGTTAGCTGCAAAAATAGCCAGCGGCGGGAAAGTAAAGGCTTTGGCCGGACTTGAGCTTGGCGTAATAAAGGAAACAGAAAGTATTAACTGTAAAATAACAATTCCGCCTGATATAAAGGGCGGTGATCTTGCGCATTTATGCGAAGAAGGCGACTACTCTGTTTTTGAAATTGCAGCTAACACAAGCGCGGGTGAAAATATAACATTTGCCCAGTGGTGGCCTGTCCGCCAGAGCCGCCCCATAGCGTCACGCCTGCCGCCCGATGAACCTCTCCTTACAGGAGAGCGCATAATTGACATATTTTTTCCCCTTTCAAAAGGAGGAACCGCCGCGATACCAGGCGGTTTCGGCACCGGAAAAACCATGACTCAGCATGCTGTTGCCAAATGGTGTGATGCCGATGTAATAATCTACATAGGCTGCGGAGAGCGCGGCAATGAAATGACGGACGTACTAACAGAGTTTCCCGGGCTTTTGGACCCGCGCACAGGACGCAGCCTGATGGAAAGAACCCTGTTAATCGCAAACACATCCAACATGCCTGTCGCGGCGCGGGAAGTGTCAATTTATACCGGCGTAACCCTTGCGGAATTTTACCGCGACATGGGTTACCATGTTGCAATCATGGCGGACTCAACAAGCCGCTGGGCTGAAGCGTTACGCGAACTTTCAGGCCGCATGGAGGAAATGCCGGCGGAAGAAGGTTTTCCGGCGTACCTTCCGACACGGCTCGCCGAATTTTACGAACGCGCCGGCCGTGTCCGTACTTTATCAGGTGCCGAAGGTTCTGTCTCAATAATCGGAGCTGTCTCTCCTCCCGGAGGGGATTTTTCAGAACCTGTTACGCAGCATACAAAACGTTTTATCCGCTGTTTCTGGGCGCTGGACAGGGATCTTGCAAACGCCCGGCATTACCCTGCAATCAGCTGGACAGACAGTTATTCTGAATATGCCGAAGAAGTGCAGCATTGGTGGGAACAGGTTAATCCCCACTGGTCCAGGGCGCGCAAGGCATGTATGGATCTTTTAAAACAGGAGCAAAGGTTAGCTGAAATTGTAAGACTAATCGGCCCTGACGCTCTTCCTGATGAGCAAAAGCTGATTCTTCTGACAGCGCAGATTATCAAGGACGGCTACCTTCAGCAGAATTCATTTGATGATGTTGACATGTACTGCGTGCCTGAAAAACAGGTGCGCCTTCTTAAATTAATAATGGAATTCCATGAAAGAGCGCGCACATGCATAAGCCTTGGCGCGCCCATGACAAAAATAACGGCGACAGGTTTAAAGGAAGGAATATCACGCCTTAAGAGCACGGTAAAAAATGACGAGCTTGAAGGGCTAAATGAATTTGAAGGAAAAATGCGCAATACTCTTGAAGAACTTGAAAGCGTTTACCGCTCCCGCATTTCAGCTAACATGGCTTCTGTGCCGGGGAAAATTACATGAAAGGCATCGAATACAGGGGGCTTACCCGGATAGAAGGTCCTGTTGTAATAACCGCGCGGAGCCGCAATGTGGGCTTTAACGAAATGGTTGCGGTCTACGACAGGGAAAACAACAGAAGGCTGGGCCGCGTGCTTGACTTGAGCGAAGAATGGACAGCGGTACAAATTTTCGGCAATAGCACCGGCCTTTCCGCGGATGATTCAAGGGTTGAATTCCTGGACAAGCCAATGGAGCTGAGGGTCGGCGCAGGATTGCTTGGGCGGGTATTCAACGGTCTTGGAGAGCCGATTGACGGTTACAGTAACATTTTTTCTTCCAAAACTCTTGACATTAACGGCCTGCCGATTAACCCATACGCCCGCACATATCCGCGCGATTTTATTCAAACAGGAATTTCGGCGATTGACGGAATGAACACGCTAATCCGCGGACAAAAACTGCCGATATTTTCGGGTAACGGCCTTCCCCACAACCGCCTTGCCGCTCAGATTGTCCGCCAGGCTAAAATACTTTCGTTTAACGACAATTCCGCGCCTTCGGAACAATTTGTTGTGGTATTCTGCGCGATGGGCGTTAAAAACGATGTCGCACGCTTCTTCCTGGAAGATTTTGAACATTCAGGAGTTTTGAATAATGTAGTGGTCTTTCTGTCGCTGGCGGACTCCCCTTCCCTTGAACGGCTTGTAGCTCCCAGATGCGCGCTAACCGCCGCCGAGTACCTTGCCTACGAAAGGAACATGCACGTCCTTGTTGTGATGACCGACATGACAAACTACTGCGAGGCAATGAGGGAAGTGTCTTCCATCCGGGGAGAAGTGCCAAGCCGTAAAGGATATCCCGGCTACCTTTACTCAGACCTTGCATCCCTTTATGAAAGAGCCGGAAAAATTAAAGACTCAAGCGGCTCAATTACCCAGATTCCAATCCTCTCAATGCCGAACGATGATATAAGCCACCCGATTCCCGATCTGTCAGGCTACATCACGGAAGGACAAATCGTTCTTGATCGCGAACTATTTCAGCGCGGAATTTACCCGCCTGTCGCGGGTCTTCCCAGTCTTTCGCGTTTGATGAAGGACGGAATAGGCCCCGGAATGACGCGCGAAGATCACAAGGATGTATCAAGCCAGCTTTTCGCCGCATACGCGAAAGTAAAGCAGATCCGCAATCTCGCATCGATAATCGGCGAAGAGGAACTTTCTGTAAGCGATAAACAGTATTTAAAATTCGGTGAAAAGTTCGAGCAGACTTATCTTTCACAGGAAGAATACGAAAACCGCGACATTGGCCGAACTCTGGACATTGGCTGGAAAGTATTAAAAGAACTTCCCCGGGAAGAACTGCTGCGGGTAAGGGAAGAGTATATAGAGAAGTATATGTCACCTAACAAATGAAAAATAATAATCCAAAAAAAAAGCTGCCCTCTTGACAAATATAATAATATTTAATTAAACTTAAAAAGTAACATTAAAAAGTTTTTGTCCCATCAGCTCATATTTTACACATCACTGATAAAAACCGGCAAGTATTTACCGGGAAAATTACATTTTTTTAAGGAGATTTTTATGGGAGAAGTTCATGTTGAAATTACTCTAAAAAACGGCGCTGACATTGTTTTAGCCAGCAATGGACATATAGCGGAACAAAATATCCGCTATGCTACAGTAACTGCCGTTGTGGATACAGGAGCAATGTCGCTTGTAATCGGCGATGAATTGCGGAACAAATTGGGATTAGCCATTGTAGAGTCCCGTACGGTGTCTCTCGCCGGAGGCTCAAAAGCCTATTGCAATGTTGCTGAACCGGTTCAAATTTGCTGGAAAAACCGTATTTCCGTTATACGTCCCTGGGTTCTTCCTGACGAAAAAGAAATCCTTCTTGGCGTAATTCCTCTGGAAGAGATGGACGTAATGGTTGACCCTGTAAATAATACCCTGGTCGGCATTCACGGCGATGAGATTATAGGAAGATTAAAATAAGCAGAGTCTGTCTATAATGCGGATACATTATAGACAGACCCTGCTTAGTGAGTTTCGCGCAGAGTAAATTTATTCAATCTTAAACCTGTTCACTTCCTTAATTAATTTGTTTATCGCATCCCTGTTCTTGGTACTAATGTCGTTTACTTGCGTTACGGCAATATTGATTTGCTCCGCACCTGTCGCCATTTCACTCATACCGGAAGCGATTTCTTGTGTTACTTTCTCAAGATTCAGGCTTTCCTTAATAACTTCCTGCGAGCCTTCAAGCATTTCTGTTGAACCGGTGCTTACCTGCCTGGTTAGCTGGTTTACATTGCTTATACCGTCCAGAGTCTGCTTGGAACCTTCCCCCTGTTCTTCCATCGCGCGGAGGATGATGTCTTCCTGCTGGGATACGGTTTTTACGTTTGTATCAATCGCTTCAAATCTGTTAAGCACGTTTTGCGTGGAGTTGGAAATCTTATCGATAGATCCCTTTATCTTTTTAAGCACTGTGCTGATTGTTTTGGATTGCTCAGATGAATTTTCCGCGAGCTTTCGGATTTCATCGGCGACAACGGCAAAGCCTTTGCCTGATTCACCCGCGTGAGCCGCTTCAATCGCCGCGTTCATACTCAGGAGGTTTGTCTGGCTTGAGATGTTTTGCATAACAGAGTTTATTTCCAATAGACCTTCCGACTCGCGGGAGATTTCCTGAATGTCAGCCGCGACTTCCTGCAGGCCTAAGCGTCCGTCTTCTGAAGCGCTCGTCAGGTTCTTTACATTGGAGCTGTTTTTTTCAAGAGTGCTTGTAACAGAAGATATATTGGCTACCATTTCTTCGATAGCGGCTGATGCCTTAGATACGTGCATATTCTGCTCTTCAACATTTGTATTTAATTTTTTGATGTTGTTTGTAACCTGTTCCATCGTGGCGTTGGTCTCCGTAACGCTCGCACTCTGGTTTATCACCCTGCCTTTGATGCTCTGGATGTTTGCGGTTATTTCGTTCACAGCGGCAGCTGTCTCGTTCATATTACTTGCCAGCTCGTTTCCTATTTCGGATAAAATATCGGCTTCTTTTTTAATTATCAAAATCAGCTTTCTTATCTTTTCTATTGTCTGGTTAAAGTAACGGGAAAGCTCCGTAATT
>Ga0209755_10003222_pt1 | contig 20733 bp, 21 predicted proteins | sample TergutCo191P1_FD_187301 | JGI IMG/M metagenome (GOLD analysis project Ga0209755, IMG submission 187301) | Cornitermes sp. P1 segment gut microbial communities from Petit-Saut dam, French Guiana - Co191P1 (SPAdes) (version 2) | ecosystem: Host-associated > Arthropoda: Insects > Digestive system...
CCATATCCGAATTGCCGCCAATATTAAAACACACGACAGGCTTTCCGCAAGACAAAGATTCCATTATAGTGTTTGACAAATTTTCACGCTTACTTGGAACTACAATAACATCGCAGGCATTATATAATGACACCAAACTAATGGTATCACTCAAATGCCCCAAATAGTGGATCTTATTTGGTAACTCAGGCACGTTCGCCGGCTCGCTCGAGCCAAAAACAGCAAATTCAACATTTTTTGCTGAGAGTTTGTTCAATGCATCTATCAATAAATCATACCCCTTATACGGCGTAGAGGTTGCCTCAATCGCGCCGAATAATATCAGTTTTTTATCTGTTGGCAAATTCCACAACAACCTAGCTTGCATCTTGTCAAAAGGCTTGAAAACAGAAGCGTTTATTGGATTTGGCAAACAAACCATGTTTTTATCCTTAAAAACGGAGCCCTCTTTTGCGCAATCTTTCATCCAGCGACTCAGGCCGATTATTGCCATACCAGAAATGATTCCAAAAGTCTTCTTTTTTCTCTGCAAAACCTTAAAGCTTAAATCCTTTTTTTTCTTACTCCCCAAAAAATCACAACTTCCGCAATCCTTAGTATATTTATCGCACATTATGCCCACCTCGCCACAACGTAGCATCCCTTCGCCACTATGTGGTAGAACTTGGTCTGCCACAACGTGGCATCCCCCCGTAAAAGGCCACATATCGTGCAGGCTCCATGCTATGGGAGCATTTATTTTTGCAATATCCTCAATTGACAAGAAATCGAAGCAAATCCAATGCAAATGAACGATATCAGGTTTTATTTCGTTTATTGATTTAATCAACCTCTTGTTTGATACAGCCTGCGAAGAAAAAGGCCCCCATTTTTTCGATATAGTTTTTTTGTATTTAATAAGCTCATTTTTTCTAAAGACAATCCTGTAAAATTTGTATATAAGCCTATTTACAATACCCCTTTTTTCAGTGAGCGTTACTATAGAGTTGATATCACTTTTCTTGTTGGCGACAAGCATTCGCGAATCAATGCCATTTTGCAACAATGCTTCATGCAACCTAAAAGCCGCCCGTGCTGCACCGCCATAGAGGTCGTCTGTATTTATGTGCAGGATTTTCATTTGCTCCTCATTATTTCCTTAGTATCTTACAACATTTTTTTATCAGTTTTTGCAAAATCGACTTTGGTTTTGCTACTTGCATATCTAAAAATGCTTTATCTCTTGTGATGTCAGCATTAAATGATAACGGATGTTTTAAAGGCAAAGTTATTTCTCCTTCTGGTAAAGCCTGAAACATCTTTGCAAGGGCATCATTTGATGATTTAGTATGGGTAGCATCTTCCCCAAACCCAATATTTTTTACCAAATTACAACATGGCAAAATACATTTCCAATCATTGAGTAAATTTAAAAAAGACCATTGATAATCCCATGCATCATTTGCATTTCCTGCTAAAGCATTGTCAAATATAGCTGCATAATGCTTTGCTTGGTAGTCCGTTGGGTATACCCGATTAATAAAATCTGTCTGCCGTAATAATTTCCACTTTGAAATATAAAAATCATAATCTCCCCATGCTCTGCGCCAGCTCGCAAATGCCCCAGAAGTTAAAACGTACCTAGAATAATAATAAGTATCGGATATTTTTTCTTTATCAAAAAAATTGAACCCACCAATCATAGATATTCTTGTATCATATCTATACTTATAGAGAAGTTCCTCACAATAGGGGAAAAAGCTTATGCCCGGGATAACGTCGTCTTCAAGCAGTATTCCCATTTCTTCATTTTCAAAAAACCATTCAATTGCTTGAGCTGGGCCTTGCCCGCATCCCAAATTTTTTTCGCGAAAAAGTGTTTTTACATCGCAATCCCAATCAATTGATTTGAGAGCATAATCTCTGACTGATTCAATTTTTTCTTTCTCACCTTCACGATTATCACGTGGGCCATCAGATGCAATATATAGCTTTTTAGGAGATACTTTACGAATTATATCAAAAACCTGTTTTGTTGTATCAAGACGATTGAAAACAACAAAAAGAATAGGCACATTAAAATTACTATGCGTTTTTAATGTTTCATCATTGTTTATCATTTTTTACTCGTTTCTAAAAAAATCATTCTTCCAAAAATCATCAATTCTCACTGGAAATTCTACGGATAACTCTCTTTATCATCTGCCTAAATTGTTTTTTCAAGCCACGCAACACTAACGACATAAAATATTTTTCTTTCGGAGTTTTCGCCAGTAACATCTGGCATTTCGGCATCAACGAAGAGTATTTTTCGTCCGACAAAATTCTTTCTTTTGACAAATCAAGCATCCAGCGAACTTGCCCTAAATCTCTTTCCAGAGTATCAATGTCCAAATTACTTAACATATCCTCGGCAAGCGTCAGATGAGACAATATTGACAAAAACAAATTCGAATTTGTAGTGTAACTATCTGGAACGCTATAATAAACGTAAGTTATCTCTTTTGTAAAAGCAATTTTTGTTATGTATTTCAACATAAAAAAAATCCAGTAAGTATCCTCATGAATAATATGTTTTTTTAAATACAAATTATGATTTTGAATGAATTTTTTTCTTACGAGTTTATTCCACATAGTAGACGGTATATGATCAAAACAATGCTTCTTTATCTCCAAGTTGCCATCAACTATTTCTGGCAATTTTTCATCCGAAAAATGAACAAATTTCCTATCATCTGATTTTATTTCAATAGCATTTCCTATAATCACATCTACCTCAGAATATTTTACAGCCAAAGACACAAACAAACTTATGCATTTTTCCGTAATTTCATCATCGGAATCCAAAAAAAACAAATATTCGCCATTCGCTTTATTAATGCCCGTATTTCTTGACGCAGAAACCCCGCTGTTTTCCCTATGCCTTATTAATAAAAAATCAATGTGTCCAGTATAATTTTCTATTAAAGCTTGTGCCAAATCAAGAGAACTGTCCGTAGAACAATCATCAACAATAATACATTCAATATTTTTATAGGTCTGTTTAACAATGGAATTAAAACAACGCTCAAAATATTGTTTTTTATTATACAGCGGAATTATTATTGACACCAAAATTTGATTTTCCATATATTTACCTCTCAGTGCCCCCTCGAAAAACAGATAAAACACCTCGCCGCAAAGCGGAGGGTATCTACCCAAAAGGGAATGAAATGCATTTTTAGTACTAAATCATTTTTTAATGAAATTTTTTATGCAACATTTTGTTTTAATTTTCTTGGGAATATTTCTCAGTTTGCCGCAAAACTTAAACAAAGCATCTGTGTTATCAACGCCAAAAAAAACAATAGATACGTATTGCTTTGGAGGATAAAGAATAGGCATTTTCTTTATTCTTTTTCTCAAACCCTCGCCAATGGCACGATATTCCTGTTTGTATTGCTGTTTAAGATCTTTTCTATAATGAAGGACGAGTTCACATAAATCTTTTGCCCTATCAAGCATGTAACCGACACCATCCTTCCCATACGTTTTATCATCTCTTGACCATTCAAATAAGTCATCAACAATAGAAAGCAAATCAAATAATCTTTTGGGCGTAACAGTAGACATAATTGAACCGCCCCTTACTCTGTAAGCGTAAGACAAAGAATGGCTTAACGCTATTTGCTTTGTTGTAAAGAGTGCCCGCGGCATCCAATGTTCATCCTCATGTAAAAGCCCCCTCTTAAAGAATAAATTATTTTTTATCAAATGCTCCTTTCTTATTACAAAAAGCCAAGCAGTCATAAGCATAAGCGAATTTTTCAAACCATGTATTATATTCTGTGGAGAAGCAATCTTTATATCGCCATCATATTTGTCAAATAATTCTCTTCCCCCGTCTTCATAAAATTTGAAAAAATTAACATTTAGTACAATATCTGTTTTATATTTCTGAATAATATTAAATAAATTATTTAGTAAATCATTATCTGCAAATTTATCATCGCCATCGAGTAGAATAATATATTCACCTCTCGCTTGATGAATTCCGACATTTCTTGCATCGCTTAAACCGCCGTTTTCTTTATGAATTACTCTTATTTGAATATATTTTTTTTCATATTCATCACATATCATCAGGGAATTATCTGGTGAACCATCATTAACTAAAATACATTCATAGTTACTAAAAGACTGTGATAAAACGCTTTGAACACAATCGGCTAAATATTTTTCAACCTTGTAAATCGGAATTATTACTGAAAAAAAAGGCTTCATTTATGCAACGCTACCTCATTTAATTCCATTTTACTTTCCTTCTTTACAAGAAACTTCTCTTTTCTCAACTGCATAATGTGTAAGCATTTCGTGTGTGCCGCCAAAAATAAAACAACCAATATTTTTATCCTCCTTCCGATACGGTAATTTCCTGTCCACGATAAATTCCGATGCATTATTTGGGATGCATCGAGATAATATTTGCAAAATTTATAGAATTGATGAAAATGGTGTATGTCCTTTGATAATCCCAAGTGTCAATTTCATGCTTCTCCATATCTACTAAAAATACTTATCTAATATTTTTTATCCACCTTTCTTGTATATATATCGCTTATTTTTATTGTCAGAGACCCCCGGCAAAGCCAGGGGCTTGAATTCGTGAACCGCTCAAAGCGGTTGAGCCGCCTAAAGGCGGCAGAGAGTACAGCCTACCTGAAAGTATTTTCCGCTATTCCAGCCGCTTGTCCACAGCTTCCTTTTTTACGTATATATCGCCTGATTGCCTCCGCACTCTTATCCTGCCGTTGGCTTTTGTTGGTTGCACATACAGTTCTTTCAGCCTGTCCTTTGGCATCCACACTGAGGTTTTTTATATTGTCGTAAATGTCAAACATTGGGAGTCCCCCGGCAAAGCAGGGGTTTACCCTTTAAATTAAAAGAACAAAGACACCAAACCTTTCGGGCCTAGGTGTCTCATTCATGGCTAATCATGTGATGTAATTTTATTTATTTGAAATGAAATGCTTAAAATATGCAATTGTTTCTTTCAAGCCGTCTTCTAGGGATATTATGGGCTCCCATTGCAGTTTTGTTTTCGCCAATGTTATATCAGGGCGACGCTGTTTTGGATCATCAGGCGGCAGTTCAAAAAATACAATTTTTGACGAGCTATCTACCAGTTCAATAATTTTTTCCGCCAGACTTTTTATGCTAAACTCAGTTGGATTACCAATATTAATAGGTCCTGTAAAATCCGTTTCCGTTTTCATCATCCGCACAATAGCGTCGATTAAATCATCAACATAACAAAAGGAGCGGGTTTGACTGCCATCTCCATATATTGAAATATCATCGCCTTTTAACGCTTGCATGATAAAATTACTTACCACCCTGCCATCGTTTGGGTGCATACGAGGACCATAGGTATTAAATATTCTTACCATTTTTATATCAACATCATTCTGCCGGTGGTAATCAAAAAACAACGTTTCTGCACACCTTTTGCCTTCATCGTAACACGACCGTATGCCAATAGGGTTTACATTTCCCCAATAAGATTCTATTTGAGGATGCACCGCAGGATCCCCATACACTTCACTTGTAGATGCTTGTAAAATTCGTGCACCCGTACGTTTTGCCAATCCCAACATATTTAGAGATCCTAAAACATTGGTCTTGACTGTTTGAACAGGATCAAATTGATAATGCGGCGGACTTGCAGGGCAAGCAAAATTATAAATTTGATCTACCTCTGTAAAATACGGAATGGTTACATCATGGCGCACCAATTCAAAATAAGGATGCCCTATAAGATGAGCTATGTTTTTTTTCTGCCCTGTAAAAAAATTATCAAGACAAAGAACATCATATTTTTCACCAATTAGTCGGTCGCAAAGATGGCTCCCCAAAAAACCTGCACCTCCAGTAACAAGCACGCGGGTATTAAGTGCATATACATGAACTGTATTCATTTTAGGCTCCTCCAAATGAAGAATATTTTTATAAATATCCGCAGAGCAGAGCTCTGCGGTATTCCCAACCAAGTAATCTAAGCGAATAACTCCAATTGGCTGTTTTCGTGTATTTTCTCATATGCCTCAAATTTTCGACCTTGGTTCTTTATTATGCTCTTTACGGATGAGCTTGCTCATCCCACTACTATACCATACTGTCTACAGCCGCAGCAGAGCTGCGGGGTATTAAACCGTATCGGCTTCGCCTAATTAGGAGCCTTAGTGAGCGATTCGATTTCAAGGGAACACGTCTCTTCGCATCGCATCAGCACCCACCTTCGCAGGCTTATCTGCCCTAATAAAACTTACATCTCTCAAATCATCCAACCATGTTTCAAAAAAGAAACTATTCTTACCATATGAATTATCAAAAAAAACAAATGGTTTCCCCAATAAAATCGACAAAATGGCAACATGCAAACGAGTTGTGTAAATGTTTTCATATATTGAAATTTGTCGAACACCTTCTTTAATCATTGTTTTCTTAAACACATTTTGAGCATACAAGTCAGCAAAAAAATTGGGGATTTTTCTATTTGTAATAAACTTATTCAGTAAATATGCTTCTCTGTATTCTTTTTCAATTGTTATCCAATCGTGCGTCTTAAAATGCTTCTCTGAAATATATTGCGAATAATCAACCGAGCTGTCAAGTTCTTTGTCTGTCCGTTTGAACAGGAGCACTGATTGCGGGATAACAGGAAGGGCATGTTTTCGCAATTCTTTTTGTGGAATGCAAAAGGCCATATCGGGAACCAAAAGAATGTCATTTTGAAAATTCTCTTTAAGAATATCATGAGATTTTTTATCCCGTGCACAGATAGTTAAATTTTTGTGCCTAGCAAAAATTTCAGCATCAGCCTTCATTTTATTTTTGTCATGGTAAAAAACTGTCTGCGGTAAAACAATAATTTGATTATACGGATTATTTCTTATTATTTCTTTGCGGAAAATCTGATGCGCTTCCCACAAGTCGCCAAAGTTTCCCCCTCCGTGCAAGAAAATTACGTTTTTTTGTGCTTTATCCTCTCGCTTCGTGATACTTTCCATCTTTTGCCTGGAATAGGTTCGATACGATGTCTGATATAAACATTTTAACCCCGTTCTCTTTAAAAAATGCTCTATACCGCGCCAGATAAGCGTGTCCCCAATATTTGTATGATAAGGCAAATCAAGATAAATACATTTTTTTGCTTTGCCATTCTTGTTGATCACAGGCACTAGCTGTGCATCAATAATATCCGAAAGCTGTTTTATTTTTTCGATAGAAGTCATTGATACTATCTGCATCCTACTTTTCCGCTGAAATCTCAATTCCACCAACATCAAAACGTTTGTATCCTGGATATTTAAGACAGAGTTGCTCATAAATTTCTGGAAGAGGAGGAGACACGTCTACCAGTTTTATTTTATACGTCTTGAAGGGAGATTCTGCCATAATTTTTTCATAGTCCTCATAAAACAGGCGGTTTAATTCGTTTGTGTGGTATGACCATTGACACAAACAATCAAGTTGCGCCTGACCAAACGGAAGTTCTTTATCTGCAAAATATTCTCTTGTTTCTTTTTCGGTTTTCATTAAATGGATGAATGGCGGGATTCCATATTGATAGTCCTGTCCCTTGAAGATACCGTTATACTGTCCGCCAGCATAATAATGTCTGGCGCAAGGGACCATATGGGAGAAAAAGAGGTAAAAAATCGTCCGTGATTTGTAAGACAGTTGTATATTCTTTCTACAATATGCGAAAGTGTCAGGATATGCTCAAATGCATTCGCGGAAACTGCCACATCAAATTTTCCATAGAAATACCACCAAAAATTCCTCAGTCAACAAAAGAATATCTCATCAAATAAGTGTTTCACCACCAGCACATAAATTTATTAAGGATTGCCCCCGAGACGTTCTTGTGAAAGTGCTTTTCGTATAAGTTGCGGAGTATGTTGTAATTCCAAGAATTTATTATCAAAAAGACACCTTTGAGTTATATAACAATAATGACAACGGAAATTACATGTTTCTGTTCCAATGTATGTTTCAATGTAACGTTTTATGCCTCCCATGGTATAATTCCTTCATTATCTAATTCTATTTTTTGTTTAAATAACGAAACTGTTTTAGCATAATTTCTATATGCCAAAACATCCCAATTATTCGCTATTTCAGGGAGGTTTTTCCATGGTTTTACAGATGTTGTGTAATGGAATAATTTTGTATCTTGTCTTGCGGGTCGATAGCCAGTATAAGGTGTGTACCAACTATAATTCCACTCTGGTGGTAAAACAAAATAATCTTCTTTAACCAATAAGGCTAAAACATCTTGATCTACAAAATGTCTTTTGTGACGATTTGTGTAATAAATAGCAAGTTTAAAACACTCACTATACGAAAAACGCTCCCTAAATCTACCAGTATCAAAAACAAGAACACCTGCTTGAATATAACGTAACCAATTATCCAAATACAAAAATATCGGCCGGCTTCCAAAAAAAGAGTATGCTCTATTCTCCACATTTGTACTTACAGCGGGGGACAAAACGGCTCCCATGCAATTATTCTGAATGTCCAAATCGTATAACTCTGCAATATCAGCTTTTGCAAGCATATCACCATCCAAATAAATGACCTTGGGGTATTTCTCAAGCCAATACGGTATAAAAAACCTTGAAAAGGTGTCAATGCTAAAATGAGCATCAGGCTCACATGCAATTGGAATTTTATCAAGTGCACTTTCCGTATTAATAAAATCAATCTCGCAATATGGGAATTTTAGCATTTGATCCATAAGGGCAATTTTTGTATTCTCCGAAAAATTTTGCTCAAATAGTACAAAATGATATTTTCTCTGGGGGTTCGAATTATCCAGTAGCGATTGTAACATTACTGCCATGTAAGGAGCAAAATACTCATTGGCACTCATAACAACAGGTATGGCATTTTCAATAAACTTTAAATTCTGAGGTCTAATTATCTCACCTTGCCAATTTTCTGCTAAATTCCTTGCTGTTTTCTCATCATGAAAATAAATATCACTGCGATTTTTAAGCTGTCTTTTTATTTTCTTTTGAATGGCTGGCGTAAATATCTTCCCATCAAATCGCTCTAATCGATCGTTTAATCCCCCACCCTGGAACAACCTCCTTGCTTTCCCGAATGCATAATAAGACATTCTTTTTATTTTTTTGAGCACTTGCCATAAAGCTGTATCTTTTATTTTTTGCACCAGTTCCATAGTTCTTTCTCTCAATATTTCCTGTGTTTTTCCCATTCCCAAGCGGTTCTAACTATTTCATATATGTCAAACCTAGGAATAAATCCGAGTATTTTTTTAGATAGCTCATTGGAAGCCACCAAAAATGGCGGATCCCCATGCCTTCTTTTTGAAATTCTCACTGGGACTTTCATTCCTGTTATTTTTTCGCAAACAGAAATTATCTCTTTAACTGAAATACCTATCCCTGTTCCAAGATTGATACATTTGCTTTCACCGTCAGATAATATAATTTCCAGTGCGTTTCTATGTGCTGTGGCTAAGTCACACACATGAATATAATCACGTATACAGGTTCCGTCAGGGGTATCGTAATCATCTCCAAAAACATTGATCATGTCTTTTTCTTTTGTTAATGTTTTCAGTACCAATGGAATCAAATGCGTTTCAATCCTGTGGCTTTCCCCTATACTTCCACCAGGGAGTGCCCCTGCCGCATTAAAATAACGCAATGCGATATATTTCAACCCATACGCATTACTATAGTCCGACAGAATTTTTTCTACGATTACTTTTGTATTACCGTAGGGGTTTATAGGGTTTTGCGGATGACTTTCGTCTATCGGTATATAAACTGGCATTCCATAAGTTGCACAGGTCGAAGAAAAGATAATTTTCATCACTCTATGTTTAAGCATTGAAGACAAAAGATTAGTAGTTGCCACAACATTATTTCTATAGTATTTTTCAGGATTTTCTACTGATTCGCCTACATAAGCATAAGCAGAAAAATGCATCACCGCATCTATTTTACAGCCTTCAAATACCTTATTTAAGGTGTCACTGTCGTTAATATCACCACAAACAAAATCATTTCCAACAATTGATTCTTTATGCCCTTCAGACAAGTTATCATAAACAATAACATGATAATTATTTACATTCAATTCATGAACAACGCAAGAACCGATGTACCCAGCTCCTCCGACAACAAGAATGTTTTTTTTCATTTATTGTTTCCGTGCCCCAAATTTGAAATGTTTTTCAAAAACCTTCATTCCTTTCTGAATATTCTCCGAATGTTCCATTGCATCTGCTGCTAGCTCGTTACAAAACAACAATCCACCCCTGAAGAATTGTGTTATTTGCCAAACACTTAATTTTAATACTCCGCAATTTGTGTGGTAACTGGTAAGAGTATGCACAAGGTTTCCAATAGAAACCTTTAACGCCTAGAACCATCAGCGTACTCTTGGGTCATTTGACCCTTAGTTAGGGTAATCTACCCAGAGAACATACTCTTATACCCCCAAAGATCGGGGTATGTATTCCCTCGCAGATGATTAACTCTTCCCTATTCTCAAATTTCAGAATACAACCTTCAAAAAAAATATATCGTATATGCTTTTCTTTTATATTTTAGGCTTGCAATAAATAATTTTGCTTATTTTTTCGTTAAGCCGATTTTGCATATCATATATTTTATCAACTGCAGTATCACAAAAAAACGGTTGTCCTATAAATGAACGATAAAATTTATCATTTTCCTGTAATTTTCTAATTTTCATCAAAGTATATTCGTTATTCTGTTCGTCAAATTCGTCATACCATAATATTATATCAGGATTGACGATACCGGGCTCGGGATTTTTGCTCCAGCCGTTGTAAATCGGGATACACCCCGAAAGAAGGCTATGGAATATCTTTTCAGTAACGTAACCTTCCCCTATAGAATTCTCAGGGCAGATATTGAATTTATATTGCTGTAAATATAGTTGTTTATTGTCGTTGTATTCTGTCTTCAAGGAACTGTCATTATGCAGCAGCAATCCTGGACAATCCACCTTGGCAATATTATTAATATCATTGTAAATTTTTGTTCTTAACCCATTCAGATCATGACGCGAGATAAGTGCACAAAATTTTTTTTTGGAGAAAGATTGTTTGGAATTATCCAATATCGCTTTTATTTCGTCTTTAGATAAATTTTTATTCTTGGAAAATAGCCCCATCCAAGTAGGCGAGCGTATATAGTTATCAATTTCATAATATTCATACCCTACGGATAAACTAACATAATCAATACAGTTCCCTTTATATGGTTCCAACCCCTTAAATATGGGATTACTGGTATTTTCACCAGTATAAAATATTTTAACTCGTGCCTTGGATTTTTTTAATTTCCCAATATCCCCAAAAACAGAAAAAACTTGGATTTCGGGTTTATAATGCTTTACTACCCTCACTTGCGAGTAGACATTCTTAATTATTCTTAAGTACAACGATTTTTCAGGCTCATGCTCACTCCAAAAATTAGTAAAACAAACACGTATAGATTTATTAATTAAGGATACAAGCATTTCGTATATATAGCTACATATGAAACAAATTGAATCAGCAAAGTAAGTTTGTAACTTCATGAAATTTCTTTTAAAATATCTATATAGTTTTTTCATGCGTTTTATGTATTAAGCTTAGAATTTATGACATCACATATTTTCTCATTGACTCGATTCTGCATATCGTATATTTCATCAACTGCAGTTGCACAAAAAAACGGTTGCCCTATAAAGGAACGATAAAATTTATCATTTTCTTGTAATTTTCTAATTTTCATCAAGGTATATTCGTTATTCTGTTCGTCAAATTCGTCATACCATAATATTATATCAGGATTGACGATACCGGGCTCGGGATTTTTACTCCAGCCGTTGTAAATCGGGATACACCCTGAAAGAAGGCTATGGAATATCTTTTCAGTAACGTAACCTTCTCCTATAGAATTCTCAGGGCAGATATTGAATTTATATTGCTGTAAATATAGTTGTTTATTGTCGTTGTATTCTGTCTTCAAAGAATTGTCATTATGCAGCAGCAATCCTGGACAATCCACTTTGGAAATATTATTAACATCATTGTAAACTTTTGTTCTTAACCCATTCAGATCATGACGCGAGATAAGTGCACAAAATTTTTTTTGGAGAAAGATTGTTTGGAATTATCCAAATATCGCTTTTATTTCGTCTTTTGAATTGTTATAACAGAAAAACCATTTTGCCCAATTAGGAAATCGTATATAATTATGTATGTTTATATAATCAAATCCCAACGAAAAATCAACATCTTCAACACAGTTCCCTTTAAATTTTAAATGCCTCGGATGATTAGTATTTTCGCCTGTATAAAATATTTTAACTTGTGCTTTAGATTTTTTTATTCTTCCCATGTTTCCAGAAATAGAAAAAATTTGAATTTGAGGTCTGAAATAATTTACAATCTTGAACTGCGGATAATTATCCACAATAATTTTAAGAAAATAATTTTCGTTCACGTCCCTAAAATTGGTAAAACAAACACGCACAGATTTGTCAAACAAGGATATAATCATTTCTTTCGTGTATCCGCATATGAAATGAATTGAACTGACAAAACAAACCCGTAACGTCAGAAATTTTTAAAAAAAACGATATATCCTCTTAACGATCTTTTTTAATTTTTCATTGATTTTCCCCAAAAGCGGCGTATGATATTCTTTTAATCGCCTCATGGTTCTCTCCTTACACCTTCTATTTGCTTTCGACAATTTCCCATGCATGGATAGGGCATATCATGCCATCCCCCCAGGGAAGATATGGCGAATCGCTGATCCCTCCCCTTATGGTAAAAAAAATAACAGGTGCATTAGCATTTGGCTCTAGCAACCATTGCTGGCAATGCAGGCTGGATATCAACTCGAGTTTATATTTGCCCTCATTTAAAAATCGCTTTGGTATTTTGCTTCGCAAAAGAAAATCGCCTTTTCTTAGCTGGGGCCATTCGTCTGGATGAGTATCGGTTGAGCAAGAGGTATAAAGCAAAATATTATCTTCGTTATATAGCACATAGCCAATTTTAAAAGCGGAGTCCACCTTTTTGATTATACCTCTGACATTAATCCATATATCAGCATCATTAGAATTTATGCTTATCCTGTTCACATTATTATCTGTTATAAAAAAACTAAGAGGCTTGAACCACTGGTTATTAAATTCGTTGTCGTTGTTATACCATTCACTTTGTAACAGTACTGTAGCATCTTGATCTTCAAAGAGATATTTATGTATCACATCTTTAATATTTTCAGACTTATCTATTACCCTTCCTTTCTGTAATATTAGACCAGCATTGCACAACTTTTCTATATTGTTCATATTATGACTCACAAAAAACACCGTCCGCCCCTCACCTGTACTCAAGTCCTGCATTTTCCCAAGGGCTTTCTTCTGAAACTCCACGTCCCCTACGGCCAGCACTTCATCGGCAATCAGTATGTCGCTGTCCAGATGGGCCGCCACGGCAAAAGCCAAGCGAACGAACATGCCGCTGGAATAACGTTTTACCGGCGTGTCAATATGGTGCTCTATCCCGCTAAAGTCTATAATGCTGTCCATTTTCTTGGCGACCTGGCGTTTTTTCATGCCAAGTATCGCACCGTTAAGGTAAATATTTTCCCTGCCAGTTAATTCTGCATGGAATCCAGTTCCCACTTCCAAAAGGCTTGCGACCTTTCCCCTTATTTTAACAAGCCCTTCGGTAGGCGCAGTGATGCGGGAAAGTATTTTCAATATCGTGCTTTTCCCTGCGCCATTTTTGCCAATAATACCTACTCGGTCTCCTTTTTTTACGTCAAAGCTTATATCTTTCAGAGCCCAAAAATGGTCTTTGTCGGCGGCATATTTGTCTTCTCCTATTTTTGAATTGGGGTCTTCTTTTCCCAATTTCAAAGCCAGCCATGTTTGAATATCTTTTCGGAGCGTGCCGCTGTTGATTACTCCCAAGCGGTACATTTTAGAGAGGCGCTCAACTCTTACTGCTATGTCAGACATTTGCTTTTCCACTAATCATGTCAAACACGATGCGCTCGATATCCCTGCGAAATTCATCCCAATCCGGCTTTTTCACCCAGGAAATCGTCTCAAATTCACTTTGGGGCATGCCTGTTAAAATTTCTGAAATATAGGTCAATTCAATCCCCGCTTCTTTCTGTCTGGCTTCCTGAATTATTGCTGACCAGTCAATAGATTCATGTAAGGCAATTTCTCTTATATCAACAACGTCTTTGGCGGCATACCGAAATATCGCGGATAATTTATTGGAAAGTATATTCCGTATCGAATCAGTTCGAACAAACAAACTTGTCTTATTTGTTCCCGCAAAACAAGGAACCAAATCGTTAACAAAATCAAGCTTTAGCAAAACATCGGTATCTTTTCTTACTTTACAGGTGGTAAAATTTTCAGATCGCACAAAATCATTTTCAGTGCTCCACATAAACCCATTCTCTTTTAATAGCGCGAACACCGCATCCAATTGCTCGTCGTATGCCTGGCTTTGGCTTAAGAAAAAGTCTAAATCATCGGAATATCGATGGTTATAATACGCCCTGCTGAGCGCCGTTCCCCCTGTCAGAAAAAAATCGGTGCCGCTTCGACTTAAAATATCCAGCACCCCATCTTGCAGGGGATAAAGGCTCTCCTCGTAATACCGCGAGGGCAAAATCAAAATGACGCCTCCTGTCTTTGGGCCAAATGCGCATTGCTATTTCCGGCGTATATAGCTCTTTTATCGTTTCGACCCCCCAAAGGGCTGTTACGTAGTGCCAAGGGAGCCGTTCCAATGAACGGACAAAAAGCTTATCGCGCGTGAAAGTCCCGGATGAGCCAAGATTGCCTTGTATAACAGCAAGCATATCTTCATGCTTGTCAAGGTAATCCCAGTTGAGAGAACGCATCAGTTTTATTTTTTCTTCATGAGTCAGATGTAACATATTGCGCCCTGCATAACATCTGCAAAAACTTGCTTTTTCCAAGGAAGCGCTGATTCCGCTATTTACTCAGCGGTTCCCTAGCACCCCACCACGGTAATGCCGTTTTCGACATCCCAGCCCAGTCGATCTTCCCAAACCTTTTCCTTCGCGCTCGAGCGGCGGTCAAAAATAACAAGATAGGCGGGAGCTTCCGCGCTAACCCTGTCGCGGTACCTTGCAACCTGCTCAAGGCCTTCTTCCCGGACGCTGACTGGCGAGTCATGCGAATAAACAAGTTTTATTTCTATAATAGCGTTTGTCCCCTTGTACTCAACCACCAAGTCCATGCGCCCGCGGCCCGCGGCATATTCCCGATCAATGCGTCCACCCCCGTTTATCACCCGCTGCAAAAACGCCATCAAGAGCAGATGCGGAAACGCTTCGGTATATTTCATCTTTTCTTCCCACAACTCGGAATTGCGCCGCCAGAACTTCTGAAATTCCTTCAAAAGCGCGTCCATATCAAGCGAGCCATTCTCTTTCTCCCACTGCCAGTCAGGTTCCGGCATTGCAAGCTGGGGGCTATACGTCAAATGCCGCGCAAGCACTTCGCGGTAAATCGGGTTGGCTACCGAAAGCGTCCCTTGTTCCTTGCTTACCAGCCCCAAATCAAGGCAGAGCCGGAAATCCTCGCTGTCGGCAAGCAAGGGATCCGCCGCTCCGATGATAAGGCTTTCCATAACTTTGCGAATGCCGGGATTTTCCATCCGATAGGCAAGGGCGTCAAGGTGGGTTTCCCGCGCAAGCACCATTTGCTCGCGCGCTTCCTTGACATGAGCAAGCGTTACCGTTTCGGCACATGACTCGTCAAGAACCCGCATTGTGGCGCGCATAAACAATGTATTAACAATCCACGGCTGCCCCTTGGATTGCTCGTGCACGTATTCAATAGCATCCATGCTTATCGCCTGCCCGTTTTCAGCAGTTCGCTGGGCAAATAGATTTTCAACATCGACTTGGGAAAAATTCGATAACACCGCGGAATCTGCTTTTATATTAAAAGGGGAACCAGGGTTCGGCGCGACTCCGCCTTTCGCCGCCGTGACGTAATCTTTCAGATCTCTCATGCCGACAAGCGCAACCGACACAGGAAACTTACCCACGCCCCGATCCGCAAAGCCGGTTCGCAGCTGCCGCAAAAAGTAAATAAGCGCTTCCCCTTCCAGCACATCCGTTTCGTCAAAAAGCACGACAAGAGGCTTGGGCGCGACTAGTTCCGCCCATGTTTGCATCGTGCGATGCAAAAGAAATTCCGCATCGCCAGAGGGTAGTTCAGGTATGGGCGCCCCTGCTTTTTTTGCGAATGCGCAAACGGCTTTGTGAATATTAACCATTGCTTCCGCCCGGCCTGTTATGCCCTGGCAGCTTTCAATGCTGACATAACATGCGATCGCCTCGCTCCTCGCGTTAATCTCTTTTTCCCAGGATTTCAAGAACGTTGTTTTCCCGGTTTGGCGCGGGGCGTGAAGCACCCAGTACAGGCTGTCGCGAACATAGCGGTGAAGCTGCGCGCCGACAAGTCGGCTCGCCGGGGGAAGCATGTAGTGATCCCGCGGATTGCAGGGGCCGGTCGTATTAAAAAAACGCACGGGACGCTTTTGCGGTTCGTATTCAGCTCGCGCTGCTGTGTCAGACATTTCTTCCAATCGGCCTTACCCGGCTTTTCGCGGGAAACAAGCGATAAACTGCTCGCCATTCATATCGTTTTCCAGTTTTATATCCGGCTGCTCGGCGAACGCGCGGCGCAAGCCGGAACCCAAGCCTGAATAAGGGAGCGTCCGACTTGCAAACATGGCTATCCGATTGTTTCGTATAACGGGGTTGCCGTATTTTACCTCTTCCACGGTCAGACTGTTCGGCAGCTTGCCAGGGCTTATTATTTCAATCCTGTTATCAAAAACCAACAGACGCACCGGAGCGTTCTTAAAGTAATCGCGGTGAACAAGAGCGTTCTGCAAGACCTCTTCCAGCGCAATGATGGATATTTCCGGGACGCCGCGCGAATTAAACCCTTGCCCGGCCTGCAAATACCTGATGCTGCTTTTTACGTACATCATGCCCTGCTTAAAAAGCTCGGGAATGGTTCCGGTTAGGTCTTCGGGTTTGCTCCGGTAATTGCTTCCGCCGATGTCGTTTCCGGCAAACATGACGGCTTTTATCGTAAACGCCGGACGAAAAACCTGAGGCTCGTTTCCGAAAAACAAAAGCCCGGCAAGCGTCACGCGGCTGTTGCGCATAACCTTTTTCGCGGCAAGTGCTTCTTCCAGGCTTAGTCCTTTCTCTTCGTAGCTCATTTCAAATTCTTTTTTGAAATACTCGGAAAAAAGCCTGGCATCGATATTTTTTATGGACGAATCAAAAATTTCCGTCTCATCGGCTGCCAGGCTTCTGCTTCCCAATAAGCGGGCGATTTCATCATTGGAAGTAACTTTGCGCTTGTCGGAGCCGTTTTTTACATAGATAGTACCGTTAGAATCTTTATACGGTTTTGACAAACCTTCTCCAAGGCTTGCGACAAGAAGCTGGTTGCTGTCTACCGTTACCGTCTCGGTTGTCACATAAACCGGGGGATATACCTTCTGCGACGCGACGTTTACAACTTGCTGATTTGCTTGCCGTATTTCGGCGAAAGACAAGCCGTTCAACGCTCCTGTTTTGTCATTCACCCCAAAGACAATAATTCCGCCTTGCGAATTGGAAAAAGCTATCAACTCATGCGCAAGGCTATCGGGATGCGGCATTCGTTCCTTGAATTGAACCGCGCTTGATTCCCCGCGTTTAATGATTGCCAGCAGTTCCGAGGAGTCCATCTTTATTATACCGCATCCGCCACGTCGGCAAAGATTTGCTCGCGCAAATAACGGGAGCAATAATCGTTTAGGTTTCCTATCGCTTTCTGCAACAAAGGGGTAAATTCAATTACTTTGGCAAAAAATCGGACTATGCTCTCTGTCATATATTCATGCGCGATTGAATTCCGCAAATCCTTCAGCTTTCGCAAATCCCGAGAATCCGCAATTCCCCGTTTCTCGGCGTTGTTTGCCGCGTCAATGACTGTTCCGCTATTAGTGTATTCAACCGCGTCAAGATTTCGCAATACCTTGTTTACCAGCATATCAGTGGTCCTGACATACCTAGATGTCATGGCTTCAAAAGCGACATATTCTTCGTCGGTGTAATTTTCCTTTAATCCTGTTTTAAGACAGGCATTAAATGAATACAAAAGCCGCCGCAGGCTTAGATTAAGCGAGTCAAGGTTTTCCGCCAATACTTCTATCGAGCCTTTATCCATATAGCAGAATCCCTTTGGTAACGATATGCTTGAAAAAAGCCTGCTGCCCGTCTTTGGATACAACCAAGTCTATTTTTTGCTCGCCTATCTCATCGCAAATTTTCTGCCGTATCTCAATTTCTTCCATGACGTCAATTTTTAGCGACAAAATGCCAAGGTCAATATCGCCGCCTTTCTTGCTGTCATCTGCGCGCGAGCCAAAAAGCCAAAGGCGGGCCGCCGGATCGACGCTTTTCACGCTATCAATAATCGCTTCTTTCTCGCGCTCTGATATTCGCATTTGACGATGCCTGGCCAATTTGCCCTATGGAACCGCTGATTCCGCTATTTATTCAGCGATTCCCTATACCACGTCAATAAAGGTTTGCTCATTCCTGTTAAAGAGAATAAGCCCCAGAAAAAACAACAAAGCGGTAATTGAGAGGCTTGAAAGTATCATAACCCCGTCTACCGAAGCGGAACCAAAAAACCACAAGCGAAACAGCTCTATAGGGGCGCTGACCGGGTTTGCGTAAGCTATCCAGATAAAACGCTGCGGGATTTCTGAAAGCGGAAAGACGACAGGCGTCGCGTACATGGCCAGGCCAAGGGCAAATGATACGAGGTGCTGCAAGTCGCGATATTTCGTTGTCAAGGATGAGATTATAATCCCCGCTCCAACGCCAATTGCCGACAGCCAAGCAAAAAGCAAGGGAAAAAGCAACAAAGACCAAGACAGATACACGGGGGCGCCCCTAATAACATAAAAAGCAAATATGCCCAAGAACAGGGCAAACTGAATACCTACTTTTATGAAATTGATAAACACATTGCTGATTGGAACCGCAAGTCGCGGGAAGTACACCTTTCCAAAGATACCGGCGTTTGCGATAAAAACATTGGACGCGGCGGTAAAGTTGCTGGCAAAAAAGGCCCAGAGCATGGTCCCTGAAAAATAAAAAAGGGTATGGGGGATGCCGTCGGTTCCAATTCCAGCAAGATTTCCGAAAACAAAGGTAAACATTATCGTGGAAAAAATGGGCTGTATAACAAACCACAAAGGCCCAAGGATGGTTTGCTTGAATTGCGTTATGAAATCCCGCTTTACGAAGAGAAAAATCAAGTCCCGGTAGCGGATAATCTCGCGGATTCGCAAATCCAGGAGTTTTCGCTTGGGCGCTATAATCAAAGACCATTTTTCTTCAGGCAATGCCATATTCAATCAAGCTCCTGTCCCGCGAATTGCGGGCGCCTTCTCTTAAAAGAAATGCCCGAGGCCCAGGGTTATTTCTCGATGTCGCCCGCTCGGCATCTGCCTGTTGCTCAGTAACCAGAGCACGTCCGCCCCGACGGACAGACGCAGGTACATGGCTCGCACGATCCCGGGGAACACCATGAACTCAAGCCCGCCCGCAGCCGCGAAACTGGTTCCGCCGCGGGGGTCGTCGAAAATGGCCACGTCAAGCATCGGGGAAACGTGAAACTCGAAATCGAAAAGGCGCCAGCGCCTGTCGTCGAACCACCGCGAAGGCGCGAAGTCAAGCGCGCGAAACGGAAGGTTCATGTTGACCGACAGCATGTGCTCGGCGCTTATGTCATCATCCGCAATCCCGCGCAGAACATCGCCGGCGTTGCCGTGGTAGCGGTGCCCCTCGAAGGTAAACCACCGCCTGCTCTGGATCCTCGCCGAGGCGCCAAGAAACCTGCTCAGAGCAAGATGCGCCGTCATGCTGAAGGACAAATCAACGCCGAACGGCTCCGAAGCGTAACGGAAAATGTCATAACTGAACGAATTTGTCAGCGAGGCTGAGAGCCCGCTTCGGAAATTGCCGCGCCAGTCGATCCTTCCAAACCCCAGCGAATGAGTGAGGTTCACGAATGGCCCCCTGAGCGAATCGTGAACGAAGGGCCTCCCGGGAAGCTCGTGGTTGAAAGTCACGGAAGGGCCGATCGTGTAAGCCAGCTCGCCAAAATTGCCGGCCCTCAGTCCAGTTGGTATTCTCCATGAAGCAAACGCCCTGCTGGACATGTACGGGCCGCTCTGAAAAAGGCCATCCCGAACCTCATGGTTCACTATGACCGACCCGTCGAAGCCAACCGTTAGCATGGTAAAACTCAGCGGGAGGTTCACGGAAAGCCCCGTTATGTTTCTGAAGAAGAACGGCTCCTCCACGCCCGGCCTATACCGCAAATCGTTTTCGAACCTGAAATTCCAGTCGAAGCCAAACGCCGAAAAAGGGACGCTGGCGTCCAGCATGAACCTAAACGAGTTGCGCCCTTCATTGTCGCGGTTGTAGCCAAGATCTATGCGCAAGGGCCTCATCGTTCCGAAGAGATTGTAATCCCTCGCCCTGATGTCGATCCCCATGCCCCTGTGGGAGTGATAGGACGGAACGGGAAAGGCTATGACGTTAAGCGAGTCCTCGA
>Ga0209755_10003223_pt1 | contig 20726 bp, 22 predicted proteins | sample TergutCo191P1_FD_187301 | JGI IMG/M metagenome (GOLD analysis project Ga0209755, IMG submission 187301) | Cornitermes sp. P1 segment gut microbial communities from Petit-Saut dam, French Guiana - Co191P1 (SPAdes) (version 2) | ecosystem: Host-associated > Arthropoda: Insects > Digestive system...
TCCATCATTTTTACCTCCTGTTGTTTGAACTTTGAGCGGTTCGCTGGCAGGAGGCTCTTTCATATTTCCGTAAATGTCAAACATTGGGAGTCCCCCAGCAAAGCTGGGGGTTTACCCTTGAAATTAGGCAAGATGAATCCCCAGGAACAGGCGGACTTTTTTTCCAAGGGCGGATCAATCGGCTAGGTTTTAGCCGCTATTTTCGACAAGGAGAATTTCAATGGCAAACACACTTGACAAACTTATACCGTTCCTGATTGCGGCGGTGCAGCAGATCGGGCGCGAGCTGGTGGGGATAATCCCCGCCGTCATGATGGACATGACCGCCGATTCGGCGGCAAAGAACCAGCTCATACGGGTTCCCATCTCGCCCAAGGCAACCGCCGAAGACATCGTCATCGGCACCCCGCCGGTAGTGGGCGGCGACGATTTCACCCCCATCGAGATGAGGATCGATAATTTCAGGCGAGCCTCGTTTCAGTGGAACGGGGAGGAAGAGGCCGCTCTCGGCACCACGGTGAACGGGCTTGAGGAAAACCAGATATTGCAGCGCATGAGGACGCTGGTGAACGAAATCGAGGCCAGCGTTTTTGCGGAGGCCATCAATGGGGCGGAGGGCGGTTCCTTCGGCCTTCCCGGAAACACCCCGTTCGGAAACAACGACATGCGAGAGTTCGCTCAGCTGGTGAAGCTCATGAACGACGCCGGCACCCCGCAGACCGACCGCCAGATGGTGCTTAACACCACCCACGCCGCCGCATTGCGCAACAAGCCCAATCTGTTCGAGGCGCACCGGGCTGGCGAGACTGGGCTGCTGAGGCAGGGCGTTCTCGCCAACCTCTACGGCTTCGATGTACGGGAAACGGGCGGCGCGACGACCATGGAGGTCGGCGGATCCCAAACCCTGCCCAGCGCGGTGTTCTCCCGCGACGCCATCCTGCTTGCGACCAGGGCGCCGTATCTGCCGGAAGGAGGGGACGAAGCAACCGACGTTTTCCCCGTCACCGATCCCCTGTCTGGACTCACGTTCCAGGTGGCCTCCTATCCGGGCTACCTGAACCGCCGCGTGGAAATCCGCGTGGCATGGGGCGTGAAGACCGTCAATCCGCAGAACAGCTTTATCCTGCACGGATAGAGCTTCGGGTCGCCTTCGGGCGGCCTGTTACAAGGAGACATTATGACAGCAGTGAGAATGCAGAAGGGCGATCTTGTGACCCACGTTTACAACGATCCGGATACAATCGCCGATGCCGAGAAGAAGGGGTTCCGCATGGTTGACGCGAAGGCCACGGCCATGAAACCCGCCGATGGAACCGAGCCCGCGACCGACACAACCGAGACGGAAGCATCCGCCGACGGGACATTTGCCGGTATGGAAACCGAAGCGCCAGAGAAGGAACCCTTGGCCGATACGGACGCCGACGCTACGGCTGACACGGAGCCGACGGGAAGCCGAAACCGGCGGCGACCCACGGGATAGCGGGAACGGATCGAGGGCGGGAGATCCCATGGAGCAGGCACCCAGGCGCGAGACCATGACGCAGGGCGAGATAGACGCGCTCATGCGGAACGTGGAAGCGGGAAACATCACGGCTTCCTCCCCCGGCAACATGGGGCTCGCAAAGATGGCCAGGGACAACTTCAAGCAGCTCGAGTACGCGCCATAAAGAGGTGCGAAATCAAGAGCCTGGCGAACGTTCGGCCGGAGGAACTGCCGGCCAGGTTCGCCCAGGTGCATTACTACGCCCACCGGAACTGGCTTCTGAACCGGGGTTTCGCGAGCAAGAAGGACTTCAGGGACTTCATGGACAAAAAAGCCAAGGAGAGGGGCGTGACGCTCGACTGGGGAGGCAAACGGTGAATCGGTACCTTGAATTCGACCGTTACAGGGAACTCGGCGGAAAACTGGACGAGGGGGGCTTCGCGCTGGCCGAATTCGACGCCCGCATGTGGATCGACGGCCTGACCCACAAAAGGCTTGAAAACGTTCCCGACGAAAGTCAGATATGGGAAAAAGTTGAAATGCTGACCTTTGGGCTTATCAGCCGGCAACTGCTCGGTATGGGCGGCAAGGAATTGAAAAGCATCAGCAACGACGGCCAGTCCCGCTCCTACGAATCGGTCGAGGGCAAGGCGGACGAACTTGTGAGGCGGTACCTTGGCAACGAGAAAACCCAGGACGGCGTATGGCTGATAAACCCCAGCGGGGTGATGTTCGGATCGGCGGTGAGGGCATGATAAGCGATGTTTTCGAGCATACCATCACCGTCTACAACCGCCGATTCAACGCGTTCCCGCAACCGGGCCTGCCCCCTGGCGGCGACGGTGCGGTGAGTTGGATGCGCACGGTGATCAGGGGAGTGATGTGGAAGGACAACAAGCAGACGAACCAGGACAGCGACGGCGTGCCGAAGATTGACAGGACCATATCGATCACCATCCCGGAGGAAGCGGACTGCTGGGACAAGACCTTCGTCGAGCCTTCCAGATACAACGGCATATCGCAGGGGGGGCTTTCGGGGTACTGGACGGTCAACACCGACTCCGTGAGTCCGGACATCATCGTGTTTGGGGAGGGGCGGGAAATCACGTCTATGTACACCATCGACAGACTTAGGCGCGAGCACAGGCATATGAGCCCGAGGAAGGTCACCGACAGCAACCACGTCACCGACATGCCCATGATAAGGTACACGGCATATGACGGTAGAGGACACGCGGGGCGAGACGGTATACCGGAGCATGGTCGCGTGGCTGGTCGCCATATTCGCCGATCCCGACAACGATTTTCCGCAGGATCTCATAACGATCATCGACGTGGAGCTTGTCCCCAATTACAGGGAAAGGTGGCCTGACCTGCCGATCCAGGACACCGGGCTTTTCTCAAACCCCAACGACCAGCACGTCCAGATGCTCGGGGGGCAGTACAGGCACACCGAGTTCAAGACTTGGCTGCTGTGGCGGCGGTTCGGCGACAATACCGACAGGATCTCCAACGAGGCGTTTCTGGAAAAACTCAGGCGGGCGATCCAAAGGGCGAATCTCAACGGGGACATGCCCAACGACGGCAGGCGGTGGCGAAGGATACAGGTCAACGGGGGGATGTTCCCCTCCACCAAGTCCGCCGACAACACGAGCGCGGTGTACCAGATACCGCTGAAAATCGAGTACGTGGAGTGAGCATGGACACCGAGGAGAGAAAGAGGATCGCTCTGGAAAAATCGACAAGTTTGGAATCCTTAATATCCACGTTGACGGCGGCGATCTCGATTTGGACGAGATTGAGACCGTCATCGACTTGGTGGAAAAGCATTCCCGGAAAATGCACGGCGAAATCGGCGATATTGTTTAATCCCGCCCGTTGGGTAGGGTTATAAAAACACTTGCAAGGAGGCAATCGAATGATGGCCAGCGAAATTTATAACAGGCTCTTTAACAGAAGCATCCCGGAGGGAACCGAGGGGAACCCCGCCCATTTCGGGCTGTTCGTCAAGGACAGGATAGGTCTCTACATGCGGCTCACCCAGACTGAGGGGAACGAGATCGCCTACAACCCGGAGACGCAGACGCGGCACCTGATCGGCTTCGAGTCAGCCTCGGACACGATCAGGCAGTACCAGCTAAACCTTTCCAAGGGGATGCTGATCCGCAAGGGGGATCGCGAGTACGAGTTCTTCAACAGGTTCGCGGAGAAGCGCCCCACGGGGACGAACGCGCAGCTCCAGATGATGATGGTGGACTTCCGGAAGGACGCGCCGGGAACGGACGGCAGGTTCGACTTCCTGGCGTTCGAGTTCACCGTCACCACCACGATCAACACCGCGAACCACACCGACGGCGTGCTGGACATTTCCTTCGGGCAGGCGTCGGACATGGTGAAGGGGATCGCAAGCTCGGCGGGCTTCGACGACGCGAGCCAAAACCCGGCGTTCGTCCCCTCCACCGATATCCCCATAACCGAGATGCGGCTGAGCAGGGAAACCGTCAGCGTGGCCCCCGGCAAGGAGGCGTGGGTCGCCGTGGACTTCGAGCCGATGGGCTGCCCCGACGAGTTCGAGATCGTGCGGACGGGGGCGGAAAGGTACGACGAAAGCGTGTGCTCCGTGAGGCGGCAGATCGACTCCGTGGTTATCACCGGAAGGAACGCCGGCACCACCTCCGTGACGATACGCAGCACCGTCGACAGGGATCGCTACAAGACGATCGCCGTCACGGTTACGAGCGGCGCGGCTCAGGCGGGATCGCCCGTCGGCGCGGGATTATCCGGGGGATTGGCCCCCGCTAAAGCCAGGGCGAACGCGCAGGCCGAATGATCCTTCTTTCCAAGGACGCCAGGGCCAGGGCGCGGCAAACGTCCGTCCTGGTCCACGGCGCGGAATACGAGATTCGCACGGAGTTCTGGCTCTGGATCAACTACGGGCATCTGCGGAGCGAGGAGGAGCCGCCCCCGCCCGAGAGGTACAACGTTTTTTACGCGGGGGCTCCTCCAAGGGACACGACGGCCGGGATTGCCGAGCTTGACAAGTTCGCGGCTGACAGGCAGTTTCTGCCCGACCCCAGGCACTGCGAGAAAAGCGACGTGGTGACGTGGGACTGGGACGTCGACGGCGAGTACATCTGCGCCAAGTTCCTGGAGGTCTACGGGATAGACCTTGAGACGGAAAACGACATGCACTGGCACCGCTTCCTTGGGCTGTGGCGGGCGATCCTTATCGACATCAACGGCATCATGGCTGCAAGGCAGCACAAAAGCGACGACGAAAGGGGGGACGGCGACACCTACGACAGGGGCATGGAAAGACAGCGGGACGCCTGGTGGCTTGACGGGACGAAGCCGGTCAAGAGGGCACCGAGAAGGAAGCGGTGAATATCGTTTAACGCTTCGCGTTCCGCTACGATTTGGGAATGGAAAAGGGACTTGCAAAAATAGAAGGGCCGCCTGTTGATAAGCTGCTGGCAAGTCTCGGTATTGGTATCGGCGGGGGGGTACAGAAATTCATCGACAGCGAGGTTATCAGGCTTTCGGACAAGAAAGTTCCCTCCGACACCACGGCACTGAGGAAAAGCCCGATCCTCAAGACAGAAATAGGAAGCGGGCTTGTCATATATTCGGTCTACGGCAACCCCAGGGGGCGGAACACCTACAACGACGTTACGTCCGAGTTTCAAGACGCGCCTATGCGCGGCCCGTTCTGGGTTCACAGGATGCTTGACGCCGGCGGGCGGGAGGCAATCGCAAAAGGCATAATGGAGTATTTGAAAAGGCATGGCGGTTGAAACAACTTTCGACATAGGGTTCGGCACCACGTTCGATCCCACGAATCTTGAAGAGGGGCTTTCCAAGGCCCTTGCCCGCGCCGAGAGGGAAACGGAAAACAGCGCGGCGAAACAGGTTGCGGCGGTCGCCAAGGCCAAACTCGAGGAAGTCAAGTCTGTAAAGGCCGCCGAAAATGCGAAGATAGAAAAACGCAGGGCATCCACGCGGGCGCAGATCGAGCTTATCCGCGCCACGCCCAATATCACGGAAGAGCAGAAGGAACAGTGGATCAAGGCCGAGGAGGAAGCCGGACGAAGGGGGATCGAAAAACTTGAAACCCGCCTAAAAAAACACCTTTCCAAGATACAGGAATCCGTCGTCGAGGAAGTCAGAATCATCAACGAGGGTGCCGAGGGACGCGACGCGGAAAAGCAGCGCGAGGTCGAGGCCGTACAGGAAGCCGAGCAACAGAAAGTCGAAACCGTTGAAAGCAGCCAGTCGCAACAGACGGCGGCGGTGCAAGACGGGACGGACGAAAGGACGGGAATAATCAGGGACGGGGGCAGGCGGCAGTCCAGGGCCTTGCAGGAAGGCAACCGCAGCAACCTCCGAAGCATCGAGGATTTCGCAAGCGGCGCATCGCAGCAGCTCGGCGGCTTCATGAAGACCGTGACCAAGGCCCTGAAAAGCCCCGTGGCCCTGGGTGCCGCCGTAGTGCTTGCGGGCCGTCAGATAAAGCGGTTCCTCGATTCCACCGCCGAGGCGTGGCGGGTCGAGGAACAGGCGCAAATCGCGCTCGCGGCGGCGGCACGTAACAACCCCTACCTCAACGACCGCGGGGTGCACCAGCTGAGGCAGTTCGCAAACGAGATGCAGAGGCTCACGGGGATCGACAACGTGCAGGTGATGGGGGCGCAGACAAGGCTTGCCGCGCTGGGACGCAACCAGCAGGAGATCGAGCAGATTGTCAGGACGGCGGCGGACATAGCGGCCACGGGGCTCATGAGCTATGATCAGGCCGTGGACGAGCTGAGCCAGTCGTTCAGCGGGTTCACGCGCAGGCTCGAGCGGATGTTCCCCGAACTGAAGAACCTCACGGAGGAAGCGAAGATGGCGGGGGACGCGGTGAACGTCATAGCCGCCAGCGTTTCGGGGATGGCGGAACAGGCCATGCAGTCGGGGGTAGGAAGCGTCCAGGCGTTCAACAATTCGGTTGAATCGATGCGGCGAATCATAGGGCAGGACTGGGAGCAGACCATGAGGCCATGGCGGATAGCCCTTACGAACGTTATCAACGGCCTAGTCGCGGGCGTGGAATCCGCGCGGGAATTTCGCGACGCGATGCGCGACATTGGGGAAGACGCCACGGCTTCCGAAAGGCTACGGGCATACGAGGCGGAATTGGATTTGCTGCGGGATCGAATGCTGGCCATACAGGGCATGACGGAGGCGAGTCCGATTGAGGCTTTTGTCGCCTCGACATTCGGGACCCCGATCAGGGCCATTATGGGACAGGCCGAAGTGACGGTATGGAACGCGGAAAGCCTGGCCGCGACAACCGCCGAAAGGATAGCGGAGCTTGAGGGGCTGGTTGAGAAATACGGGGAGACGGTAGGGTTGATGGATCAGATGTCTGCCGCCATGGACAGGGCTGCAGCCGCAGCCGCCACGGCCGGAACCGATATGGCGGATAACCTTGCGGATTCCGCCGCTGATGCGGCACGAAGGGTTATCAATATTCTGTCATGGGGCGGCGATATTACCGGCGAGGCAATAAGAACCCTATCGCAGGAAGCCGAGATGTACGCCCGCCTTGCCACGGAGGAGGCGGCCCGCATAGAGCTGATGCAGGAACACGCAAGAATCCGCGACGAAAACCTCGAGAAACTGGAAGCCGAAATTAGGCAGATAGAGCTACGCGCCGCGATAGAGGGGCGCGGCCTTGAGTCGGCGGAAACGCAGCAGCAAATCCTTAACGCCAGAATCAGCGCGCACAAAGCCCTTGTCTCGCAGATAGGCGACGAGGTGCACTATGAGCAGGAAACCATGCGGCAGTTACAGGCCGAGTTCCTGCGGCAGCAGATCGCCGCCGGAAACAGGCTTCTCGACGAGAACATGCGCCACCTGGAAACGCGCCGACGCGAAATCACGGCGATAGCCGAACTCGAGGGCAGGGCCACGGACGACATCCGGACGCAGAACGAGCTTCTGGACGCGAACGTCAACGCCTACCAGAACCAGATGAGGATACTCCGCGACCTCATAGACGGCACCAGGGAGGAGGAAACGGCAAGACGCGCCGCGCTCGAGGCCCAGTGGGCACAGTACGCGCAGAGGAAGGTTTCCGCGAGGGCCGAAAGGCAGAACCTCGAGGAGGCGATCAGGCTGCAAGACGAGCTTAGGGTAAGGGCGGAAAGGATGTACCAGTCCGCAAGTGGCACCATAGACGAGCACCAGTTCCAAACCGAGCTTGACAGGCTTGAAACAATGCGCCTTGCCGCCGCCAGGCACAGCGCCGAACAAGAGCGGGAGATAATCAGGGAGATATACGACTTCAAGGCCGCAAGGGGCAAGGACGCCATCCGCGAGGAGCTTGCCTTTCTCGAAGGGGAGCTCGAACGCGCCGGGCACACTCTCGCGTCGGCGACGGGCACCCCGAGGGAAGCCGCGATTCGCGAGGAAATCGCAGACATCGAAAGCATGATCGACGCCCTGAACATGTCGCACGTCATACAGGGCATAGAAAAAGCCGACGGGCTTTTCACGCGGATGCTGGAGAACGTGGAGGGCCGGGGCTCGACAGCAAGGGTCGCCGAGATCTCCGCGCTGCGGCTGCAACTGCTCGAAGAAGAAATGGAGCGCAGGCGGGAAATGGGGGAAGACGCGGCGAGGCTTGCCGAGGAACAGGCCCGCAGGGAAGTGGCGATACGGCAACAGGCGGCGGACAAGGTAAGGGAGATCCACCGCCGGATGATAGCCGACCTCAACAGCGGCTTCGACACGTTCATCGACGCGTTCCGGAACATGGCAAACAACATCGCCACTATCTGGACCAACGGCATAGACAGGCAGACGCAGGAAAAACTTAGAGCCAACGACGCGATGGTCCAAAGCGACGAGGAACGGGCGGCGAAGGAGCGGAGGATTCTGAAAGAAGCCGCCTACGAACGCCACAAGGCGGAACTGTTCGCGTGGACGGCAAACGTCACCTTCGCCACGGCGCAGGCCGGCATGGCGACCCTGACGGCGTTCGCCGAGGCGCTCAAAGGCACGGGGCCCGCGGGGCCGGCGATAGCGGCGATAAACGCGGCGCTGGTGGCGGCGGTATCGGCAACCAAGGTCGCAGCCGTAATATCGGCGAAACCCAACCCCCCAAGGTTCCACACGGGCACCGCGTCAGTTCCGGGAAGGACGGGGCAGGAGGTTCCGGCTATACTCATGGCCGGGGAGACCGTCCTTCCGCAGGGGGACTTCCGGAACGTCATGCAGGCCTTCGGGAACATGGCGGGCATGGCCTACCGCCCGGCCGCGCCGGAGATGAGCGTACAGGTGATAAACAACAAGGCGCACGACACGCGGGCGAGCGCAAGTTTTGACGGCGACAGGCTGAGGATCCTTATAGACGGCGTGGTAAGCGACGGGATAGCCAAAGGCCGGTACGACGACGGTTTCAACCGGCGCGACACGAGAAACAACGGAAGGGGGCTTGGAACGTTTTGACGGTAATGGAATGGAACGAGCACGTCAACACGGACTTCGGCTTCGAGGGCGAGTACGGGTACGAGCCCGAAAGCGTTGACGTGCTGAGGTTCGAGAGCGGCAAGGAAAGGCGCGCCCCCAAAAACTCGTGGGTGCCGATGGAGTACCCCGCGCTCTCCCTGATGCTGGACAATACCGAAACCGTAGCGCACGGCAGGACGGAGCTTGGGCTGTTCCGGTGGTGGTACGAGGTGACGCTCCGGCAGGGCACCCTGCCCTTCCGCATCCCGTGCCTCGGGAGGAAGGGGGGGACGGCGGTGTACGAGTTCGCGGTCGATTCCGTCCGCTACGACGAATTCAGGAGCCCCGTCATGGCGACCTTCGGGCTCAGGGAGGTTTACGGGTGAGGCTTGAGGATTTCTCGAAACTTTTCTCAAGAAGCGCGCCGCCCCTGCACGTGCTGATAGAGCTGCGGCACCCGGACAGGATGACGTGGTACTTCACCAACGACAACAGGGACGTAACGTGGCGGGGGAACGCGTACAGGGCCATGGCGATGAGGTGGGCGTTCCCCGAGTCGAGCGGCGGGGTGCCGCAGGGCGGGACGCTGGAGATCGCCGTCGACGAGAGCGCCCTGTCCGAAAACGGGTACGGCGTGGAGCTTCTGCGCTGGTTCGACATGGCCGACGACCGCGCCGAGATCGTCGTAAGGGCGGTAATCAACGACGGGGAAATCACGGAGCTTGAGCGCATGGCGCAGCGGCACGGCACGGCAGGCTGGAACGGCAGGCGGATAACCTGGAACCCCTCCCCCGACGACCGCTTCGGGATGCACCTGAACCCGTGGACGCTCGATTCCGAGGCCCTGCTTGCGTAAGGTGGCCGACCTCGTGGGGATCCCCTACGCCCGCCACGGCAGGGACGAGTGCGGGCTCGACTGCTTCGGCCTTATCTGGCTGATAGCGAAAAGGAACGGCACCCCGATAGACGACCCGTGGTACCGGGGGTACGATCCGTCGCTTATGGGGAAGGCGGAAAGCGTCGGCCTTGAGAGGGCCGACGGCCTGGAGCCCGGGCGCGTCATAGAGATGGTGAAGGACGGTCGCCTGCACCTCGGCTACGCGATTGACGAAAGGAGGATGATCCACGCCGCGATCAACGGGGGCGTGATCGTGGAGGACATAGGCAGGTATCCGGTAAAGGGATACTGGACGTTCGCAGGGGGATTGTGATGGGAATCGTCAACGTTTTCAAGGGATTGGGTTCCGAGCGGACAATACACAACTTCAACGGCAGGATCGGGAAACACCTCGACCTCGACTGGAAGCACTGCAGGATGCTCCTGGGCGACAGGGAGGTTACCAAAAACTACGCCGTGAAGGAGGGCGACGTCGTCCACATAAGGGAGTACCCGGGCGTCGTTACCTCCACCGCGCTTTTGGTCGGGGCCATCGTCGTAGGCGTGGCCAGCCTCGGCGTCGGGATATGGGCGGGGGTGTCCGCCCGTAACGCCGCGAGGGACGCCCGGCGGAAGCTGGACGAGGCGCTGGACAGGATGGGCAGCGACAACCGCAGGCGCGACGTGGCGTCCATCCCCCACCTCTCCGGCGCGAGGAACGAGTTCGCCGAGGGCAAGCAGGCCCCGATCATCCTGGGGCGGCACCTGTTCGCGCCCTACTTCCTTTCCGAGCCGTACCTTAGGCCAGGCGGCACCGACGGGGAGGATCTTTACTGGTACGGCTCCTTTCTGGTCGGACAGACGGGAATAAATTTTGAGAAGCTGCGGAACGGGGCGATTGATCTTGTATCCTTTTCCGGGGATTCCGCCACGCCGTCGGATATCTACGGGTTCGACAGACCGCCGAACCTTGACCCGGAAAGCCCTCCCCCCTTCTACGATCCGGAAAACGAAATCGAGGTAAGACAGGACGGATATTTCGAAAGAACGGTTTTCAACGACCGCTGGAAGGATTCCCTGGACTCAAACACCGAGATAGGAAGGAAGCGCAAGGACGACGCCGCGACGCTGCCGAACATAAACAGCCCCGACGCGCCGCTTATCTTCATCGACGACGACGGCCCGGATCCGGTCGTCAGGGAATCGGCGAGGTTCCCCATGCGGGTAGAGGCCGAAATCCTGGTGGACGGGCTTCACGGATGGGACAGCGAGAACGGTGAACCCACGAACGTGCAGATCGCCGTGAAGGTCGAGTGGTCGCCCGACGGGATCGAAAACTGGACATCCGTCCGTATTTCCGGATGGACGTGGACGCTCGGGATGCACCACCCCGGAATCACCGATCCCAACCCAGGCCCCACAACAGGCTTATCAGAAACACGATGCGGCAGATGCGCTTCATTGCCCCGATAGATCTCCCCCCCTCGATTTACTCCGACGACGGAAAGCCCGTTTACATAAGGGTCACAAGGCTCACCCATCAGCACGTGGGCAGTATCCGCAGCCGCAGCGTCCTGACCGCGATACGGACAAGGCAGTACTCTCCCCGCAGATCCTCGTCTACGGAGCTTGTTCCCGCGAAAAACATCGCCCCCTCCCTTGCGGACAAATTCTGCCGCATCGGGATAAAGATCAAGGTCAACGCCAACACCCAGGAACACATGGACAGGTTCAACGTCATCGCCTCGATGACCGGCAGGACGTGGGGCGGGAACCGGTGGGGCGAGGCCAAGACCGCCACCTCCAACCCCGCCGCCGTCGCGCTTGAGGTGCTTGCCGGCCTCGTGCACGAGCCGGGCAGGCACGGGGACTCGGAGATCGACCTCGAAAGCCTCGGGAGGCTGTACGCGTGGTGCGAATCAAGGCAGGCCACGGTGGCGGGCTCGGGCCTTCGCCCGGTTAGGCTGGAGGCCTGCGGGGTGCTGACGGGCGCGTCCAGGAAGCTGGACGTGCTGCGGGACGTCCTGGCCACGGCGGACGCGGGCATGTACGTGTCGGAGTTCGGGAAGCTGGCCTTCTGGCACGACGACTTCCGGGACACGCCCGCCGGCCTTCTAAACCCGCAGAGAATCGTGTCCATGAACGAGACGCGAAGCCTGTCCAGAAGGGCGGACGGGTACGCCGTCAAATTCGTCGACCGCGACGGCGACTGGAGCGAGCGCACGGAGCGCGTGCTCCGCCCGAGGGTGGAGGAGGCGCGGGGGGAGAACACGTTCGACCCGTTCAGCCCCGCGTACGTGACCGGCCACTACCACGCCATGTGGCTCGCCAGGCGGGCGATGGCGCGGGAAGTACTCCAGCCCGGCGAGATAACCGTCGAGGTGGGCAGGGAGGGGCTGCACTACGCGCCTGGCTCCCTGCTCAAGGTGTCGCACGAGGGGTTCAGGATAGGCATAGGCTCGGGCGAAATCGTGGAGAACATCGTGGCGAACAACGAGATCGTCGGGATCCGCACCATGGAGCGCTTCGACATACACGGGGACCGCGACTACTGGGTCGATTTCCACGTCGTGGACGGAAACAGGAACCACGTGGTGACCAGGCAGATCCGGAGCGTCGGGGAGCACACCGACCGCCTCACGTTCAGCGCCCCGATCCCCCTCGGGCACGACGCGCCGGCCATGGGGAACATAGTCAGCGTGATAGACGGGCTGCGGGAGGGGGTCGCCAGGGTGTGGGAATCCAAGCGGTGCGTGGTGATGGATTCCAGCCCGACGGCCAAGGGGTACAGGCTGACCCTGGCGAGGTACGACGACGAGGTCTACAGGACGAGCGCGGTTGACGCGATACCCGCGTACGGGTCGCGGGTGCTCCCCTCCCCGCCGAGGGTCTACGGCGCGGTGCCAAGGGAGCCTTACGCGCCGCCGCCGCCGGTTCCGCGCGTCGGCGCGAACGGAAACTGGTGGGTGGGCGGCGTCGACACGGGGATACCGGCGAGCGGGACGCCGGGCAGCCCGGGCGTCTCCCCGCGCGTGGGGCCAAACGGCAACTGGTGGGTCGGGGAAACGGACACCGGCATACGGGCCGGGGGAAGGGACGGCGAGGACGGGCGGCACACGGCGTACAGGTTCGCTGTTGGCGGCGACGCGAGCGTTCCGCCCCCTTCATACGCCAACGCCCACGCATACTGGAGCTTTGACGACCCTGAAAACCTGGGGGCCGACGCGTCGGGCAACGGGCGGCACATAGCGTCGATGCCCGCGAACGGCGCGATTCCCGGCGAGGGCAGGTTCGGAGGGGGAATTGCGCTTCCGGCGGCGGGCATCGCGTCGGCGGCAGCGCCGATTACCCCAATCGCGGGGGCATTCTTCCACCAAGACTTCACGATCTCGGCCTGGGTTCGCCCAAGCAACATCGGGACGCAGCGCAGGATATGGGGAACAGCCGCCGCGTTCGAGGCGAACATCCGAAACGGCCTGCTGGCGGTCGGCGCGGCGCGCCCCAACATTCCGGTTCCCGTCAATCAATGGTCGCTAATTATCGTAAAGCGCCGAGGCGGCCAGTTTTTCGTGCGGGTGAACGGCGGCGCGGAGGTCGCCTTCACGGTGGCGAATCCAGCGGCGGCCTCGTTTCTCGCCATAGGGCAGATCGCCTCCGGCGGCGCTACCGGAAACAGCTTCAGGGGGCTTTTGGACGAAATCGCGCTGTTTGACCGTGCCACCACCGACGAGGAGGACGAGGCGCTGTTTCTCGGGCTTGGAGACTGGCGCCCCGAGCCCCCGCCGGTCGGTGACGGGCAGTTTCTCTGGATGACGAAAGCCGAGTTCAGGGGGATCGAGCAGCTCTCCCCGTGGAGCCCTCCGGTCAGGATAAGCGGCGAGCATGGCGCGGACGGAGCCTCGCCGCGCGTCGGCGCGAACGGCAATTGGTGGGTCGGCGGCGTCGACACCGGAACCCCCGCGAAGGGCGAGGACGGGCAGCCCGGCAGGCCGCCGCTTATCTTCAGGATTACCGCCGCGCTCACCGCCAACGCGGGCTTTGACCCCATCGTCAACGCGGGCGCGCGGGTCGGCGACCTGGTACTGAACGACCACGCGGCGAGCGCGTTGCAAATCGGGCGGAACAACACCGTCGCGCCGCCGAACGTGACCATGTCCCTTCCCGCCGGGAACCTGGCGCGGATAACGTTCGTCCATCGCGGCTCCGCCGTGGAGGGCGGCGGCGGGGTCAACAGGGAAATCTTCGCCGTTCTTGTGGGCCAGCACAGGGGGCCGCATGGAAGCCCGGGGAGGGACGGCCTTGGCATCGACGCCATCCCCGTCGACGCATACGCGTACTGGCCGTGCGACCACATGACGGAGCCCCCAGCCGACTCCTTTCCCCTCCGTCCCCTCCTTCTCGACCACGCGGGCGACAACCACGCCGCGGTCCGCGGAGGCGGCGCGACCATTGGCGAGGGCAGGTTCGGAGGGGGGCTCGAGCTCCAGGGAAGCTCGGCCTCTCCGGTCACGCCTGTCACCGGGGATTTCTTCCGACGGGACTTCACGATCTCGTTCTGGGCGAGGCCCGCCTTTAGGACGGCAACGTCCAATATATTTGGGGTCGGCTTTGAAACTTTCATAAACGCGAACAACGGGAACCTCGGGGTGCAGCTTGGCGGGGCGATGCGGCTGACCGGGTTCGTCATGCCGCTCAACCAGTGGACGCACGTCATCGTGAAGCGGCGCGGAAATGCGGTTTTCTGGAAGGCGAACAACGGGGCCGAGGGGTCGCTGACGGGGCTTCCCTCCACGAGCGCGTCCTTCGCCAACTCGCTCCTTGCGATAGGGAATCTCGAGGAGGGCGGGGCGGCGGGCAGCGGCTTCAGGGGGATCCTGGACGAGATAGCCCTGTTCGCCCGCGCCACCACGGACGAGGAGGACGCCGCGCTTTCCGGGATCGCGCTGTCCGCCCTGGCCGCCTACCAGCCCCCGCGCGAGGACGTTAGGTACAGGGGCGCTGCCGCAATCGCCGACACGACCAACACCGGGGTCATAAACGGGGAGAGGATGCACATTGGCAACTTCGTCATGTTCACCGGCGTTTCCGTGGGCAGGTGGCAGACGGCGAGGCTCATGCAGTGGGACGGCTTCCTCTGGCACCTCCTGCCCGTGGAGGCGAACAGGGACAAGTACATGCTCGCGCTTAACGACCTTACCCACAACGCGCCCGACGGGGTTTTCTCGACGGCGTTTATCAGGACGCTGTTCGCGGACATGGCGATGATCAACGTGCTTGACGTGCTCTGTACGTTGAGGCTTGGGACGAACGGCGCGATAGTCTCGCAGGACTTTATCCCGGGACAACAGGGGGCGAGAATCCTATCCAACGGGGATGCCGAGTTCAATAACGCCGTGCTAAGGGGTCACGTCGAGGCGGCCAGCGGTTTTTTCAGGGGCCACTTTTTCGCGGAAAGCATGGAAGTTGGACCGCTGGTACTCTCGGCGGCCACTCCCCCTACCGCCGCGCAAACGTTTGCCGTCGGCACGACCGCGATCCAGCTTAGACACGCATTTGGACTAGGATCGTTTGCCACCGATCCGTCATCGTCGTCTTTTGCGGGTCTTAGCCTGACCGGGATAACTGTGACATCTCGCACCGAGAACAGCAGAACGCACATTGAGGTTTTTTTCAGAGCCGACGTAGGATCCACGAGTATGGCATGGACGGAAGAGTGGTGGAGCAACCAGCTTTCCGGCGGCGTTTGGATACCCGTCTTTAACCAGGTTCACCGAGTGACGTTGCAACACCCCCTGTCCGTCCGCCCGTCCGCGTCCGGCATGACGCTGAGGATGGTTGGCCTGCCAGTGTTTCCCGCCGTGCCGGCGGCAAGCGGGACGGTGTTTAGGGTTACGGTTAATACCCCTGGCCTTGAGGGTACTTCACAGCTTTATGTTAGGTAAAGGTCATTCATCGTCTTTTCTATATATAAGTGGAACGCCATCAACAAATAATGTATCGCCGACGATGATCCAGCGGTGTTCGATTATGAGAGACAGCAGGCCTGGCGCGCTTTGTTCAGGATCAACTGTTATCGTGATGTACGTATCGTTAAAAGTGTAAGTCCCAACTATCCACGGATCGCCAGCAGGTGTCTTTCTTACAAGGGTCGTTTCGGTAAACGCCCATGTCACACCATTTTCATGTACCCACGTCCCCAAGAAGGGGTTTGCTAGCTCCGGTTCAAGACCGTTTTCAATGTCCATGGGATCAGTGTCGCATGATAGGAATAAAAAAACGATACATACCAAAACACCACATCTTGCGATCAAACGCATACGATTACCTCCAAAAGTTAAGTGAATGGCGAGACCGGATTATTCGCCCGTGTCTTCCTTGCCCGCCGATTCCGCCCCATCGGATTTTGTGTTTTCGCCAGCCTGCGCCCCGTTTCTCGCGCGCTCCTGTTTCTTTATGGTCTTTTCAATGTCCTTTCTGGCCTTTTTCGATTCCTCGGAATCAAGGATTTCCCTCTTTATGATGTCATGCGCCATAATATCGGCGATTTCATCATCCGTGATTTTCACATCAGGATAGAGCTTTTTCATGTTCTTGCGGATTAACGCGCACATATCCTCGCTGAACAGTAGTGCCCCTATGATGAACTTGCTTTTGGCCTGCTTGCTCGTGTAATAATCGTCTATGACAGATTTGTCCTGTCCATCCCTGCTTATCGCGTACATGACTTCGAGTTCCTTCACTGATTTGGAACTGAGGGAAAGTAGGTCGAACTCGGAAACGACCTCTTTGCTTATGGGCTTTCCGAATTTTATTTTATACAGTATCCACTTGTCGGAATTCGTCAAAATGACCCAGTTGACCCCAGCGTTTGCGCCGTAGTCGACAGCCTGCTTTACGTGGCTTTCGTTCAACGTGGATGAGGCCGCTTTTACCTCTATCAGTATCCTGATTTTTTTCCTGGAATCGATAACCGCCAAATCGCAATAAGTACCCCTGATGGCATACTCGGATGTCACCTCGGTAAACCGATTATATCCAAAAATGCACTCCAGTATGCCGGCGACAACCCTTACGGTGTCGGCTTCGTTCGAATCCTTTTTCTTTAAGCTTGAAATAATTTCCTGGTACTTTTTTAGGTTTTCATGGACACGTTTCGAGAACTTTGTGGGGATAGTCATAGGATTAACCTCTCCTTTTTGTGTGAATACTAGATTATCGGAAGTTTCCTACCCTGCTTTAACGGGTTTTGTAGTTTACGCATGAAAGCACCTCCTAGGTTGAGTCGATTATATAACGGGTTTTCGAGGGTGTCAACAAATCGCTTGACATTACACCAAATATGATGTACCATGAAGCATGGGCAAAGAGTGGCACGCGCTATATTACTCCACGCATGACGGCCAAAAGCCCGTGAAGGAATATATAGACGGGCTGTCCCTCAGTGAGCAGGCAAAAACCATGGCTTTTATCGCGCTTCTGGAGGAAAAAGGGCCCAACCTTCCCCGCCCTTACGCGGATCTCCTGGAAGACGGCGTACACGAACTGAGAATAAAACTAAAAGGTACGCAGGGCAGGATACTGTATTTTTTCTGTTACAGGGACATCATCGTCCTGACCAACGCCTTTGACAAGCGCACGTCGAAAGTGCCGAAGGCGGAGATCAGGCTGGCAAAGGAACGCCGCGCCGAATTTCTCGGCAGGCACTCTGAAAGCGACGCGAGGGGGCTGCTATGAAATTCAGGGATCATCTTGACGAAAAAATGAAATGCGACCGGTTCAAGGAAGCGTATGAGGAAGAAAAGCACCTGCTTGAACTGGGTTTGGCGATTGCCCAGGCCCGCGAGCGGCAGGGCATAACCCAGAGCGAGCTTGCCCAAAGGAGCCGCGTGACCCAACAGCAATTGTCGAAAATCGAAAACGGGGTCAATTGCAACCTGCTCACCTTCATAAGGGTGTCATCCGCTCTTGGCCTTGGCTTTACGGTATCCGCTTGAGCGATGGAGAGGGAGCCGTGGTTCCCGCCGCCCCCGCCCGTTGATTTGGCGAACGCGCCGAGGTACAGGGGGGCTACCGCAATCGCCGACGTTAACAACACCGGGGTCATAAACGGGGATAGGATGAACCGGGGGGACTGGGTGCTGTTCACCGGATCCACGGTTGGCATCTGGCAGACCGCGCGGCTGATGGAGTGGGACGGCGCGAGGTGGCGGCTGCTGCCCGTGGAAAGCAACAGGGACAGGTACATGCTCGCGCTGAACGACCTTACCCACGACGCGCCGGAGGGGATTTTCTCGGCGGCGTTTATACGCACCCTCTTCTTCGACATGGGAACCGTCAACACGTTCAACATACTTTGTCGGCTGATAGTCGGCGCGGCTGCGGCCAACATAGAGATAGATGGGAATAACCGCAGGATACGGAGCAGTAATTTTGTCCAAGGAGGTAACGCGGGGTTCAATATAAGCTACACGGGCAGGATTGACGCCAACGATATTCACACAAGGAACATGCAAGCCACGAACGCTGCCGCAACTAATCTCACCGCAACTAATCTAACGGCAAGGGGCAACGTGGACATCGGCAACCCCGCACCTGCCGGCGGAACTGTTACATTTAGGGGACCAAGGGTGGTAGAAGCGAATTCGCCGTTGCGAACCAGGGCATTAAGCGAAACCGTCGCGACCTTCTCTCACGCCAACCCATCCGCCGTCTTCCTCTGGAATTGGTTGAATTCACAGTATTCCAACGCGGGTATTGGCAGCCTCACACATCCGATAATAGGGACTGTTCATCTCTTCGGCGCAACCGCAAATATCAGCAGTCTTAGCAGGCATACCGCAAGCGAGTATCGGCTTTTTGGAATTCGTAGTGGAGTTAGGGTGTTTATAGGTGTATTAAGTAACGGCATAGTGGAGCTTAGAAACAGTGTCACCCATGCGCTGATTTCCAACACCACCACGGGCATAACGGTTGAGCTTGTGCAAATCTAGTTTTAGATCAAACCAACACAAGCCCAGACGTGACGGCTGTCACTGTCCGTATCGTGTTTCCAGTTGTCGCCAGATCCACACAATACGCTATATGGCAGGGGGAAGCAAAAGCGAGTTATCTTATCGTTACATACATCTTTCTTTGGGGCCTTCTTTCGGAGTTGTCCCAGATGTCTTCCAATTCATCGTTATCACGTATGCATTTAAAATCATTTTCTGGGTCATCTTCGCATTCACATGTCAAGGTAATGATATTGACACCAAAATTAGCAGGGAAATTTCCCGTCATCGTAAAATTGGGGTTTTCCGTGTATATAATAGCGGTTTCAGTTTCGCCCGTACTAACGTATAATTCCATCAAGCCACCATTGTCAATGAAATTGCCAGCACGAATCGTTGCATTCACGGGCAAGGTATTCTTTACTTCTAGTATGATTGGGCGGACGTAAACAAAGGTGTGATCCCCGGTCATTCCGTTTGTAACCACGTTTATGCTTGCTATCCCGTGTTCGTCTTCCACGTTTACCGGTGGCTGAGTCCACGCGCCGACTTCATAAAGCCTTGTTTCTTGTGGGGCAAGCGAGTTTCGGGTGCCGTTGTATGTATAGAACACGGTTTTCGTCTCGGTCGCGTTGGTTAGAACGATGGAATAGGAAACGACATCGCACCCAAGAAACAGCAAGGGCAAAAATACCACCAAAAAACCAAATCTACGCATAAACACCTTCAAAAGCCTTATATAACCATTCTTACGCTTGAAACACCTTTTGTCAAGGCGGTTTTTGGCCATTATATCCCTATAGTTACCAGTTTCTATGTACCACTTCACAGCATTTTCCAAGTCTTCCATGAAGACATTGCTATGATAGATTAGTTTTCGTTTTGTGTTGCAAATGGGGCAATTTTGGCTATGGAGCTTGCATCCGCATTCAAAGCACATTTCGCTAAAGTACCTTGCCGCACCCCATGCGTATTCCCATTTGAACAAATGCCCCTTGAATTCCATTTGCGTGAACCCGAGCCACTCAGGTGGCGGCGGCGGTCGATTACGAAAAATAACAAGGACGAGATACAGGGAAACTGCACCAAACAGCAGAAGGGCCACAAGCAACATGCCCCAGACGGGGATTTCGGCAAGCATAACACAGTGTACCAAGGACGCTACGGATTTAACGATAGTTCTGATGCTTATTGCCCCAAGCGCATTCGCCAGCAATAAAACTATGGTAGGGAATACGATACCGGTAATGACGCTTATTATCCTTTTTTTCGAGGCCATGTTATATATTTCGGCACAAGGGGCGGATGTGATAAAAGAAATGCTCACCACCCTCTCCGTGCTCCCCCAATACCAGCCCCCGCCCCTGGACGTGCGCTACAGGGGCCCCACCGCGATCGCCGACACGGCCAACACCGGGATCGTCAACGGGGAGAGGATGCACATTGGGAACTTCGTCATGTTCACCGGCGTTTCCGTGGGCAGGTGGCAGACGGCGAGGCTCATGCAGTGGGACGGCAACCTCTGGCACCTCCTGCCCGTGGAGGCGAACAGGGACAAGTACATGCTCGCGCTGAACGACCTTACCCACAACGCGCCGGAGGGGGTTTTCTCGACGGCGTTTATAAGGACGCTGTTTGCGGACATGGCGATTATCGGCATTCTTGAAATCCTCTGCACCATACGCAGTGCCAACTTCAGCGAGACGGAGGGGTGGCAGCTTGATTCCAGCGGGCGGGCTATCTTGAGGGATGCATTAGACCTCTTCAGAAATCAAAAAGAGCGCTAAACTATACGTGTGAAATACGAAAACACGAAGGAATACCCGTGCGGCAAATTCCGCCGCATGTGCGGGATGAAGAGAAAGACGTTCGAAAAGGCGGT
>Ga0209755_10003224_pt1 | contig 20722 bp, 27 predicted proteins | sample TergutCo191P1_FD_187301 | JGI IMG/M metagenome (GOLD analysis project Ga0209755, IMG submission 187301) | Cornitermes sp. P1 segment gut microbial communities from Petit-Saut dam, French Guiana - Co191P1 (SPAdes) (version 2) | ecosystem: Host-associated > Arthropoda: Insects > Digestive system...
CTTTTTGGGTTGCAATAATATGCATAGTCATTGCGGTTGTGGCAATAATCGCAGATGATTTTCTTATTGGATTGATTGAACGCTTTTTTGCCTCATCCAGCCTTGCCCTATGTATTATCTTTTCATTTATGGCAGCAGTTGCATACTACTTTGGATTAAAAAGAAGGAAAAGCAAACCGGAGAGAATTTTCAGCAATGAATCGATAATTTTCACAGGTGTGATTTTGACTGCTGCTGCTGTAGCATATTTTGGCAAGACTTTGGAAACCGGTAGCGGGCATTTTTCAATTTTATTTTTATTATCGACTGCAATTTATGCAATCTTGGCATTTTGGTTTCCTTCAAAACTTATTTGGATATTTTCGTTAATTTCTCTTGGCAGTTGGTTTGGAACGGAAACCGGATATGCGTCTGGTTGGGGAGCGTATTTCCTTGGAATGAATTATCCATTGAGGTTTGTTCTGTTTGGCGTTATTCTGATTGGAGCAAGCTTTGCGTTGAAAATCAATCCCAAATCAATAGATTTTCAAAAATCGACCTATATAATGGGGCTTCTTTACTTGTTTATTGCACTTTGGCTTTTATCAATTTTTGGGAATTACGACGGTGATGCTTGGATGGAAGTAAAGCAAATTGAGCTTTTTCACTGGGGCATAATTTTTGGTTTAGCCGCAATAGGAGCAATATTCTACGGGCTTAAGCAAGATGATTATGCATCAAGAAGTTTTGGAATAGTTTTTTTATTCATTAATCTCTATACAAAGTTTTTTGAATATTTTTGGGACGAAACACATAAGGCAATTTTCTTTTCTATTCTTGCAGTGTCTTTTTGGCTAATTGGAAATAAGGCTGAGAAAATATGGAATTTGGAATTTATAAAAAGAAAATAGAATCAAGCCTTAGGTGATGCAGGAAAGCTAACGAATGTAAGGATAACAGGGCGTATCTGGCTCTTGTTTGCGGCTTTTACATGGGGCTGCCGCTCACGGGCAGCACTTCTAGAGTAAGCATTGCCAAGTTTGAACGGAGTGCCTTGAAAAATAATTTCTACATTACCCCTCATGCAAACTTTCACGCATCAAAGCCTCATGCCCCAGCCTCCAATACAGGCTAACTTTTGCGTAACCAAAAAACAGCACCTGCCAACGGAGCCGTTCACTTCTACACACACACACACACACACACACACACACACACACACACACACACACACACAATACTCTCTTATATAAGAGAAAAAAATTTCCGATTAAATTCCTATTATCAACAGAAGTCAAGCGGAGCGACCGAACAGTCGAAGCTTGGCTATTTACAGAATTTCAATTTAACCCCTCAACAAAGGAAGCATTATGCCTAATTATTACTGCAAATGTTGCGGTCTCAAAAGCTCAAGTGTTCACTCACTTGTCGGAAACAATTGCCCCAAGAGTCCTTCCAGAAAGCACGAGCTTTACGAAGGCTCGGAAAAAAGCGTGTATGCTTGCAAATATTGCGGCATAACAAAGCCTAACATTCAGGCTCTTGTAGGAAACCCCTGTTCCAAAAGCCCGAACAGATTTCACGAAGCGGCACTTTAAGGAGGTAAATATGTTTTGTTCTAATTGCGGAAACAAAGTGGCAGATGGAGTAAATTTTTGTTCAAGTTGCGGTAACAAAATGTCTGCGGATGCAGTGAATGAAGTCGCTACACCTGCGGAGAAAGCAAACTCAATAGAAATATTGGAGGAAAAATATCCTCCTATGCGAGAAGCACGTGAACTCTTTGACGCATGCAATATTGAAGAAGCTATTGAATGTTATGAGATGGTATTAAATATATATGAAATGGAAGACTCAGAACGTGCTGAAGTTTTTTATATACTTGGACAATGTTATTTTATGTGCTATCAGCTTAATGATGATAATGAAAAATTTGACAGTGCCATAGAACAATACACGATGGCTATAGTATATGATGAATTTAACGATAAGTATTATTCTGCACGTGGTGAGGCTTATTATGATAAATGGGATTATGAGGTGAAGACTTACGATGCTGCTATTGAAGACTTCACAAAGGCGATAGAACTGAGGAAAGATGCCAGTTATTATCATTCACGTGGTAACATTTATTCCTTCACTGTTCCTTTTTATATAAAGAAAGAAGAAATGGATGCTATTATTCATCGCAAAGAGAGAGAATATTTAGAAGCTACTATTCGTAACATAAAGGAGGAACGATATAGTGCTGCTATTGAAGACTTTACAAAGGCGATAGAGCTGAGAGGAAATGCTTTCGATTATTCCTCACGTGGCGGAGTTTATAAAAAGAAAGAAGATTACAATGCCGCTATTGAAGACTTCACAAAGGCGATAGAACTGGGGGGAGATTACAGCGATTATCATTCATGTGCAGAAGCTTATTTTGAAAAAGGCAATTACCATGATGCTATGAAATATGCAGAAAGAGCATTAGAGCTTGTAAAGCTTAATTTTGATAAATCTTATATGGAAAATATCTTGGAAGATATAAAAGAATTGAACGATAAATTGAAAGAGCGGATTAGATATTCGACTTTACCGGAAGAACCGAAAAAACGCAAGGTTATAGTTCTATTAAAACACGAAGATATAGCTGATTCATTAGAAACTGAATGGATTAAATCTCCAAATATAACCGTTTTGGAATATCCTATTAACAGCAATTCACCCATAATTGAAAATGCACTATATCAAAGTTTAGATGATAAAGGCTTAATAGAGTCAGGAGCTATATTAGTCCAAAGCCCTTATAATTTAAATGTTTATGAAGATGCAAAAGATGTTGAAAATTTGATACATTCAAATGTTTTAAGAAAGTATAATATTTTTGCTACTTTTTGCGGAATATTAGGAGCAACAAGAATTGGAAGCAAACAATTTGAAAGCGAACAAAATTCCGCTAGTATAGAAGGCAGTGGACAGGCAGGGTATAAATTAGTCGGAGCAGATTTCAATATTAATAGCGAATTGGAAAATAGATTGAGTCAAGAATTGGAAATGGATATTGAATATGATGGAAACCCTAATCCTGATATAGAAGAAGCGAAAAAATATTTGCTTGACAATTATGTTTCCAACGATGAAGTTTTAAAATCTCTGTTAGAAGATAGAGCTAGAAGCGGCAATAAAATAAAAAGCAAAAAAATATCGTTTTCTTTGACTAGCGAATCTATGCAGTCTTTGAAACTTTTAGGTAAAATAAGATTAGGTTTTTTCAACGCAGAAGGGAATTACGCAAGTAAAGTCAACACTTTAAGAAATCTAAAAGTATCTTTAAGCGTTGAGTTTGGGCAAGGGTGATAGGAGCTAAAGGAGCTTTCTTCAGCCAAGAAGCCTAGTAACCGAGCTAGCGAGGTACAACCTAGCCAGTGTCGGTTGTTGGAGAGGGAGCTTTGCAACGCAAAGCGGAATGCATTAGAGCAGGCTTAACCGACAGCAAAACCGACATTAACCTAAAAGAAGCTCGCAACAAACTAGACGACATAGGTACCTGCGGTTATTGAACGGTGGAAGAAAGGGGAAAGGCGGTAGCGAGGTTGAAACGGAAGAGGCGTAACCCCATGCTAATAACCACCGCAGGGGCGTATGTAATACGCTCCTTTTACCCCAAGTTTTAGAATGAGTTACGGCGAAGCGGTTAAGCAGGTCGTAAATTTCTAGATTCTAATGCGGAGAATCTGGTGGCAGAGAAGAAAAACAGAACGGAATACAACAGCAGGCGCTGGAAGCGTATCAAGGCGAGCGAGACGGAATCCGAAAGGATGAAGAGGCTCTCCAAGAACGGAGAGAGCGTTAAGGCGTGGTATAGAAAATCCGATCCGAGATGCGTGCCTGGCTTCTACCGATTCGGATTGACCGGCGAGAACAATGTGCATGCGAAACTGACGGCGAATCAGGTGCTGCGAATCAAGCGGCGGTACGCCAAGTCGCGGTATTGGGACGACGAAGATTGCAACAAGGTGGCGAATGAGTACGGCGTATGCAAAAGCAACATAAAGAACATAATAGCGAATCGCACGTGGAAGTGGCTGAACGGCAAGAACGATATTGCCAGAAGCGAAATGGCGAAAGCGGAAAGAGAGAAAAGACGCTCCTAAAAAGAAGGTGCTACTCAAAGTATTCTAAGTGTGAATTTTGTAAATTAACCTATGGAGAACATGGATATGGAAGAAGACACTTGGGAAAACACATACATACCAATGATTATTTATTTCTTTGGTTTCATTGGTGTGCTTGCAATAATTTTTTACATAGGGATACACATACACGGTTTTCATGTAACCGCTCTGTTTGCCCCTCTTGTTCCATTGGTGTTCAGCACTGCGTGGATGAAGTGGAGCAAAAGGAATCAGCCGAAGCGAGATGTTTCCGTGCCGGCTATGCTTAAGGAAGCGTTTGCCGATTGTATGCACAGATGGCCGTGGGCAGGCAGGCACTCATTCCTGACTATGTTCATAGTTCTGATAGCATTCGCTCTGGTGCCTGTTGGCGGTTTTCTTGCCCTGGATTTAATTACTCCCGTTGCAAATTCTTTCCTTAATAATATCCACGACTTTTTTTTCAAGTTACGTGGTGCAATGTGAGTGAAATGAACCAGCAAGGAATCGAACCTTGAACCCGCGCCTTAAAAGGGGGTTAGAAGCCAGAAAAGTTGTGAAGTTGGAAAATTGGATTAAAGCTTTTCTATCTTAAAAACTCCGCCAATTCCTTCCCATTCTTCTCCGCCTGCTCTTTGCCGGGATGCCAATCTGCCCCATAACCAAGCGACCCGTCCTGTGGCGAAAAAGAAAACCGATGAACAGTCAAGCCCAAATTTTCCAACTCGCTTTTTGCCGCATCTAAATATTTTCTGCAAAGAGTAAGGCTGGGAACTCCCGGCGGATAAAAATCGTTTAGCATAGGGCCGTCTGTTATAACTATTTTGGCACTCGGATATTTCTCATTTACCTGCTTCGCAAACTTCACCATCGCACCGACAAACATCGCAGAGTCCGGAGCGCCCAAAGCAAAATCATTTGTCCCAAGACTGATAACCGCAATATCCGGCTGCCAGGAAAAATCCCAAGGAATATTTTTATTCACGTTGATATAAGGAAAAAATTCCGGCAAAGGCCGAGCGTCAAACGCCGTATCCTGCAGTAATGGAATTTCCCAAAAACTCAATTTTAAGCTCAGGCACAGGCGGCAAAGCCTCTTTCTTTGAAAAGCCTTTTATCTTAAAGCCTCTGAAAATATCATCGCCCTGCGAAGACTCCGTGCGTTTCGCAACCGTAACCACATGAATTCTTTTCTCAAGATTTTTCGCAAGAACATGGTATTCGCCGTTATTGTTTGACAAATCAAGCGGCGGCATTTCTTCACCATTCACAATCACGCCAAACACATTGCCCGGACTTTTCAGCAAAATGCCAACATCGGTTCCCTCAAAAGCAATGGTAAAACTTGTTCCGGAAAACGAAGTTCTAACAACGGTATCTTGGGCAGCAGCTTCCTTAGCAAAACGCCCATTAATGCGCACCGCCGAGTCAAAAGGCGAAACGACAATTGCAGAGTCTAAGGCATTGCATGCGAGCATAGTGAGTGTTAGGAAAATATAGAATAATTTGTGCATGGGTTGGAATTTAGAAAATAGCAGAAAGGGAAAGCTTTCGTAGCTTCTTTTTTCTATATTCACTCTGGTCTTTTGAATGAAGGCGCTAGCGTTATGAAGAAGAAAAAGGACATTGATTTGCCCGAAGCAAGTGTTTATCAGAGTATTAGAGATATTCTAGCTCAAGCTCGATCAAGAGTTTATTCTGCCATAAATTCCGCTATGGTGGAAGCTTATTGGGAAGTCGGACGGCAGATTATGGAAGCTCAAAAAGATAAACGAGCTGAATATGGAACTGGGTTAATCAAATATCTGGCAGAGAGGTTGACCAAAGAGTTTGGTAAAGGATTTACCATTACTAATCTAAAATATATGCGTCAATTTTATATGACTTTCCCAATTAGCCACACGCTGTGTGACCAATTAAGCTGGTCTCATTATCGGCTTTTAATGAAAATAAACAATGTTCCAAGGCGAGATTTTTATCTCAAAGAGTGTGCTGAAAGCAACTGGAGTTCCCGCCAGCTTGAACGGCAGATAAACTCTTTTTTCTATGAACGCTTAATTGCTACCAAAAAAGAGGGCAAAAAAAGAGTAAAAAATGAAATTCAGAAAACAGAGCCAAAAATAGAGCCGGATTATATTTTGAAAGACCCTTATATTTTGGAATTTCTTGATTTGAAAGAAAATCGCGACTATCAAGAAAGCGAACTTGAGCAGGCTCTTATTAATAATTTGCAAAATTTTCTTTTGGAATTGGGAAAAGGTTTTTGTTTTGTAGCTCGGCAAAAACGCATTACGCTTGATGGGGATCATTATTATCTGGATCTTGTTTTTTATAATTGCATATTGAAATGTTACATTATCATTGACCTTAAGACCACCAAATTATCGTATCAAGATATAGGTCAAATTGATTTTTATACCAGATATTATGACGAAAATATTAAATTACCGGAGGATAATCCTACATTAGGTATTGTTCTATGTGCTGAAAAAAATGAATCTATGGCAAAATACTCTGTGTTGTCGGATAAAGATAATTTGTTTGCTTCAAAATACATGCTTTATTTGCCAACAGAAGAGGAGTTAAAGCTTGAAATTGAGCGTGAACGCAGGCTTATAGAACGGAAACAGATGCTGGAAAGTAAGAAGTTGTAAGAATAAATAGGGGCGTATCAGGCTCTTGTTTGCGGTACTTGCATGGGGCTGCTACTCACGGGCAGCATATCTGGAGTAAACATTGCCAAGTTTGAACGGAGTGCCTTTTGGAATTGCTATATTACCAATATGAAGCAGAGGATATACATTGACACTTCTATTGTGGGCGGTTTCTTTGACAAGGAGTTTGAGGAGCCTACGAAAGCTTTATTTGAAAAAAGGCTACGCTACGCTTGAAATCAGAAATCCAAGGGAGTTAATAGATTATGAAAACTGATAAGGTTGAGAAAGAGTTTGACTGCGTTAAAATGAAAAACGACATTCAGGCGAAAATATACGCTGAAATAAAAGATATGAGTTCCAGCGATAGGGTGGCATATTTTAATGAAGGCGTGCAAGGGAATTCTTTTTGGAGAGCTTTGCAAGGATAAAGTCTCTACATTATTTTCTATACCGACTTTCACGCACAAAAGCCCCGTGCCCCAACCTCAGCAATGGTTTGCTTTTGCATAGTCGGTTAGCCGGCATTGCTCTGGCGGAGAGGGAGCGAAGCGGAATGCAACAGACTATTGAGTAAGCATTGCCAAACTTGGACGGAGTGCCTTTGCTGAGCTTCGTGGCAAAATATTTTCTATATTAACGCTTATGCAAACTTCTTTTTTAAGAAAAACTGTTGTCGCAAATGGGCAAAATCCAATTGTGTCTATTCCAACGGAATGGTATGGAGCGGAAATTGAAATAATTGCATTTCCCGTAAAAGCAAACGAAACCAATGGCGAAAAATTGGAAGCTTTAGGTTCCTTTTTAGATTTTGCAGACAACCACAAAATCATTGAAAGCGATTTCCATTTTGACAGAGAAGCCTGCTATGACAGGTAGAATATTCGTAGATAGCAACATTTATTGAAGGCTTCTGATTTGCGGGAAAAGCATAGTTTTTCATTTTGGGATAGCCATATTGTTGCACACGCAATAGATGCCGAAAGCAATTTTCTGGCAAGCGAAGATATGCAAGACGGCTTTGAAATTAATAATATGGTGATTAAAAATATTTTCTAATTCCAAAACAATTTTCTACATTATCCCCTATGCAAACTTTCACGCATCAAAGCCTCATGCTCCAGCCTCCAACACAGGCTAACTTTTGCGTAACCAAAAAACAGCCAATCGCCCACGAACCCGTTCAGATCTACACACACACACACACACACACACACACACACAATACTCTCTTCTAAACAGAAGAAAAATAAATTCGCAATTACAACCTTTTTGTCAGAATCAAAATTTGCCCGAATTTCTGGAATTAACAGAATTGTGCAATATCCTGAAGCAAAATATTCTGAAAATAATTTTAGGTGTCTGGCCACGCCAAGCGAAGCGACCGAACAGCCTTTGGCTGGTAATTCAGACTCAGACAATTTCAATTTCATTCACCCTTCAAAGGAGAAACAATATGAATAGGACAAAATCCATTCTCGTAGTGGCAAGCCTTATGCTTGCTTTGGCATTAACTTTTTCTTGCTCTTCGGACGACGGAAACTCCGAAGGCAATAACGGCGGTGACGATGGCGGCGATAGCGGTGGTGGCGTAAGCTGGACGGCTGTGGAGAATAGCCCATTCGCCGGTGGTTATATCAGTGCTATCGCTTATGGCAACGACAAGTTTGTCGCTGCTGGGAGAGTTGGTGGCAATTATCGCATCGCACATTCCACAGACGGCATTGCTTGGACTGTAGAAGATAATAATATTGCACTTGGACTTAACGCTATCGCTTATGGCAACGGCAAATTTGTTGCTGTTAATTGGGACAATAGTATCATGGCGTATTCCACAGATGGCATTGCTTGGACGGTAGCAGCGAACAGCACATTCGACGATGCGACTAACACTATGGTTATAGCCTATGGCAACGACAAGTTTGTTGTTGGTTGTAATTGTAGAGATGCTAATGATTATGCAACAGTTAAAATGGCGTACTCCACAGATGGCATTACCTGGACTGCAATAGCGAACAGCACATTCAATAATAGCAATATTACCATCAATAGCAACACCCGCATAGATGCCATTGCCTATGGCAACGGTAAGTTTGTAGCTGGCGGGCAGAGCAAAAAATCAAGCACAAACGGTTGGTTGGCTGATTTTGGTAAAATGGCGTATTCCTCAAATGGCATTGCTTGGACATCCGTAGCAAATTCTCAACTGGACTACGACGGTCCTGAAGCCATAGTCTATGGCAATGACAAGTTTGTTGCCACCACTGGAGCAGGTAACGCAGTGTATTCCTCAGACGGCATTACTTGGACGCATCTAGATTATCAATCAGATGTATATGGTCACATAGGGAGTCACATCGCTTATGGCAATGGCAAATTTGTTGCTGCGGCTTATAGCAAAATGGCATATTCCGCAGACGGCATTACTTGGACTGCAGTGGAAAACAGTGCATTCGGCAGTAGCGAGATTACGGGTATCGCCTATGGCAACGGCAAGTTTGTCGCTGTTGGAGGAGATGGCAAGATAGCACATTGGGATGGCAAGTAGGAGGTTTTATGAACAAATTATTGTTTATCGCAGCACTCATGCTTTCGCTAATATCATGCACACCGGAACTCGGCGAAGACGAAGACGATTTTAGAATGAACGGCAACGGAAGTTCAAGCTCTTATAGCTATATCTTTTACAATCAAAGCAGGTATGAAGTAAAAGTAACCATAGGCAGCAGCACCAAAACGGTGCGAGTTGGCAGTTCAAACTCTTTTTACACTTACTCTTCCTCCGAGAGAGTTGTATATAGTCCGTCAAGCAAGGTAAAACCCAGAGACTCAAGAATGAATCCAGTTACTTTTATCAACAAGTAGCAAAAGTTTTAATTCCCCCTAACCAAGGAGTATATCATGAATAAGACAAAGTCTTTTCTCGCAGTGGCAAGCATCTCGCTCGCCTTAACATTAACATTTTCCTGCTCTGGCGACGATGAGAGCAGCACAGGTGGTGGCTCCGGCGGAGGCAATAACATTTCGTATGGCTCTTTAGCTTACAATGGGCAAACTTACAAGACTGTTCAAATCGGCACCCAAATTTGGATGGCTGAGAATTTGAATTACGATATTCCGAATAATGATACTGATGTATGCTATGATAACGACCCTGCTAATTGTGTAAAATACGGTCGTCTTTACGACTGGGTTACGGCTATGGCTCTCCCGGATAGTTGCAGAACCCGAATTTGCACTTCTTACGATAAGAATAGAAAAGATTGTCATCAAGTTCAGCCCAAGTATCGCGGTATCTGCCCTTCTGGTTGGCGTATTCCGAACTATGCGGATTATATCACTTTGAGGGATTATGTTGGCATATCAAATACAGCATTAAAATTAAAGGCAAAGAGTGGATGGTCTAACAGTGGCAATGGTACTGATGATTACGGTTTTTCGGCTCTTCCGGGAGGATATTTATCCGGAACCGAATATTATAGTATAGGAGCCTCATGCAATTTTTGGATGTCCACAGATAATGAAGGTGGCTATACAAGCTACACATCTTCTAGCGATTTAGCAAAGAGCTGCAAGCCTAATCCTTTATCTGCATATGATGCTTGGTACTTTGATGCACAAAGGGATGGTGTTTCAGCCAAGAGTTCTACCAAGTACTCCATCCGTTGCGTTCAAGATGCGACTTCCACTCCAGGCGGCAATAGCTCCGGCTCCGGCAGCAGCAGTCCTTCAAATAACTGCGGTGACTACCAGTTTAGGTATAATAATGCAAGAAGCGAGTATAATTCTTTCTCAAGCTCTTTGGCAACGCAGCAGGCAGAACTTCGCAAAATTCAAAATTCAAACCCAAATTCTGTGGTTATTCCGTCAATGATGAATGTAATAGCAAATTTAGAGACGAGGGTGTATGAGGCTCAGTCTAAAATGACCCAAATTTCCGCTGAGGCAAGAGCAGCAGGCTGCACGGTTAATTAAGAAATGCCTTATTTTTCCACCATTTTACCCAACAAGAGGCTTTCGGGAACACCCGAAACCTCCATTTGCACAAAAAAGGTGCCAGCGGGAATTCCGCTAATGCCATTTTCACCCAAAAGGAGCTTTCGGGAAGCTCCGAAACCATCATTCGCGCCAAAAAGGTGCCAGCGGAAGTTCCGCTACCGCCTTTCAAACTCAAATGGCGACTTCGGGAAGCTCCGCTACAATAATTTGCAACCAAATGGTGCCAGCGGAAAGCCGCAAACACCAAAATTCACAACAATCCCTCAAAAAGGAGAATAAGATGTCTATCAAATTCAAAAAGATTGACAAATCCAGGCTGCGTAACGACGCTCACTTCCAGTTCCACACCGAATTCAAAGACGCACTCGGCAAAATGACCCAAGCAACGGCGACAGGGCAGATAGCACCGCAATGGGCGAAATACCAAGAACTCTACGCCATAGAAGACGAAGGGCTCAAAAAAATCCGCAAAAGCCACCTAACCGAACAGATACAGAATGCAGACAAAGCCCGAGACGAAATATTCTTGGGAATGGTAGAACAAAACCGCTCCCTGCTCAAGCACTTTGACTCAGCCAAGCGAGAAGCCGCCAACCGCCTGCAAATAGTGTTCAACACCTATGGCAATGTAGCCACAAAATCGCTCAACGAAGAAACCTCCGCCATCTACAACTTGCTCCAAGACTTGAGCAGCCCCAAATACCAAGCCGACACAACCACCGCAGGCTTAACCGACTGGGCAGCCGAGCTTCAAACCCGCAACACCGCCTTCGACACGCTCGTCAAACAGCGAGACACCGAAACTGCAGACAAGACGGACATAAATTTGAAGCAAGCCCGAGCGAACCTAGACGAAGTTTACGACACCATAACCGACCTAACCGAAGCCCACATCCTACTGCAAACCCCCGAAGGCACAACCCTAACCCCACTAGTAAACGCCTTCAACCCCGTGATAGACCGCTACACAAAGCTGCTGAACGCAGGAAGGAAGGGCAAAGGCAGTGGCGGTGAAACGGAAGAGGGGGAGGAGCAGGCATAACCCACACGCCAATAACTACCGTAGGGGAGTATGTAATACGCTCCTTTTAATTTATATAATTATTTTCTAGTTTTTCACTAGAAAATAAATCAGCTAACATATTAGGGTATTTTACTTTATTTTCAAAATACTCTAACAAGCATTCAAAATAATCTATATTTACAATAAATTTGAATCATAAGGAGGTCATAAAATGTCAACGCTTAAATTTATAGAGAAGCAGAAAATAAGCCGGCTTTTGAATAAAGGCGGTTATGTTCTTGATTTTTCAAACACAACATACAGTCAGTTCATAATTGAAAAAACTGGCAGTGATCTATACGCTAAATACAAAATGTCAAAAGGAAAAACTCTTGAAGCTATTGTAGCAAATGAAAGCGACATTATCGTTGGCAAACTACTACTTGAGTTATTACATTATATGCAAACTTTTGATTTTGTAAATGACAAGAATGACGCTCTTTTTAAGGAATGCGCAGAAATTGGAAATAGGCTTATTGGTAGAAAAAACACTCCAAAAGTTTCAGAATCAGTAAAAACAGAAACCCCTAAATCTAAGTTTGAATTTTCAAAGTATCTTTCAGAATTGACCGCTTTAGCTTCTTCCGCTGACACGCCACAGGCTAGAGGTTATGCATTTGAGAAATATCTTAACAGAATTTTCGCTGCAAGTGGACTAGAACCACGTGGTTCATTTAAAATAACTGGCGAACAAATTGATGGTAGTTTTAAGTTGGAGGGCAATGTTTATCTGTTAGAAGCAAAATGGACTTCTAAAAAGACTGATAAGCCAGAATTAGTTGTCTTCAAAGACAAGGTTTCTACTAAATCTACCATTACAAGAGGTTTGTTTATTAGCTATTCTGGTTATACTGATGAGGCTCTTGCCACGCTATCAAAAGGGAATCAAATAGGATTTGTCCTTATGACGGTTCAAGAGCTTGCCGTATCTATGGAACGTAATATACCATTAGATGAGGTTATTGGGAAAAAGGTTCGAGCGTTAGCAGAGGAAGGTAATTTTTATAAAAATGTGTTTGAAATGTAGCTTTTCTTGTGTACAATTTGGGACATTAAATGTAATAATTACTTTGCTCAAATTTGCCGAATTATATGCAGCATATTTTGTATCTTTATGCAAAGAACAAAACTTCTTCAAGCGAGGATAAACCATGAATAAAAAAACAAGATTGATGTATTTAGTATTTTCTCTAGTTATTCTAGTATGTGTCGGACGCTTTACATCAGGGAATTTTGAGTTTTTTGGTGCTTTTTGGTTCGCTTCTGGATTTCTACTACTAATATTACTATCACTAGTTGATCAACCGCATTTTTCCAAAGATTCAAATGTTTTTATAAACGCAGTTACAGCAGGATTGCCTTTATTACTTGTTGAGTCCGAACATCGCAATTGGGTATTTTGGATGTTTTTATGTGTTGTATCTTATTTGGCGATAAGTAGTTATACTTTAATGTGGATAAGAAATAAAGATTTGCAAAATGAAAATAAATGGATCAATTTTTTTTCTAGAATTAATAGAGAAATTGGTAAACCTCAAACGCTTTTTTCTGCACTTTTTCTTTGGGGGGTACTCTGTAAATTTGGCATAAACAATGAAAGCATAAATTTGCCATTGATATGTTGGGCAATTTTTATGATATTACGCATAGATTCTATTGCGTCAATCGTGAATTCACTATTTGAGAAAAAAGAAAATCAAAAACAAAATGCAGCTTTAGGTAAAATCTTTGGAGTTCAATCTAAAAATACATTTCTTATTAAACTTTTTCCAGACCGAAAAGAAGTTTTAAATATATTTGATTTTGTAGAATTTTCATATTCAATGGATGAAAAACAAATCATTAGGAAAGGTTTAATATTAGATATTTATTTACTTAATGAACAGCAATGGGTCAAGGCACTTGCAACGAATGAAATAACACAAATTCTTGGCTATGAAAACAATTTTGAAAATCACGTAGATGATGTTGTTTACAAGATAAAAAAAGTTTCAGAGACAAAATATTTGGAAGTTTTTATAGGTGTTGTAACAGAATATTCTACTATTGAAAAAATTAGGTTTATATATAATTCTAGAAATATTATAAAAAAAGGTCATTTATTGGAAGTTAAAATCAATAATGATATCGTTTATTACCAGATAATTGAAGGTGTAACTAAAATTGAGCAACTAGAAGATAAGAATGAAGCTGGTTTTATAATTGGCGAAGCTATTCAATTAGGAACATGGAATCATGAAAAGGTAAAATTTGAATCATTTGGTTGGGTACCTGAAATTAACTCGCCGGTATATATTGCTTCTCAAGTAGATAATGTGAAGATTGAAAGTAATGAGCTTGAGATAGGTCAAATTCCAAATACAAATTTCCCAGTGATTATTAACAAAGATTTAGCTTTAACTCATCACACTGCAGTTATCGGTGTTACAGGAACTGGCAAGTCAGTTTTTTCTAGAAATTTAATTAAAGAGTACATTAAAGATGATAATGTTAAAGTTATTTGCATTGATTTTACTGGTGAGTACAGAGATAAACTTAAAGGCTTGAGTGTCATAAATATTGTGCCTGATAAAAATGCTCAAAATGAATCGTTGAGGGTATTTTTGGAAGACTATGCTGTGAGAATAAGTATTTTTGAGTTGTCTGATGTTGCAAATGCAACAAGCCTCTTAGAGTATACAAATCAATTATTTGAGGAATTATTTAATATTGCTAAATCGCATAGGTGTTTTGGTCATAAAGTTTGCGTTGTCTTAGAAGAAGCTCATATGATAATTCCAGAATGGAATTATGCAGGAAATTTAGGTAAATCCTCTAAGTCATTAATGAATAGTATTGCTCAAATCGCCTCACAAGGACGGAAATATGAAGTTGGATTGCTAGTTATTGCTCAACGAACTGCGAGTGTTTCAAAAAGTATCTTAACGCAATGCAATACAGTTATTGCTTTTCAAGAATTTGATAAGACTGGCCGTGATTTTTTATATAATTATTTTGGCGATGATATTGTTAAAATATTGTCAACATTGAAATTCAGACAAGCTGTTATTGCAGGTAAAGCACTAAAATCAAATATTCCAATGATTTTTGAAATTCCAGAAATAACAGAACCTTGATTTGGAAAATCTGTCAAACACAAGTTTATTGCTCATATCATCAAACTAGTTCCGTCAACTGCATATCGGATAATCGACAAGGCGAACAAAAGCAACAATAAAGGCAAAAGATAGCTTTCCGATTTCCCAGAAAATCAAGCTAACATAATTCTGTTAATCCGAAAAATTCTGGCCAATTTTGATTCTGACAAAAAGGATTAAAATTCGCACTCGGGCATTACGAGCTATTAGAGAGCATAGCGAACCAACCCCCTTCTAGGGGTAACTACCATATTCCAACACAGACCCTTCCCCAAAGGCTGAAAAAATTGTATATTACAACAAAACAACCCAAAGGGGAGTATTCAAAAAATACCCATTTCTGAGTCTATTCAACCTTGCCAGACTCAAAGGCAAAGTAGGCGAAGGACTTATTGCTGCAATATTTCACGTGCATTTGCCAAAAGATGAATATATGGTTATTCACAATGTCACATTGCCAACCGGAGACGGTAGTACGCAAATTGACCATATAGTTCTATCTCAATACGGTATTTTTGTAGTAGAAACGAAAAATATGAAGAGTTGGGTATTTGGAAAAATGTTGTTTATGGTAAGGAAGTTGTCGATTATATATTGTCAAAGCAGGAAAAAGTTTTAACATTAGAGCAGGTTTACTCCATAAAAAATGCTATTGAAAATAGGATGCTAGAACGTGGAAGTTCTACGGATATGTGGCATATAAGAATGTTAGGAATGCTCACCAAACCCCACGCTGACCCGTGAGCGGCAGCCCCCTTCAAGAATCGCAAACAAAAGCCAGACACCCCCAAGTTTTAGAAGGAGTTACGGCGAAAAACTCCCCTAAGACAGTTCATCAACATTTGATGAAAATTCATTTTTGAATTGTTTTCGCAGATTAGGGGCTAAAAAGTGCTTGAAAAACCAATAAAAAATGCCATTTAAAATGTTTATTTTTATTATGGGAATATTATGGGAAAATTCATTCGTCATATTCTTTGACGCTACACTATGTTGCTGCTTGGCTAGCTACTAATGCCAATGCAATCCTCGCACAACAACAGCTTCTCCAATTTATCTGCATCGTACACACAAACCGGAACACCCTGTTTCCTCATGCGAACATAGCCCTTCACAAGCTCCGGCACTCTCAAAGTAACCTTGTCCATATACTCAATCGGGGTTTTCAAAAACTTCAAGCATTTCCGAATCACGTTAGCGTTCGCCGCATCGTCAAGCCACGCACAAACCCTATCCTGATAATCTTCCGGCAACTTACGGTTCTGTTCAATAAATGTTTTTCGCGGAATGATGTTAATCATCCCTGCCAAGACGGCAGCCATAGTTTTGGCTGTACGTGCTTCGGCACACGCTTATACAGCGAAAAAAGATTTACGACATGTAATTCTGATTCGCTATAGTTTGCAATATAGAAAAATTCACACCCCCTCCTCAACATCAAACTTCAATTTCACACGCTTCTCTATATCTTCCGCACTCGGCAAAATATCTATCAACTCTTCCGGAACAAAATCAGATAGCTTATATTCACTCACGCCTATAGGCTTATTTATATCCTTCAAAGCGTATTCCGCAGTTAACCTGTCCTTTGTTTTGCAAAGCATAATTCCAATAGTCGGATTATCGGTTTCGTGCTTCAAAATATCATCAACGGCAGATAAATAGAAATTGAGCTTATGATTGAATTCAAGAATCGTGCTAAATTGATTTTGTAAATTATCATCTATGCCTAAGATTATTTTTGCGTTCGTTATTTCTGTAGCCTTAGTGTTTGTATTTTCCTGCTCTTCCGGTAGTAGTTTCGATGAAAATGTTGCTCCAAGTTCATCTAGTATGGAAGCTCTGAGTTCGTCAAGCATAAAATCAAGTAGCAGCTCGGAAATATCATTAAGTTCTTCCAGCGAAATTCTAAGTTCATCAAGCATAGAATCAAGTAGCAGTTCGGAAATGCAATCAAGTTCTTCAGTGGAGCAAAGTTCTTCTTCGGTCGAAATACCTAGCTCATCCAGCATAAATTTGAGTACCAGTTCCTCTTCTGGAATTCTCGGTGATTTATGCGGTGATTTTGACCCTGATTTGGAGGTTGAACATTATGGCAAAATGAAAAAGCAATTCTGTGATGAGCGAGATGGTAAAAAATATGTATATGTGCAAATAGGTTCTCAAATCTGGATGGCTGAGAATTTGAATTACAATGCTGTTGGTAGTCTTTGCCATGGCGATAATACTGGTGGTGACAGTCAAAATCGTTGCGATACTTATGGCCGCTTGTATGATTGGCAAACGTCTTTGGCTGTTTGTCCGGCAGGCTGGCATTTGCCCGGTAAAGATGAATGGGAAGATTTAGTGGATTTTATAGGTAGCGATGTTGCAGGAAAGAAGTTAAAAGCGGAAGAATCTGGTTGGATTTATGATGTCACGCATTTTGGCACAGATGATTATGGTTTTTCAGCTTTGCCGTCTAGCCATGGTTATTATGACATTGGCTTCGATGTGCTTCGCGGTGGCTACTGGTGGGTTACCTTGGAGTACGATAGCAGTAACGCTTGGCGCGGGGGCGTGGGTTCTTACAGTAGCAAAGTAGATTTTACTTATTGCGGCAAATCCTACAAGTTTTCGGTTAGGTGCATAAAGGGCTAACGGTAGATTTCATCTATGGGAGAGCCTTCTAAATTACGTATTCATCCAAACCGGAGCCACTCATGCTACACAACCTCAACAACTTACTCATATCCTACGAAAACAAACTCAAATCGCTCATAAAGCCTCTAGAAAACCGCCTTCGCCAAAAACTGCAAAATATCGGCAAAAGAAACATAGCCATAGGAATAGCAATCATTGCAATTGCCGCAGTAGCCATCATAAGCTATGCAATCAAATCAAATGCCAATCTCGACAACCACGACTACCTATTCAAACGAGGATATGAATATTACTCAAAAGAAAAATACGACAACGCCATTGCAGACTACACAGCCGCGCTCAAAATCAAGCCTAACAATCCCAACTACCTATATGGCCGTGGCGGTGCATATCTTCAAAAGAAAGAATATTACAAAGCCAGCGCAGATTTTACCACAGCGCTTTTGCTCAGGTCGGATTATCCTGATTATTTACTTCAGCGTGGCATAGCTTATCTTTTGATGGAAGACTATGCCAGAGCCGTCGCAGATTTTGAAGCAGTATTGCGAATTGAGCCAAACAATATTGAAGCTAGAAAAAGCATTGATTTGGCTCGCAGAAAGAGGGGGAGTTTTGATGCTAATCTAGGATATTCAGAGCCGCAGGTCGCAGATCATCAAAATCATATTCTTGCAGCACTTGATAAAGTTTCGTAAACAAAGGTTTTATAAGGCTTGCGTACCTTAATGGCTTTGCGTTTTAAATCTTTCACAAGTTGCTCGGGCAATTGAAAATAATAAACCTTTGCTTGCGTAGATTGCTTCTTTTGTTTTACGAGCGAAAGTTTTGATTTTGGGACTTTTACTCCCATTTCTTTAAGCTCGTCTTCTGTAAAAGAAACTTTAACTCCTGCATCTATGGTACCTTGCACGAGTTCTGCCAATGCTTTTCCGAAACTGCTCATTGTGCCTCCAATGAAAAAATCAACTTGCTCTCCAGCAGACTTTTTATATAGTCTTCTTGGTAATTTAGAAAATCTTGTGCATATTTTTTAGCATCATTTAACTCTTTTTCAGTTATATTGTCTTTTTTGTTCTTTCCAAAGCCATGAATAAACAGACATCTAAAATTCTCTTTATATATCATTATTGTCCTATAACCACCGCTTTTGCCTTTATTTTTGGCTATTCTAACCTTATATAGGTTGCTACCTAAATCAACAATTCCAAGGTTTTTACTTATTCTATCTATAGCATCTAATAATTTCTCCACAGGAAGGCCTTCTTTGGCAGCCCATTTTTTGAAAGATTTCGTTTGAAAATTGTTCATTCATCGCAAATATAGAAAAATCACCCAATCTTCAAAGCAAAAAATTAGACCTTGATCCAGAGATACCACAAAAGGCACTCCGTCCCACCTCGGCAATGCTCACCAATCCCCACGCTGACCCGTGAGCGGCAGCCCCATTCAAGAACCGCAAACAAAAGCCAGATACGCCCATTACTCACAATCCGTAGCGGCCCAGTCGATTCCGGCCTTTTTTGCTTGTTTTATTAAATCTCTTGTCTGCATCACATATTCTTTGCCTTTTTTTATGAAATGCGTGCCGCATTGCCTGAATTCAAAAGATACTTTTTTGCGGATGCACTGCTCCCTTATGTTTAACACCCAGTCATAGTCAAGCGGGCGAGCGTTTTTATCGGATTCGCCGCCGACTACAACCAGCTCTATGCCGTCAAGATATTTTTCTATTTCAATGTTTTCCAAAAGTGGCTGGCAAGTTATGCATTTGTGTTTTATCGGCAAATCTTTGAATATGGATAATTTGCAATCAGCATTCTTTTGATTTTCAATGGTGCAGCAAACAATAACATTGTCATATCCGTCGTTCCAATTCTCAGGTGCGCAACTCATAAATCTATCTATTCTTTTCGTTAAAAATAAGAATTTCAAATCCGAGCGTTCTTTTATCATTTGCCAACATTCATTTCGCCAAGCATCGGCTTCTTCTATTAGAAAATCCGTAGAAAAGCATAAATAAACTATCCCCGATTTGATTTTATGTAATCCATTTTTCAGCTTTTGAATAGGCTTGTAAAAGTCTTCGGTTTTTGCAATATTGTTGGTGTTAACTTTTCTTTTAAAGTCGCCTTTATGAATATAACAGTATTTGCAGCCATCGCTACATCTTTTGCAACCTCGCCATGGATTCCACATTGCCATGATTTTATTTACTCGTTTTATGAGCCGTGATTATGGTATAACTACGAGTATTGACCGTAATTTTGCAACCATCTATATTTACATACCAATTCTTGCCTTTTCTAGTTATGACGGATTTAGGATTTTTTATTTTCAGTCTGCACCAATTGACAACATCATCGACATCCAAACAAAGATTCCTCTTTATTCGCTCTGCTCCTAAATCAGTTGTATGCAGTCTGTCTAGGTTTTCTTTTAGCATTTTTTCGCCACCCTGAGGGTCTTTGCTAAGCGGCATTCCGCAACTTTGACATGCTTTCATTAGTAGAAAATGTAGAAAATTAAGACTGGTGAAAAGGCACCCCGTTCCCCTTCGGGAATGCTTCCTAAGGTAAAAAACCAACTACTTTAGCCAGTTTTATCCGATAGTTATCGGCGTTAAACGCCATTCTATAGGAGAAAACATCATGGCAAAGACAGAAGCGGAAACGCAAAGACAATTTCAGGTTGCAATGTGCCACAAGGTAAGCGCCTACCCCAAAAAGGATAAAGACGGTAACCCTATCAAAGATTCAGAGGGTAATCCTGTAGTGATGGAGTTTTGTGACTTCCATTTTGTAGACAATGCTTACTCCAGAGGTGCTGCCCGTGAGCGGCAGCCCAACCCACCACCAGCAAACAAAAGCCAGATACGCCAATTGAGGCAAGAAAAAGCCTTGATTTGGCTCGCAAAAAGACAGAGGAATTTTAAGCCAAAGACGCAAAAAATGCTGAATTTACGGCAAATTAAGCTGCCATTATAAAACGCTTATAGAACAAAGCAAACAGCAAGTTGCTGTTGCTGTCAATTCGGCAATGACAATGCTTTACTGGCAAATTGGCAATAGGATAAAAACTGATATTTTGCAAAACCAAAGAGCAGAATAC
>Ga0209755_10003225_pt1 | contig 20719 bp, 23 predicted proteins | sample TergutCo191P1_FD_187301 | JGI IMG/M metagenome (GOLD analysis project Ga0209755, IMG submission 187301) | Cornitermes sp. P1 segment gut microbial communities from Petit-Saut dam, French Guiana - Co191P1 (SPAdes) (version 2) | ecosystem: Host-associated > Arthropoda: Insects > Digestive system...
ATTGTCGGTCGCCATTCCCTGCCCGTCAGGAACGCGAAAAAGTTGTAGGGCGGTTCCGGAAGGATGATGTGCAGTCGCGGCTCCAGCGCGGCAATCGCCGCCGGCCAGCTTACCGTGAACACGTAGGCTTCCGGGTACGTTACGTTGCCGCGCTCGTTTTGGATGAACAGAACCGACCTTTCCGGATCCCTTTCGGAACTATCGAAGGTGAACTCAAGAAGCTCGGTCTCGCCGGCGAAGGGGAAGTTGATCGTAACGTGGCTTGTTCCCTCGGGCAGGTGTATGAAGCCCGAATGGTTTAGGAAGCGTTCGCCGTTCACCGTGAGGTCGGCCATGCGCTGGGGCACCAGTCTAATTCCCGGGGCCGTAGCGGTAAAGAAGGTTCTGGATCCCTGGAAAAAGACGAAAAGCACGATGGCTCCCAGGGCAAGAACCGAGACGAGCGCGACCGCGCTGACAAGGTACCTGAAAAAATGGTCTGTAATCTTTCGGCCGTTCATACCTGTCTTCCGTTTTGTTCTCTAAAATGATCGGGTCGGGCAAGCCACCGCAACGGCGGCTTGCCCTGAAGGTTGTTTTTAGTTTATCGGAATCCAGCTTCTTGCCACAAGTGCCTGGCCGTCGCTAATCGCCCAGTTCAGGAAGGCCCTGCTGGCCGGGTGGAGATCCCTGTAAAGCATGATGAAGGGCCTGGAGATGCCGTAGGCACCGCTTACCATGTTGGCCGTGGTCGGCGCGACACCGCCAACCGAAATAGCCCTTACCGAACCGTCAACCGAGCCGACCGAAATATAGCCGATGGCGTTGGGATTGCCGGCCACGTTCGACCTAACCGCCCCGGTGCTGGGCCCCTCGACCGCGCCGAGCCTGAGCTGGCCGGGGAAGCCGACCATTTCCTCGAACGCGCCCCTGGTGCCGGAGCCTTCTTCGCGGGTAATAACCGCGATGGCCCCGCTCTTGGCGTTGGAAACCTCGCTCCAGTCGGTTATCGTGCCGGTGTAGATACCCCGGATCTGCTCAAGGGAAAGATCCCTTATGGGGCTGTTGTAGTTCACGATTACCGCGATTCCGTCGATGGCAATGAGCTGCTCGTTAAGCCCCAGGCCAAGCTCGGCCGGGGTAAGCTCGCGGCTGGTCATGCCAAGCTGGTACAGCGAGCCGGCGTTCCGTACGCCGTCGCTGGAACCGGTGCTGTGGATGTTGATCCTGACATTGGGGTTGGCGGCGTGGAAGTCGTTCGCCAGAAGCTCCAGTACCGGCACCACCGAGGTGGAACCTCCGATCTCGATCACGAAGGGCGCATCCGCCGCCTGATCCCTTTGGCCACCGGCGAAAAGCGGGGCCACCGCCATCGCGATAATCCCGACTGCTAAGACAATTCGTTTCATAAAATACTCCTTGATTCCCGTGTTTTGCGCCGATTTTTCGGCACGGGCACGTTTTCGGCGTGCCTAGCCGAAAGTTACCCCGCCGGTGTTAGCGGTTCGTCAGTCGATTGTTAGAAAATGGTTAAATTTCAACTAGAAAGGGTAGCCAAGAAAGGAATTTGGACTGCGCCAGCCACAAATGTAACTTAGTTTGGGTCGCCGACGCCTGGTGCCTGTCACCACCGCGACTGATAGGGCGGTTCGCGGAGCGGGTTAAAAGCCTTCCCGAAGGGAAGCCTGTCCACCAGCAATCCTCAGCGCTATAAAGAAACCGCCGAAAACGACGACGGCGTGGTTGATCAGGTTGACGGGAAAGCGCGAAAGGATGCCTCTAGTCAGTACGTGGATTTCGCCGCCGTAAAAGACAGCTCGGAAAACGTAATTTAGGGAAGAAACCTTTTGGCAAGTTTCCGGTGTAATGCGAGCGTAAAAATAGTGAATCAGTCCGCCCAGAATTCTGGCCGATACGCTCGTCGCTATGTACAGAAGCATGAGTGTTACGAAAACGCTTATCGTTTCGGCGAACGCCCCTCTGCCACGCATGTCTGGCAAGGCCGTGCCGATGATGGCCTTCCTTATTCGAAAGACAAGGGACATATGCAACGGCCTTATCCCGCAGGACTTCCGTTTAAACGAGCTGCCCGATGCTCTAAGACAACTATGTCTTGACTTCGGCGAGAAACGGGGATCGATTGCCGGGCGGAAATAGACCCGGGTATTAGGCTGGAATTCCTTGTATTTGACAAAAATTCCTTCGCGCAGAGAAACAATGAAATTACCATCTACAATCAATGTTTGCGTAACCTTTACCGCATACAAGGACACAAAATGGCTGTCTAACGCATTACGGTTTCTGTTTGCCAATGCGTCAAAGCTTAATGATCCTGATTTTGGGCAAAAATTTTATAATTTCCTTGAAAGTTTATCCAAAAAATTTGCCTATGAGCGAATCTGTGATGGTTCGCGCAAAATTGACAACGAAAAAATGAGATATAATAACCACATCCCTGTCTATGCATTTAATCTTATGGATTATGTGCTTTGGAAAAACCAAACTGTTTTAACCAAAACATTCCCGCATGTGCGTTTTAACGAGTTTAGGTTCACCTACGGACGCTCTATTGAGCATTGGTATCCGCAAAACACCAATGAAAAAGAAGGCCAAAGCAAAATGAGCGGGGACTTGTTACACTCATTTGGCAATCTTTGTATAATTGTCGCAAGTCAAAATTCTGAATTCGGGCGCTTGTACCCAAAAGCCAAGCTTTAAAATTGGAGAAATATCTTTAACACGCAGAGTCTGAAACTTCAAATGATGGCGCACAATACAACCGCTTGGAACGGCTGGGACGAAAGCCACAGGGATACCATTACAAGAATGGAGGCGGATTTAATCAGCCGGTTCAATGCATATTTGTGCGATCCTTGCGCTGGGCTCTTTGATGATGTGATTAAAGCCTAGGCAGAATATAAACCAAGTACATCGGAAACGGCATATTATTTGATGACTTAATGTGATTTTCCTATGCCTTAGCGATTCTATGCGGAAAAGTGTATGTTTCCGATGATCTGTGCATAAACATGCGAACCCTTAAAAACTATATGGGCAGGATTCGTTTCAAGACTGGACTTTCAGTCCGCGACGAGGTGCGGCAACTGTAAAAACAGTTATTGCGGGCTGCGTCAAAACCTGGAAACCGATTCGATTTTTTATGAAGGGTAGATGAAAAACGATGAAAACAGGCGAAGGGAATCGGAAACAGGCCTGTTTGTCGTATGAAAATCGATGGCAAGAATAGTTTTGGCGCGACCCAGGTGACATTTTTTTTTCAATGTGGTACACTAGAAACCGCAATTTTTTTGCGGAAAACAACAAATCTTAGGAGGATTTTATGGCAAAAAGGGGAGCCGTGGCTTTTGTGCTGGTGGGCGCCATACTCATGATCTCGCTGGCCGGTTGCCGGCAGGAGCGGGACGACGATATATACCTAATCGGCATCCTGCAGTATTTTTCCCATTCCGCTTTGGATGCGTCGCGGGAAGGGTTCGTCAACCGCCTGGCGGAGCTTGGCTTTGTGGAAGGCGAGGGCGGAAACACGGAATTTATCTTGTACAATCCCCAGCGCGACGCGGCCAGCGGCGCCTTGATGGCGGCAAGGCTCGCGGAGGCGGGGCCGGACTTGGTTCTGACCATTGCCACCGGGGCCTCCCAGATTATGAGCCGCGAAACCGAAACCATCCCCATCGTAATCACCGCCGTGACAAGCCCCGAGGGGGCGGATCTGGTTGAGTCCAACGAGCGGCCCGGCAGAAACGTTACAGGCGTGTCCGACCTTACGCCGGTCGCGCTGCAAATCGACCTGATTACGCGCCTTTTGCCCCAGGCACGGGTCGTCGGCCTTGTGTACAACGCAGGCGAGATAAATTCGGTGATCCAGGCGAACATGGCTCGCGAGGCGATCCGGGCTAAGGACGGTCTTTCCTATATAGTGGGCAACGTGACCGGCACGGCGGACATAGCCGACGTGGTGCAGTCCATTGTGGGGCAGGTGGACGTCATCTATATACCTACCTGCAACACGATAGCCGGAGCCTACCCGATCGTGATAACCACGGCGGAGGAAGCCGGCATCCCGGTCGTCGCCGGGGAGGCGGCCGCCGTAAGGGTTGGCGCGCTGGCCACCGAGGGAATCGACTACTACCTGCTTGGGCGGCAGACGGCGGACATGGCCGCGACGATTTTGCGCGGGGAAGGCGTTCCCGCGACGATGCCCATCCAATGGCAGCAGGAGCCCGGAACGCTCTCCATCAACACGGCGACCGCCGCCCGCCTGGGCATAGCGATCCCGCAGGCGATGCTGGATGCGGCGGGGGAAATCGTTTACCGGTAGGCCGGGCGAGACTGGGACCATATTATGAGCTTGAACATGCTGTTGAACGCCTTGAGCCAGGGCCTTTTGTGGGGCGTGATGGCCATCGGCGTTTTCATAACCTTCCGTATCTTGAACTACGCCGATTTGACGGCGGAGGGCAGCTTTACCCTGGGGGCGGCGGTCGCCGCGCGACTCGTTACCATGGGAATGGATCCGCTGGTCGGCACGCTGATTGCCATTGCGGCCGGCATGTGCGCGGGGGTGGTGACGGGGTTTCTGCACACGGTTTTGCGTATCCCGCCGTTGCTTTCCGGCATCCTGGCCATGACGGGGCTCTATTCGGTCAACCTAAGGGTCATGGGCACGCCGAATATCCCCCTGCTTAGGGGGACCGAGACCCTGATCACGCGCACCGCCGCGCTGCCACCGGTCAACGGCCTTATCGGATGGCTGGGCATCACGGAGCGGCTGGGGGCGACCATAGTGCTTGGACTGGCGGTCCTGGCCATCGTCATCGTGGTACTCAAGCTCTTTTTCAATACCGAGATTGGCTATATAGTCCGGGCCACTGGCGACAACGAGGCCATGGCTAGGGCTCAGGGCGTCAACACCCGGCGCATGAAGGTCCTGGGCCTGCTCATAAGCAACGGGTGTATCGCGCTGTCCGGAGCCCTGGTGTTCCAGTTCCAGGGTTTCGCGGATCTTAGCATGGGAATCGGCGTAATCGTCGTCGCGCTGGCCTCGGTCATCATCGGCGAGGTCATTTTCAACAACAAGAACGACTACCGGGTCTTTATCGCCGTGGTGCTGGGTTCGGTTCTGTACCGGATTCTAATCGCCGTCGTGCTGACCCTGGGCATAAACCCGCACGACTTCCGCCTGTTCTCCGCGCTGATACTGGCGACGGCTCTGTCCGTGCCGCTGATCAGGGAAAAGCTTAACTTCGACCTGAAAAAACTACTGTGGGGGCGGCGGTGCTAAACTGCGAGAACATCAAGAAAACCTTCGACAAGGGGACGGCCACCGAGAAAGAGGCATTGCGGACCGTCAGCCTCCGCCTGGAGGAAAGCGACTTTATCACGGTAATCGGCGGCAACGGCGCGGGCAAGTCCACCCTGCTGAACGCGGTCGCGGGCGTGTTCCCGACGAACCAGGGGCTTATAACCATCGACGGGCGGGACGTGACCAGGCTTGCGGAACACGCGCGCGCCAGGCTGATAGGCCGCGTGTTCCAGGATCCGCGTATGGGCACCGCTCCGGGCATGACCATCGAGGAAAACCTGGCCATCGCCTACCGCCGCTGCAGAAGGCGGACCCTGCGCTGGGGCATAAACCGAAAGGAACGGGGGATATACCGCGAGGCTCTTTCCACCCTGGGCCTGGGGCTGGAGGAACGGATGACGGCCAGGGTAGGCACCCTTTCCGGCGGGCAGCGGCAGGCGCTCACCCTGCTTATGGCCACCCTGCAAAAGCCCAGGCTGCTGCTGTTGGACGAGCACACCGCCGCCCTGGATCCCAAGACCGCCAAAATCGTCCTTGCGCTCACCAACAAGCTGGTTGGCGACAACCGGCTGACCACCCTGATGGTGACCCACAACATGCGCGACGCCCTTGCCAACGGCAACCGCATCATGATGATGCACGGCGGTAGCATTATCCTGGACGTCCACGGCGAGGAAAAGGCCGGGCTGACCGTGCCCGATCTTCTTAAAATGTTCGAGCGGGCCAGCGGCGAGGAAATTACCAACGACCGGATGCTGCTGGCCTAACGGGGGGTAAGGCAATGCCCATCGCGACGGGAACAAGAGACGCCTTGGGCGCGTCGTCCCTGATCAGGAGGATGTTCGAGGAGGGGGCCGCGCTTAAAAAAGAGCACGGCGCGGACGGCGTGTTTGATTTCTCGCTTGGAAACCCGGACGTGGATCCGCCCCCCGCCTTTCGGGCCGTCCTGGAAAAATTTGCCAGGGAACCGGGGAAGGGATCCCACGGGTACACGCCCAACGCCGGCCTTCCTTTCGTGCGGGAGGCTCTGGCGAAAAAGGCCTCCAGGGAACAGAAGGTTCCGTTGGACGCCTCGCACATAGTCATGTCGTCGGGCGCGGCGGGCGGGCTTAACGCGGTGTTCAAGACCATCTGCAACCCGGGCGACGAGATTGTCGTGAGCAGGCCGTACTTCGTGGAGTACCGTCCCTACGCGGCGAACCACGGCGCGAGGCTTGTCGAGGTGGATTCCCTTCCCGACTTCAACCTTGACCTTGGCGCGGTTGCCGCCGCTCTTTCGCCGAGAACAGCGGCGGTGCTGGTCAACTCGCCCAACAACCCCACGGGGAGGGTTTACCCGGCGGAGACCCTGGCCGCGCTTGCGGATCTTATGCGCGGGCACGGCGAAAGGGTTTCCCGTATGCCGTACCTTGTCTCGGACGAGCCGTACCGGGAGATTGTCTACGGCGTGGAGGTTCCCTCCGCGCTCGCCGCCTACGACGAATCGATCGCGGTGTACTCCTATTCCAAAAGCCTTTCCCTTCCGGGCGAGCGCATTGGGTACGTCGCGGTAAGCCCGGGCATAGGCGACAAGGACGGGGTAATGGAGGGGCTGGCCTACGCCACCCGCGTCCTGGGCTTCGTCAACGCCCCGGCCCTGATGCAGCGCGCCGTGGCGGAGCTGGTCGACGCGGAGGTTGACGTGGGCGTTTACGCCCGCCGGCGCGACGCGTTCATGGCCGTCCTTGACGGGGCGGGAATCGACTACGCGGTGCCGGAGGGCGCGTTCTACGTGTTCTGCAGGGTTCCGCCAAGGAAAACGGCGAGCGGGGAGCGGGCGGACGACGACGCGGCGTTCGTGAGCCACCTTAAGCGGCACTTGATTCTTGGCGTCCCAGGTTCCGGCTTTGGCCGGCCGGGCTGGCTGCGTTTCGCGTTCTGCGTTGACGAGAAAACCATCCGCAAGTCCGCGGCGGCTTTTGGCAGGGCGATGGAGTCCTGGTAGGGCTTTCTTACGCGCCCGGTTGGTTCCCTAGGATAATTTTCGCCGCCTCGTCCACGGAAAGGCCGTCGCGATCCTGCCTTGCGGCAAGGTTCCTCAGCGTAAGGGGATCCCGCAGGGGGTTCTCGCCGGGGACGACCATCCAGCGCAGGCCTTTTTTCTCGGCAAGGATGAACTGTTTTATGGGCCGCCTTCCGCCGCCTTCCGCCGCGTCGACGAACACCTCGCAGGCCAGGCCGGACCTTCGGAAACGCTCCGCCAGCGCCTGGTACAGGCCGGAGTCCTCGTGCCTTAGGCAGGCTATGGCCACCGGCGCGGTGCCCGTCCCGCCCGGAAGCCCGCCCAGGCTTTCGAGGGCGGCGATTAGCCTGTCCAGGCCCACCGAGGAGCCCACCCCGCTGATCCTGTTTTTCGAGTACAGCCCGGCAAGGTCGTCGTAGCGCCCGCCGGAGCAGACCGAGCCGATGTCCGGCAGGTCGTTCAGGAAGGTCTCGAAGACCACGCCCGTGTAGTAGTCCAGGCCCCGGGTAATCGAGGGATCCAGGGCAAAGAAGCCGTCCTCGCCCTCCGGCAGGGCGTCGCGCATGAAGCGCCCAAGCTCCGCCAGCCTTTCCGATTCCGGGGATGGGCCGCCGGACATCTCTGCCAGGCGCCCAAGCGTTCCCTCGAAGGTTCCGTCGGCCGGATCCCCGGCGGCGTTGGTAAAGTCGAGTATCTTGCGCGCGCCTGAGTCCCCGGCGATTTGGGCCAGGGCGGCTCCCGTCTGGTCGATGCCCACCTTGGCGGCCTTGTCCACGGCGCGAAGTATCTCGACGGACCTTTCCCCCTGGCCGATGTGCGAAAGGAAGCGGTTGAACATGCCCCGGTGGTTGATTTTTATGGTGACGCCGGCGCCCAGGGCAAGCAGGACGGCGCGTATCATCAGAAGGATCTCGAAGTCCGCGGCCGGGCTGTCGCTGCCGATTATGTCGAAGTCGCACTGGGTGAATTCCCTGTAGCGCCCCCGCTGGGCGTTTTCCCCCCGCCACACCTTGCCTATGTGGTAGCGCTTTAGGGGAAAGCACAGCTCCGCCTGGTGCTGCGCGACGAAGCGGGCGAACGGGACGGTAAGGTCGAAGCGAAGGGCGACGTCCCTGTCGCCGTTGTCCCTGAACCGGTAAATTTGCTTTTCCGTTTCGCCCCCGCCCTTGCCAAGCAGGATGTCGGCGTACTCGAGCGCGGGGGTGTCGATGGGGACGAAGCCGAAGGAGCGGAACGTCGCCTCGATTTTTTCGGTAAGGCCCCTGCGGGCCGTTTCGGCGGCGGGAAGAAAGTCCCGGAAGCCCTTCAGTAGCCTTGGTTCGATAAGTGCTGCCATTCCAGGAGTATACGGCAAAGCGGGCTTAAATTCCAGCGATACAACCTATGCGATTGGGGATGTGCTGGGGGGCGATACGGAATCTCAGCTTTTAATCCTAACGTGGGTGTCCTTTTTCCGGAACATTTTGTTTTCCTCGTAGAGCCTGTTCAGCAGAAGCGCCAAATCCCTTGCCTCTCCCTTCCTGATCTCGATGGTTCCGGGGGTTGTTTCGAACATCGCTATTAGCTGCTCGATTTCCAAAAAATTGTCGCCTTTGTCGTTGTAGCCGTATCTGACCGTCATATTTATATTCTCTCATGGTTTCTGCGGGTTTTCAAGGGGGCATGGGAAGCCCCCTTTGTAAAAACCTGCTATTTTTGGGGACGGCTACCATGCCCCGCCAAGGCCGACGCCTGCCCTGACAGAGACAGGGGCTCCAATCACTATGGGCAGGCTTACGTAAGGGTTTACAAAGAACGCCCTTGTGCGTCCGCCAAGCCTAAGCCCAATGGCGGGGGTAACCATGGGTCCGGTGGTTGATTCTCTTGTTGTCTGCCATTCAAAACGCCCAGATGTTCCGCCTCCTCCTCCCCAAGCAGGTGTTCCAGGCACCCAGACCTCATTTGTCTCCCACCAACTAGCGCTACCAAGCCCCAAGCCAAGTTCGAAGTAAAACGGGGAGCCTCCCACAAACAAGCGGGGGGTTCCCATTACTCCGAAGGTCGTCCTCCTATATTGAAATGTATTCCTGTCTACCCACGCGGTTCCGCCCAACGTAAAAAAATTGTTTATGCTACGTTCGAGACGTATACCCCCACCCAGAAGGCTGGCCTCGGCCGAAAACCAGTTTCGGCGGGCTCTCTGCTCGGCGGCCGGCTCCCGTCGCGGCGACGGAATCCTCGGGGCCGCGATAGGCGGAAGGGGAAGGGGAATGGGCAAGGGTAGGGCGGCGGCAGGAGCGGGCGGGGGAGCGGGCTCCGTCGCCGCCGTCCTGGCCTGCGGGTTTAGTTCCAGCCATATTATAAGCTGGGGAACGCCCCCTACCGTGCGCTGGTCGCTGTCCACGGGAAAGCCAAGTTGGGTCCTGATGTCCCATTTGGCTTCCTCCGGGCAGGTGACGTTTCGCGCCAAAAGCGTGTGGCTGTATATTTGGACGAAGGTATGCGCGTTCACCACCTTGAAAGACCACGCCACGTTTGATCTTGCCTGGGTTTCCAGCCTTTGCCGCATCAGTTCTTCCTGCTGTCTTTGCCGGAGCAGCTCCTCCTGATGCCGCGTGTCGGCAAAAACCCTTTCCTGTGGAACGGCGACGCCTAACGCCGCCAGGAATGCCAGTACAAAAACACCTCTTCTTGAAATCATATGAACTCCTTTGCAGTTATTGTTGGGTCCTGACGGAACCCGTGCTTATCTGGCCTGCCAGCTCCATACCCCTTGGGCGTTGACGGTGTAGACGCCCGCCCTGTGCCCGTTCGCCTCGTACGCGGCCCTGAATCCCCTCCAGACGATGCTTTCGGGGGTTCGCCATACGACACGCTCGGGGGCAATGAACCTTGGGGGCTCCGAGTTGCGGAGGGCGACGTTCGCGCCGATGCTTATCGACGAGACGTTCCTTAGCGATCCCCCCGAGAACACGCCTTCGTACAGGACGCCAACCCCGTCGCCTATGGTTATGCTGGTCAGCGTGGGGTTGTTCGCGAACGCCCCGTCCCCGATGTGGATAACGCTGTCCGGAACGTTTATCGAGGTGAGCCGGTTCATCTCGAACGCCAGACTCCCGATATAGACGACGCTGTTGGGAATGGCCACGCTCGTGAGTCTGTTGTTCGCGAAAGCCCTGTCCCGGATGTGGATGACGCTGCCCGGGATGGTCACGCCGGTTAGATGGAAGCCTCCCCAAAAGGCCCCGCTCCCAATTCCGGTGACGGGCATCCCCTGTAGCTGCCACGGGATTACCACGTTTCTTTCGTGCCCCGTGTAACGCGTAAGCGTTATGCCCCCGTCGTCGCCCGGTATTGCCCACAGGAAATCGTATTCCGCCGGTGGCGGTGGGGGAGGCGGCGGGGGAGAATGTTCGGGACCGTTGGCGCTCGCCAAGGCAAGCGCGCCAAATGCCACAAAACCCATTGTCGCAATGACGTGCAGCGCGAATGTTTTTTTCATGCAATCTTCCTTTTTTTACAAAATGTTGTATGTCAGGCCCTCAGTCGAAGGCGCCCATACCCGAAACGACAATTTCGTAAAATCGAGCGTACCATGTGAACAATGTACATGTCAAGCGAAATGTTGTTTTTTTCACCGCCGGCGGGTGTTTTTCGTCGCGCCCACCCTTGGTCACGCGCGCCCTTTTTAGTGTATACTTGGGTATCGATGGTAAAGTCCGTTCTCAATAACCGAATGCTCTTCTACAGGCTGGGTATTTTCGCCAGGATCCTGGTGGCGGTGGCCCCGTTCGTAAGGCACCGGCACGTTTCCCTGCGGGTGCTGGTCATGCAGATTTACTTTACCTTCGTCCAGGCCATGGGCATTTCCACCATGCTCGCGCTGGGAATCGGCGCGGCGGTGGGCATCATCGGCTTCCCCTTCCTGATGGGGCTCGGCCAGCAGCAGCTTATCTACCAGCTGCTGATCATCGTCGTGACAAGGGAGCTGGGGCCGCTGCTGGTCGCGTTCATCGTCATAGCCCGCTCGGCCACGGCGATCGCCACGGAGGTCGCGGGCATGGTCATTAGCCACGAGGTTGAGGCCTACATATCCGTGGGCATAGACCCTATAGAGCACCTGGCCGTCCCCCGCTTCCTGGGGGTCACCGTCTCGCTCCTGCTCCTCAACATCTATTTTTCTGTGTTCGGGCTGGCCGGCTCCTTCGTCATCGTGCAGATGTTCCACGCCCTGCCCGCGGACTACTACTTCGGCAACCTTGTCCAGAGCCTGAGCGTCCACGACATTTCCATAGTGGCCCTTAAGAGCGTGGCCTGCGGCATGATCATCTCCACCGTCGCCATAACCGAAGGCCTGGGCGTGGAGCGGGCGAGCACGGAGGTCCCCGTGGCGGGCCTGCGGGCGGTGAGCAAGGCCTTCGTCGGGTGCATCGCCGTGAACATCCTCCTTTCGGCCATGTACTACATGGTGATGGCGTAGGGGCCCGCGGATGATCGAGCTTAGGAACGTCGATTTTTCGGCGCGGGACCGCCGGCTGGTCAGGGACGTGTCGTTCCGGTTCGAGGAGGGCATGGTCAGCGCGATGGTGGGCCCCTCCGGGGGCGGCAAGAGCACGGTGCTCAAGCTGGCCGCCGGGCTGTGCATCCCCGACCGGGGCGAGGTGCTCTTCCGGGGCAGGGAGGTCTCCCGCATGAGCCGCCAGGAGAACCTGGCGTTCAGGCGCGAGGGGGCCTTCGTGTTCCAGGACGCGGCGCTGTGGGCGAACCAGACCCTTTTCCAGATGCTGGAGCTTCCGCTCAGGGTGCACTTTCCCTCGATGGGCGCCGGGGAGCGGCGGCAAAGGGTCGAGTCCGTGGTGGCCGAGGTCGGGTACAGGAGGGAGCTCGGGGTGCGCCCCTCGGAGCTCTCGATGGGGGAGCAGAAGCTGCTGGCCTTCGCCAGGGCCCTGGTCTGCGGCCCCAGGCTGCTGTTCCTGGACGAGTGGACCGAGTCCCTGGACGAAAAGGCCGCCCAGAACCTTATCGGCATCGTGCGCAGGATGAAGGGCGAGGGCGCGACGGTTATTCTTGTGAGCCACGACCCCAGGATTGTCCGCGGCCTGTCGGACGCGGTGCTTCTGGTCTCGCGGGGGGCGATTTCCATGCGCCTTACCGGGGAGCAGATCGCCAGCGACGAGGATCTGGGGCGTTTCATGGAAATGGGGGTGGAGTGATGAGGCTTGCCATTCGTTTCGCCGACAAGCTGGTGGGGATTTCTATAGTCCTGGCCCTGGGCGTCCTGGTCTTCGTGCTTTTCATGCTGGGGACCAACCAGCGATGGTTCGCCAGGGACTACTCGTTTTTCGCGTACTTCGACTCGGCGGCGGGCCTGAGCCCGAACCAGGCCGTGCAGTACATGGGCTTCACCGTGGGGCAGGTAAGGCAGGTGGAGCTGGTAAGGCTCGCCGACGGCGACAGGGCCAGGGTGCGCTTCGTCGTCTTCGACACCTTCGCCGACATGGCCAGGGAGGGATCGCTGATAGAGGTCGTCCCCAGCCCGATCGGCGCCATCCTGGGGAACCAGTTCCTGTTCCACCCGGGCCTTGGGTTGGATCGGCTTCCCGAGGGCGCGGTCATCCACTCCGTCGGCTCGCCCGAGGCGGGTCGCCTGGCCGAGGCGGGGCTCGCCGCGCCCTTCCACCAGGAGGACGGCATAGGCGCCATAGTCGAGCGCGTCGCCTCCCTGCTCTACGTCCTGAACGAGGCGCTGGAGGGGACGGACAGGACCGCCCTGGGGCGCACCCTGGGGAACGTGGAGGCCGCGACCGGGGTACTGCGGGAGACAATCGAGGGTCTTTCCGCGGGCGTCGCGGAAAGCCTGGAGGCGCTGATGGCCCAGATCGAGCCGGCCCTGGCGGGCGTGCGCGCGGTTTCCGAGGGGCTCGCCGATCCGGACGGCGCGGTCATGGCGATACTGGACGGCGAGGGGGACGTGTACGCGGGCCTGGTCTCGTCCCTGGACGCGGTCTCCGGCATCCTGCGGAACCTGGAGACGGCCACCGGGCTCGTCCCGGCGCAGCTTCCGCAGGTCGCGGCGCTCCTTGTGGACCTGCAGGTGGTTCTTAGGGCCGCCGAGGACGTGCTCGTCGCCCTGGCCAACAACCCGCTCCTCCGCAGGGGGGTGCCGGAGCGCGTGGAGGCCGGCCCCGGCGGCACGTTCGCCAGGGATCTGGAGTTCTGATCGGCGGTTATTTAGGAGGCTGGAATGAGAACCGGAATGGGCCCGGTCGCCGTGTTGGCGTCGCTCGCCCTGATTTTCGCGCAGGGCTGCTCCACCCGGCCGGGGGGTCGGGGGGACGTGTACGACACGCGGATCCGGGCGGAGACGCAGCTGGAGCTCGGCAACAGGCAGGCGGATCGCGGGGACCTGGACGCCGCGCTGGCGCTGCTCGACGAGGCCATGCGCTTCGCCGTGCTCGCCGACGATTCCGGCCTGCGTGTGCGGGCCGGCCTTTCCCGGGGCAACGTGCTTCTGTCGCTGGGACGCGCCGACGAGGCCAGGGCCGGCATGAACCTGGCCGTCGAGGAGGCCCTGCGGACTGGGGATCGGGAGCTCGCCGCGCTCGCCCGGATCCACGAGGCCAGGCGCAGGCTTCTTTCCCCGGGCGGCGCGGGCGCGGCCGGGGGCGTGGTCGAGGAGGTCTCGCGGGAGATGGCCCTTCTGCGCGATCCGGTGCAGGTCGCCTTCGCCTGGACCGTCGTCGCCCTTGCCGAGGGGGAGCTCGGCCGCTACGATCGGGCCGAGGCCGCCGCCCGCAGGAGCCTGGCGGCCCACGAGAGGGGCCGCCGCCTGGAGCTCGCCGCCTTCGACTGGTTCATGATCGCCTCGTTCCGCTCCCGCTCCGGGGACTTCGCCGGGGCCAGGCTGGCCCTGGAGGCGTCCATGTCCCTGGACCGCCGCGTGGAGAACTCCTGGGGGCTGGCCTCCGGGTGGCGAGCCCTGGGCGACGTGGAAAGAAGGGCGGGGAACCCGGACGCGGCCCGCGCCGCCTACGCCCGCGCCTCGGAAATCTTCCGCGCTCTGGGGAACTACCGGGCGGCCGACGAGGCCCTTTCCCGCGTCGAGTAGGGCGGGAATTCGCTGTTGTATTCGCCGCCGGAATGCCGATAATAAAGCGATGAAGCGTCTTTTGCGATACATGCTGGTTCCCTGGACCGTCCTGCTCGTCTACTCGTTTTTCTCGTTCTTCCTTGGGCAGAACGGTCTCTACGCCCGCAGGCACCTTGATGCGGAGTACCTGCGGCTGCTGGAAAACAGGAACGCGCTGGAGGCCACGAACAGGAACTTCCTTAGGGCCAAGGAAAGCCTACTGAACGACGACGACGCCCTTTCCGTCTACGCCAGGCAGCTTGGCTTCGGCAACCCGGGCGACGAGTTTATCCGCGTCGTGGGGCTTGGCGTGGCGGCGAACGTGAACGTCCCCTCGGGGCAGGTGCTTTACGCCGAGCCCCCGCACTTCGTGCCCAACTCGACGATAAGGATCATAGCCGCGGTTTTTGGCCTGGCGGTGCTCCTGTTCTTCCTTGTCCACGACTTCTACTGGTTAAGGGAGGCGGACGACGACCGGCCGCCGGCGTATTGACAAAAAGCGCCCGCAAGTGCATCGTAAGGTATGCTCGCGGATCTTTCACTTAGGACTGCCTCGCTTAGGGTGTTCTTCGAGAACACCGTTTTTTTGTCCTCGTTTACGAGCCTTTGCGTAGCCCAACTGCTCAAGGGGGTCATCTACCTCCTAAGCGGCCGCGTGAAAAGGACCAGGGAACTGGTGGAGATAATCGCCTGGCGCACGGGCGGGATGCCGTCCAGCCACGCCTCCGTGGTCTGCGCCCTGGCCACCTCCATAGCCTTCGTCGAGGGCCTTACCTCCAACATCTTCGTGCTTTCCCTGTGGTTCGCCCTTATCGTTCTGCGCGACGCGATGGGCGTCAGGCGGTCGGCCGGGCTTTCGGCCAGGGCCCTTAACGCCCTGGGCAGGGCGGCGTCGGAAAAACTGGGGGTCGATTTCCACGCGGTCAAGGAAGTCCAGGGGCACACGCCCCTGGAGGTGGTTCTTGGGGGGCTTCTGGGGGTCTTCATCGCCGCCGGCCTTTACCTTCTTTAAGACGCCGCCCGGCGGCGCGGGCGGTTGATTTTTCGGGCGCGTTGCTGTAGGTTTATATCGGTTTAGATGAAAACGTATTCGTTCCCCCGGGGGGGGATTTTCTTAGAAGACGCCACCGTCCCGGTCCCGCGCGGGGGTTCCTGCGCGGTGGCCTTCCTGCCGGCCCTGTCGCTTATCCCCCTGGTCCAGTACCCCGGCGGAAGGCTCACTCCCCTTGTGTCCGTCGGGGACAGCGTCCGCGAGGGGATGCTCGTGGGCATGGGCGGGGAGGGCGGAGCCTCGAACGTCCATGCCACCGTCCCCGGCAGGGTGGTTCGCCATGCAGAGTGGGAGGACGGCGAGGGCAGGGAACGCGGGGGCTTGCTTATCCAAATGGAAGGCTCCTTCGACCGCCTTGGCGCGACGGAGGAGGGCTACGCCCCCGAGCTTCCGCCGGACCTTATGAGCCACCGGGAGCTTGCCGAGACGCTTGACCGGTGCGGCATAGTCGAGATGGAGGGATCCGGCAGGCCCCTTTCCCGGATGATTTCCGGGTTCTGCCTTTCTGACGGCCCCAGGACGCTGGTCGTCCGCTGCGTGTTCGACGATCCCTGGCTGGTCGCCGACCGCGTGCTGTGCGGGGAGCGGCTGAAGGCCGTGGTGGAGGGGGGCTTTCTTCTGGCCGGAGCCTGCGGCGGCGTCGGTCGCGTCGTCTTCGCCGTCTCGCGGAAGGACAGGAAACTTGGCGAGGCCATGCTGGCCGAGGCCGCAGGCTACGGGATTCCGTCGTCGATGGTCCTTACGGGCGGGAAGTACCCCCAGCGCAACCGGCGGGAAATGGAGATAGTCCTTCGCGATTACGGCAGAAGGACGAGGGCCGACCTTGGGACCTTCCTAATGCTTGGGCCCTCGACCCTGGCCGCGGTGCACGACGCGGTGAAGTACCGCCGCCCGATCCTGGAACGCTACGTCGCGGTGGGCGGCTCGGCCGTGCGGGAACCCAGGGTAATGCGGGTCCGCGTCGGCAAGAGGATAGGGGATCTTTTCGAGGAGTGCGGCGGCTTCGTGGGCAGCCCCTGCCGGGTGGTCACGGGCTCGCCCTTTTTCGGGGAGCCGGTTAGGTACCTGGACGAGCCTGTGACCAGGACCAGTTACGCCCTTGTCGCCATGCTCGCGCCGCAGGTGGGCGGGCATCCGGTGCGCGGGTGCATCTCCTGCGGGGAGTGCAGGAAGGTATGCCCCGTCGGGCTGGATCCGGAGGAAATGTACAAAATGATAAAAGTGACGGCCCCGGACGGGGGGCCCCGCGATCATCCCGGTTTCCGGGAATGCCACGGCTGCGGCTGTTGCCAGATGGTGTGCCCGTCCCGCCTGCCGCTTCCGGAAGAGATAAGGGGGCAGACCCCGTATGCCTAGCCCGCTGTCAAGGCACAAACCCCAGGTCAGCATTTCGCGCCCCACCTCGGAGCGAATGTGGCTTTTGTGCGGCCTTTCCTTTCTTGTCGTCACGCAGTCCGCGATCGGGGACGCGGGGGCGTCGGTCTACGTGGCCCTTGCCGCCCTTGTTTCCGCGGTCCTGGCGGAGCTGGTCGCGACGTACAGGGAACACGGGCCCGGGAAAATCAGGGACGGAAGCGCGGCCGCGTCCGCCATGGTGCTTGTCCTTATGCTCCCGAACCAGATCCACCCCATGTACGCCGCGCTTGGCGCGGTCTTTGCGGTGCTGGTGGTAAAGCAGAGCTTCGGCGGCCTTGGCTCGAACTGGATGAACCCCGCCCTGGGGGGATGGCTCTTCGTCCGCTTTTCCTGGCCGGCGGCTTTCGCCGGGGCGCCGGACGCCGACGGGTACCTGCGGGAGGCGGGAAGCCCGGTGGATCTGGCCGTCAGGGACTTCCTAAACAGGACCGTTTTCTCGGTTTTCGGGGCGGAGCTTCCGGCCGGCTACATCGACATCTTCTGGCTTGACTCGGCCGGGATTATCGCCGATCGCGCCGTTCTGGCGCTGTTCCTGCTTATCGCGGTGATGTTCGCGTTCCAGACCGGCCGGGGCTGGGTTTCCGTCGTGTACCTCGCGGTTTTCGCGCTGTTGGTTCGGCTTGTCGGCGACCTCCCCTACGAGGGGTACTGGATGGAGGGGAACGCCGTCCTGGCGATCCTTTCCGGCGGCACCCTGGTGACGGCGTTTGTCCTTGTCGCCGAGCCGTCCAGCGGGGCCAAGTCCGTGCCCGGCGCGGTGCTGGCGGCGGCGCTCGCCGCCGCGCTTGGCGTGCTGTTCCGGTTCTTCGGCGGGGAGTTCCACGGGGGCTTTTTCGCCGTCGCCCTGGTGAACGCGCTTACCCCGGCGCTGAACCGGCTGGAGCGCGGCCTGTTTTACGTCCCCCACAGCGAGGCGCGTTTTCTTATCGAGGCGCCCCTCCGGGGGATCCCGCGCCTGGAAGCCCCTGACGGGGGCGCGGGATCCGACGGAACACGGGTTCCGGGGAGGCTGTTTTGAGAGGCTTTGTCCCCGCGCTCAAGGACAGGGCGATTCTCGCGGGCTGGATTGTCGGGCTGGTGCTCGTCGCCTCGCTGGCCTGGTCGCTTACCTTTGGCTTCCGGCTTAACGTCCTTATGCGCGCTGCCAACAGGGCGCTGGTCGCCGTGGAGGACACCAGGCGGCTTTCCGAGCCCCTGCCGCGCGCCTTTCAGACGCGGGAGTTTTTGGGCGGTTGGTACACGGTCGCCGGATCCGATTCGCTTTTCCTGGTGTTCGCGATCATGCGGGACGGCATCCTGGTTCCCCACGGCGCGGAGGTCTCTGCCGAGGGGCGGGTCCTGGAGATGGTTCCCCTTGGCTACCACGCGCGGCAGGTCGCGGATCGTCTTCCCCGGGGACTGGTTGACGTTTACGCCCGGCGCATAGAGGCCGTCTTTGAGTCGGGGATGGGGGCTAGATGAACGGGTTTTTTAATGGGCGTGTTTTTCCTGGCGGGCTGTCGCCTTTCGCGTTTCTTTCCGGCGGCGCCCTTCTTGTCGTCGCCTCGGATCGCCTGGCCCACGCCCTGACGGTCCTTGTCGCGCTGGTATGGGTGTACTGCCTTTCCTCGCTGGCCGCCTTCGGCGGGGCCAGGTTCTTCCCCGCCCGGGGAAGGCCGGTGCTTTTCGCCTTTCTTGCCTCGTTCGCCGCCGCGATGTACCTGCTGCTCCTGTGGATCCTCTTTCCGCTTGGCGCCCTCCAGGTGTTTTTCGCCGTCTCGTTTATCCCGGTGCTCTGCGCCGGATCCGGGATTTGCCGAAGGCTCGAGGGCAAAGGCCTGGCCCAGGCGCTAAGCCTTTCCGTCGCCGAGGCCCTGGTCGCCGGGGCGCTGCTGGTCCTGGTCTCGCTGGTTCGTGAGCCCCTTGGTTTCCGCTCGCTTTCCCTGCCCGGGGGGGCGCAGGGCATCATGCTTTTCCATCCCTTCGGCGCGGAGTCCCCCCTTTACCTGCGCCTGCTTTCAGGTTCCGCCGGGGCGCTGCTCCTTCTTGGGTACCTTCTGGGGATTTACCGGCACTTTAGGGCGAAACGCCCGGACGGGGGGGACGGCCCATGACGGCCTGGTTTTTGACGCTGGCCGTTTCCGCCGGCCTTTCCATGAACCTTGTCCTGCAGTTGGGCCTGGGAGTCCGGGAGCTTGCCGGGAAACCATCCCGGGGGGCGCCGCTTCGGCTTGGCGTTTTTTTCGTCTCCGCCCTGGTCCTGTGGCTGGTGTTCTCGTTCGCCCGCTCGGTCCTGCCCTTGGGGTTCCTGGAGTACGTCCTGGTTTTTCCCGTCGGCGTCGCGGTCGCCGCCGGGTGGGACTGTCTTTTCCGTCGCTACCTGCCCGGGAAAACCGGTTCCGGGGACGCGTTCGCCGATGGCGCGCCGATTGGCGCGACGCTTTTCGCCACGCTGGCCCTTGCGGGCGGTTTCATGGATGCCCTGGTGCTTTCCCTGGGATTCTCGCTGGGCGCGCTGCTTGCCGTCGTCATAGTCGATGAAATCAGAAGGAGGGCCGGTATGGAGGCCGTTCCCCGCTGGCTTAGGGGCGCTCCTCTTTCCATTGTCGCAATGGGCATTCTTTCGCTTGTTTTTTCGTTCGCCGCGGTGATGTTTTTCGAGGTTCTGGGGGGGGGATGAAAACGGCGAATCCAAAAATCAGTCTTGTGCTGGGCTCGCACGCCCACGTGTCCTACGGCGCGAGCCCGGCCGAGTTCGAGCGCGTCTACGCCGGCCTGCTGCGGCCCTTTCTTACCAGCCTTTACCGCTACCCGCGCATACAGGCGGTGTTCCATTATTCCGGGGTGCTCCTGCACTGGGTCGAGCGCACGCACCAGGAGCTTTTCATGCTGGTGGAGGACATGGTCGCCCGCAAGCAGGTCGAGATGCTTGGGGGCGGTTTTTACGAGCCGGTGCTTCCGATTATTCCCCCGCAGGACAAAATCGGGCAGATCGAGCTTTTGACCACGTATATCCGCAGGCAGTTCGGCAAGCGCCCGCAGGGCTGCTGGATACCGGAGTACGCCTGGGAGCAGGGCCTGGTAAGCTCGCTGGCGTCATGCGGGATGGGCTTCACGTTCCTTGACGAGCGCCAGTTCGCCCTTGCCGGCGCCTCCGCCGACGCCCCATGCATATGCGAGGACCAGGGAAAGCTTATAACGGTCTTTCCGGTCTCGCGCTCCCTGGAGGCGGCGCTCGCCGAAAGGAACGTTTCGGCCCTGCTCGAGGACTTTGCCCGGGCGAGGGCGGATCGCCCCCCCGGCGAGGCCGTTGTCACGATTTTTCCCGCCGGCGTCGTTTCGGACGGCGGATCGCCGGATCGCGCGTGGGACAATTTTTTCGAGGAGCTTTCGCTGTGCGAGAGTTTCGTCGAGACGGTAAGCCCGGGCAAGCTGTTCAGGCGGCTGAGGGGCCTGCGGAAGGTTTACATCCCGGATTCGGCTGGGGACGGGGAATCGCAGCCCGCCCGCCGTTTCGTCATCGAGCGCCCGGAGGCGGGCAGGCTCTATTCGAAAATGGTCTTTACCCACATGCTGGTAAGCCATGTCCGGGGCGACAAGTCCCGCAGGGATTCCGCCTACGAGGAGCTTTGGAAGGCCCAGGGCAGCGCCCTTTTCTGCCGCGCCGGCAAGGGCGGCCTGCACGACGGCGCCCTGCGGAGCGCGGCCTACGGCGCCATGCTGGGGGCGGAGCGCATGACCAGGGAGCCGGGCAAGTTCGCGCCCTCGCTTCTGTGCTTCGATTTTGACATGGACGGCGAGACGGAATGGCTTTTCCACGAGGCGAAGCTGAACTGCTACGTAAGGCCGGGGGGGGGGGGG
>Ga0209755_10003226_pt1 | contig 20713 bp, 18 predicted proteins | sample TergutCo191P1_FD_187301 | JGI IMG/M metagenome (GOLD analysis project Ga0209755, IMG submission 187301) | Cornitermes sp. P1 segment gut microbial communities from Petit-Saut dam, French Guiana - Co191P1 (SPAdes) (version 2) | ecosystem: Host-associated > Arthropoda: Insects > Digestive system...
CCGGCCTTTGGAACCGGCAGCCACGCCGTGTCTCTGCAAATACCTGCGCTCAAATTCCAAACGCTGGCTCTGGAATTCGGAAGCGCCGAGCCCGTTAAAGGCAAACAGAGCTGACCGCTTTTCGCAGGGCAAGCTTCCGGAGCGCCTCTGTGCAAAAGAAGCTCCGTGAAAAAAGAATCCGGCGGAACGTAAACGGAAAAAGCCTTGTTCTCTTCCATCTGCAAATAGATGGTATCCCAAGGAACAACAGAACTCTCCCACCTAACGCTCAGATACTCGCCTTCGCTGTCAGGCACATCTACAGGATCTGGAAGAAACTCGTAAAAATATGGACATTCTGGGAGCAAGGCCAAAGCAGCCCCCAATACAAAAGGGTTCATAAAACCCCGCTAACCTAAATTTATTCCACCGAATATTGATCCGGCAGTATATAAGAAATTGGATTCACAGCCACGTTGTTCACCCATACCTCGTAGTGAACGTGATTGCCGGTTGAACGGCCTGTGCTTCCCATATAGCCTATGACATCGTATCTTGAAACCATTTGCCCTTCTTTTGCAAAAGGCATTGTCATGTGACCATAGCGTGTTACGATGCCGTTTCCATGGTCTATTGCAACATATCTTCCCAATGTTTCGCTGTTAGTAACAGTTTCAACCCTGCCGTTTGCCGTTGCGCGAATTGGAGTCCACTTGGCTCCAGATAAATCGATTCCCAAATGCATTTTATCCGCTTCGCCAGTTACGGGATGAGTGCGGAAACCAAAATTTGAACTCAAAAAACCTTCAGCTGGCATAATTGAAGGGGTATGCTGCAAATTGCCGTGCAAACTTTCAATAAAAGATTGCAGTTTCAAATAAGAACTGTTTGACCTGTCTATTTTCGCCTCTATTCTGCTAAACCTGTCTGTGACCAAAGCTTTCAATTTTTTGATTGGCACTGTGGCCCATACAAGGGTGTTGCTCGGAGAGGTCATGCCGCCAAGGCCCATTTTGCGCATGCTGGTATCTGGCACTGTAAGTCCAAATTTCGCATGAAGCAAATCCTCTTCGCTATAGGATTTGGATATTTTGGAGTCTATTATATCTATTTCGGAATTTAGTTTTTCAAGCCTTGAGTAAAGTTCAACTCTTTGTTCCTGAGCTGCATCAACAAAATGTTTATGAGTCCAGTATGCAAGCACGTTTACCACGAGAATAAACAGAGCCACTTGAGCCGCTCTTCTGAATAAATTTAGGAAAAAAAGAAAAAACTTAGGGAAGCTCAACTGCATTGAGACCGGAGAACCATCTAGGCTGATATGTGCACGCACAAGTTTCATAAGACTAAGAGTTCATAATATAGTAAATTCATATTTACCTATTCGCTGAATATGCGGCTCGCTCTTCTGAGCGCTTTGCAAAGTTTATCTATTTCCCATGGCTCAGTATAAGCTGCAAAGCTGGCCCTCAGGGTTGCAGATACCCCAAAACGCTCCATTGCAGGCTGGGCACAGTGGTGGCCAGCACGCACGGCTACTGACTCTTCATCTAAAATTAGAGCCACGTCATGAGGGTATATTTTCCCCAGGACAAATGATACAATAGACCCTCTATCTCTAGGTCTTCCAACCACTTGCAAACCATCTATCTTTTGTAGTTCGTCCAGGGCGTAGGCGGTAATTTGACTTTCGCAGGCCCAAATATTGTCAATTCCAGTCTCATTTACCCAGTCTATAGCGGCGGAAAAACCCAAAACTTCGGCTATGGGCGGAGTGCCGGCTTCAAAGCGGGCAGGTGGCAGGGCAAAGGTCGTGCTTTCAAAGCTAACCTTGTCTATCATTTCTCCGCCGCCTTGCCATGGAGGCATAGCTTCCAGAGCTTCATTTTTTCCATAGAGGATGCCTACCCCCGTAGGCCCGTAAATTTTGTGCGCACTGAATGCCAAAAAATCGCAATCCAATTCTTCAACAGAAATTTTTGAATGCGGCACGCCTTGAGCTGCATCTATGAGTATTTTAGCTTGCGGTGCAATTTTGCGAATTGCAGGAATAATTTCTCGCAGAGGGTTTATAGTCCCAATGCTATTGGCAGTGTGAGTGAGCGCTACGATTTTTGTTTTTTTGCTGAGTAAATTTTGCAACTCGGAAATTTGCAAATCACCGTTGTCATCGCATGGAATTGCTTTTATTTTTGCGCCTGCAATTTGCCATGGAACTATGTTTGCATGGTGTTCAAGAACCGTGAGCAAAACTTCATCGCCAGGTTCAATATTTGTGTGCGCTACAAGATTTATGCTTTCCGTTGTGCCTCGCGTGAATACTATTGTATTCTCGTTTTGCGCATCGATAAACTTTGCAATTTTTGCGCGAGCATCTTCAAATTTTTGCGTGGTTTTTGCGGAGAGCGAATATGCTCCTCTTTTCACCGAGGAGTAGTGCGTTTTGTAAAAATCATTCATCGCTTCAATTACGCAAAGCGGTTTTTGCGTAGTTGCTGCGGAGTCCAGAAACGCCAGAGTTTGGGACAGCGCTGGGAATTGCGCTCGAATCATCTTCCCGCTGCTTTTGCCTTGTCTCCGTACTTCTTAATCAATTCATCTTGAATGCCACGCGGAACTGGAGAATACTTTGCAAATTCCATTGTGAACTCAGCTTTGCCCTGCGTCATTGAACGCAAGTCTGTTGCATAGCCAAACATTTCGGAAAGCGGAACTTCTGCGGTTATCGTGGTGTAGAGCTGTTCCTCAGCGGTAGCCTGAATTGTGCCGCGGCGCTGAGAAAGATTGCCCACAACGCTACCTTGGAATTCGGTAGGAGTTTGAACTTCAACTTTCATAATCGGTTCGAGAACCTGAGCGCCAGCCTTTTGGAAAGCCTCGCGGAATGCCATGCGCGCGCAAATCTGGAACGCCATATCGGAAGAATCAACCGGATGGAATGCGCCATCCTTAACTTCCATCTCAATGCCAACAACCGGGAAGCCAATCAAAGAACCAGCTTCCATGCAGCTTCTGAAACCCTTGTCGCAGCTCGGAATGAATTCCTTTGGAATGCGGCCGCCAACAACAGTGCTAACAAAAGCGTAAACGTTTTCCATATCGGCTTCAACAGCCATCGGGCGCATTTCGCCCATAATTTTTGCAAACTGACCTGAACCGCCTGTCTGCTTTTTGTGAGTGTATTCAAAAGAAGCCGGTCTTGTGATTGTTTCGCGGTATGCAACCTGCGGAGCACCTGTTTGAACTTCCACTTTGTATTCGCGTCTCATGCGCTCAACATAAACGTCGAGATGCAATTCTCCCATGCCTTTGATAATGGTTTGCCCAGATTCTTTGTCCACATAAACCTGGAAAGTTGGATCTTCTTTTGTGAAGCGATTCAATGCCTTTGAAAGATTAGCTTCTGCATCTCTGTTTTTCGGTTCAATAACAAGTTCAATAACGGGGTTCGGAACGTGCATGGAAGTCATGTTCATGCGAAGAGCGCCGTCTGTGAAAGTGGTGCCCGTTGCGCAATCGATGCCGAACAGAGCTACTATGTCTCCGGCTCCGGCTTCGGTAATATCTTCCATGTTGTCTGCGTGCATGCGAACAAGACGGCCCACATTCACTTTTTTGCCTGTGCTCATATTGACTATGGTGAGACCTTTTTTGATTAAACCCTGATAAACACGAATATATGTGAGCTGGCCATAGCGGTCATCGGTTAATTTAAATGCGTAGCAAACGAGCGGTTTCTCATCTTTGCTTTCCATTTCGGTCGCTTCTTCTTCTTTGTCCAAGTTCAAAGCGATGTTCTTAACTTCGGTTGGGTTCGGGAGGTAATCCGTTACGCCATCGAGGAGTTTTTGAATGCCGGTGTTTTTATAGGCGCTGCCAATGAAAACCGGGGTAATTTTTAAGTCTATTGTCGCTTGGCGAACTGTCTTTTTGATCAATTCTTCTGGAATCTCTTTGCCTTCCAGAGCGAGTTCCATTATTTCATCGCTAAAATTTGATACGGTATCTATTAGATTGTGGCGGTATTCCGTAGCCTGCTCTTTAAGGTCTTCGGGAATTTCAATTTCTTTTATATCCTGCCCGTTTTGGCCTTCAAACAGAAAGCCTTTCATCTTCACCAAGTCAACAACGCCTTTCAACTTGTCTTCAAGCCCAATTGGGATTTGCATCATAACAGAAACGTGGTTTAGCTTTTCGCGGAGCTGGGTTGCTACTCGGAACGGGTTTGCGCCAGCGCGGTCGCACTTGTTCACAAAAGCTATGCGCGGAACATTGTAGCGGCGCATTTGCCTGTCAACCGTTATGGACTGGGATTGCACGCCGGCAACGCCGCAGAGAACCAGAATTGCGCCGTCCAAAACTCTGAGCGAGCGTTCTACCTCAATTGTGAAATCTACGTGGCCCGGGGTATCGATTATGTTTATGGTGGTATCGTTCCATGTTGCATAAGTAGCGGCAGACTGTATGGTGATGCCTCGCTCGCGCTCCAATTCCATTGAATCCATTGTTGCGCCCACTCCGTCTTTTCCACGAACTTCGTGTACAGCGTGAATGCGCTTTGTGTAGAACAGTATGCGTTCTGTCAAAGTTGTCTTTCCGGAGTCTATGTGCGCAGAGATTCCGATATTGCGATGCGTTGCGATGTTTTTCATAGGGTATGTAAATATAGTAAAAAATTCGGTTTTTGTCAACAATCAAGCCCTAAGAGCGGATTTTTAGGGATTTTCAGTTAAAATAGCGGTTTAATAGGCCCTTACCCAATCGGTTTTGTATTCAACCATATTGCCGGAGACTTTCGTTTTTTACTTTCTACCTTATCCCTATGCTAAAACTTATCCCCCTTCTGCTAACTCTAACCCTTTTTTCATGCGGCCAAAAAGAACAAAGCAAACAGGTTTCGCAAAATCTGCTTGCAACTGAATTGGCTGGGCAAACAATAACCCTGACCGAGTTTGTATCTGCAAAGCCAGCTGCAATACTTGGTTCGCGCAGCGCTTTGGAATTGGAATTCAATAGAAATATGGTTTTGGACAATGCAGTTGGGGATATTCTGGAAGTGAACCCGATTGAACTGGAACCTGCTGTGAAAGGAAAAACCAAATGGTTAACTAGCTCGCTTTTGCAGTTCATTCCGGATGAGCCTCTGCAAAGCGGCAAAGCTTACAAGGCTAAATTTAATGGAAAAAAAGCTTTTGGGAATTCTGCAAACGTTGACGATTATGACTTTGAATTTGAAATTATGCAAAACGAAGTTCTGGAAGTGAATGGAGGCTTTGAACCTGTGGCTGGAAAAGTGAATACGGCTAAACTCGTTTTGGAAATGAGATTCGTAGATAAGGTGGATAGTCTGAAGCTGATAAAAGAATTGACGCTTAATTTTAATTCCAAAGCTATGCAGTATAAAATGTCTTTTGATGGACAGGGAAGGCACGTTATTATAAGCAGCGAAAACGTGCTGCGCACAAATAAGGACCAAAGCGCTGAAATAGCTTGGACCAAATCGTTTAGCGAAACTTTTTTGCTACCAGCCGCTGGAACCTTCGTTGCTCTTAGCGCTAAGGCCAATGCCAAAGACGTGGAAATACTTTTTTCTGACCCTATTGCAACCAATATGGACATCTCCGGGTTTGTTAGCGTGGATCCTGAGATAAAATTCAGCGTTTCGGTTAAAAACAGAACTTTGAAAATAAAAGGGGATTTTGACTATGGAACGCAATATACGTTTGCAATTGAAGAAGGATTCCCCAGCGCTTATGGGACAAAGACTAAAGATAGCTTTATTGAAATATTTGAATTTAAAGATGAAAAACCGCAAATAAGCTGGGTTGGAAGCGGATTATTTTTGCCCTTGGAGAATAAAGGAAGGTTGCAGCTCAAGAGCATAAATTTATCTGGGGCAAGACTGGAAATACAGGAGATTTTGCCGCAGAATTTGATATTCTTTTTGCAAAACAATGCTCTTCGCTCTAACGAGAGATGGTTTTCCGATATTGAGCGGACATCTAAAGAGGTTTATTCGGGTGATATTAAACTGGATAGCGCTAAAAGAAATGAATGGCATAAGACTGAAATAGATATTTCCAATTATTTTGCCAAAAAAGCCGGAGCTGCTTATATTGTTAACCTGAAATTCAGTTCAAAAAATTTCATTACACCATGCGATGAAAATGAGCAATATGATTACGACCATCCTTGCTACGATTATTATTATTACCATCATAATGCGGAGAAAATTTTGATTGCCTCTTCTATTGCGTTAACCGCAAAGAAAACAAGCGATGGGGTTCATGTTTGGGCTACCGATGTTGAAAGCTCAAAGCCTGTTTCTGGTTTGTCTTTGGAATTGTTTGACAAAGTAAACGATATTCTGGCTACGCAAAAAACCGATGCCAACGGATATGTATTTTTTTCTGCAATGGGCGGTTATGTTATAAAAGGACAGGGAAACAGAGGCCTCGCTTTGCTAAAACTTACGCAGGAAAACTGGGTGACCAATCGCTTTGATGTTGGCGGCGTTCGGGAGAATAACAATGCAAGATTATTCAGCTATACGGAGCGAGGGGTTTACAGACCGGGCGATACAATTCACCTTTCCGGCATTGCAAAAACCTTGCCCAATATTCCTATAACTGTTTCGGTTAAAAATCCATTGAGTTCCGTTGCTTTTGAAGGCACTGCCAAAACCTCGGAAAACGGAATGTTCTCTCTTGATATTCCAACCGATCTGAATGCGCCAACAGGTCAATGGGTTGCAACAATGACAAGCGGCGGAAACGAGTGGAAGCATTATTTGAGTGTGGAAACAATTAAACCGAACCGTTTGAAAAATTCGTTTGAGCTTCCTGAAAAAATGAGCGGTGCGCAGATAGAAATAAATGAAACTTTCAAAAGCAAATATTTATTCGGAACTCCTGCAGCCAGGCTGAAAGCAGAAGTAACCTTTTCGCTTCATAGCAAGAGTTTGAAGTTTTCGCGGTTCTCTGATTTTACTTTTAAAAATCAAATGCTTTATTTTGAAGAAAGCTCTGAGGAAACTTTGTTTAGAGGAAATTTGAATAATGATGGAGAGGCTAGAATTTCCAGAACAATAAATTTGCAGAACATGGATATTCCGGAAGCAGCTACCTTGAAAATACAGGCTACGGTTCATGAGACTGGGGGTGGTTTTACGGAAAGCTCGCACAGCGCCGTTGTTTATCCATATCCTGTTTTTGTGGGATTGAAAACCAGAGATATATGGGATGGAGTGCGCACAGGCGATACATTGCGAGTTCCGTTTATTACGCTTGACGAGAATGGGAAGATTGTTTCTGGAAGGAATCTCTCCGTGAAGGTTTATCAGAATCGCAGTTATTCGTGGTGGGAAGGCAGGAATTCCGATCGCTGGGATTTTAGAAGGCAGAACCAGACTTACCTTGTTCATGAAGAGACTGTGAAAAGCGGAAACGCTGTGAAGGAGTTTAAGTGGTCGCCTGAGAACGATGGGTTGATTGTCGTTGAGGTTGAAGATTTGGATGGTGGGCATAGCGCTTCGCAGTCTGTTTACGTTTCGTATTGGGGCGGCGGCGAAAAGAATATCCCGGAAGCTAGCCATTTGAATTTGACTAGCAGAAAATCTTCTTACAATATAGGCGATTCCATTATAATTTCTTTTGATTCTCCTGCCAATGGAAATGCGCTTGTGACTTTGGAATATGCTCCTAAGATTTTGGACAAGAAATTGGTGCAGGCCAAAGCTGGGAGAAACGAGGTTTCTTTTGTTGCCACAAAAGATATGCTTCCCAATATTTATGCGGTTGTGAGCTTGTTTTTGCCGCTGAAAAGCGTTGAAGGCGAAAAGCCTATGCGCTATTATGGCATTTTGCCGATTAGCGTTTATGATGATAACACTAAGCTGAAATTGGCTTTGAAAGCTCCGAGCGAGATTAAGCCTGGCGAGGAATTTACCATGGAAGTGACGAACAATTCCAAAGAGAATGCTTCTTTTACTCTTGCCGTTGTGGATGAAGGCTTGCTCGATTTGACCAATTTCAAAACGCCAGACCCTTGGAAATTTTATTTTCAAAAAATTGCTCATGGAATTCTGACTTCTGATAATTATGACGAGATTATAGGCGCTTTGATGCAGGATATGGATTCTTATTTGTCCATTGGCGGCGATGAAGATATGGCGAGCATGGCCGGGCAGCAGAAAGTGCAGAGGTTCAAAGCGGTTTCGCTGTTCAGCGGGGTTCAAGCGGTGAAAGCTGGCAAAACGGAAAAAGTGAAATTCAAAATGCCGCAATACGTTGGTTCTGTAAGAGCGCAATTGATAGGCGTTTCTCAAAGCGCATTTTCCAAAAACGATGCCGACATAGCTGTGAAGCAGTCGCTTATGATTTTGCCAACAGTTCCCAGAGCGACAAAGCCTGGCGATAAATTCAAAGTTCCAGTTTCCGTATTTGCGATGAACAATGATGTGAAGAATGCAAAAGTGAGCATAAAGGTTTCGCCAGAACTCAAACTTATAGGCTCCAATAGTTTCTCGCTTTCGTTTGACAAGCCTGGCGAGCTTGACGGAAGTTTTGAAGTTGAGACTTTGCCCATTTTAGGCTCTGCAAAAATAATAATCAGCGCAACGAGCGGATCGCACAAAACAGCAGACACAATAGACTTGCCTGTGATGAGTTCTTCGGCTATTTACACAGAGGTTTTGCATAAGCAGATTTATTCTGGAGAAACTTGGAATGCAAAGATAAACGCTTTTGGCATTGACAATACGCACAAGGCAACTCTCATGTTGAGCACAATGCCCAGCTTGGGCGCAGATGAGCGATTGGATTATCTTATAAATTATCCTTATGGATGTTTGGAGCAAACAACTTCCAGCGTGTTTCCGCAATTATACATAGACAAATTCAAAGATTTGAATTCCAAGGAAAAGCAGGATATTTCCAAGAACATAAACGATGGCATTAAGCGTCTTTCGCAGTTCTCAATAGGCAGAGGATTTTCTTACTGGCCAAACCAGAACGATAGGGGTGCAGATTCCTGGTCCACAAGCTATGCGGGGCATTTTATGCTGGAAGCGCAAAATGCTGGCTACTCAATTCCAGCAAATCTGATGAACACTTGGAAAAACTGGGAAATTGATCAATCTAAAAAGACATACGATAAGGATTTTCGCAATCAGGCGTACAGATTATTTTTGCTAGCGATGGCTGGAGAAGAGCAGATGGGCGCTATGAATTTGATGAAGGAAAACCATTTGGAAAAGCTGGATTGGCTTTCCAGATATTTGCTGGCAGGAGCTTATCATTTAGCCGGGAAAGAAAATATTGCAAAGGCGGTTTTGGATTTTAGCGGCATAGCTTTGGGCAATTACAGGGAAAGTTCCGGCACTTATGGTTCAAGTTTGAGAGACCAGGCGCTTGCCGCTTTGATTTTGGCAAAAATGAATAGATCTAAAGAAGCTCTTGATGTTTATCAAGCTTTGGCCAAGGAGTGGAAATCCAGGCATTGGTGGAGCACTCAGGAGAGCGCATTTGCTTTGCTCGCATTTTCTGCGCTTAAAGAGAAGAATAGCAGCGGAGCTGCAGAGGTGCAATACAATGGCAAGAAAGTTGTGGTGAGCAAGCCTGTGAAAATTGATTTGGGCAATTTGGAGGAAGTTTCGGTTAGCGTGTTGAACGGCATGGTTTTTGCCGAGCTTCAAACGAGAGGTTTGCCTTTGGAGGATAATGTGAGAACGGAGAATAAGGGGCTTGCAGTTGAAAGAATTTTTTCTTCGCAGATCAAGCAGAGCGAAGCGTTTAAAATTGCTTTCAGAGTGAAGTCGCTTGCGGCGATTAATCTTGAGAATTTGGCTCTTTCCAGTATTTTCCCTTCAGGTTTTGAGATTTCCAACGAGAGGCCAAGCGATGAGAATTACGATTATATGGATATAAGGGACGACCGTGTTAACTGGTTTTTCAGTTTGAATCCAGGCCAGACTAAGGAATTCTCCGTGCAGGTTCATCCGAGTTTTGCAGGAGAATTCAGGTGGCCGGGTCTTGTGCTGGAAGCGATGTACAATCCGGATTATTTTGCAAGGATTTCCGGGCAGAGGGTTGCGGTGAGGTAGGGGGTTGGATTTTTTTGTATTTTCTTAATAAGATAAAGGAGTTTTTATGCCGCTGATTTCCAGTTTTTTAGGAATATTGATCTATATGTTCAAAGAAAAAAATAGCCCGCATAACAAGCCGCATATTCATGCTGTTTATAGCGGCAAAAAAATGTCTATTGCAGCAGATGGTGAAATTTTAGCAGGAAAACTACCTAAAAAACAACAAAAATATGTAGAAGCTTGGGTTGCGCTTAGAGAAGATGAAATTAAAGCGTCATGGATTGCTATGAATGCCGATAATAGCGAAGTAATAAAAATTAAAGGCCTAGAGGCATAATATGGAAACTTATTCTCCAAAAAAAGTTAAAATTTTGCCAGACTACAAATTGTATATTATTTTTGAAAATAAGGAAAAGCGAATTTTTGACATGAAACCTTATTTAACAGATAAATATTTTGCACCTTTAAAAGACTTATCTAGGTTTAAAACAGCAAGAATAAACCACATCACAATAGAATGGAATGGCGAAATTGATATTTGCCCAGATGAATTATATCACAACAGCGTTCCAGCTTGAACTTTTTTGTATTTCTGAAAAATAGCTATCAAAACCAAATATGCACAGCGATTCCCGCAGCAACCAAAGCGCCGCCCACGCTTAGCCCAATGTTGCGCATTTGCTGAGCGTCATTGGCTTTTTTCAGAGCGCTGTCGTATTCTTTCTGAGGCTGGCCCTGCTGCATTTTTTTGTAATCATCGTGGAGCGAGTTTGCGTTGATATGCTGGTATATTCCAAATCCGAGAGCGGCGGCTCCGAGAAGGTCGAGGCTTAGAGCGATGTAGAATGGGGTCTTGGACTTCTTTTCTAGTTGAGAGTCTTTTTTTAGTTGAGAGTTGAGAGTTGAAAGTTGAGAGTTATTTTCCTGAGTTTCCTGTATTTTTAACTCTCCACTCTCCACTTTCAACTCTCCACTAATTTCCACTCCACTTGTTTTTAAGTGCGAAAATAGCTCAGGAGCTTTCTGCCTTATAGTTGCCAATAACCCCATAATGTCCTTGCTTTCGGTTACAAAGCTTCCGAGCAAATTTCCGCTCATGGATTCGTAGAGCTCTACTGTTAGCGTCATCATTTCTCCGAATTTGCCTATGAATCCCTGCGTTATGTATTCCGCTCCTATCGCTCTGCCGATTTCCACTGCGCAGCTTTCGGCAAGGCATTCTCTTGCTTCTTCGTCTTGGGGCAGCAATGAGATTATGTTGTCTCTTGTGAGGATTGAGTATCCTGTTCGTGGCAAGGCTTCTCTGGCTCTTGTTCGGAGTTCGTCCGTTAGGTGTCGGTATTCGGAGATTTGGAGCTCTATTGTTTCGTTGTTTGGAACGATTTCCAGGACGGCGAGGATTTTTTGGGCAAAAGCTGTCTGGACAAGAATTCCAAGAATTAGCATAATTTTCAGAATTTCGTTCATAATCATTCCTCGTCCTTGACGCAACGGACTGGATGCAGCGTCGTCTTATTTATGGTGACCATGTTCACCATTATGCTGCCGTAGGCACCCCATACCCACATATAATAAGCGTTATTAGCAGTGTACTCTGTGGAACTCCGTATGTTAATACTAGTGATATCGCCGCTCTTGAAGGCCGTGAATCCGTAAGTGTCTCCTCCTTTTCCACAAGAATAGCCATCTATAGATTCACTTTCTTTTAACAACCTGCATGCATAATTGCTTGAACCTGTAAAATCTACGAGTGTATTCCACTCCGCATTGCTAGGAACATGCCAGCCATCAGGGCAGATGCCTTGATGCAGCGTGTCTAATGCTGCGCCGCAATCTGCAAGCGATTTCGTGTTGCAAGCTGCATCTATATCTAGTGCCGTTGCCCAGTCATACAGGCGACCGTAGGTAACGCAACGGCTTGGATCGTCTTTGTGACATCTATCAGCATCATTATCAGGAACATCGTAATTCAAATTTTCAGCCATCCATGTTTGACTGCCTATTTGCACGGACAGGTATCTTTTGCCATCGCGAACATCTGTGAAATATTCTTTTAGAATACCATCTTTATGGCACAACTGGCTTTCCACATTGTAAACCTCGTCTCCGCAATACGCACCAATGATGCCAATGATGTCATCTAAGCAGAATTGCCCAGTTTCGTATTTCTTGCCGCCGCATTTGCTCTTTATGTTACCTTCCAAGCAAAACTGGTCTTCAGGGGTATAAATATCTCCATTGCACTTGTCATATGCAACGCCATCGGAGCCGCAGAACCTTAATGCGGTGTTGTAAGGCTTGCCTCCGCAGAGTGCAGCTCCATTGCCGTCAACGGAAGAAGAACTGCCGCTAGCCGCAACGCTGGAAGAAGAAACTTCCCAGTTGGCAGACGAGCTTGGCGTTTCGCTAGGCGAGCTTAATTGCGCAACGGAGCTGCTGCTGCCAGGTTGCTCGCTGGCAGAAGAAACTTCTAACTCGCTAGACGAAGACGCTTCAGGCTCGCTGGCAGACGAGCTGGATATAGCAGCCATCTGCTCTGCAGAAACATGGTTCACAGGCTCAAGGTCGCCTGCGCAGGAAAAAATCAGAACAACCATTGCAGACAAAACTGCTGGGGCTTTTTTGGGGAATACGACGTCAATAGTTTGGATCATAGATAAAAACTAGAAAATGGGATGACAGGCGTTTTTTTTAGTACGAGGTTTGGGGTAGGAGGTAGGATTATTATTGAAATTTAAGTAGTTTCAATAATAAATTTAGACTTAGAATATCTCTCTATTAAATAAAAAATGTTTGCAAGGAAAAATAGACCTGTCCTTTCTCCGTATTGATAACGGCTATTTTTCTCTATTGTCCAATACAACGCCTTTATCGTTTGAATCTCATATCCCAAATTAGATGTTTCAGGGTAAAAAAAGCCTTTCTTCTCAAGCAAAATTGCATAATCTTTGTTGCCATTTTCATTCTCTTCCGTAATCGTAAAACCCTTAATTATATTTACGCTTACATTCCATGCCAATGTGCAGTCCATAATAAATGCACCCAGTCTGTCGCATTTGTTTCTGTTTATCTTGAATTGTCTGCTTTGAGCTACAGCTATGGCAAAAGCTGCTGCTATTTTATGCCTATCCATTAATTTGTCTTTATCGGGATGCTTCTGCATTCTGTTTTTAATGACTTTTTTCAAATTTTCGTATTCCGTTTTGACTTCTTTGTAATTATTCATAAATTCACAATCAGCAAACTTAAAAGTATTGCATATATCTAAAGCGGATGGCAATAATAGGAATTCCCATATATCAAAAAACGTAGATTCTTTCATAATTTATTTTCTTATGCAAAGTTCCTTATATTCTGCGGTTTTTTTGTATTTCTCCAAATTCGGCGGTGTTTTGAATTTTACTTTATCAATGAAATAATCGTCATTATCAAATGACATCAACCTTCCTACGTCGGCTCTATTCTTTACCTTTAAAAGCATAAAATCCTTTACTGTTTTTACTGAACTTTTTGCCATTTTTGCTCAATCTCCATTTTGTTATAAAAATACAAATTTCTCTAGAGAGGTTCACTCTCTAAGCTCGCCATTGTAACTTTGCCCTGATAATTGATCCTACATTATCACCATATTGAACTGCAGATTGTCCATGTCTTCCCTGAAGTCTTCGCCGCATTCAACCATAATCTCGTTGTCTTCGGTTGTAATCCAGTTCACAATTACCTTCTTTGTTTCCGAAGCGTACTTGTTCATCTTCAGCAACATGTTGAGCAACAGCTTGGTTGTGGAGCTGTTGAAATAGCTTATGGCGCAGTCAAAGGTAAATGTATCGAAATCCGATGCTAAATAAGCATCAAGCCACTCATTTACATCCTTGAAAAAACCAGCTACATTCTCGTGGAAACATCTGCCTTCCAGCTTCATGTATTTCTTTTCCTCATCTATCAAAACGTAAGGCGTTGAGGTTGCCTTTTCTCTTTCCAAGCGAAATGCCATTATTCTTTTCCTCCCTGCTTAATTGTAACATACATGGTAAAATATAGTAACCCATTATCAAGATCTTCAAACTGATACTTGATTGGAGTAGAAGAGCGCCTAGCTATCTCAATTAACCCAATTCCAGCACCCTTGCTCTCAGGATTGTCGTTTTCTGCCATCATCTGCTGCTTGTAAAACTGCCTCAACGCCTTTTTATCAAGCGTATTGAGGTGATCTATCCTGGTCTTGAGGATGTTTGCGCTGTTTGGAGTCACAACATTTCCCGTTTGAACAAAGTATGTTGCATCCTTAATCCCTAAAATATATATCCCTTTCGAAGTCTCAACCTCTTTGCCATCAGGGTCCTTTTGGCGATCCTTTTCCGCAGAATACATAAGCATATTGTTCATCTGTTCTACAAATACCGAGAAAACGGATTGAGAAGCGCTAAACGGCAAATCCTCGTATTCAAGCCGCTTCTGCAACATCTCCGCCATGCCATCTATGCCGCCTGCCCAAATTGGACCGCTGTAAATGACTTCAATGTTATGATCTGCCAGCATCTGGCTATACTGACGTATGTTAAAATTCATGTTCTGTCCTCCCTAAAATTTAAATAAGTACATTTATTGCGGCCGCTCTGCTTGGACATATACAATGCTTCATCCGCACGCCTTATAAAATCAGTGCCGCTCTGAGCAAGCCTTACATTTCCGGTTGTATATCCTATTGAAACCGTGACGCATTTTGCAGCATCGTTCTTTTCATGAGGAATGTAACGAGATACCATATTTGCAAGAATCCTCTCTGCGACCTTGTGAGCGCCGCCCTCGCTTGTATTCGGCAGAATGGCAACGAATTCCTCTCCGCCATATCTGGCCACAAAATCGTCAACTCTTGTTATGCTTCCCTTAAGCACCTCCGCAACGGCTTTCAAACAGCTATCGCCCATTATATGGCCGTAAGTATCGTTGTATTTCTTGAAATGGTCCACGTCCAGCATCAAAACGCTCAACTTTCCGCCACCGGAACGCGTTATGGTGCTTATGGTGCGCTTTAAGCAGTCTTCCATATAGCGCCTGTTGTAAATCCCCGTCAAAGCATCGAAATTAACCTTGTCCGTTAAATCCAAGTTGCTCTCATATAAATCAGTCGTGGTCCTGTCTGCCAAGCGCGTGGCTCTGCGAAGAAGCTTCAACAGCTTGCCGTATTCCTTCACCAACTCCGTGTATTCTTCGTAACCCAAAGAAACGCCCTTGCGAACTTCCACTGCATGCATAACAGCATTGTCGTATATCTGCTGTTCATGCTCAAATAAATCCGGTTCAGTGTTATTAGACATTCTCTTTCCTCCGTATTTGCGGCTGGAACGTTACCAATTCAAAATCGTCAACTCTTGACTCTGCACCACGATATTCTTCAAATGCGGACCATATTCTATTGGATATTGTGCTATGATCATTTGCGTGGGTTTCCAATATAAGCCTCTCAAACCTCTTGTATCCAAATGGATCAAGGTTCTCTCCGCCAGGCTGGTCAAACAACCCATCAGAAGCAATGTAGAATTTATTATCGGGGTTAAATGGAACGCGCATCATTTTTATCTCTTCTTTGCTTTTCAAGCTGCCTTCGCCCACAAAAATATTCTGACCCTTGATTCTCTGCACGCTTTTGCCATTGCATATAAAAACATTGATATGCCCGGAAGAAAGATTTATGCTTCCATCATTGGCTATAAACAGGACCGCAATATCGCAACCATCCTTTATGCCAGAAGTGCTTACGTTGAAAACGCTTCTGAGCCTTGCATCTATATTCCATATTATGCCAGCGGTATCATGGCAACTGGTAGGCCATACAGAAGACTCCAAAGCCGACATCACAAGCATGGTCAGCAAAGCGCCCGGCGTACCGTGGCCTGTGCAATCGCACACGCACAATACAGAGCCTTTGTCAAAATGTTTCACCCAATATATATCGCCGCCCACAACATCTCGTGGTTCCCATTTCACTGAATAATCAAAAAACGCATTTACCAAAATGCGGCTGGGAGGCAACAGGTTCTTCTGTATTTCGCTGGCATAATTGATTCCAGCCATAATTATTCTATGCTGATCTTCTATGGAATCCATAGCCTGCTGCAACGATTTGAGAAGCCTGAATACAAAAACGCAAGTGAGCACCAGTATAAACGCAATCAGAAACATGCCAACAACAAAAGACACCGAAACAGCAGTCTTAAAGTCGTCAATGCTATCCGGCATAACTGCAATTACATACCATTCTATCATAGGTATGGCTATCACGGCAGCAAGCCCTTCCTGCACAACAAAAGTTTGCACCTGGCCAGCCGCAAGGCTTTTTGCTTTGGCGAGAACATCATCTTCTATATAGTGAAGTTCCTCGTTTATGTTCTTTTTTCCGGAAATCAATCCTATATTTTCAGCTCCGGTAATTTCTCCAAGAGCGTTGAAGAAATAAATTTTAGCTCTGTTGCGGTCGCCTTTATTATATACAGAACTTATAAATGCGGAAAGACCTATGTTGGTACCTACCACTCCAATGGATTTGCGCGAACTGTTGAAAACAGGAGCGTTTATCCTAAGGCTGATGGTGTTCAAATTGGTGTTGCGGATGATATTGAAATTGTAGGTTTCCGTTTTGTTAAGGGTCGAAGAATACCAGTCATTTTCGGGCAAGTTTATATCAAACTTGTACGGAGCCTGGTCATTGATATTAAACATTTTGTTCGCATCGCTTATCCAAAAAATAGAATTGGATTTAACAGCAGCGCGGTAGGAATTTATTTCGCCAAGCGCAATTCTCTCCAATTCCCGGTTGGAAGGTCTTTCAAAATAACGCTGAATCAGCGGCGAGCTGGCCATTTTCAAAACAATTGCTATTTCCCTGTCCACGGCAGTTTCAAGTTTTACTTTCTCAAGTTCAAGCAACTTGGTCAGCTCAATCGCTTTGTTGCTTCTGGTAATCTTTTGCATTGAAAATAAAAAAGCCGCTCCCCCAATCACAAGAATAGCTATAAACAACGTGATTGAGAAAATAACGTATTTACTGAATGGCGGCAACTGGTGCCGTACACCTTCTTCTGCAATTTGAGCATTTTTCATGTTTGTGGCCAAAATCTATGTCTCAAATAAATATAGAAAATAAACTCCTTTTCCACTTGGGCGGAGCTGGCAATGGCAATTCTTTGCGAACGGATCGGAGCCACAAGCTCAGCGAATGCGAAAGCTCGCGCGGCAAGCCCCTCATAATGGAATCCAGCTCCATCAAACAGGCATAAGCGGAATTTATTCTTTTTCCAGCGTCTTTTGCCAGCATTTTGCTCACCAAACGGCGAATATCGTTAGGAACGCCTTCCGTAAAATCAATGGGGGAAATCTTTTTGCACTGAATGTTCTTTGAAGTCTTTTCCGGATTTTCGTCCCTGAAAGGATGCTTGCCAGTAAGCATTTCAAACATTATAATTCCAAGGCTGAAAACATCGGATAATTCGGTTGCAGTCTCCCCTCTCACCTGCTCAGGGCTCATATAAGCCGTTGTGCCTATAATTGTCCCCGGGAGCGTTATATCCTGATTCTCAACCCTCGCTATTCCAAAATCCAAAAGCTTGGTTCGCCCAGCAAAATCAACCATTATATTGCCAGGTTTCAAATCTCTATGCACGAAATGCCGAGAATGAACATGCACAAGAGCGCTCAAGCAATCCCACAGCACGGCGCAAGCCACCCAAACCGGCAATTTGCGAGCCTTATCCAGAATTTGCTTGAGACTCCAGCCATTTATAAATTCCATGGATAAATTCAGCTGGCCTTTTTCCATCCAATAACCGTAAACCTGAACTATGTTGGGATGGTTCACAGCGGCCAAAACCTGGACTTCCCTGTTGAATCTCTGAACGAGGTCTTCAACGCCTCGCAGCGCAAGCCTCATGCGCTTTACAACCAGCATTCTATCCAGCGAAGGGTCGTGGCAAAGCCAGATTTCGCCCATGGAGCCTTGCCCAATGCAGTCTTGCACTGAGTATTGGCCTATGTTTTCGGGTATTTTGGTTTTACTCATTCAGCCAGTCTAACAAGCATAAGCAAGAATAGCAATTCGCTATCTCCGCCAGCGGGTAAAATTTCGCAAAGAGAATGTTCGCCATTCACCAAAATCTCGGTTTCGTCTGAGCCGCAAACTTTCAGGATTTCTATGAGATAGCTAACGTTTACTCCCAAGTGCAAAGGCTCGCTGCTTTCCGGATTTTCGTATATGCACGATATTTTTTCCCTGGTGCGCCTGGAGCCTACGGCTGAGATTCTTATGGTTGAATCTTGAACGGTGAGCCTCGCATTGTGGGTCGTTTTGTCTGCAGCAACATTTACTCTTTGCAGAATTTCAAGCATTTCTGCCGTGTTGAATTTAATGGAAATTGGCAGGTTTTTCGGGATAACAGGCCGCCATGCCGGATATGGGCCTTCCAACAGTTTTGCCACAATCGTTGCATTTGGGGTTTGGAATTTTAAATGCGTTTCCGAGAATCCCATTAAGATTGAGGCTTCTGCATCTCCAACAGCGTTGGTAGCCTGAAGCAAAGCTTGAATTGCGCGAGGAGGAACTATCGATGAGCGAGATAGCGAGAATGGCTCTTCTGCTTCTGGCTGAACATACACTCTTGAAAGACGGTGGCTGTCTGTGCCAACGGAAACCATTCTGGATTCTTCCGCTTCCAGCAGAATGCCGGTTAGCGAAGGGCGGTTGTCGCTGTTTTTGCTTGCGGCAAAGGCTACTTTTGAGAGCAAAAAGCTAAGAGCTGGTACCTTAAGCGTTACATAATTGTCCGGTTCAATGTCTGGAGTTTTGATAAAATCTTCGGAGCTTCTACCCGTGAGGTCTGAATCTCGTTCTTCGCCCCAAGAAACGGTTAGGTTCAATCCGCTTGCAGCAACAGAAAGCTCCCCATCCGGAGCGTTGGACACGGTATCGGCAAAATCCGATGCAGAAACGGCTATTTCCCCATTTTGTTCGCCTTCCACCTTAATATTCAAGCAAAGCCCAAGGCCTGTTAGGTCATTTGCCGTAATTTCGAGGTTATCATCTTTTAGGCGTAGCAAAAAACAACCTGCTATGGCAATGGCAGGCTTTGCAGGCACAACCAACTTAGCGGCAGCAAGCGCCGGCGATAGAACTGATTTTTGAGCGAGAAATTTCATAGCTGTAATATAGTTAATTGCCACCCAGTCTTATAGCGTAAGTTGCAACCACTATAATTACGGCAGCTATGGCAATGGCTATCAGCACCCCGTTGTTAGCCTTGACAGGCTTGTGCAGGTTCTCTATTTTCTCTCTGCGGGCTTTAGCCCTGCGTTCTTTGCGACTCATATTAATTCTCTCCTAAAATTCAGTAAAATAAAAAAATAAAAAAAATCGCTAAAGGGATTTCAAAAAACGCCGATAATTCAAAGTAAAAGGACTAAAAGCCAAAACCTAAGTTGCCAGCGAGTGCTGGAAAGGGCTTGGCGCCTGAGGCAAGGAAGCCGATGGTTAAACTATTACATGGAGGTCAACATTATGCAAATCAACCATAACGTTCGCGCAATGGTGACTCAGCATGCTTTGTATCAAAACAACGGCATAATGAGCAAGTCACTCGAAAAACTCTCAACAGGCTTAAAAATCAACCGCGCCCAAGACGACGCTGCTGGTTTGGCTATGTCTGAGCAAATGAGAGGCCAGATTCGTGGCCTCGGAAAAGCCAAGCAGAATGCTCAAGACGGCATAGCCGCATTGCAGATAGCTGAAGGCGGTCTCGCAGAAGTCTCTAACCTTATGCAACGTCAGCGTGAATTAGCTGTACAAGGTGCCAACGACACTTTGACAACTACCGAACGCACGTACATAGCGAATGAGATAAACCAGCTAGCTGATGAAATTCTCAGAATTTCCAAGACAACCGACTACAACTCCATAAATATGTTGGGTAGTTTTGGAAACAAAGCAGCTAACGGCCCGCAGACATTGCATGTCGCAGCAAACTCAATACATGGCAGGGGCGGAAAAGACAACACCATAGCAATATCCTATACTGCTATTGTCTCTTCGATTTCAATAAGTCAGACAGGTAAGGATCTAACTCACGCTGTGTTTGAGAAAGCGCTGAATTCCATCCAAAATCTGTTTAAGACTGTAAACGACAGCCGCGCTGCAATCGGTACTTATATTAATCGTTTGGAGTACACGATTAATAATATTGCCAACCTTGAATTCAACACTCAAGACGCTGAGAGCAGAATACGAGACACGGACTTCGCAAAGGAGACCACCAACTTCACCAGAAACCAAATCATGGTGCAGAGTGCGACGAGTATGTTGGCGCAAGCCAACTCCCTACCGCAATCCGTACTCGGATTGCTGGGATAATTCCAACCGTAGGGTTAAAGACCTCCTGCCTCGGCAGGGGGTCTTTTTTTATTATTAAAGTTTTTTTAAAAAGAATCCTATAAGATAAGAGTAAAAAGAACTGACTGCCCAAATCCGAGTTGCCGGCGAGTGCCGGAAAGGACAGGCTCCAGAGGCAAGGATGCCAAAGGATAAACCCTACACGGAGGTTAACTCTATGCAAATCAATCACAACGTTCGCGCAATGGTGACACAGCACGCTCTCTACCAGAACA
>Ga0209755_10003227_pt1 | contig 20713 bp, 9 predicted proteins | sample TergutCo191P1_FD_187301 | JGI IMG/M metagenome (GOLD analysis project Ga0209755, IMG submission 187301) | Cornitermes sp. P1 segment gut microbial communities from Petit-Saut dam, French Guiana - Co191P1 (SPAdes) (version 2) | ecosystem: Host-associated > Arthropoda: Insects > Digestive system >...
GGTTTTACGCCTTCGTTCACAAGAAACTTCATCACCACACCCTGTTCCATGTACGCACTAACATTGTTGTCTGCCATCTTGATTAATGGTCTCTGGACTGGCCCACGACATGTGTGCCACCTATCAGTAGTAGGACACACTTGCCACTTACTACTGTGTGTGGTATTGCCACGCTAGCACCCGTTTTTGTACCTGTAAAATTAAAAGTCCCAGTTCGACTTGAACGCCTCTTGTACATTAGCTGGTATGCTCTACTTTCTTCTGTCTCCAATTTCCTTTCCCTTTAACATTGACTCTGTGCCAGTTGGTGACTTCCACTGCAGGCTGCATGACCGATGCTGTTACTTGGCAGACCAGCAGTGACGTAGATCATGTGTAGATGTATGCATGTATGCCAAATTTTACCAAAGTTTTTTTCAGATTCAAGGTTCTTAAAGTGGCATTACTGAAGTTGGAAGTTGTGGGATGTGACACTGTATTGTTGGTGAGTGGTTTTTCATGTTTAGAAATATCATAGTGCATTAAACGTTGGAACTACTCACCCATTGAAGAAGTGTGACATCCCAGAAGACTTCAGACTCCATTATCACTGTAAACAACGTTAGGAATGACCACAGGAGACGAAGGAAGTTAACAGAACTAAGGTTCTTCTGGAAAAAAAAAAAAAAAGAAAGTATTTGTAATATATTTGTAATAGATTGTGTTTCACTTGCACTTCTTTATATGTTGTCTGTTACAAGCACTAAACAGAAAATCACTTGCATTCAGTCTACACAACATCTGCATAAAAAAACAGATATTATTTATTTAAGAACTCAAGTACTAACAGTTAGTTGCAGTTCACAATAAAACCTCAGATCCAGTATTGCTGAACATCAGTATTGATTGGTACCTCAAGCAGAAACTTTTTGCACCATTTTGTATTTCATCCAGAACACGTACAGTTGCAGTGTGTCTGTTTCACTTGTAGTGAGTATGCAGTTTGTACATGAGAAAGACCATCAAGATGCACACTTTTTCTTAATAATTTATTTCACTTAAATTATCCTCGTCATGTTTCGAACAAGTAATTGTTCATCATCAGGCAGAGGTCTTTACAAGCAGCTTACAGTATTTCACCATGTATCTTATGAGGAGTCTAGTCTAGTCGCTGCCATGGTACAAATATTCATATCGTGTCAACAACTAGACTCTTCATAAGATGCATGGTGAAATACTGTAAGCTGCTTGTACAGACCTCCTCCTGATGATGAACAATTACTTGTTTGAAACATGTCGAGGATAATTTAAGTGAAATAAATTATTAAGGAAAGGTGTGCATCTTGTTGGTCTTTCTCATGTATGCGTATCACAATGCATGGTTCAGAGAATGTAAAGTATGCAGTTTGTCTTACTTGCTTCTACAAAACGAGTATGTGACATCATTAAAAAGCTCTGTTTAATACTGGTAATTTCCTGTGGTTCAGGTCTAATGTATTCTTGTCTAGAAATAAAAGGAAATTGACATTCCTTGAATGTAAAGTAAGGAATGTCAAAGATTGTAAATTGTATATTTACTTTTGCAGGTTCATCAGATTGTAGAGTTTGGATTGAGGTTTTGTTTCATCTTTTCACAGTTTTTATTATATTTCATTTCTGTACACTGTTTTTATGTTACATTACAGACTTTGATTTGTCATAATTTCTAACACAGACTTCATCTCAAAAACCCTTTTGTTTCAGTGCCTAAGAAAAAACTCAAAGGTATGGATGCCAACTTTGTTCATTGCAACAGGTTGCTAGTTATACAGTACTATGAGTAGAAATGCGACATAGTAGCCATTTGATTGGTAAGCCTGTCAGTAGTCTGACATGATAGCGATTTGTATAACACACAGCTGTGGCAGTGGTGACTGGGTTAAACCAGTACCTTGCTGGTGATCTACATCTGAGTAGGGATAGGAAACTGTATAAGTGTGTTAGAGTGTGTGATGATGTGGACGTAGAACTGTTAAAGCACAGTGCCTCATGCTATGCAAGTTGAATGTAAATCTCTGTTCTTAAAACTGAGATTTGTTGTGTGAGGTTGGAGGTTCTCACATAGGAGTTGCTAATGATTCAAGTCTCCCAGAATGTAACACTGTGTTGTTTGGCGAGTAATTTTTGGTGTTTCAAAGGAATGTAATTCATCCTTCATCAGGATGTAGCAGTCTTGGATAACCTGGAACCATTCAGTGAATTACACAACATCACATCTGTAAAGACTTGACTCATGAGATTAGCCAGATTCAGGGAATAAACATGATGTAACTTTGCTAAAGAAGCATAAACTTTTATAAAAGTTGAGGGATTCATGGCACTGGAGACACATATTGTGGTCTTTACGGATTATGACTGTGTGTATTTTGGCAGTTAGTACGTCTATTTCAGAGCAACATTCTGCCTACATCTTATATCCTGGAGACTACTACTACTACTACTACTACTACAGTACTACCACCGCCACCGCCGCTGCTGCATGACAGACTAATTTCTGGCTCTGCAATCCTCATTTTTTCTGCCCTCTATTTTGTCATCTAACACCAGTTTTTCCATCTTGCAATCGGTAGCAGTTTTCTGGCATCTTTGGTCAGCGCGTTTATCCAACTGTCCTTTAGCTTCTCTACTGTTTGCCTGCCTTGTATTCTTCCTTCTAAGATTTTCTTGGTGTTCTTCATCCATGAATCCATCCATCCATCTGTCCACCCACCCATCTCTCTGTCCAGCCTTACTGCAATTGTCCAGCTCATTCCTTTCCTCTTGTCACCACAATTAGGACCTTAAAACAACTACTATGTGTCATGTTATATTGGATGCTCCATTGTGTATTTTCCTATAATGGCCCATATTTTACTCTGTGCATTTTATGTTGAAATGCTCCAAGGGCCATTCCCACCTTCCTTGATATTATTGAAGTGTAGCAGCAGTATGTTCCTTCAAAATGTTGGTGCCACCAGCCAGACTCCATGTTTTGATAACACAATGAGAAGAATGATAGCCATCAACTTTGTTTCTGTCTTCTGTTTCTTGATTCCTTGTAATGTAACATATCACATTGCTTTTCAGACTGGGTAATGGGGACCTCCAAGGATGCATGATGGATATCATAAGGGGTTGAGCAAAGAGTAAAAAACTTTAAGAAGTCCTGAACTTGTAAAATGCATGGGAAGTGACGAACTGCATACAGAATGTGTGCCGTAAAGTCTTGTGCAATGAGACCATTGTCTTATGGCTGGGGGGGAGAGGTTTAGTATTAAAATTAATTAGCTAGTTAATTATGTACACTTATGTAGCAAAAACCAACATATGCACACTGATGAAATATGTTTTATTTTTTGTTAATATTCACCAACATGTTTCAGTTTCCTCTGCATCTATCATCAGTGTGTTTTACAAGAATACAGATAATATATAACAATTGTCCAAATTGCATCAGTAAAACCACTTGATGTTACAGTTAGTATCACAAGCACTCCGTCATGGTCTTAAAATTTTGGATTATTTTGTTAAAAAACCGATTAAAATATTGTTGTTAAAAACAAATGAAAATTTGGTGTGTTTATATTGTATTTTAGTTGCATATTGTTGATATACATCCTGTTAGATGAGTAAAAATGAGTGCCACAGGGGGGATTCCTGAAGATTAGTCCTAAGCCATCACTTTCTTGCTAAGGAGACTTGACATTGATTTGTTGTATGCCATAATACAGTCCTTTGTGCCATGGTGGGACAAATACTTAAATTTGAATTATGACAATGTGTGAGGGGGTCTCATTATCTCTTACAAAACAATAATAAAATAAAGCTCTTGGCATTGGAACGTCCTTGAAACTCCTTTCTGTAATGAAGAACTAGTTGATTTTTACATGTCATGTAGTAGTGTTAGTATGCTTAAATCCAGGAGCCATGCAGAATATTGGTGGGAAAAGTTGCTTGGAAAGCTTAGGATTAAGTAGGTGGTGTGGATATTAGGTCTGTGGAACTGGTTTAGAAGTATGGTTTTAGGACTCACGGTCTTCTGCCAGAAATTTTCTGTTGTCAGTTGACAAGAACAACTTTGACACTGTGAGTTGCACGCCTTATCTTTGTGCTCATTTGGAGGAAGAATACAGGTCCTATTAAATTGTAGGTATGTTCCACTTTATCACTTTCTCCAGCTGTTAGGTTTTATAACAAGACTAAAGGCAAATTTGCAGACTTCTTGCCAGATAGAACATAACAGAAAATAATCATACAAAGTAGCACACACAAGACAGAGTTGCACTTCAATCCATTGTGTGTTGAGTGGGAATACCTTGGTTATTGGTCATACATATCTGACATTCTGACTTCCCTACATTTGCTATAGTGAAGGTCAGAGCTGTCCTGGTAAGCTGACAACAGTAGTTGTACAGTATTGTGATTGCACAGCATTGGACTGGTACCCATATAGTACTGCCACAGAATGTCTTGTCTTTAGCCTAAGCCTATGGCTGCTACTCAACACCCATCAAGATCGAATCAATGTATTTATCGTTACAGCTGATTTGGTGACAGCTTGCATGTATGTGAGACATAGTCATACTGGAACCGTAGTTCTACCACCAGAATTCACGTAATCAACATTAGAGACAATTTGATGTTGTTTTATTTGTGTAATGGAAATATATTTTGGGTTTAAAATGTTATTTTAAAAACTTAAATTTTTCCTGCTTTCCCAAAATTGGCACACACACAGTGAGAATCCCTTGAAATGTGTTTCAATATAGCAAGGAATTACAGCAGAATGTCTTCTAGATATAATTTCATTGGTATTTTAATTTTTATCATGAAACAGTTGTGTGTCCTTGTTTTTGTTTGATGTTTGTTGCTCTGTTTGAGAAAAATGACAGGTTGCGATTAGTTTTTTGTGATGATTATGAATTTTGAATTGTTGGGGACATAGAAGGAAGTGATAATGGCATTTTCCTACAGGGACTGAAGAAAGCATTGGGCAGGGTTTTTAACTTGCTGGACAAGTTTTATGCTTTGGATCCCCCATATATGAAACAGAAGTGTGGACCACTGTGCTTTAGTGTGTTGTACCTTGTTCTCTTGTAGATTTAAACATTACATAATTGTCATTATAATTATGAAATACACTTATTTTGAGCAGTTATGAAACATTCAGTAGAGTATAACTAATGGTGATTGAGGTGCACTCTGGTGGCAAACGGCAATAAGATAATGGTGCCATGTTAGGTAGAAAATGTAGTATTTTGTGCTGCTGTCACTTGCTGGAAGCCTGCAGCCAGGTTTTCATAATTCCTGGTAACAAGTCTGACATTATTTCTGGCATCACATGCTATGCCTTGTGATTTTTTTTGGTTGCATTCCAGTTGATTTCAAAGCGTCACAGATTTCATACTGTATTATTAACCAAAATTCATTAGCACATTTCTTTTTGTGAACTTGTGTTTGTGACTGATGTACTTAAGGCCCAGTCCTGTCACTGTATCAAGCAATATTAATTTTTTAATACTCCATTGTTTCTAGAAACAACTCTACTAACTAGAAACATCCTTGTATTGTACACCTGATACTTTTATCCATGAGTGCTGACCCATATAAGTACATGATGAAACATAAGTTGCACATTACAGGGAATTTCATGCTATCGCGTATGTACAGGTTGCCTGTAAATACCTCTGCATACCTAGGGTAAGGTGATAATATAAGCTTGTTTGTAGTAGTAAACTGTTCATGTCTAAGTGTGCAGCTGTACAGCTGTGCAGTTACAGTATCAGTGTATATGAAAGCTACATAGCAAATCTGTAAATCGTAACTCCTTTTCATTGAAATCTCTTTAAATATTTTCCATATCTCATCATTTACTGTGCCCCATTGCTGTTTGTTTATGTAGGCTTGGAAGTTCTGAAAATGGAGCATCCAAAACTGTGCAGTAGTAATGTGTATGTAAAGTCATGATGTAAGTAAGAAGTTTGATATTTTTTATTAAGGAACTAAAATTTTTCAGCATGTTTCTAAAAGTGGTTTGGTGATGAAAGTAGTTTTAAAGTAACCACAATTGTGAAACAAAAAGTGCTACATTTTTTTTGCATTCATAATTGTGTTTTGTTCTTTCAGGGCTCTAGTGATTTCAAAATAACATATGTGAGTGCATGTTATCTACACTTTGTCCACCATAATCCAGTATTTCAGAAACTGACCCAGTGATCCAGTCTAGCTCCTATCAGGCCTATATCAATAGAGGCTTCTCACCTTTGCACTTGAGGATGGGAACAGAACCAGTTTTGAAAAACTCTGTTGCATTTGGAATACTAGACAATGGACACAAGCCCAATAAAATTGTAATCTTCAATATTATGCAGTATTATGAGAACCCACTACAATTAAAATATCTCAGCATACGGTTTCTGCCAATTTTTTTTATTAAGCAGCCATTACAAAGTGCTTAAAAAGGGAAATGAACAGTGTTGTTAATGTTGAAAGCCCCCACCCTCAGTAGTGTGCCACTTGTGTCCCGTTGTGTATGGTGTATGTGTTTTGTACATATGTCAATGAGGTAATTCATGTTCTGACACCAGCATACCAGCAGGTTATGAACTGTGCATTGAATTCTGCTGAAAGTAGTTGGTACCGTCCATACTTTTGATTTATTTTGGGTGACAATTCAATGTGAATTGGAACGTGGTTGCAGTGCCAGGGAGTGGCAGGAGCGTGGTGCTGGGTGAGGACTCTCAGCTCCCTGATCAAGGTAGCATTTCGTGGGACCTGCACAGTGTTGCGTACAGCTTAGCTCCATTTACCATATCAATTGACAGAAGGCAGTAATTCACAACCTGGCTTGCCTAGCATTGAGACCACAGAAAAAGCATTTCCAAGGGCAGCGTGTCAGTAACTACAACATTCTTCACCCTGTCAGTTGCATTTTGTAATTTGAAGATAACTGCTTCTATTTTTAAATTAAGCTCAGTGAAAGAAAATATGCTATGCACACGTAATGGAGCGTAACGTGAGTTTACCAATGCATGTTATGACATTTTCCTTTCATTTTTTAAGTCAGGTAGAAATGCAGTACAACACAATATATTTGAACAAAGTCCATGGAAATGCTTCTTTCTCTGCCCTTCTGTTCTTTTGTTTAGTTTGGTAGACATGAATATATTTTTATTAGAATAATACATAGTACTGTGACCAGTTACCTTTATTATTACTTGTGGTTTTACTATTACTACTTAGTTTTCTTGTGTGACCTGTTGCTTGCAGTAACATTTGTGGGCAGACATCCATAGTAACAGCAATTTTACATTAACATTTGCCAATAGATGTACTTTAAATATGTTATAGAATTTGGAGGTTCTTAGCTTGTAGGAATTTACCAGTATGTACTTGTGTAACTTTAAGTTGTGAATTACTGTATTGTATTTACAAATATTGCATATCTTCAAAAAATAATCAAATTTATTATAGTAACTGTATTTGGTATTAATTCTTTACAGTCATTATTTGTGATTACAGTTGAGCCTTTGGAATGTATGTTTCAAAGATTTGTAAATGTTGCTGAATATTTACAATGTACTTCTACAAAGTAGCTTAGGACAATCCTTACTGCATCTCCATCACTACCACCACTGCTGCTGTCACAGCCACCACTATCACCCTCACCATAATCATCACAATAACTACCATTACCACCATTCATCACACTTACCACCACCACCAGTCATTGCATTTACCACCGCCACCAGGCATCACACTTAACCACCACTACCATCACCACCAGTCATCACACTTACCAATGCCACATTACTACAAGAATTCTGTTCATCGAAGATATCTTAGTTCTATTAGCTCAGGAATCTGTTTTTTAACCTCTCAGTAATGCATGGTAGTGAAGTATGATTGGATTGTCATTTTCTCTTACTAAATGTAACATGCATGGTTCATGATATGAGAGTAAAATTGTGTCAATACTGATTGTGAAAATATTCTATTCAGTTAACTCTCAGTTCTTTGGGAATGAAGTAAGAATTGACTCTTTACAGTGTAATTTGAGGTTCTATTAATTTAACATTACTGAATTTTTATAATTATTTTCACAAATGTCCTGATGAAAAGTGATCATGTATCAGTCTATTTGGCTACATGGTTGTTAGTATAATTAGGTTAATTGATGATCAAGTGTGCAGTATATTTTGATGAATAATTTTGTGGCAAGTATCAAGAAGCATTTTAAACAAATGTCTTAAATATTACTTGGGCTGCTTTGTATAATATCGTAGTATTGCAAGCTGAAGTAATTTATTCAGTTACTGCAGTTGTCATTTGGCTTTAAATTTTGTAGTATATGTTCCATAGTTGGTGTGATAAAACATTGTTAATATACTTAATTTCAACCATACCACAAATATCCTCATATATAAAATATGCATATATGTCCCAAATATATAAAAATAGTGTAGAATTCATCGGACCTTTAACTTAGTAATAGTTGCAGAAAATTACATAAAGAGGTTGTGTCTTGTATACAGGGGTTCTTAAGATTGAAAAGCATACACATGTGTGGGACAAAAGGCTGCACTTTATTTACATATTCGTAGTAATATACCATTGCTCTGACGTATCTTAAGGGTACTTCATTTGTACCCAGAAGTATGATTTTTGCATGAAGTTATGGTAATAATTAGAATTAGTTCATTTGTTATTAAAATTCTTCCCACAATTCTTGAGAGTTTACTGTCTCAGAAGTTAACGTACAGTACGTAATCTGTTACGTAAAATGTAATTGTTAATTAAAAACAAACAATAGATGTCGTCAGTAATGCATTTCATTGGATACTGTCAATTAATTAATTAATAATTACTCTTTTACAAATATGTACCAAATTATGTGTGATCATGATGCACTAATTTTTGTTTATTCAACAATATAATAAGAACTTTGGTACACACTAACTATACATTTTTTCTTTTTTTCTGTCTTTTTGCTAAATGTAAGGAAATGATTCTTGAACATTTAGGTCCAGGTAAATTAACCTGTGAAATACAGAATCCAGGTTTGAAGATTTTGTTTAAAACTGGCACCATATGTGTGAAAGTGGAGTAACTTTGTGTTTCAGATTGTTACTGTGATTGTGTTGACTACTTGACAGGATTTTCTGAGTCTACATTTCTAAATCAGAAATAGGAAACAAATTAGCATATCTGCAATTTTGAGATGCAGAAAAGTGGTTCAGGCTAGTTGAAATGTTAATGGTATTTTTTATTTACTTGGTAGGGCTTTCTCGAGCTTCCTATTTGAAATCGAAAGTAAAAGGCAAAGGAGCCTGTCTCCAGTTTTGGAGAGCAGAGAAGCGCTTGAGGTGAGTTTTAAAATTGTAGTTTTGGTTCTTAACACGTTTGTTCTGGTACATTTTTTGAACATGTTCTTAAAGGATTATAAGGGAAGATACCTACCAACACATATAGGTTCCGTAAATATAAAGAAGACATTTAACTTCCTGTAATTTTCACATATGTTGTATACAGAAAGGCTTACATTACTGTGGTTTGAACAGTTCTTGAAGTTGTGATGTTTGATGTGCAGTGATTGTGAGCACTGCTTTCTGCTGGAATATGACGCAGTGATCTTCGATGATATGTATGAGTGTTGTGGGGTTAACTTAACAGAGCCAACTCATTCTGTCAGACATCCCAGAAGATTGCAATCCTCATATTCATTATACGAGAACCTTCATTATCACAGACAATGACCGATATAAGACACAAAAGATTATCACATTGACTACATACACACACATATATATGTGTATTTGTAAGTCTGAAATTAATTTGTATTTGACCGTAACTTGTTTGAGATGCCAAGAGCTGTTATATGATGATAGTGGCCATGTCTCCTTGGTTTTCTACTCCTGAAAGATGTATTTCTTCCCATTTATTCAAATTAACATCTCTTTTAGTCATCATTAGACCTGTAATACAAAAATATGAAAACAAAAATATAAACTTTTGAGTGGTAAGTCAATAATCTTTCAAGTGAAGAAGTAGGTAGTCTGTCTAAATTGCATACATTTAGTGTTAATTACAATATTAGCATTACAATGTGAAATAAATTGTGATGTCATGACAGAGTATGTGCCTGTACTGCATAAACAGCTAATACACTTTGAGGTCATGTTATGAATTTGTTACTGTAATTTGGAATTTTTAAATACTGCTGTAGCCACATTCCATAGTTTTCAGTACCATAGCTTACATGGTTATAAATTACGTTTCTAAAATTATAATTTGCTGTTTGTGACTGAACGTATTGTATCACTTCCAGGTTTTGGATCCGTCACACCGTAAAAACACAGGGCTTCTACTGGTTTGTCATTGTGCTTGTTTTCTTCAACACAATGTGCACTGCAGTGGAACATTATGGCCAGCCTCAGTGGCTTACCAGATTCTTATGTACGTAATTATTATGAACAGAAGTAATATAGGCAGAGGATTGTTTATACAGAGTGCTTGTGACTGAGGGTTTCAGGAATGGGGGGTTTTGACTGTAATGGAGCACCATGCCTAAAATCTACCAAAGCACATGACAAAGTTAAACACCTTCAACATGAAGATGTGTTGGGTTCATGAACAGCAGAACAAAGTGCCAGCCCTGGAATTGCTTTGCACCCAATTTAGCCTGTTTTGTTTAATCATTAGTGCTGTGTTTCTTCAGTCAACAGGACACTACTTTGAACAGTAAAACAACATTGTTTTATTACTTATATTGGTTGTGTAATTAGACACTACTGAAGTGACATATCAGGCTGTACCAATGTACTGTAACATCATATTACTTGCTCTGTAATGTTTTTTTGCATATGTTTCTCAAAGTCTTTCTTATTATTCTGTTCATTATTTGCATTATATAATGCAGCATGTGAATTTCTCCCCTCATGTGAGTTAGACCTTGATATGTTCACACTTCCTCACCATAGATAGTGGTTTCCATGATGGTTGGGTTGTGGTACCAAAGTATATTTGCTGAGATTAACATACTGCACGGTTACCAGGTCATGGGTTTATGACACCACATCCTGGCTGGCATGTGTGATGTACATTATTACTGGGTTTTGACATAACAGCATGGAGAATTCTTTATGTTTAGTTGTATTGAAGGGGTTATTGGGGTTGTAGGTTTGTTGCTTCTGTAAGTGGTCGGAATATTTCGTACCTCATAAGCCAAGATGCTAATGAAGAAAGGATCGGTCACAGTGGTCATCATAGTTACATTGTGATGATACATTGTTTGCTGAGATTAATGGATCTCAGGTGTTCAAAATGCAATAGTAATTGAGTAACTGTTAGTACAGTGAGTTACCATATCATCATGAACAAAGATAAGTATGAATCATGAACTAAGATAAGTATGAAAAGTGACTTGGGTTAGGGTGTTAATATACCAATCCATCTTGACATGGACCTGTGGCTGGTGAAACCATAAACAAAGATATATGACAGCAGTAGTGATGTTTTACAAAAATTTTACTGCAAGAGACCTAGAAACAAAAGATGTCTAGCAAACTGGTAATTGCTACAAGGGATGTACTGGTTCCATCAAAATAATAATGAAGCACAATTTATTTAATTTTAATAAATCAGACCCAATGGATAAACTTGTGATCATTTCTTAGATATTTAAGTATTTAGTACAACAAGAAGGAAACCAGAACGATAAAGAGAGAATCACATATAGTAAGCACTTTGAATCTATATTAGATGCTTATGACCTGATGGTGATCAAGACTATAAAGAACGTGTTACAAATATTAGTAATAAAATATTGTTGTTTATTGTGTTGACTGAAGGAGCATTTTACTGTATTTGTTATGAATGTCCATTTCACTGTGGATGTAGGCATTTGATGATATGTAGTATGATTCCATCCTTTCGCATCTAACAGTTCATGTTACTAGATTGTACTGTATTCCATATGACCTCAGTAACTGATAGAGTATTATTGGCCCTCTGAAGTGTCATTTACAGTGTTGCAAGAATTTATATATCCATCACCATAAGTATTGCACAGGGCTTTAATCTGACAGACTTTGATTAATGCTAATGTACTTCAGGTTCTTTAAAAGGTGGGAAGTTGCTTGACTAGCTGAGAAACTGCTGGCTACTTAAGGATTTAGCTCTATTGATTTATGATCTCATAGGTTTACTTATGATTTAGTTTCCATCTTCTTATGAAACCAAACATTGAATTTGTGTGGTTACCACCTCTGTTCGTATCTGGGAGGAGGATGTACTTTAAATCATGTCCCAGAAATCATCTGTACTTTTCCTTAAGTGTTCACAGTGGGCGTTCTGATAGTGTTCTAAAATTCACAAAGACCACATCATACTGTTTCTTTATCAGTTCATTATTCATGTTTGTGTTCATTAGTTGTGAGAAATTGTAGAGAAGGCTGTGGCCACTAAATGTGTTGGCAGCCAGTCCCTCAATCTACCGGTCCATATTTGCAAACATTCCAGCATTCTCTCAAGTTCTGTAGTTCAAATACCTTTCCTGTCAAATATGTAACCAGCTTCTTTATCTCACTTTATTAACTCTGAATCACTTTGTCACCTTGTACGCTGCTTTATTACTAATATTAATAAAAATTTTATGTTTGTCTCTATTCTGAAACTTGGCAAATTCATCCATCATACTTCTTTCTTGGTTTGATCAATTTATGATTCGATCATACCATCATACCTGTAGATGAAAAACTGTCCATAAATAAAGAATCAAGCTGCTTATTATAATGAGAGTAGTTTATTAATATACAAACTTCTCTTGCAGATGTAGCAGAGTTTGTGTTCCTTGGCCTTTTCATGTTTGAAATGTTCATCAAGATGTATGCACTGGGGCCGCGTATTTATTTTGAATCGTCGTTCAACCGTTTTGACTGTGTTGTGATATGCGGCTCCATCTTTGAAGTGATTTGGACCGAAGTGAAGCAGGCTTCGTTCGGCCTGTCAGTGCTTCGTGCTTTACGCTTGCTCAGGATATTCAAAGTCACAAAGTAAGTTGTGACTATCCCACCCCCTCTGTCCGTTCACTTGGTTTATTTTCTCTGGTGACCAGCATTATGAATTGTGTCTGGTGATAAGTGCTTCATATATGTGCCATCATCATCATCATCATCATAATCATCGTCGTTTGTATTAGGTTAATTGCTTTTTTGCTATTAATGTTATGTTAGATTACTTGCTTCTTTATCCTGTTACATATGTAATTACAAAGGCTTAAATATTCATAAAATCTATTAAAAAGACTAACAAAAGCACTTGGATTTATGAATTAGTTTTATTACACAGTAATGTAATAAATGTAGTAATAGGTAATAAATTATGTTCATAAATCCAGGTACATTTGTTGGTCTTTTTAATAAATTTTATGCATCTAGTTAATGCACAGAACATGGAACATATTAAACAGCTTAAATATTTATTGACGGTGCTCAGTTGCATCACGTGATGCTGAATATTTCAGTAATTTAACTATAACAAATGGTTTGTGCTAGAAAAGAGGTCTCCACAACATTGTTTTTGATATATTGGGTCTTCTGGGATGTGACACATCCAGGAATACAGCATCACATACCAGAAGACCTGAATAGCCAAAAGGGCACTTGACCCTTGAAGGTGAAGACACTATGTTCCATCGAAATGTGGGGAATCAGTAACCCTGCTACTAAATGTAGCAGCTCAGAAGACTAGACTCTTATACATCAGGAGTGTGGAATCTCACATCTTCCATAAGTTATGTGATGCTGACTCTTGAAGTAAATTCACTATGCAAATGGTCTGTTTTAAGAATGATGTATTATGAAATGTATCTGACAGCTCAACTCTGTATGCTTATGAATACTCTAGCCCCTGTTTACAATGAAGTAAGCTGGAGTGAAACACTTAGTCATGACACTAAAGCTGGAACATATATGAAGGATGTTAAATAGGTGAGGTTCTGTGGGTCAGAGAAGTTAAATGAGATGTCATTACAACATTAAATGTAGCTCTTTGTTCCAATGAAGTATCATTATTTGTCAGAATCATCCCTCAGCACTTGATGCATTTGTTCCATTGTGTCAAGACATCAGAAATTCTATGATGGTAGACATCAAGCTCTTGCGTTCACAAACTTTCATACAGAACTCAACTGGACAACTCCACTGCAGCAGATAAATCTGGGATCTTGATTTGCCAGTTTCACTAAAGCACTTCCTCTTGTGCTTTTATCATGTCCATCTATATATATGCTGGGCAAACTGGTATGACCATTTTGAATGTCCATTTATATTTCTTCGTTCAAACACTGTACCATTTTCTGACATACTTCACTCTCATTACCAAATTACTCTATGAAATCCTGTGCAGTATTAAGTGTCCAGGACCATTACCATTGCACAACAATAACATATCCTATGAATAGCATCTGACAGACTGACTCTTGCACCCTCTGTTGCCTGTTCCACCTGCTACAAGTTATATCTCCTGCTGAAAATTGAAATGTGTGATTGACACAAAAGTTACAGGTTAGAGAATCATACTTACTGAACATGCCTGGCAGAAAATGAAACCTCACAGTTTGATGTATGTTTTATGTAGGTTAATTCTGATGTTTCAGAGGGATATGTTGCCTCAATCTACATGGTTACAGGATTAGTTTCCATGGGTACTAAAGTGTATGGTAGGAGGAAGTGGGTGGATGTATGTCCATCATTTGCACTCCCCAGTAATTTCAGAAGACCATTTCTGTGTTTGATAGTCACTGAATAAGAATATATGGCTCAACACAGATCAGTGATGAAGGGGAAAGCTATTGGTACATACCAATAGCAGCTGTCTTGAAGGGCAGGTCTTCATGCTTGTGCCACCAGAAAACACATTGTGAAATTTGGGTGAAGATTTATGCAGCTGTTTTGATTAAATGCTCTGGCAACCCAAAAGAAAAGATTGTCACTCAGTAACCATTGAACCTCCTGTTAAGTAAGGGCTGGGGGAGTATTCTGTGGGACTAAAATGACTGGGTTGTGAAGGTGACCACTTACCTTCGTCTAGTGGAGAGGTTAAAAATGTGTGGAGGTTTAACACCCCCATTCCATATGTGTAGGATATCTTCTGTTGGGTCCACATTAGGAAGCAGGAAGCTGACAGGGAAGTTACATTTGTAGATGACGTGTTGGAGGTGTCAGTGTTTGCTGTATGAAAGTTAGGTGAAAAATTAGTGATTACAGCATCATCAGTTTTCATTTCAAGTGCGGAGAAAAGACTGGATATTGAATTTTACTTTATGGAGTTGGCAGCTCTTATTTTAACTTAGAATAATGTTGTAAATTAATTTTCATATATATAGTTGAACCAAGTGTAACAGGAATATTACAGACAATTGACTGATCGGCTTGTTGGTGTAGTGCATGTTTTTGTCAAATAGGAAGTGGTTTTCATGTAGACTGTAAGGTGTTCAGGAGCAGGGAAAGCTTATTCGGTATAGTAACTACGCTGTGGGCTGGATGAGATTGATATCCAGCATGGGTGAGAGATTTTTATCTTCACCAAACATCCAGACCAGCTCTAGGGCCCACCTAGCTTCGTATTTCAGTGAGTATCAACTGCTCCTTCCCTTGGGGTATAGCAGTTTGTGAAGCTGAACACTGACTTCTGTGTGGTGTTGAGGTTAAGAATGAGTGGAGCACTACCTCTGTTCCCCATATATGCCCTCATGGCATGGACAGAAACACCTTTGCCTTTTGTGATTGGGTGTACAGTAGGGGAAGAACAATAGTTTTCTCAGAATATGTGACACACATCATCTTGAAGAAGATCAGGGAAGAATGAAGACTGGGATCTCATTGAGTGAGAATTCAGAGTGAAAGTGTTTGTGCAGTGAGTGCATGTGATGACTCCTAAGTGCCTTAAAAAGAAGAAGGAATGTCCACACCTTCCCAACTGGATGATACTGCATCAAAGAAGATGTGTTGTTGTAAGGATAAATGTTAAAGGAAATGCCATGTCTATGTGGGCTTTACTTACAATTTCTTTACCAAGTTTAGCTGCTGGATTAATCATTCTGGGGGTCTTGGTTTTCTGCATATTCATTAGTTTTTTGGTAAATTGGAAACAGCTTATGGAGAACTTCACGTACAACATGTGGGGAGTCAAAACATAACTTATCCTTTTATTTACTAACTGGCATGTACTACACTGTGTTTCTTCACTCATATATTTTTGCTGCTACACATTTCAATGATTGTTAACACCATCTTCAGGAATCTTCTCTCCAACTACAGTTCCTTCATAACACATGAGGTGTGCATATGTGCTAGCTGCCTATTAAAGATTGTAGTTTTCTCACAGATACATCACTCTGTGTCATTCATGTTTTTTTTTTTTATGTTGAACATACAACTAGTAAAAATTTAAATATCAGTAGTTAAGATCACAGGTTCACTATTATTTAGCATCATATAATTGTTCATTTGTGTGCAGTAGTAAAGCAAGCTGAAAGTTAAAACTCTTAAAAATCACTTGAACCATTGATGCTACAATCTAGGTGCATGTTGAAATGTGTGATGGCATCTATTTTATTATCATCATTGTTGTCTTTTATCTTGGAAAATGTGTAAGGTCCCTAGTTGGGTGTGGTCACAACACTTTTTTTTTCTGTGGTTACATATGCATCAAAACAAAAATGTCAGTAGGTATAAGTTCAGATAGTTTTTTCCATCAGTCTTATGCTTGTCTTGACCAATAAATTTTGAAGATTAGAAAGAAAAACAACAGTGTATGATGTGATCCAATATAATACTAGTGTTTCACCAGTGCCACTGTTTAACATCTAGGTAATACTAATATTGCATAAAAAGAAAGACAATATTGCATTTCTGTGTGAGGTTAGGTATTGATGTAGAAATTCCTAATTTTACTGCCAGGTGGTTGGTTGATTAGGTCAGGTCAGAAGTTCGGTTAGACGATCAGTATGTGGGTAGGTAGTTAGGGTCAGTTGGTTTGGTTACTCACATTGTCTTTTGAAAGAAAAAAGCAAGACAGAACTGTTTGTTTTGAATATGGTAAGGGTCAATTTTTTAAGGGCTTGTATGTGTAGTTTTGCATAAAAGCCTATGCATAAGTGATGGTAAATTATTTAACTGCTTTTTAAATTTTGTGATTTTGAGTAGATACTTTTCTTAGTTAAGTGTGTAGAAGACTATTTAGTTTCCCCCCCCCATATGTAGAGTAACACTTCCAGGCAAACAAAATGTAAAAAAACATGACTTTAATTATATTATTGTTACACTTTTAATTAAATACACTACTAATTTTGTGGTGTATTGCATTTTTAGAACAGTTGTTTGGATTGTATTTATTGTATATCAGCTTTAAAAATCAGAATCCAATTTACATCATTATTGATATTGGGATACATTTTTTTATGTGTTTATTGTTCTGATAAAGGTTTTTTACCTTATTTATGATGAATCTGTGGTGTATGTTATAGCAGATCCATTATATCTTGCTATTCGATGGCAGTAATAGCTTGAATATTTTTTTCACATAAGAAAACTGTATTTTATCTTATTTTTTTGTTTTCCTTGTTTTGGTGATAGATCTAAAATGCTGAATTTCACATCAGGCACTGCAGATGACTGAATAAAACGTTTTGTAAGGAGTGTTTCTTAGAATCTCATCCAGTATGTATTTAGCCAATTAACATTTTCTCAAAAATTCTTCAGTCTTTTCAAAATGGCGTCCCCACAGGCTTTGTAAGAGTAAAGTATTCACACATCATCTTATATGTTGAAATTTCTTCTTTGCATCACTGTGCTGTTAATTTCTACTTATCTTCTGGGATATATAAAAGGTTTTTTTTTTTGTTTCCATTTCTACAACATGAAAATTGCAATTATTGATTTCAAATTTTTAAAATACATGATTCTTACTTTATTATCAGTGATTAAACAATTCCTACGCATTGCAGAGCCAGCTTTTATATGATGATAAACTAGATGCCTTTCTAAGAGTATTAGAAATAGTTATTGGAACAATGTAGACAATGCACCACATGTTGTAATTGAACACACTTCTCTTGTGTTCTCTAATATGTGTCTTATTACCGCGCACTGTTTCATTTCAATTTTATATACACATTTCAGCTTCTGAGTTGCTCTTATTATTGGTATCTGTACATACAAATGTTACTCCTTATAACTCGTATATGTAAGTGGCTGACTTGCAAAATAATACTGCATTACATAAGGACTGCACTGATCATGGCTTGTAAGGCGAATATGTCAAAATATAGTGAATCTGTGTCAATGATAATACATTGTAAAAATCTTAATTTGGCTTATGATCTGCTGTGTACCTCAGTGACATTGTTGTCAGTAAAAGCCATTCAGGGACACGTGTACGAGTGTTAATGGTACCCCTATGTACTACTGTTCCAACATGTTCTGGTATGTGTGCACTGTCACCATAGGTCACTCACAAGTTTCAGTGGGATTAATAAAGTTTACAGTAACTAGTAAATACTGATATATGTTGTGTTAAACATGTCTTGTGTTTGAATGTTTAGGAGGTTAAAAAGTGGTCCTATTAACCCCTGTATGGGTGTACTTGGATGGCCTTTGTTTATAACACTGGGGCTGCAATAAGATATGTTGTGAATGGTTAACCGTATTTTCTTCAAGCAAGTAATGCCAGGGAATGTAGATGCAATATTCAGGCGATATGTTTTAACTAGGAGGAAGATCCTCAAAGGACCAAATTGCCTTATGTAGAAGTTAATTCCTTGGTGGTGTGTGTGTGTCTTAATTTTGCAACATCCTGACATTGCATTCCAGGATCAGCTGTCCATACTGCAGTAATGTCTTGAATCCCTGTGTCTTTCCATGTAAACTGGGGAGGAATCTTACACATAATGTAACAGTTCCATTATCTTCACGTTGTTAGTGTCTCTAGATTTTCATTTTGTAAATGGTAACTTCTGATGCTGTGTTTTAAGTATCATAAAAGTGTTTGTTCTAGTAAAATGCCTGTCAGGGCAAGTACTTGAAATATATCTTTCTACTTATGCTACAGCCACATCACTGATTACAGCAACCAGGACCTCATCATGTGGACTCAAGATAGGTTTAAGATTCGCTTATGCAAATTCTGTTTTCTTCAGTTTCCAAAAGAAGACACTTTGACATGTAGTTAGCTGCATCATTTATTTGCCAACTAAATGCACATTCTTAAATTAGTACTAACATTAATGTTTCAGTACATGTCTAACATCTTCAGGCACAACACAGTGCCAATTCTTAAAAACCAAATGCTAATGCAAAGCTGTTGCTTATAGGTTCCTTGGTTTGTAACAGCTTTGTTGCTGATGATTATATGCAAAAGGACAGTTGTACATATTTTAAAACTTACGGTTACACTATGCTTAAAAGCATTTCTTATCGGAACCAGACAGACACATCAAAAACACAGGGTGAGTCTGCTTCTCTTGTAAAATGCATTTGTAATACCAAGCCCATAATAGCTTTATTGAGCCAAAACTGAAAGTTAGTTGTCATTTCTTATAGCTATCGGATCTTGCACATTTGCCATTCAGATTCTGATATATGCTGCTGAACAGATCATGTATTGCTGTACTAATAAAAGCATCTACGTACAAAAACAACATTAATAAGTTCTACTATATGTACTTCCCATTGAATGATAAGAAATGTTTTTAACCATAGTTGAACCCTAAGTTTTAAAACAAGTGCAGCTGTACCTTTTATGAGGGGGCTGATAAGTCCTTAGCCCGACCTACTTCGCGATGTCGTAGGACGGAATCGATAGTGTCGTTGGAAAGAGGGTTCCGTTCATGTGCCGAATTGCAAGGCTTTTCTTGTTACAGAGACTGAAAAGAAGCATGTCAGGCGATGCGCGCGATTTCAACAACATGGAGACATGAGCTGCCAACATTTTTTTTTTTTTGCAAGGCTAGGCGCGGAAGGAAATTCTCGCCATTCTGACAGCAATATTAGGGGAACATGCACCATCGTATGCCACCGTCAAAAACTGGGTGGCCCAATTTAAACGTGGTGATTTTTACACCTGTGATGCTTCTCGTCCTGGATGACCCAAAACAGTGACCATCCCGGAGATTATCAGATTCACGAGCTAATCTTGGAAGACTGCCTGATTTCGGCTAAATCAATAGCTGAGCAACTGGGCATCTCACGTGAGTGTGTTGGGTCCATCATTCTTGAAGATTTGGACATGCGGAAGCTGTCCGCGAAGTGGGTCCGGAAATGCGTGAACACATCAAAAATGTAAAAGGTGACAGTCGTCTGAGCAACTTTTGGAATTTTTTCGCCGCGATCCAAATGATTTCCTGTCACGATTGGTGACCATGGACGAAACCTAGTTATATTACTATGACCCGGAGACAACGCAACAATCTGTGGAGTGGTGGCATAGCGGCTCACCCCACCTCAAAAAAATTCCGAGTGCAAAATTCCGCTGGAAAAGTTCTCGCATCGATTTTTTGGGATCAAGACGGCATCCTTCTCGTTATCTTCCAAAAGGCCAAACTATCAACGCGGAGTATTACTTTTCTCTGCTGGTGCAATTGAAGGACATTTTGAAGGAAAAACGCCACGGGAAAGTCGCTAAGGTTCTTGCACGACAATGTTCCTGCTCACCGGGC
>Ga0209755_10003228_pt1 | contig 20712 bp, 17 predicted proteins | sample TergutCo191P1_FD_187301 | JGI IMG/M metagenome (GOLD analysis project Ga0209755, IMG submission 187301) | Cornitermes sp. P1 segment gut microbial communities from Petit-Saut dam, French Guiana - Co191P1 (SPAdes) (version 2) | ecosystem: Host-associated > Arthropoda: Insects > Digestive system...
TATATGTGTCGTTCGGTGCCTAAGGGTTAAAAATTTAATATACTACTTATCCATTGTTCCTCAGCACTCTACACACCCGAGGCAGCTAATCATTCTTATCACCACTGATGTGTTGGTTATGACTCACACACAGAGGCTCATTTCACTCCCCATCTTTATTACAATCTAGACTCAGGAGCATGGTAAGTTTATATGCAACTCACATGCTTTCTATCAGACCACTTGATGAAACACACAGTATGACTGTGCTCTGCAGTGACCTCACCCTTTTGTACTTATCACCTTTCAATTTAATACGTCTTCCATGCTTATTTTAAAGCTACCACACAGTAAGTGTTACATGACCAAACATTCTGCCACAGTTCATGAATAACAAAAATTATCCATACACAATTTAGAGTATGTACAGTTAGAAGTACTGCTCTCACCTGTGTGGCAATTTGCTATCAACAAAATCTGCAAGTTTTTCTAGAAATTCATCACTTTCTAACATACCTGAAATGTCAATAAATACAAACCCTCCTTGCTGCTTGCAACCATGTTTGCATACTGAAATTCCTACTTCTCTGTACTGTGTTACCCACAGCACATACACAAACACAAAGAAAAGAATGAACACAGCGCTATTCACTGTTATAATCAACAAGTAATTTCAGATAAATTGGAAGAAGGGGGCACAAATCATGAACTGTTTATGAGTGCCATACAGCACTCTCAACTAATATGACAATACAAATGAAGGCACACCAGACCATGGAAAAACAAACTTATTTTCATATACTACAAACAATGATCTCTCTAATACACATTTCTTCTAAAAAAAAATTATAATACTTGAGCCAAGTGTCTAGGGTGGAACCTTATGGAGTACACAAAATTGTATTAGAAGAGAAGACATATACTAATTAAAGAACCAGTGACAAAGGACAAATATTACAAACATATGCCAATCCCAGTACCTACAAAACAACATTGAAAACACTTCATATTATAAAACAATTAAGACAATATTGCACACTGCAAGTATACTAGTGTCACAGCATTTAATGCGAGTGGAACAAGTATACTCTTCATGCTGCGATGATGAACTGCTCCAGAACATATGTCCAATCAGTTTTTTTTGATCAAAATGTCTTAAGTACTGCAATGAAAATGTTTATTTTTTTTTTTAATTTCTCACTTTATCAGAAAAATTCTTCATGCAGCTGCCTTCAAGCATAAAAATGGTATAAAATTTTTTTCTTGTGGTTTATGAAGTTTATATACCATTTGTAAATTCCCCCAAAAATTCTGTTACAAAAAAGTGTAAAGCAAATTTCTTAGAAGTATAATTACTGTTTCTGTACAACCGAGGGCACAAGCTGTGAGAAAGATACTGCAAGGTAAGGCACCATCTATGCTAAATATTAATACCACCATGTACATCATATATCATGAATAAATTTGCTCACCACTACTTCAGGACATCTAAGGCAAAAACAATAAATGTATTTCTTGGACACACCAAACAGATATGAAGGTAGATTCACAATGGAAACCTTTTTACATGTGTGCTTATATGGTACAGCAGATGTCTTTCAGCATCACATACCTGATTTCTAGAACCAGGACCAACGGCAACCACAGTCCCACGCAACACCCTGGCCTGAGCTTTTTCTGGAATAACAATGCCACCCTTTGTCTTTGTCACAGCTTCAGCTTTCTGAATCAGAACTCTATCAAAAAGAGGAATCAATCGCTTAGCCAAGTTAGTTGCTGCATGTGTCGCCTGAAATAAGAGAATTATAATCACTAAGTTTTATCCTAACACACAAAAAATATAATGCAGTTCAAAAGCAACACTCTATGGTCCACTGTTCAGAAAGTGCCATTACTTTCACAGCCAATTAATAATGGCTGAGAAAATGTGAGAATTTGGTATGCTATCATCCAGTTCTTTAATGGAACAAAAGTGACCTACAAATAAGATACAAAATTTCATGCTCATTTTAGTCCACCTATGAATACTTATCAGTGTTTCAAGAAGTAAAATCAGCACCATATACACGTGTTTCTTTGAATGCATGCACCAGCTCACATAATTTTGGAGCGACGCATTTTTAATTCTGTATGTTCTGGTCATATGTACTAAAAACTGTACATTTTCTACAGTTCCTCTTGCTTGAGCTGGGTGCCTGTGTGTGCTTACAGATCACAAGATATTCATATGCACTGAGAATATTCTTCCAAAATAAAACAATTTTTGTCAATTTTTGTTACCACAAACAGCTCAAAAAGCATGTAAAATTACAACAAAATGTTGCAATAAGAAGTCTCCTATGTTATAGCTTTTTCTTCTACATTAAAAACACAAAGACAATTGAAATATACCTCACACCACCTACCCCCAATCCCTATGTCCTGTTCCCATTACCATTCCATCTTCTGTGCCAGTCACAACAAGGAACCTTAGTTTCTCTCATGAATTTTCGCGTTATACTACACCAATTCAAATGGTCAGACAGTGACTTGTATCAATAATTGAAGTGTTTAGTAACGACTTGGTTGGTGAACTGGGATATTGAAACAAAGCTAAAAAGATATCAATTTAAATACATTTTTTCCAATTACACGCACCCAGACAAATCAGTCAGGTACCATGGTGTCACACCCTGCAGTGTTCAAAACTAACACAGTCATTAAACTACTAAAAAAATCTGAACATGCAACAATTCTTTCTGTAGCTACTGAATAAAGCTCACTAAGATCTACACAGTGACAGCTTGCTCCTTTTTCTGAAGAAATTACCCCAGTTAAGCAACAGGTTTCTAAACAACCAGATGAGGCCTTTGGACAAAATCACATATACTCTTACATGGCAATGAGGCACTCTGAGAATAAAGACTGAGAACATGAGGAATAACTAGAAGGAAGTTGGAAATAACAGACTGAACGTTGGAAAAATGAAAAGGTATTACAAAGAGTCTAGGAGGATAAGAATATCTGCATACAATAATAGGATGTCTAACTGGATTGGTCATATCTTGTGTAGGAACTGCTTGCTAAAACACCTTACTGAAGGAGCCATAGAAGGGATGGGAAGACAAGGAAGATGTAAGCATCTAAACATGGCCTTCAAAACAGGCAGATGCTGGAAATTGGAAAAAGGAACACTACATTGCTCCCTCTGGGTAAGTGGCTTTGGAAGAGGATGGGACCTGTCATAAGACAAATAATGTGATCACGAGGCAGAAAAGTATATATCAAATTCAACCGATCAACTGCCCCAAGTGACCATGATGTATACTGTACATTAAACCAACTTAAAACTGAAGCTGTCAAGGGACATACCAATGCCAATTAGATTTATGCAGAGGCAAACGCCAAACATGCCCGTTATCAGAGACTTACGCCTACTCTGGCAAGATTAAAACAACTTCCTACTGTCGTTACCCCAGCCCATTTTCTTCATAACTGAATTTGTAGAAAAGCGTCACCTGTCGACAAATTTCACAGCACGTACGTTTACTATTTGCAACGTTACTACTCCGTTACCAACTAAAAATGTCAATGTAATTCTATTTCAGCCTCTGAACGTAACTATAATTAAATACATTTTTGCAGCCAACACAACTTCCTTACTACATTAATTACATAGTTCAGATCTGTCTCGACCTACCAGACCATCAATCAATGGTTCATAAACGAACATTACAGAAAATGACATTATTTGTAGCCTGTTGTAACTGCAAAAACGTGTTTCATTCTTATGCAGTTCTACTTATAGCTCCGTACTGTTACATGGATACAATTCTTTGATAACTATGAAGCCACATTCCGAATTTGGTGCGTTTTCTCTATTCCAATTGGAAATAATGAAAACAGACCTAAGCACTAACTTCGTTCTTCCTCCACAATTTTTAATCAAACATATATAATGTACAGATAAATACCATTTTAATTAACGAAGGCTGTATAACACGGACAAATACACTATTCCTAACAATGTCCAAACACGCTACACGAAAGTTCCAGACTCACACCGGCAAACACGCATCTCATTGATTTTAAACCTTCTCCGAAATTGAACTGAGAGTTTTACTCTTTAAACAATTCCAGTCCGCCATCTAGTTACGCTTTAACGAACGTATAGGAAAGACGCATGGACTTGCTACTAGATCCTTGGTGGAGATAGCCAATTTAATTTGTTTCACATAACACCCACAAGGTGGCGAAACATCCAGGTCCGGTGTATACGTAGAATATCTACGACAGAGTTCATCCAATGTTTCGAATAAAGGAAATCATCATGAATTTCCATACACATACGGACTACTAATATACACATAGGTCCACATAGTACCGAATGTTTATTTTTCGATACAAATACATGCACTTTACAAAATTAACAAATGGCTTAGTTCAAAGTCATTAACCTTGCATCACCCACATGGTACATTCTAGAAGCATGGCTCTGAAGTGTGCATAAAACTTATTTGATACTACGTTTTTATTCCAAATGTCCTTTCTGGTCCCAGTACTTTACCGTCGATACTACATAGTGATGAAGGCGCGTACTGTTCAACACTTCTTACGTGAAAATGTTAACTATTATTTTGTATATCAAATAATCCTGCTGTATTAAAATATGCTCGTCAAGGGGCCTACGATAGATCTTGCCGGCCATGTGTACGGCGTTATTGTGCGTTCTCTTGTTATAGAGTGTAAGCTGTGTGCTACGGCGTGTGGGATATCTTGTAAATTGTGCTGTAACTGACCTACACGGTAATAAGGAAAACCACAATACATCATCTTATATGTTACATGTGGTCTATATGTGCTGGGTATTGAAAAGCTTTGTTGATCGTATCATTAAGTCGCCTGTAAAACGAAATGATAGCCAGGGTAGGTGACTAGGTTACAGGGTGGACGGACATGTATTGTAGGTTTTTCCCTTCTTCATACCGTCCAGAGCTATGTAGGGCCTACTGTTCAGTAGATCTGGTTCGTCCCCCGGCGAAAGGAGGTTAGCGTGAATCCGACCCCTTGCTCTGTGGAGCGAAGGTTAAGTCTCCATCCGCTTATACACCCTAATGTTGTGCTTCATGAAGCACACGGACGTCGTTTACTTTTACAGAACTCAGGATATTCTGGTAGGAATTACGGTGTTTTTGGTATGGATACACCTGACATGCCAAATGAGGAAGATGGTGTTTGATTTTGTTATATGCAAAGTTCATTGGCTAAGGTTGATAATTTTTTTCAGATGCACCGTTTACCAAGTGTGCTACGTTTGAAAGCAGCATGCCAGTTGTCTTCCCAGGCCAGGTATATGGCAAAGGATGTACGATTTGGGCCAGAAGTAAGGGCTCTTATGTTGCAGGGAGTAGACATTCTTGCAGATGCAGTGGCAGTTACAATGGGACCAAAGGTTTGTTTTTCCTATTACATTTGTGTTCTTAGGATTAATGTATGCTTCACATTTGCATGTAAACATGCCCAAATTTGCTGTGGTTCAAAGTAGGCAAGAAATGACTTAATTTGGGCTTTTAAAAATATGCAGAATTTAAAAAAAAAAGTCAATATTTCAGGAGCTATTTGATGAAATATTAGTGCATATGTTCCCACTTGAAAGAGTTTTCACACCTGAGAAGTCTGAATAATTTAGTACCAGAATTTTACTCTTTGTATGTTTCCTGTGTAAAATGATTTTCCTCAAAAAGCACAAAAATTTCATGATAATATTAAGTCTCTTGCCTGTTTGATACATTTTCACATCAGTATATGAAACAATGATATCAGCTGGACATCCTTTATATTACACAGTGTTTGTGTGTTGTCATTACATTATGGTTCAGATAACATGGGAAATAAGAGGATAACTATTCTGAACTGTACCTGTAAATTTCAATGTGTGTGTTTCTGTGACCACAAAACTTAATTTTCTTTCATGCTACCATTTGACAGTTTTAACTGCCTACAGTGTCGTTAACTAAATTTGTGTTTGCATATGCCAATGGACATAGGAAGATGCCGCTAGAAATTCTTTCATATATTAGGCAATAGGGACATTTACTGTATTTTTAATATGTGCTGCATAATGTCTGATTTACTTTCTGCAACATACCATTTAGTTAATGTATTTTATCTTTTTCTGTTCAAGTAATAAAATTTTTCTTAAACTGTGCTCTAAAAGTTACTACCCACCCCGCTAGGGTAAAGGGTGAGTATATCGCAGGTGACTTAAGTGTCACTGCCCTTGCTATTGCGTGTTTTATCAGTGTTGCAGACAATGACATTAAAAAGTAATTGAAGATTATATTATTTGTTACATATCACATGCATGGCGTTAATATGTATCAAACCAGATGTTGGTGTACTGGTTGCGTATATCATTAAAAAACTGCTGGTTCACACACATTAGAAATTTTCAAGTTAGAGAAAAATGTGAAGAGTATACAGTGCAGCTGCATGACCTGAATATGTTGTGACTAGTTCTGTCTAATTGTGCAGATCTTGAAATTTGTTTCCCTTCTTTTATGGGAATATTATGGCACTTGTCTTAAAAATATATGATGCTGTTTTGTCCTCTTAGCAAATATTTGGTCACCCCTTTGTTAACAATAACAGGATGCTGAGATGAAACAAAATGAGTTCACTGTTTAATATTTCAGGGGCGTAATGTGATTTTGGAACAGTCATGGGGCAGTCCAAAAATCACAAAGGATGGTGTAACTGTAGCAAAAGGTGTTGAATTAAAGGATAAGTTCCAGAACATTGGAGCTAAGTTAGTACAAGATGTAGCTAATAATACAAATGAAGAGGCTGGAGATGGTACCACTGCTGCTACAGTTCTTGCCAGGGCTATTGCTAAGGAGGGTTTTGAGAAGATTAGCAAGGGTGCAAACCCTATTGAAATAAGAAGAGGTACTGTATACTTGTGTAGGATACTGTTAGAAACAAACTTAATGGAATTTTGTAATTCATGGCATGCCCAGATATTATCACCACGAGACTGCATATAATATAAACACAGTTTTTCTATTTTTATTTCAGAATATTGCATTCAAACATTGTTGAATTGTTTTCATAGTGTCAAGAGTGTCACTTAAGGGTTGTAGGAGGCTACAGTTTCTTGACTGTACGTACTGTAGAAGGAAAACATTGAAGTGAGAGTGAAATAAAAATAGTTGTCAGGAAATTTTGGTGTATGTTTTTGCAGCATGACTAATACCTAGGTAATGAGTGACTTGAGCTCATACACATATTGTTATATGAGGTTTTGCTTCACCAAGTGATCAGGTTGACCAGCTGCTTAGTCTGTACACACAAACATGGCGGTATTAACCACATTTTGCGAGAAAAGGTAGTGGGCTGGGGAATCTGGTGACCTCAGAGTGAAGTAATTGGGGCCTTATATTCCTAATTGTCTGAAAGCCATCCTTGAGTGCCTTATAAACAGTGTGGCCATAGTGAGGCAGTACTCCATCTTGCTGAAAGGTGGTAACCTTGTTTGCTTCTAATTGTGAAAATGTTGATAAAGTGTGGGGTTATTAAGTCTGGTGCCATAGAGGATGAGCATTGTTCCTTACATCACACATTGCATGGTATGCTGCAATCATTTACTTTCTATGTGTCTAGCATGTCGCAGAAGAGGCATGCATGGAAAATCTGGCAAGCTTTGAGTTGACCTCCATTTCAAAAATTTGTATCCGTCCATATGAAAATTGTTACAAAAATATAGCCTCCTTAAATTGTAGATTAACTTACTGGATGTGTTGTATTAGATATTGTTATTTTTCTCAAATTTTCTTGTATGCATTCTTATATATTCAGAAGTGCACTTTGTCCCTCACAAATTGTTGTAAAGTCAGATGTGCTGGCAGGCAGTATGTGGTATTACGTGTAGAAGGAACTTATACTGGTTGGTCTGCTAGTATCAGAATGCTGTGCAATTAAGTAGTGTGACATACAATATTACTTCGAATTTAAGATGCCCCTTAATTTAGGATGCAACCAAATTTTTAAAAAAGGGATTTTCAGGGGAAAAAATTGTGATGCTAATTAGAAAGGAGTATACATGTTTTAAGGGAGTTTAGCAAATTAAAGTTCAACAGTTTTTGCATCCATATACATTTCACTGCCCATACAATTTACTACTATTTTAGCGAGGCCACTTTTTTCTTGAGGAAAATTATATTTTCAAGCTGTTCGAAGAGTGAAAAATAAAATGCCTCAAATTTAAAACACACCTAATTTGCAGTTCAGAAAAATGTGGAAAAATTTGCATCTTGATGTTCGAAGTAATACAGTACATTAATAGTTTAATAAAAGTACTGTAAGATGTAAAAACTATGTGATGCTGTAAAGTTAACATTTCTCTGTTGTCTTTGCTGATACATATATGACAATGATATTTCATATATGAAACATTCCAGGTGTTATGTTGGCTGTAGAAGGAGTTATAGACAATTTGAAATCCCTATCAAAACCTGTTACTACCCCGGAAGAGATAGCGCAGGTGGCAACAATTTCTGCTAATGGAGATAGAAATGTTGGTGACCTCATATCAGATGCAATGAAGAAGGTAGCTAGTGATAATGAATGCGCTAAATTTCAGAAGTTTGTTTCATGTTGTGCAGTATTTTAGATATGTAATTTGTCACTACAGGTTGGCAAAGAAGGTGTGATCACAGTGAAGGATGGAAAGACCCTGAATGATGAGCTTGAAGTAATTGAAGGCATGAAGTTTGATCGAGGATACATTTCACCATATTTCATTAACACATCAAAAGGTACATGTATCCCAGTTTTTTATAACCTGAAATTGCATTAATATATTGACAGAGGCTTACAGCAGCTTCTTATCCTTAGATGAAAACAGAGCATATCTTCCCTTGTAGTATATTTTAGAACATTATTGGCAGTCTTACAGTTTCTTCAGGGTTTCATAGCAAAATTTTTTTATGCGTTGTAAGCACCTCCTCCTCGTCAATTCCAAAAAATGTTTGGTGAGAGGTGCAATTCATGAAGCACTTTCTGTATTTGTTACTGCTTGTGTGTACAAATATTTCGTCAGCAAATTGCTCGGGCATCTCCTGTCTGCTCTTCTGATAAATGTGAGAGAGAAGTTTTCATGCACATAGAGAACAGGCAAAATTATAGTCAAGTGTGAATTGGGGTAGCAACCATTGTCTGAATTTAATCTGTTTATAGTGTGTACAAGTTAATGTGTGCTGTACATCAGGGGGTTGCAATATTGTGACCTCCCAAAATAATAAAATCAGTGTGTGTGTGCAGCCTCTGTAATGAAGAGATAGAGTGATTTCGTTGTAACTGTTGTTTATATATATAATTGATGCACAAAAAAAATATAATACCTGAAGGGACTTTGGCCACTTTCATCACAAAGTGTAGTGTAATGATGGTAGACATAACGAGAGTACATCGTGTTTCCTGAACTCACGATGAATGGGTCAGTGTAACTTTTGTTTGAAGTAAGTTAATTCACTGATGATGGAAAGAATAATGACCATGTGAGTAAGCGGAGTGTGAAGTGAATTCAGATGATAAAAGATACTGCTTTATGTTTAGGTGCAAAAGTTGAATTTAATGACTGTTTATTGCTGCTGAGTGAGAAGAAGATTTCCAGTGTACAGTCCATTATTCCTGCCCTTGAACTGGCAAATGCTCAGCGGAAACCATTGGTCATCATTGCTGAAGATGTTGATGGTGAAGCTCTTACCACTTTGGTTGTGAACCGGTGAGTTGTTACTGAGTATGGGCTGATTAGATTTAAATTATAGTTGAACATTTAACCGTATTAGGGGTCCAGACTGTGGAAGATGAAAGGAATGGGCATAGAAACAGTCCCATCAATAATGGGAACTGATTGTTCTCATTCTGAGAATGTATTTTGTAAACACAGGAAGATTATATGAGGCTAATTCATTTGAGAAAAGAGTTAGCATAGGACATTTGGTATAGTGTCTAGGTTACAGACTGGATGATGTAGGGTTCAAATCCTTGCTGGGGCAAGATATTTCTCTCCTGCCCAAAATGTTTACACTGGCTCTGGGGCCCACTTTGCCTCCTGGTCAGTGGGTACTGGGGTTCTTTGCTTGGGGTGGGAAGCAATCAGTACATGAAGTAGCCACTCACCTCCTCTGTTGCTGTGTTAAGAATGAGTATAGCTGTACATCCACTTCCTCATATACCTTCAGGGCATGTGCCTTTGCCTTCATCTTTGTTCATAAGTGACATAATTTGCTCACAGGCCTGCACCAAAGAGTTTGTGCTATCCTCCCAGTCCTTCCTGTACTGTGCAGTTGTGTAACATATGTTGGTTGGTAAGTGTTTAGGTGACCCAAGATTCATTTATGAGGATATTATCAAACTGGTTACTGATACTTTAGTGGAGGAGATCTGTGAGTATGATGGAGAATCTTAAGGTTCCATAACAGCATTGCTTGAATAGTATATATTTATTAACATCAGGAAATACATTTAACATGAAGTGGATTATCCTTAGAGCAGTGCTGTTACCAGTGCATGTTAAGAAAAATACGTCAGTGATGTTGAAGTAGGGAGGATGTAGACTGGGAGATATGAAGGAGGACCATTGTACTGTAATGAAATATATTTTTCAGCTTAAAAATTGGGCTTCAAGTTGCTGCTGTGAAAGCCCCAGGCTTTGGCGACAATCGTAAAGCTACACTTCAGGACATGGCTATTGCTACTGGTGGGATTGTGTTTGGAGATGAGGCCAGCACAGTCAAGCTGGAAGATGTTCAGTCCTCAGACTTGGGTCAAGTGGGAGAGATTGTTATCACCAAGGATGACACACTTATACTTCGGGTAACAAAGTTAACTACACACAGAACTGAGCATGTAGATGAAGAATTATTTATTGATGTTGAATTTTCAGACCTCAGAGGGACCAAGATTAACGTATATCTAAAATGGAAATGAAGTCCCAAGTTTACTAGTTGAAGGTGACAAACAGGTAACACAGGGCTGTAGGTGGCCACCACATGTGTATCTCTGTAGTCTGTAGATGTTAAATGGTAACGTATTCATTTTTAAATTAATCAGGGCCTTGCATGGATGTGGTTTGATGAATGACCACAAAGCACATGGTCATGCCAATATTCACATTCATCAAGAGGACTGATAGAAAGCCTCTTCATATCAGTACAGTTACTGGAGATGGGAGAGCATGAGTGGCGTGCAAGTTGAAGTAATGAGATTCTGGAAATATCTCATCCCCAATTTTGCATTGCTGAAATTTCATACAGTATCTTGTTCAAGACCACACTGTTACTTGCAGGGCAAAGGCCAGAAGTCTGATATTGAGCGTCGTGCTGAACAGCTACGGGACCAGATTTCCGATACTACATCAGAGTATGAGAAAGAGAAGTTGCAAGAAAGATTGGCACGATTGGCTTCTGGTGTTGCTGTGCTAAAAGTTGGAGGGTCAAGTGAGGTAGTATATAGTAATGCCATTGGGTAGTTGGTTGTGAGGTTTTGTACTTCTGTCACTTATTGAGAGAAACCACAATGCTTGGTAAATTTTTGCAAGTTTAAGATTCTAATAGGCCATACCATAAGCAAGTATGAAGCATTTATAATTATCCAGCATTCAGCAGTATATAACCTACTTTGCGCATACATTGTTGACAAATCAGCCTGGTAATGCATTATTTATGGTTGATTTTAACAGTGTCATTAATAGTTCAGTCTTTAAATTTTATAAGATACCAGGCTTCTGCAATGTAGTTAGGCTTTTGCTCCCTGGGACATTACACTGTGTAGCTTGGCAGCTGCTAATGTTGAGCTGCGTAATATCGCAGAAGAGCAAATGCCTCTAACTTTTGACAGAACTTTGAGAGGTAGTACCATTTGTGATTTGAGATGCATTGTTTCATTTTACAGACAAATATAATGTAACTTAGTTCAGTATCCCTGCATTCTCTGCAGTCGTGATTTGTATGAAGTACATTGTGTGTATAAATATACATACACATAATACTGCCCTCTCCATCTGCAAGGAAAAGTGAATCTGTTTTGCTTTTATTGATACATCAGAATGTTATATTTATCTTGAACATACAAACATACTCACTTTAATCACACAAATTCAGTTAGTCATTTGGAGGTAATATTTTTAGCCTTGTGTTGTGGTGTGGAAATATTTACACATGTAAAAGTAACGTTGACCACATAATGTCTCTGTGAGATGATGACATTAAGGCCGAGGATTTGAGTAACTCCTGCTCTCCATGTTGGATTGCAGCTTGGGAGTTTCATGATCAAGATCATGAAGCGAGTAATGGTAGTCTGATAGCAGAGCAAATAATGAATCAGCTTTGTTGATTTTGTGTAGTATAGTATTATTTCTTACATTTATTGTGTTTTAATTAGGTGGAGGTGAATGAGAAGAAGGACCGTGTGAATGATGCTCTGAATGCAACACGAGCAGCTGTGGAGGAAGGAATTGTTCCTGGTGGTGGTACTGCACTTCTGAGGTGTATCCCAGCCCTAAAAAATATCAAAACTTCAAACAGTGATCAAGATACTGGTACGTACAGGTTCTGAATGAGGAGGATAGTACAGTATATATGTTTAGCTTCTCAAGCTCATGAAAACCTTTCCAATTTATGTGGAGGATTAATGTGTCTTTGTGGACTGTTTTGTTAAGTACTATTAAAATTCATGCAATAAAAACTGCTTTAACCTGTTTTTAAATAACATGCAGCTGTTGTGAAAACAAAAAGTTCAGAACTTATGAGAAACTAGCCACTGTATCCCACCTACATGGAAACTAGAATATACAGTTAATCTGAGTATCTTCCAGAATGAAAATTGTGTAATTAAAAGATTAATTAATTTTCCAATGATTAAGTAAAATCACTTCCATGTTTATTTCGTGCTGTATACAGTACATCTCTACATGTTTATATGATGTGCACAAGTTGAAGTGCTTTATTTTGATATTCATATACACATTGACAGATGAAAAGTGCATGAACTGTAACTAGAAAACTGCACATAGATTACTTAGGGTAAGTAACCATAGATGGGACAATATCAGCAAAGAATGTCATGAAGGAGGTAGAGTTAGAGGATATGAAGTGGATCCATGTGGCTGAGAACAGGGTCTAGTGCCAGGCTGTTATTAACAGTAATGAACCTTCAGTTCCCATGAAAAGCAGAGCATTTCAATTTTCTTGGGGGTTGATTTTATTTCATAGGTGTGGACATTGTTCGTAAGGCTTTGCGAATGCCATGCATGCAGATTGCAAAGAATGCAGGTGTTGATGCGTCAGTGGTGGTTGCTAAAGTTGAAGAACTGGGCAGTGAAGTTGGATATGATGCATTGAACAATGAATATGTGAACATGATGGAGAAAGGCATTATTGATCCAACCAAGGTATGGGACTTTTAACATACCTACCATGCATTTCATCAATTAGATTTGGACACACAACTTTGCAGATGGACTATGTTAATATGTGGACAGTTGGAGGGAGGCAAGTTTGCTTTGTGGTATGTATGTACTGGTAATATTGCTCCTATGCACAATATGACTAGTACATGTGAACATACATGTGTTCAGGAGTCACCTAGGTGAGCAGATGCCAGGAACACATTCAGGATGCCTGTTTCTCTGTGTTCTTTGTGTTTGAGTTGATCACCACTTGCACTGATACATGCACCTAATCCACATTACTAAGTTAAAAGCAATCATAAGTTGACTGTCTTTAAGGGCATGTGACCTACAAGCATGCACTCACATCTCTGAGGCAGCTTGCTTTTGCAGCAATGTAGTAGTGTCTTAAGCACTGCAGGTACTATTCATTGCACATAGCATCTCTGAATACATTCCTCTGTGATTCAAAATTTCTATTTCTGTAAACATGTTAAGACAGACTGTGATCAGTGAATGTTTCCCATTGACTTCAAGTAACAAAAAGCATGTAATTTTACAGAAACAGGTTTGGGCTTAGATATATCTGTATAAAATGCAGTGTTATAGTCACATTCATTCAAGGTATTTAAAATCTGAATTTTTATTTAAACCTCCCAGTTGTACCTTCATTTTGGTCAGCATTTACTTCAATGGCACTTCCCTTTCATATTTTACTATAATGTTTAGACATTGACTGCACAGCCAGAATTAACCACTTTTCAGTAACTTGCAATTGCATAAATCTTTTGCAGGTCGTCCGAACAGCCTTAACAGATGCGGCTGGAGTTGCATCCTTGCTGACAACGGCTGAAGCTGTTGTAACTGATATTCCTAAGGAAGATCTGGGAGGAGCAGAAGGAAGAATGGGTGGTATGGGTGGGATGGGAGGAATGGGTGGAATGATGTAAACAGTTCTGACACAGTTAATGTCACAAACATTGGACTTAAAGACTGAAGAGATACTAAGTGGAGGAAATCGGATTACCGAAGTAGTGTCATTGCAGTAGATACGGATTTATTTGCATTGTGTGTGTTACATTTGTGTATGTTATGAATGTTTTGTTAAGAGAAAGTTCAAGGTAGACGTCACCTAGGGATGTATGAAAGTATACAGAATTTCAGACATAGCGATAGGAATTTTTAATTCATCATGCAAGGACTGCAGGGGGGTACCTACAGCCTAGGAAGTTTGACAGTTGATGGAGCAAGTGGTTCAAATACCTATTTGTTAAATTCTTAATATTTCAGTGGGTTTTATCAAAGTGCACACCGTTGTTACCATGTTACCTGCTTGTGATAAACCTGCTGGCAGTTGTGTTCAAGAAAAAGTGGTGCTAGTGGTGTGGCTGTTTACTTCCTATAATGTATAAATTGGGCCTGGCCTGTCCTTGCACTGTAAACTGTTGAGGATGTGTTGTAATCTCATGGATATTGCTATGACCTCATACTTTAAAGCATTTATTCATTCCATTTTTCGTACGTATGTTGAAATAAAAGCATTCTTTGGCTGTCGCATCTTATATTTCAGAGATCATGGTTTTATCATAAATTTTTCTCTGCAGTGCTGGGGAATGGTAAGGAGTGGAAGTGTCAAATTCCGCAGAAGTGGGAAAGAATCAGCTTTATGGATTGTATTGAGCAGATTCCAAGCAGACTGTAGTATAAATAGACTCTGAATATTTACAGAAATATTGTGACCTCTCATGTGGTAACTCAGTAAACAACTATCTCAGTTTTCAAGTATGTATTCTACATGAATTTTGTTACACTATATTAAAAGGTATATTGCAAAGTTATTTCTGCTTATTTCATACATATTAAAATCTGTTCTTCTGTACATGAGCAATGCGGTTTGTTTTTACTCAACACCACAAATATGGCTGTGATAACTCACACTACTGAGCATCGCTCTTGTGAGAGGTGTCTTGCAGTGTCCTCCAAACTAACAGCTACCGCTTACTCCTTCCAAATGTCATACTTCTGTTCTTCCCTGAATGTCTTTTACGTTTACCCTAAAACAAATGGAGATTGAATATTGTGGGTTATTTTGTGAAGGCTCCATATGTTATGACAAATGTCACAGCAAATGCAGTGTAGTCTGATACGTATTTGGTAGTATCGATATCACACCCAGAAGTGAACATACTGTTATGTTTATGGATATCTCATAAATAGTGACAACATAGGTATCTATAAAGGAGTTGTGAACTGCTGTGCAAAACTGAAGCTGCTGGTGAATCATGTTGGTACTTTAGTACTCAGTGTGCACAAGAGAAACTGCTGTGCACGTTTGATAACGAGAATTCTTGCATGGTAATTTGCAAACAAGAATTTGTCATGTGGATAATAACTGTATACTACTGACTGAACATAGGTGCTGTGAGGATACATCACACTGCACTGAATGTAGCTGTATTAAGGTGTACTGTCACTGATGGTATATCATTTGCCAGGTATGCTTTCAGAATCCCAAAATAAAACACCACCTTACATGCAGGAACAACAGCCTGTTTATACAAGTGGTTTACTTTGCTTCTCAACTTCTCCAAGACACTACTGGTGGAGATGGCAACCCATACCACACACATGACCAGTGTTAGCCTCACCTGCTACCACTTCAAATGGAAACTGGTGCAGGGTTGCACTGAGTAGTTTAGATGACTCCAATCACTCCATACTAATGGAACAGTTAACAGACCAACCCCTCTTGTTACTGCATAATTTCATGGTACATAACATACATAATGTGATAGCACATTTTTAACCTTAAGAGATGGATGAGTTTTTATGGCTTTGCAAGGGCCTTCAACTTGCTACCAAGTAAACACAAAAGACCAGTATGTGGCATGCTAAGCCATTCACCAATTCATTTTTGATACCAGCACATGGTCTCCTAAGATGATAAAGGTTAGTTTTACCACAACAGATGTATTGTAGTTAGCTGTACTCGTAATAATGAGAAGTGCAGTTACTAAAGGAGGATTCTCCCACATCTTAATCAACTGTTTAAGTTTTTGTGGCATTTTTACCTGTCCCGCTGTTACTAACACAAATAAGAACAAGAAAAGGGAATAACTAACCCCATTATATTACAAAGAAAGATAAAAATTTCCATTCCACTTTTTTTGGAGCACTAAGCATTTTACTTTCCATGCATACACCATGCTCAACACTGAGGTACTGCATGTTTGGCAATAAGTAGCTGAAATACAGCATGGTATTGTACATTATTAATATGGATGATTTCTTATTTACCAGTATTCAAACTTACCTTGGGTTTTTCTTCATTTCTCTGTTTTGTTACAGAGGTTTTGCTACCACCCTGGAATCTGCTGAAATCCACTTTACTGTAGTCATATGGCTGGAAACCTTCCTGTACTGTTCTTCCATGCTTTCTTTTTCTGTTACGAGTTTGTGGAGTAGAATTTGAAGAACTGTCACCTTCACATTTTTCTAGCTTACTTCTCTTGCTTGAATGTACCTCACCATTATCCATTTTACCCTGTTGAGGCTCAGCACTGGAAGATTCCGCGTCATGCTCACGTTTTCTGGTTAACTGAAGACAAACAGAAAATGTGGCATTTCAAGACTATGTATGAATATCTGGGCTGAAGGAATAACAGTAAAATAATTAAACTAAGCTCATTACAGTGGAAACTCCTGTCAATGTCAATTTAAGGTTTTACATTATATCAGGTTTGATTTTGTGTTCCAAAACAAGACTTCAAGTTTTCCAGCAAGGTTTCTCTTGGTTCAATGCTCACACCCACTGTTCATTAAAAAAAAAAAAATCTTACGCAGAAATGTCCCAAAAATAAGCTAAAAGCAACATTTAAACTTTCCATCTAGGAACAAGAATTTTAAACCTCCCACCAGAGTGAGGCTTGTGGCTATACTTTAATTTGATGCTAACAGCTTGTAATCGAGGAGTATGGTATGAATTACGATAAGTCTTGTATCCACATGTTTTAAAGTGCAGTTGTGCTTCTGGCTGTACCAAACAAACAGTATGAATAGGTTCATGAAATGAAATGTGCTTTATTGAAGGTTACATAGTCATCCTGAACCACACTGCAACAGTTTTGATTACACAGTTTAAGCATATGTTTCTTGTTGCTACAAATGTATATATTTGAAACTGCTCTCATTTAATTTATGCACATTTCAGCAAGAAGTATGTGAGATCATGCAATGTAGTATGAATTACTGTGGTCACAGCAGTTTGATCAGCAACTTTAAATGAGAATATATCAATGCCACATTTTTAAATTTCATTTGATGTCAGAATCTACAGTATATTTGTACTCCTTCTACCCTTCCCCATTCTGATCCCTTGCATTCCCAGTGTATTCATGTTATAAATGTGCTCTGAATTTATATTTGACAAGTCAGTGCATCAATATTTAACATGAAAGATAAATCCAGAAAATTTGAAAACTTACTGACATACTGAAATGCTCCTCAACATTTCAACATACTCGTACATAGCCCAATGGCAGGAAGAAAATAAAATAGAAATAAGCACTTAGAAGGTTAAGAAAAACTACTGAAACTTCAAAGGGTAAAAATAGCTTGCACTGTAGTATCAGGCAGGGTACCAGTGTTGACCTTGCCATTAAAGCCAAAACATGGGAAATTGTAACAAAAAAAGTATGCAGGTCATTTCAGAAGTTTTGTGCATGATTTTATTGTAATAACAAAATACAAGATGACAACACTGCAAATATGCCCTTTACACAATGTAACCACCATCAGTGTCCACACACTTTTCCCATCTATGTGGTAAATGATCAATTGCAGCTCTGCATTCAATGTTGGTCAGATGATGAAAAGAGGCAGTGACAGCAATGTTGTTATCAACTTCTGATTCAAATCACTTACCCTGAAGGTGTTCTTTCACATGTGTAAACAACAAGTAATCACACGCAGCAAGATATGGAGAGTAGGAATGATGTGCCAACACCTCACAGCCCCACCAGTGTACCAGATTTTGCACATTACGATGGAGATGAGGTGCTGCATTGTCCTGGAGGAAAATGACAGCATGCTCCAGCAGTTCTGTTTGTTTATGGAAAACATCTGGCCTCACCTTATTCTGCAAGAATTTGTGCAGTAATATCGGATATTGACTATCATACCAGCTGGCATGGGACGGTCAAACACAAGTCCATTACAGCTGAAGAACATGATGTGCATAACTTGCAGACCACCCTAAATGCACCGTGCAATATTCTTCTTTAGTGACATTTGGACATGCTATTCAGCATCCTCTTGTTTTAGCTCTGGGTCATATGAATGCATCTATGACTCGTCAAGTGATCAAGGAATGCAACGTCTATTTTTCCAGCACCACAGGTGGGTAGTGGAAAGAAGAATACAAATGACTCTTTGGGCATCATTGAGCACGTGTGGAATCCATCTTTCACAACCTGTTCATTTCCCTAAGTTGCTGGTAAGGATATGGCAAACACTTGCTGGAAAGAATGTGACTTCTGTAGCAATTTCCATGCAGAAAATACTGCATGTACATTCAAGTACAGATTTCACTTGTTCCATGTGGCATTCATCTGTTGCCGATGTTGGGGCTTTACTGCGAGGGGCATCATCTATCTCTTCTGGACCATTCTTAATGGCATTCACCCAACAGCATACAGTTTTATATGAAGGAGCCTGTGTCCCTAAACCTTCCTTCAATGACTTGTAACACTCTAGAGAATTTTACCCAATAAACATGAAATTATATTAATGTTCTCACATACATCTATGAGAAACTTCCTTGTTTGTCCTGAGCCATAGCTACTCAACAGCTCACATCACAAGGACAATGCACCTTTGTAAAAGCAGCAACAGTGCCATTAGCGCCACACACGTGATTTGAGTTCAGTCATATCAAGCACTGCACGGTGCTGCCACCATACACAAAACTTCTGAAATGACCCACACAGAATACAATTTAAACTCATAATGTAGCTCAAGACCAACTTAGCCATGACTGGTGAAAGGAAGGTTAGGTGAATCACTCAGGGAGGACATGCAGAGGCCATTTCCCAGCTGTGCAGAAATTATCACTAACAATGTACAAAACTAGTCAGTACTGAAAATGAATGGAAAACAATTTTTACAGTAGCAAATGTGCTCAAACATTTACTACTTTTATTCATATAAATTTTACCACTGGATTCTCTACATACTATGAGATGGTCCTGTCAAAACTAGGAAAGATGTATACTGATCCACTGAAAAAATCTTAGTATTTACAAAATGATTTTTGGAAAGAAGAAAGTAAAAAATTAAATAATGAATAAACACAAAGGCAGAGGAAAATAAAATATGAATTTCTCAATGAGACTGTACTGTATACATGCAGCACAATTTTGTACTCTCTTTGTATTCGTCTTTAATGCATGGGATACATACTGCGCAGTACTTCTATTTTATCATGTAAAAGGTAAAGCAGTCCTGTTACAGGCCCAGAGAGTTCCAGGAAGTTAAGGTTCCCAGATTTCATGACAATGGCGCAGGATGGTGGTAGGTTGTCAGCCTTACACACCGGCCGCCTTTACCCCCAGGAAATGCTCCTGGTACTCATTTCTTTTGGAGGCTGAGTTGACCCCAGGGCCATAGTGTGATCAGAAGGATTTTAAGTCAATGAAAAATCCAATGACACCAGTGGGATCGAACCAGTGACCTTCCGATTTGTAGCACAGCACCTTAACCACTGTGCTACCACAGTCACCTATTTTATCATGTAGACACCTGAAAATGAAGTGTTCGGGTCCCTTGACAGTCCACTATTTGCAGGTGTCACTGTACCTGCCTATAATTCACACTTACATGTAGACAGAAGATATGCACTGCAAGGACCTCTGTAAACGTCAGTATTCAACACACAAATTTCATTAATTAAAATCAGATTTTTTAAAATGGTGTTCTTCAGGACTTACCTCCTGCTTCTGCTCATCATCACCATCGTTATCTTGTCTTATCCCATTCATTCCTACAGTCTCAGTGGAGAGTGAAGCAGCTTCCTGTTCCTGTGACTGGATGAATGGCTTCACTCGTTTGTATTGTTCGTATGGACAAATAAATTGCACATGCTTCACAGTGTCAACCCCTGCTTCAGGTGTTTCAGCCTTGAGGCAAGTTGAAACAAACAACATATGCACACATCAACCATACAGCTATGAGTAAGAGTACACACTTGAAATACAATGTGAAACCAAGGAAAGAACCTGAGCTGCGAATCATATAAATTAAAAAAA
>Ga0209755_10003229_pt1 | contig 20706 bp, 14 predicted proteins | sample TergutCo191P1_FD_187301 | JGI IMG/M metagenome (GOLD analysis project Ga0209755, IMG submission 187301) | Cornitermes sp. P1 segment gut microbial communities from Petit-Saut dam, French Guiana - Co191P1 (SPAdes) (version 2) | ecosystem: Host-associated > Arthropoda: Insects > Digestive system...
GAATTTGTCCTTTTCGCAATGTTAGTTGCTTTTTTCTACCGCAATTCAGTTATTCAAATATTTTACCTATATGATGGGCAGAAACAAGCACTTTTTCAGTGGTCTCGAACCGTCCCCCTGTCCGCCTGTCCGCTCCGCAGCATCACTTACGCTGGAACAGGCGTTTGTTTTGAAATACGGGCTCGCAGGTTATGTTTATGCCCAGTTGGCGAAAAACTGAGATGTCTTCGCGTGTTAGTATTACGCTGGAGTGGGCTTCTGCTTTTTGGAGTTTTGGGATTTGCTTTAAAACATGCTCTGCGGTTTCATTTGTCGCCGCATTTATAGCCAGGGCGAGCAGCACTTCATCTGTATAAAGCCTCGGGTTTTCGTTGCCCAGATAACCGACTTTTAGTTTTTGTATGGGCTCTATTTCAACGGGAGATATTAAAAGCACATCGTCGTCTATGCCTCCGAGATGTTTTAGCGCATTAAGAACGGCAGCAGACGATGCACCGAGCAAAGAAGATGTTTTGCCCGTTATTTGCGTGCCGTCGGGAAGCTCTATCGCTACGCACGGAGTTTGCGTCAGCTCAGCTTTTCTGAGTGCTGTGGAAACCGAGGGGCGTTCAAACGGAGAAATCCCTGAATTGTTCATCAGTAGTTCCAGCCTTGAAAGAGCCGACTTATCTACTTTTCCCCTGGCGTAGTCGAGCTGAGTATTAAAATATCTGCGAATAATCTCTTGCTTTGAAGCCTTTGCACAGATTTCATCATCAATGCAGAAGCCAAGCATATTTACACCCATGTCCGTCGGAGAGCGATATGGACTTTCGCCCCAGATTCTTTTGAACATGGCATTCAGAATCGGAAACACCTCGATGTCTCTGTTGTAGTTCACAGCAGAAACACCGTAGGCTTCAAGATGAAACGGGTCAATCATATTGACATCGTGCAGGTCTGCCGTCGCCGCTTCATATGCCTGATTGACCATGTGATTGAGCGGAAGATTCCATACGGGAAAAGTCTCGAACTTCGCATAACCCGCTCTGACACCGCGCTTGTTTTCATGATAAAGCTGTGAAAGGCAAGCCGCCATCTTGCCGCTCCCCGGTCCGGGTGCCGCAATCACAACGAGAGGTCTTGTTGTATGGATAAAATCATTGTTTCCGTAGCCTTTGTCACTCAAAATAAGTTGCACGTTTGAGGGGTATTCAGAGTCAGGTATGTAGTGCATGATATAGACTGTGACACCAAGACTTTCGAGGTATTCTTTAAATGTGTTGGCGGCTGGTTGTCCCAGATACTGGCTGATTACAACACTTCCTACAAAAAGTCCATGTTTTTCAATTTCATCTATAAGTCTAAGTACGTCGTCGTCATAGGAGATGCCTGTGTCGCCGACTTCTTTTGTTTTTTCTATATTTGATGCGTTTATAACAATTAAGATTTCTGCTTTGTCTGCAAGTGTTTTCAGGAGCTGAACTTTGATGTCGGGCGTGTAGCCGGGCAGAGTACGAGCCGCATGATAGTCATTAAATAGCTTTCCGCCGAACTCAAGATAAAGTTTGTTTTCAAACATCTCGATTCTTTCGAGAATTTTCTCAGACTGCCTTTTCAAATACGACTCTACATCAAATCCAACCGAATACATAAATATCACTCCTACATCGTCTTTTTTCTATTTTAAGCTGCAAGCTTAGTCCATAAACGTTATGATGCCCAGCGTTGCGGCTACTGTTATTGCGCTGGCTGCAAGGACACCTAGGGCTATTGCGGGGAGTGCTATTCTCATGCGGATATTTAAAATCGCCGCTATGAGTGCGCCTGTCCACGCACCCATGCCGGGCAGTGGTATCGGTATCGCTACAAACACAAAAAGCCCCACAAACGCACCTTTTTCAAGGCGCGATGCTCGCGATTTTGCCTTTTCTTCAAACTTATCCGCTATAGCACCGAGACGCTTGCTGAGTTTTCTCATAATGTCAAAAATTTTGCGGATAAAGAGAATGATAAAGGGTACAGGCAGTATGTTTCCCGTCATGCATATAAGCGTGACCGCTGTTATCGGAAGCCCCAAGGCAAAAACACCAAGTGGGATTGTGGTGCTTGGACCACCAACACCCGGCAACAATGAAATAAGAAAAACAATCAGATACCGTGCAGATTCACCCGTACCGAAAATCCCCTGTAAAAATTCAAGTATTGAATAAACCAATTATTTGTTACCCCCACGTAGTTCTATTATTCGATCACGCAGTGCGGCGGCATATTCGAATTCGAGAAGTTTTGCCGCAGCAGCCATTTCTTTTTCAAGCCTTCTGACTTCCTCTTCAAGCTCACGACCTGTAAGTTTCACACCATCGGTTCTTGCCGAGCCGTCACTCTTTGAAATTTCAAGCAAACCGCGCACATCTTTTTTGATAGTTTTCGGTACAATGCCGTGCTCTTCGTTAAACGCATGTTGTTTTTCCCTGCGTTTTTCAGTCTTATCTATCGCCCTGCCCATAGAGGGCGTGACCTTATCTGCATACATTATGACAAGTCCGGATACATTTCTTGCCGCTCGACCTATTGTTTGAATCAGAGATGTTTCACTTCGCAGAAAGCCCTCTTTGTCTGCATCAAGTATAGCAACAAGCGAAACCTCGGGTAAATCCAAACCCTCGCGTAACAAGTTGATTCCAACAAGCACATCAAACTCGCCAAGCCGCAGGTCACGGATTATCTCCATGCGCTCTGTTGTAGAAATATCGTGGTGCAAGTACCTCACACGGATTCCCGCAGTTCGCAAATATGAAGTTAAATCCTCTGCCATTTTTTTTGTCAAAGTCGTCACGAGCACCCGCTCGTCCCTCTCGCAGCGGAGATTAACTTCGCCTATCAAGTCGTCAATCTGACCGCTCACGGGACGCACGGAAATCTCAGGGTCGAGTAGTCCCGTAGGTCTGATGACTTGCTCCACAACCTGACTTGAACGTGAACATTCATATTCGCCGGGAGTTGCAGAGACATAGACCACCGAAACCAGCCGCTCATTGAACTCCTCAAAGTTGAGTGGTCTGTTGTCATATGCCGAGGGGAGACGAAAACCGTACCCGACAAGATTGTCTTTTCTGGATTTATCGCCTGCATACATAGCCCTGACCTGCGGCAACGTGACATGGCTTTCATCTATGAACATTAAATAATCTTCCGGAAAATAGTCGAGCAATGTCAGCGGCGCACTGCCTGGCTCTCTTCCCGTGATTATCCTTGAATAGTTTTCTATGCCGTTGCAGTATCCGAGCTCTGTGAGCATTTCAATATCATACATTGTCCGTTGCTGCAATCGCTGAGCTTCTACGAGCTTATTTTCCGCATTGAAATAGTCAAGACGGCTGTTCATCTCGGATTTTATCGAGGCTATTGCGTTTTGGATTTTTTCTTCGGTTGTGACATAGTGTGATGCGGGATATACTGCAATATGCAAGATTTCGTTTGTCACACTTCCGGTTACTACGTCAACTTCACTTATCCGCTCTATCTCGTCGCCGAAAAATTCAACCCTAATCGCTTGCCCTCTGGAGTAAACAGGATATATCTCAACGGTATCGCCTCTGACTCGAAAGGCGTTGCGTTCAAAGGCTATATCGTTTCTTTCGTACCGTATTTCCACAAGTTTTTTGAGAAGTTGGTCACGGCTGAACTCCATACCCTGCCTGAGTGAGATGACCATGCTGCTGTAGTCAATCGGGTCACCCAGCCCGTATATACAACTCACGGACGACACGACTATGACATCTCTGCGCTCAAACAGTGCCGATGTCGCCGAGTGACGAAGCCGCTCTATTTCATCGTTTATTGTGGCATCTTTTTCTATGTATGTGTCTGTGTGCGGAAGATACGCTTCCGGCTGATAGTAGTCGTAGTATGAAACAAAAAACTCTACGGCATTATTCGGAAAAAATTCCCGAAACTCACTGCATAGCTGCGCGGCAAGGGCTTTGTTGTGCGCCAGCACCAATGTTGGTCTTTGTGCCCTTTCAATAATTTTTGCCATCGTATATGTCTTACCCGATCCTGTAACGCCAAGCAGTGTCTGTTCTTCAAATCCCAGATTCAAACCGTTTGAGAGCCCGTCAATAGCCTCCGGCTGTCCTCCCGCAGGCTCAAATTCACTTATTACTTTAAAATCAGGCATTTTCACCTCGTGCAAGTGAAGCATACGGCATGTCGCAGTTATGCTTCACATCGGCTATTCTTTAGTCCGGCTAGTATATCAGTTTAAACAAATAAATCAATGTCGCAGACTCAAATTAAAATGATAGAAATTGTGACTAAAACGTAACTCTGTACTCAACTAAATTATACATCGTTAACATGATTAGTACAAGTTAAAAATCACTAAAAATTAATAATATTGCGGTAGACCTATTATAGACCTACCGCAATCTTCGTGTAGCTACCTGCAAAGACGTTATCAAAATCTAATATCTAATAGCTTCATACACTCAGGACACGGAAGCCCCTCAATATGCTTTGCGAATAACAGGAGGCGCACTTCTTTCGCTACCTTGAAAACATCCACAAAAGCGGATATACTAACTAACATCGTAGCGACGGAATTTTCCGTGTTTGTAGGCGTATACTTTAAGAGGTTTCCTACATTCGCCGTGACAGTGCGGGAACACTTTCACGGTCGCTGAGAGCGCCGTGAAATTAATCTTCTATCTCGTCATCTCGTCACTTACTTTGACGAGGTAAACCTAAGAAATAAGCAATTATCACTCTATCTCGTCATCTCGTCACTTATTATGACGAGATACCATATACTAAGTAGATTCATACTCAATTTTAGTGCCTGACCCTATTTTTTTAACCAAACCTAATGCTACAAGGCGAGCTATCTGCCTATTGGCGGTTTTTTCCGACACCCCAAGCTGTTCTTCGTAAAATTTTCTGCTCGCTGGAGAGTTTAAACGAATGAAATCGTAACCTTTAGCTTCTTTGGCACTTAGATTATCTAGTACCCCGTTATAGCTGCCAACATTTCCATAGGCTCTGGAGTATGTAAAAATCAGCATTGGGTCATCAAAAGTGATTTGTGGAAGCGGGAAATTGTGAACAGTTGGCAGACTCCTAATCGTCTCAAATCCAAGCCCTCTACTCTCAGATAAATCCAGTTTCTCAAATGCATAAGTGATTTTAGGATTCTTGCTTATATAAGGAACATTAAAACTCTTTATTCTCTCGATACTTAGTGGCTTTACCGGTCCACCCGGGCTTTTCACTACAATAAAATCGTCACTTATTTCTATAGACACGGCAGCCCCATGTATATCATATGAACGGTGCGCGAGGGCATTATTTACGCTTTCCCTGATTACATCTGTTGGGAAATCGTAAACATCTATTCTCTTTGCATTAGATCGATCGCCTTGTTTTCCAATCATTCTTTTGAACCATTTATCACAATCTTCAGCTTGCTTCGGCAGGCTTCCCGTAAAAGTTGTTATATCTTCGTTCCTGCCTGATGACCTGTAAGTTGCACGGATTACAGCTTGCGGGAAAAAAATTTGCGGATTATTGCCAAATAAAAGTATTCCCAGCCCTGTTGGATGTACTTCATTGTCAACCTTAGCAGTATACCTCAGTTGATTAAATGCTTTGACAAACTCCTCTGAGCCAAACTCAAACGTGAAATCATGAACACTTCGAATAAACTCTTCAACTTCGCCTTTACTTAAATCATCAAGGGTCGCTTCAATCAGGGGCTTTTCAAGTTCAGATGGATTGTCAATAGGGTCTTCTTTAGCTTGGCTTGCTCTCTTTTCTGCTCCTTTAATAAAGTCAGTGTTTGCTTTTCTTATTTTTTCTTGTAAGTCGGGGTCAAACAATTCTAAGTTCACGCCATTTTCTTGTAAATACTTAATTCCTCTGCTGTCAACAAGAGGGTCAGGGTCTTCTATACCGACCCAAACTGTAGATATTCGTCTACTAACAATTCGCTCTGCACATGCCGTCTTTTTTTCTGACCGTGCTCCCGGAGCACAAGGCTCAAGTGTGCAGAATAAGGTTGCACCGGCAAGGTCATCAGATACTAACTTTCTTTCGAGCAAAGTGTATTCAGCATGGTCGCCGTCGCTCAACTCACCGCGAAACGCAGTCTCAATTTCACCAGTCGGTAAAATCATAACTGCTCCGACATGAGGACTGACCTTATCACCTCTCTTCTCATTAATAGACCTATGCATAATCTCGACAGCGAGCTCCATATATTTTCTGGCATCAATTTCTTGATTAGTATTTTGCATTAGTAAAAATCTCCATACCAAATAGTTTACGTTAACCCATTATATCTAAATAAATGAATTCATTCAATACTTTTACTTATTTTTTGTTACCTATTGAATAGATTTACTCTCACAAAATTCTATAGATTTATTTTGAGTCAGAGATTCCGTAGATACATCGCATCATTTTAACACATATGTGCATTATTTACATTACGAAATGCAAATAATCTGAGAAACGCCTGAAGCAGCATTGACTTCAACTTCTGTTCCACGTAAAATGACATCGGGGATTAGATAATCTCCGATGCTGGTGTAAGTGATTTTCATGTGCCTGTCCTTTCCGGCAACCTGGCGCGAAATGCTACAGACGGGCGGTTGCCATGTTGTTTAGTAGGTGTCGATGTCCAGCACCCTTTACAACACAGCACATGCGGCCTATTTATGACCTCACATACACTAGATGGGATCATAATAAGGGCTAAAGTACAAGTATTTTTGGCAAAAATTTATCAATGGTTTCGAACACAAAAATGGCTAGCCACTGTTACTTTGCTCCATATTCGCTTAGATATGCTTCCATTTTTTCTATTCTCGCATCGCCTTTTTGGAATGAATCTATTATGTCTCTTGCGTTTATTATTGAATATACATTTATTGAAAACTCGTTTTTCAGCTCATCTAGCGTTGATTTCTCGCCTGTTCCCCGCTCCATTCTGTCAACAGAAACAAAGAGTGCGGTGACTGTGATGTCTGCGATTTTTTTGAGCAGGTCAAGGCTCTCTCGTACCGCTGTACCTGCTGTTACTACATCTTCTATGATTAGTAGTTTGTCGCCGTCTTTTGGCTTATATCCGACGAGTGCGCCGCCCTCGCCGTGGTCTTTTGCCTCTTTTCGATTGAAAAAATATGGTATGTCAATACCATGATTGCGGTACAGTGATGACGCTGTCGCTGCTGCAAGCGTTATACCTTTGTATGCAGGTCCGTAAAGTGCATCATATTTTTCACCACTCTGCACTATGCACTCAGCATAATAGTCGCCGAGCGTCGAAATATGCTTTCCGGTTTTGAAGCCTCCGGTGTTCACAAAATACGGCGTTTTACGTCCGCTCTTAGTCGTAAAATCGCCAAATGTAAGCACCCCTGCTTCTTCCATGAAATTAATAAATTCTTTTTTTTTGTTCATTTTACTGTCCTTGCACGGGTGGATTTTTATTTAAAGCTTTTATTTTATCGCAAATTCCGGCGGTTAAAATCGCAGCTGATGCTGTTGTTTGCTGTCCGTTTGTCATGTCTTTTACGGTTATTACACCGCCGTTTATCTCGTCCTCGCCCAGAAAAACTACAAACGGTATGTTTAATTTATCTGCATAGGCGACTTTGACCTTAAACTTTTTGTTTTCAGTGTAAAGCTGAACTTTCAAGCCCGCTTCACGCATTGAAGTTGCAAGAGAAACAGCATGTGATAAATCATCGGTCATCGGTAAAACAAGAACATCGGCAGGTGATGAATAGAAGTCATCGCTGAGTAGGTTTTGTTCCTGCAAAATATAAAACAAACGATTGAGCCCGATGGAAATACCTACGCCGGGCATTTTCCTGTCTGTGAAATACTCTGCGAGATTGTCATATCTGCCTCCGCCGCCGACAGAGCCGACTTCGGGGTAATCTGTGAGATAAGTTTCGTAAACGGTGCCCGTGTAATAATCCAGCCCACGTGCAAGAGACAGGTCTATTTTGTAGTGAGATTCAGGTACACCAAATCCACTCAGATGCGTTTTCAGCGTCAGCAGTTCATCTGTGCCTACGTCAAAAGCTTCATTTTTGCCTTTATACTCACCCAGTTTTTCAAACGGGTCACCCGAGTGAGTGACAAAACTGATTATTTCATCGCTCTGAGACTCCGTAAGACCCAAGTCCTCTGTGAGCAATTTCAAAAGCTTTTCAGAGCCTATTTTATCCAGTTTATCTACAGAGCGCATAATCTCCGTAATCTTATCGCCTAACCCGATTATCTCATAAAAACCGCTTAAAACCTTGCGGTTATTGATTCTGATGTAAAATCTGCTAAGTCCCAGCGAGGTCAATGCTTTATAGATAATGCTCGGAATCTCTGCTTCGTTTAAAATATTTAAGCTGCCATCGCCTATGATGTCAATATCTGCCTGATAGAACTCTCTGAAACGCCCGCGCTGTGCACGTTCGCCGCGATAGACTTTGCCAATCTCGTATCTTCGAAACGGAAATGTGAGGTCGTTATAATAGAGCGTCACATACTTGGCAAGCGATGTGGTGAGTTCATAACGAAGCGCAAGGTCGGTATCTCCCTTAGAAAGCTGATACATCTGCTTTTCTGTCTCTCCGCCGCCCTTTGCCAGAAGTATTTCCGATGCTTCCATCAGCGGTGTGTCGAGCGGTGTGAAGCCGAAAAGCGAAAACGAATCACGAAGCCTTTGCATCATGGTATCAAATGATACCTGCTCTGACGGCAAAAGCTCCATAAAACCCGATAATGTGCGTGGTTTAATTTTTTGCATTAAGGTTTCCTCTTAAGATATTAGCTATTTTTTCGGATTTACTATGTCGCGCCAGTCAAGGTCGCCACGCCTTAATCCGTGTATCAGCACCTCTGCTGTTGCCACATTGGAGGCAAACGGTATGTTTTTCTCATCGCAGAGTCTTGCAATGTCGGTGACACTGCCGTGGTACTCCTCAACGAGCTGCGGGTCACAAAAGTACAGTACCATATCAAGCTCATTGTAACGAATACGCGAGCCTATTTGCTGACTGCCGCCTTGATTGCATGACATGTACAGTGTTATGGGAAGTCCTGTCGCTTCGCTGACGAGCCTACCCGTAGTGTTTGTGGCACAAATAGAGTGTCCTGCAAGTATTCCGCAGTAGGCAATACAAAATTGGACCATCAATTCTTTTCTTTTATCGTGTGCAAGCAGAGCTATATTCAAAACGAGTCACCACCTGTATAGTATTTTGATATTTGCCGGAGTCTTTGCAGTTTTTGCCGTATTTTTGCATTAAATCTTTTTTAGGGGTATGTTCTCTCCGGTTAAGCGCCTTGCGGCATCGAGAAAATCATATGCGGAGTTACGCTTTTTGTATAAGATTAGCGGAGTACCTGAGTGAAGTGCTGCAAACACGTGTCTATCTTCCGGTATAATTGCGAGCAACCTCACGCCTGTAGTATCTATGATGTCGTCCACCGTTATTCTTATTTGCTTGAAGTTTTTTAAAATGACTCTGTTTACAATGAGTCTGAGGTTTTTTACTCCGAGTTCCCGCAGGGTATCAGCCGCTCTGGTGGCATCTCTCATCGCCGGAAAATCTGCTGTTGTGACAACAATTGACATGTCGGCATTTTTGTTTGCCAGTTTGAAGCCTCTGCCTACTCCGGCAGGAGTGTCGATGATGCAATAGTCAAACTCGCTGCGGATTTTGTCAAACATTTTTGAAATTGCCTCATCATCAATTTTTTCGGGGATTTCGTAAACAGGTGCTGACAGGAAAAACAGATTGGAAATCATGGGGGACTCGCTGCATGCATCCGAAAGTGTGAGTTTTTCGCTTGCCACATCAGAGAAATCCATCACCGTAAAATCAGTCATAGCAAGCGCTATATCCAGATTTCTGAGCTCTGCATCAAAGTCAATGCAAAGGGTCTTATTATCCAGCGCCGCAAGGCAAGATGCCAGAGCCGCTGCTGTTGTGGTCTTACCTGTCCCACCTTTTCCCGATGTAACAGTAATGATTTTTCCCATCCGGATCCTCCTCAAGGAGCAGTAATCATTTGTTGATTCGATATTATATACAATCCGGCTGATTTTTTCAATCACTTTTTTGCTAAGACCGCAAATTTAGTGATAATTTATTGCAACAGCAAGCTCAGATTTTTCACTGCTCTCGCAAAAAAGACTCCGCAAGCCGCACATCAGCTGCTAAACTGTGACCTACATCGGATGCGCAGTTGATGTGCGTTTTGCTGAGTCTTAACACCTATATATCCCACTTGCGAGACAGTGCGTCTATTTGGTCGGCAAACTTTGCGAGGTCTTTGTTTGTGCCGCCTTGGTTTCGTGAAATGACCTCCATCAACCTTGCGCCTGTGAGCGTGAGCCTTTGGAAAACAGGCGAATCACGACGTTCATGTCTTTCGGATTCTCTGCGGCTGACGAGCTTACGACCCTCAAATATAGGCTCAAACGAGCGTAAATCGTAAATCGCAGAATTCTTAGGTGCAACGGCGACATAGCCCCTCTCGGTAAGCCGCAGGGCAAAACTTTTGCAACTCTCTTCCTCGCCGTGAACAAGAAATACACATTCAGGCTTCTCCTCAAACGCCTCTATCCACTCCATCAGCCCCTCTCTGTCGGCGTGTGAGCTCATGTTTCTAAAGTTGTGGATTTGACAGCGGATTGCGATTTCTTCGCCAAAAAGCGAAACGCTGGAAACAAAGCCGTCAATAATTGCACGCCCTAAAGTGCCCAAAGCCTGAAACCCGGTGAAAACAACAGCGCACTCCTGACGCCACAGATTATGCTTAAGATGATGGCGAATACGCCCTGCATCGCACATCCCGCTTGAAGAAATTATGACCTTGGGTGTCCTGTCGTCGTTAAGCCTTTTTGAATCCTCCGCAGACTCTACAATCCGCAAACCGTCAAAGGTCAAAGGCTGAACACCCGAATTTATAAGCTCTTTTGCTTCCTCATCAAGATACTCCATGAGGTCGCCCGAGTAAATTTCTGTAGCTGCCTTTGCCAGAGGGCTATCCAGATATACGTGAAAATCCGGGCGGTTTTTTACAAGCCCGCGCATTTTTATCTCCCTGATGTGATACAGTAAGTCCTGAGTTCTTCCTATTGCAAACGACGGGCAAACAACGTTACCACCGCCGGATAAGGTCATGTCAATTACTTTTGCAAGCTCGGTGACTGTGTCGAAAGTATGCTCATGGCTGCGGTCTGCATAGGTGGACTCCATGACTACAACATCTGCACTCTTTATAAACCCGGGGTCGCGAATCATAGGATGACCTTGGGTTCCGATATCGCCTGAAAAAGCAAGCTTCTTACGCTCACCGCTGTCTTCAATCCAAAATTCTGCATACGCCGAGCCGAGCAGATGCCCCGCATCTGTGAATCGGATTTCCTCTCCGCTCGGGACTTCGATTTTTTTGTCATACTTGCACGGAACAAGCAGCGGAAATACCCTCAGTGCGTCTTGCATGGTGTACAGTGGCTCGGGGGTAGCCTCTCCCGCGCGGCGTTTTTTGCGGCTCGCCCACTGAGCTTCAAGTTCCTGAATATGCGCACTGTCTCGCAGCATTATGTCAAGCAGCTTACAAGTCGGTTCGGTTGCATAAATTTTTCCTTTAAAACCGTGCTTAACAAGCAAAGGAAGCCTGCCTGTGTGGTCTGTGTGAGCATGGGTTATGATGACATAGTCTATTTCGCCCGGATGAAACTGAAACTGATTTCCTCCGCCGTCATTCCCTTGCTGCAGCCCGCAATCAACCAGAACTCTCTTGCCTGAGAACTCAACACAGAAGCAACTGCCCGTTACTTCCCTTGCTGCGCCATAAAAATATATTTTCAATATTCTTCCTCCTTGGTGGTATTCTAGGATATTATAGCAGAATATTGAAATTTTGCGTAGTGTTTTTTCTTTTCAGCGCATATGTTCCGAGATATAGATTGAAACTCGTGACTGTATAACTCTTGCAGTGTCTTCTGCTGAGCGGTCGCCTGCAAAAAACCGCGGTGTTTCCTCTAATATGATGCTCATTATGTGAGGGTCAGGGTGGTCTTCGTGTGTTATGTTTTCCATTATGTGACGCAAAACTGCCGCACGTTCCTCTGTAAAAGCAGGAATTTCACCACCACCGCCAAGTCCAAAGAAATCGAAAGCAACTTCATACATTGCTCTATCAATATATGATTCAAATATGGCACGTTTAGTTGGTAAACCCAGAGCGCTTTCTGCATTTGGGTTTAGTAAGTCTAAACGCAGTAACTCCCATGCTGCTTCCGCACTTGGGCTGTTTGTACGTATGCCCATCCTGCTGATAGGGCGCATCGAGATAGCTAACTCCCCTGCTGCATTTGGCGCACCGATTGGTGTCATTGCGCCCACAGCAAAATCAAAGGCTCGAAAATCACTTACGGTCGTAAAACCAAACAAGTTAGACATTAACTGTTCCCCGCGTGCCATAAAAGGAATCGGATTAAGAGCCTCTCCCGTCCGTAATGCTTCTGTCCACCGTGATGCTTGAAATTCAGAGATGTTATTTGCATAGTTTAAAATATCTATAAACAGCTCACTGTCAAAGTTAGCAAAATCTGTTTCAAAGCAAAAGAATGTATCATCGGCAAACAGCATCGTTGAGAAGATAGGAACAGGCAGAAAGTTTAACCCTGCCGGATACGCAACCCCAGCGGCTGCGGCATTTCGCAGAAAACTCAAAAATCCTCCATGTGTGAAGTCTGTAAAATCAACTAAATGTTCGCCGGGTCCCCAAAATGGCGATGGCGTCACAGCACCCGTTACCAGAAAAAGTTCGTCATTATTATTTGTCCAAACATCGAATATGTTTGTGAAAAAATCTTCACGGGACAGCTCGGGGTCATTATCCAGAAATACGTGCAGGTCAGCTAAAAACCCACCTCGCATGAGTGCGTGGGTAAGGTCGTTCTCGTCGCCCCATTGATTGAATAAAATTACATCAGGTCCGCCTCCGCGGATTAGCTCTATACGCAAACGGTCAACTGCCCCAAAAAAATCCTCATCCGCAAAATCAACAAGCTCAGCTCTGTGTGTGGTGCTCTCAATATTAAAGCGGCGCATTAACTCAAATGTATCGGCATTACTGATATTCACGCCACCCACGGTCAAAACGATTCGCTCATCCACAATATCTGTCCTATACAGCAGATATGTCAATAGCGTGACTGCGTCATCTTGCCACGGATGAGGTGCTTGCTTTATGATTAGTATATTATTGTCGTCAACGATATGAATTTCTGTGAGTTCTGTGAGAGACACACCTGCATCTGCCCACAATATATAGCGCACAGTGGTTCCGTCAGTCATTATCCCATATAACGCATTATCGGTGTGAACGAACCATGCAAAATCACCTGGCTGTGGTGCGGCGTGTAAGCCTATTGCTCGCGCAACAGGCACTTTTATATCATCAACCCAAGTCAGTGCAGATTGGTCAAGATATTGGAGCGTCGTATACGAATTATCCGTTATACTCCGCCACACACGGCTATCGTTATCTACGGTTACAAAGGTTCGTATGGGTGTATCATATCGCTTAAGAAGCTCATCTCCCGTGCTGCTCAGCAGCAAGAGCTCAGGGTTTAAACCTGCTTCTCCCTCAACCTTTAGAAGAAGATTTCCTCCTATCGTAAACCATCCTTGTACAACAACCGGGTTTTCGATATTGACCATACTTAAGTCGATAATATGTTCGCTGACAAACTCCCATGCGTTGCTATCATAACGATGCAAGTAAATTGTTCGCTCTCCATATTGATTTCTTTGCTCTGTAAGCACCGTAACTATTTCTGCTTCACAGACATCTACAGCTAAAATTCCGGTGAACACCGTGGACAAATCTAATGGCATTCCCGATACAATCAGATTGGTCATCGGGTCATCTATGTCCATTGCAAACAAATCGAAAACAGGGTATGAAAAAAAGTCTACCCCATATTCTATGTCTCTGCTGACCCTGAAGCTTTCCCCATGTGGCCCTATGAGGTCAAGAGGAGGTGTCATATCCCAATATTCCCAATTTTGAGAGGAACCCATAAGAGGGTCTCCACTTTCACCTATAAGTTCTTGGCTAAATCTATATCCTCTTGCGATACGGGGAATAAGAACAGCGTTGCCACTGAAAGCAGTGCGTCCGATGTTTTGAGAGCTGCGGAAATTGTAAGGGAAAAGCTCAATATCAGTGATAGAGAAAGTCGGTGTATCGTCAGGCACTACAACCGGGCTCACTATTACACTGTCGGCGGTGTCTGTGCTTGTATCTACCCTATCTCCGTTTTGCTCTTGAGTATAGTCTTGATTTCGGCAAGCAGTAGCAGTAAATGTGATAAAAATCACACTTATTGCTAAAAGCATCCGCTTTGCTGCCTTTTTTGTTAGCAATTTCATAGTTTATTAACTCCCCACTCATTTTTGGACTGCGTTTCCAATAGCTCATTTTCATAGTAATATTATATATTATATAGGTTAAAGCAGCTATTTGCAAGCCTTTCAGGGGATAATATGACAAAATTTTAACACTTTTATGAATTTTTTCTCTCTTTTCGAAGCAGGGGGACGGGGGTTGCTGCTTCATCTCTATCTATTGCTAGCATTATGCTATGAAGCAGCTCCCCCGTCCCCCTGCTTCCTTAATTTCGTTCAGCCAGATAGATTGATGCTCGGCTTTGTATAACTCGGGCAGCGTCTTCGGCTGACACTAATCCACGGAAGAAGTCTAAAGCACCTTCGCGGATAATGTTCCATAAAACTTCATCCTCAAATGTGATGTTTGAACTGCTGACTATTGCCATTATCATATCAGCTTCATCTTGTGAGATGGGATTGATTTGCCAAAGCGGGTTAGCATTATGGTCAAAGAGGTATGATATAGAACGTGAGTCCATAGCCTCTGAAAGTCTTTCGCTAAACACAGCATGATTAACGGGGAATGACCACATTAGAGAGTCTCTCTGAAAACTGTCAGTGAATAAACTTCGGACGAACTCCCACGCACCCTCTGCATCATAACCTGAACTTGTTATCGCCAGGCTTCCGCCGGGAATAATCAAGTGACCGGCTCTATCTTCATTTGGAAAACCTTTAAGGACAACATCGTTGCCAAAAAAGCTGCGTGTTAACTTGTATGAATTAAATTGCCCAAAGGTTATGCTCATAATTATCTGTCTGCCGGATGTAATCAACTCAGATGAAAAATAATGCGTCTCGACCTCAGAACTAAAAGTTTTCGCAGCTTCAAGCAACAAAATAAAATCATCTCCGTCAAAATTCACTTTTCCCAGCTCGCGGTCTGCATACTCGTGCATATTGTTCATAAATGCAAAAAACAAAAAATCAATATTTGAAAATCTACCCATTGGCATATCGGCCTGCGGGTTTGCTTCAAGAGTTTCTAAAAATTCATCCATATTCCAGCCCGGATAATCGCCCAAAACACGTGAAGCTCCCACCATTGTTCGTATTTTGAAGCCGGGAAAAATTCTGTAAAGACGCCCGCCTATTTCAGATTCAGTAAGCAAGTTGCCAATAATGCTATCTCTGCTAAATGCAGAATCTTCATCTATAAAGGAATATAGGTCTACAAACATCCCCCGATTTGCCCATTCTGTAAATGGCAGTCCTGTTAAGTCCAAAATATCCGGACTCCTGCCTGCAACTATCTCTGCGGTTAACCTGGCCAAACCTGCCGTAGAATTATCTGCCGTGTTAAAAGATGAGTAGTCGATGATGTGCAGACGGTGTGTAGTGCTTGACCGATTAAACGAAATGACCGCATCCTGGAGAAAGTAAAAGTAACTCGCTCCCAGAGTGCCTAGAGTAAGGGGTATCCTTTCGGGGATATCTGCATGGGGCATTTTCGCAATGTGAGCGAGCTTAGGTTTATTGCCGTCCTGTGTGTTGTCTTGTCTCTGCAAGCTTGCGATAATGCTCCGGTCAGGCAGAAAATAGAGGTTATTCACCGCACCGGGTGAAATGTAGTTATCAACCCAGTTGAGAATTTGCACCAATTCTCCGCTCTCACAAATCATTCCAACAAGATTAGAGCCTTGAATGAGAAAAGCGTCAAACTCATCATTGCCCTCAAAAACGCTGAACACCTCAGCAGGCAGCATAATAATATAACCCCAGCCGTGATGGGAAACATCAATATGTCTCAACATGGCGCTGTCCGGTTGTCGTGCGAATTTAACAACAAATCCACCGGAAAGTCTTGTTAGTTGAGTAACATGATTTTCCGCAGCGAGATTGAAAATTTGATTGCCATAAGAATCAAGGACGTGAATATCTATACCCGTTGCAATGTATATGTTCCCCAGCATATCTAAACTAAACCCAGAGACATGAAAAAATTCGTCGCCTTGCGATAAGTCGTTTATGTCTATTTCTAAAAGGGTCTCTCCGGAACTATTTAACTTGCGAATCCGGTGAAGTATCATTGTTTCGTCAGTTCTGCCCGGTGCATAGTAACTTTTGGTTATAACCAGCCATAGGTAACCGCCATTATCAATATGCAAATAATTTATTGAGGCGTACCCGAATGAAATATCACCCGGAAAAGAGTCAGCCAAATTAATCGGCAACTCTCTGAGGTCAGATCCGTCATGGTTCATCGCAAAAATACTGTGTGCGACTACATATTTTTCGCATGGTAAATATCCCCACGCAGTGAAATAGACAGCATCGCCGGATAATGTGATAGCCCCTATGTTTGGCAAAAACACAGGCAGTCTCGGAAATGGTTTTATTTTTGAAGAGTAAACATAATAAACCTGTTGGTCAAAATTGTTTTGAGTATCGTACTTGGGAGCACCTGTGCAACCTGCTAAAATTATTACACTCAGCAATAAAAAAGAAATTGCAGTCGATTTTTTCATAGATACCACCTACTATAGTAAGCAAATTCTCTTCGCTAGGGACTGTTGCTGCTTCCTCGATGATATGAATCATATAATATCTTATAAATTAACAATCATATCACATTTTTGTGCTAACTCTAAATCATGGGTAACAAGAACTATCGTTTTTCCCTCACGGTTCAGCTCCATTAAAAGCTCAAAGATGTTGTCTCGGTTTTCATAATCTAAGTTGCCGGTCGGTTCATCAGCTAACACAATCTCTGTCGGCTTAAGTAACAGCCTGGCGATTGCGACACGCTGTTGTTCCCCGCCACTAAGAGTAAAGATTTTTTGTTTTTCAAAGCCTTTCATTCCAACTTTTTCAAGAGCTTCTGAAATTGCGTTCTTTCTGCTCTTAATCTTTTTATTATATAAAAGTGACATCAATAAATTATACTCAACTGTGTCATTATCTGAAAGTGCATAGTTTTGAAACAGGAAAGAAATATGGGTTCGAAGTAGCCTGTTGGCTTTGACACTTCGAGGAGAAATATTTTTATTGCCAAAAATCAACACATCACCGGCGGTTGCTTTTTCGATGCCGCCAATTATATTTAACAGCGTTGACTTTCCACATCCGGATCGACCAACAATAGCATACTTTTTCCCCTCTTCAATGCAAAGGGAGAACTTATCAATAACTGTTTTATCGCCAAATTTTTTGTCTACATTCATTAAATCAATTAATACCATTACACCTCTCCTATCATTCATTTATATAAACCAATGATTGCCTCCATTGCGAATATGCTACAGTTGCCAAGTAGGCGATAACTTCCAGCATCAGCACTCCCACCAGCAGCCTTATATCAAGTTGTAAATACCAGACAACCGAGATAGCTACAATGACTGCTAAGCTAGATTCAAACAACAACCGTGAAAAAATCCGAAGCGAACTGTAACCCATTATTTTCTGTGCATATATACGTTTCTGATATACCTTTGAATATAGGTATGAGTATTGGATAATAATCACCAGCACCAGGGCGAATGTAGGAGTCATCACCAGTATATGCTCTGTTGCTTCCCTCGTATGCAATTCGCGTACCCGATTAAGCTCCTCTCCCACAGTTGAAACTAAAATCCTATTATAAAAGCTTGTATCCCGTAAGAGCCCATTAAAGTCTCCATCAAAAAACATATGACGAAATGGTGAAGCATCCAATCTGAACGCTGTATCTCTATAAACTCTTATGATGTACGGTTGTGTGGGTATCCCCGCCCATATCCATTCAAGCGAGTAGTCAAATATATTTTGTTCATTTTTAATAATAATGACCTCGTCTTCTTGGTTGAACAAATTACCGGAAAAACCAACGTCCATATACATTTCCGGAATCAGGTATATTGCATCTGATTTACTTTGGTGTAAACTCACCTCGTTTCCATTTATATCCTGTACGGGATGTCTTTCCAAAAAGTTTTCATTGACCAACAGACCGGGACGGCCGCCTGATAATATTATTCCTCGGCAAAAAATCGCTCCGGCTTTATTTAATATATGGAACGCTCGATGGTACTCGTAAAGGATTGGGTGCTCATAGATAATTTCAGGTACGACATTTCGTATCCCGACTTCGGTCCATAAATAACGCAGCACAGAATAATATTCACCTCCAAAATATCCCGCCATAAAGTTGGGTGAAAATTGGGAATCCACTATGGATGAGTTTCGCTCATAATGGTTAACATGGTTTATATTTCTCAAGTTATCTTGAATTAAATCAACCCGACCTGATAGAAAAGGTATCATTACGATGAGCACAGCAATTTTAAGGAAATAGTTAGCACCCATCAGAAAGCGGATATAACTACTGTTTTTCAAAAGAGAATATGACGGAATAAATAACAGTAGCAGACTGCCTATTAAGAGAGTGCTAACCACGCCTAACAACTGTAATCCTACGGAATGTACGAGCGTCCAAAGAATTGGTATAGTGCGTTCATTTATTGCATTGACAAAAATTGTAAAAAGCAGGAGATTAGTCGCAGCAATGGTTAAAGTAATAACCAGCAGTAAAGGCAGGAATAATTGCTTCACTTGTTGATGAAATGGAATCCCCATAGTTTTGATTATAGCAATTTTTTTTGAGTTAGTATGAATATACATAATAGTAACTAAGGCGATTAATGCCATAGTCACTATGATTATTGGCGACAAAAATGATTCGATTGCTTCATCGGTATCAAATGAATCAGCATCAAACGTAATAATTCTATCCACGTAGACGTCAAATTCAGCCATAAAAATGGCAATAACTTCGTCAAGCTCCGATTGCGAACGGGCTATAAAAAAATATGCACCTCCCCTTATCGTACCCATAGCTGTTATCGGATAAAAGCGGACATCAATGCGATTATTAAGCAAAAAGAATGAGACTCCGTTCTCTATGTTACGTTGATTCGTATAAAAATACTCAACATGATACGCGAAATTTAGAGAAACATCAGTAAGCAGCCCTAAGCGCTCATCAATGGGGATATCTGATATAATGTAGAAGAAATATTCACTTCTTCTAAAATCACTTTCGCCATACGAAATCATAACATCAAAATTGTGTACCAAATGCCGAAACATGTCAAACATAGCCTCACTTGATGCATTCGACATCGATTCGTTATTTATCATTAGCGACGTGTGTATAACATCCGGCTGAACTGTATATATTTGAAGCATATCTACATAGTCTTGTTCCATATATACTTCCCTTACATTGAAGAAAAGCAATATGTTGACTAGGAAGAACAGTAAAGTGATTATAATCCTTATCATGTGCCCCCCATTATTTTATCAAGCCTTTCAGGCTAATACTATGTTCTTACAGACCTTGCAATTTCAAGCATCATTTCTATGTCGGGCACGACATATTGGGTAGCGGGATAAAAAACAGTTAAGACAAACACGATTTCATCTTGAATCCAGTAAAGACTTGCACCTTGAATGTTTTCAAGCCTTGAATTCCACCCCTTTGGCTCGCGTAAATCTATACTTGCAAAGTACGCATTTTTACCATTTAACAGCACTTCTTCTATTTCCAAGTTATTTCTGCCTCTACCACTGTATTGACCGGCAAATACACTCACTGCTTCAAACGAGAGTTCTTCTTTATCTGCTGCATATATGCTATTTCGCCAGTGTGTTTGCCTCAATTCTATCACAACCTCTTCATTCTCAATGAGCGAGGAAGTGCTATACGTTGCAATTGCTGTTTCGGTTTCCCTTGTGTTCATATTACCAAAAAGGGTGATACCATGAAATGTCATGTCCTCAACTAAGAATGTAGGCAGTGCCAAGGGGAACTCCGTATAATTACTTGCTGTTTCCGGCGCCGTGTTAGATCTAAAGTTACCATATACCCCTCTACCAGTATTATCTATACTCTCGGCTACAAAAGTATACGAATCCCCTCTACCACATTGATTGTCCTTTGATATAAAGTCACCACATACCTCTTTATCAATAGTACCGATATCGTCAAAATCAGTTTCATTACCTGCCGAGCTTTCACCTACACCATCTGCCGAGTAATATTCATTCATTTCTGCGTCAACACTCGCAGACATTTCGCCACACGAAGCCATGAAAGGAATCAACGTTGCAGCAAAAATGCAAATAACAATTTTTATACAGTTCCTCATTTTATCAAACCTTTCCTTTCCCAAAGTCGTATATTAAGACTTCAATCTATATGTCCTGTAACCCTCGCTAAGTTTTACACACTTTCATTGTTTCTATTTGCCCTCTTTGGCAATGC
>Ga0209755_10003230_pt1 | contig 20701 bp, 14 predicted proteins | sample TergutCo191P1_FD_187301 | JGI IMG/M metagenome (GOLD analysis project Ga0209755, IMG submission 187301) | Cornitermes sp. P1 segment gut microbial communities from Petit-Saut dam, French Guiana - Co191P1 (SPAdes) (version 2) | ecosystem: Host-associated > Arthropoda: Insects > Digestive system...
CCGGTGGTGTTCGGCGAGCCGGGAACCAACGGGCAGCACTCGTTCTTCCAGCTCCTGCACCAGGGCACGGACGTCGTGCCGCTTCAGTTCATCGGCTTCGCCGAGAGCCAGCGCGGCGACGACGTGACCGTGGACGGCTCGCTTAGCCAGGCGAAGCTCAACGCGAACCTCGCGGCGCAGATCGTCGCTTTCGCGAAGGGGCAGGACGACGCCGACCGGAACAAGGAGTTCCCGGGCGGGCGCCCTTCCAGCCTCATCCACGGGAAGCGGCTCACGCCCGCGGCGCTGGGCAGCCTGCTCGCGCACTTCGAGAACAAGGTGATGTTCCAGGGTTTTGCGTGGAACGTTAACAGCTTCGACCAGGAAGGCGTGCAGCTCGGAAAAATCCTGACGAAAAAAGTCCTTTCGGGCAATTCCGGCGACCCCGCGCTGGACGAGTACAGCAGGATGCTGGGGGTCTAGCGCGGCGCAAGGCCGGGCCTTACAAGCAATCAATCGAACGCGCGCCGCCGCCGCTGGAATCCCGGCGCTGGCGGAGCGCGTTCGCTAATCGGCGCCGGGCTGGCTGGACGGCCTTTCCCGCGCGTAGCGCTGCGCGCATGGTCTGAAAAATTCCCGCAGCAAAACACGCGCAAAATATTCCTGCTCGGCGGGAAGGTCAATAACAACCTGCGCTATGCCTTGGCTGTCGGCCTGCTCCAGAAGCCTGCTCACCAGCGACTTTCCCAAGCCAAGTCCGCGGTACTCGGCATGCACCTCAACGGCGCAGATCCGAAGGCCGGCGCCCTTGCCAACGGCGGCAGTGTCAATGTCAATGGCTGCGGCGGCGCCGCTGTCGGCAGCGCCGCATGCGGAGGAGCGAACAGCGCTGGCATAGCCGGCAAAGTCGCCGCCTGCGCTTTCCACCACCAGGCTTATGTCGCCAGGAAAAGCCCATTCGCCCATGCCGGCGAAAATGTCTGCAGCGCTTTCGCTGCCGGCGCCTTCGACATTGTTAGCGTTTTTGCCATCATCGGCAATGCTTTCGCCGGCAGCGTTTTCGCCTGCGCTTTCGGCGGCGGCGCTTTGCCGATCGGCGCTGCGGCGGCGCTCCTCCATGCAGGCCCTGCGCAATTCATTTGCCAGCGCCGCGTCGGCGGGCGTTCCCTCGCGGAAGCGGAAATCCTCCAGCGCCAGAGCGGCGATGTCTTCAGGCTCCTCGCCGATAAGCTCAAGGCCCCAGGCTTCGCGCAGGGCGTTGTACCAGGCGATTACTTTGCGCTTCATTTCGCTGTCTTTGTAGGCGAACCAGAGCTTCTCGGTTTCCGGGTATTTGGCGAGCGCGTTTTTGAAAGTGCGAAAGACGCCCCTGCCGCTGTCAAGCGCTGCGGAAAGCTCCTCGCGCGCCGGCGCGTTTCGAAGCTGGGCGGCAAAGCGCCCCATCAGCCTGAAGCCGTCGGCGGGATCCCACTTTGGCAATGCAACGCAGCGCTCGCGATCAGGCGTGCCGGGGGCAGCCGCGCCAACGATGGCCGCTTCGCGGGTGTCCAGAAAAAATTCGCCGCCCTGGTCTTGCATGGAGTAAAGGATTTCGTCAATCAGCGCCGGAGTGAGCTCGAACCGCATACCGACATTATAGGGAAACTCGCCTTTTTGCCAAGCCCGCCGCGCGCAAGCGTGCCGCGTGCGAATGCGCCCGAATGCCCGGAGCGCCGCCGGCGCTGAAAGCCGGCGGCGCCGAGCGGCTCAGGGGTTTTGCATCAGCTCGAAATTTTCCTTGGTGACGCGGCATATGGGGCAAATGAAATTTGCAGGCAAATTTCCCATTTGCTCGAAGCCGCAAACGACGCAGCGATGCCTCGGGGCATTTGACAATGGCTTTTCAGCAATTCCCTTTGGGCCCAGATCGCCGCTGCGCTTGTAATACGAGGTGTGCAGCAGCCGCTTGGCGCAGGGGCTCAAAGGCCTTTCGTAGTAATGCGCGTATGCCGCCTTGATGTCGGGGTTTTCGTGGCAAAAGCGCAGCGCCATGCTGCCGTCTTTTTTGTAAAGCGCTGCAATTCGGGCCTCGCGAATCTCATCGGTAAGCGGCACCTTTGTTTTTGGCTGGCCGCCGCCGCCGATGCAGCCGCCGCGGCAATTCATGATTTCGATAAAATCATAGTCGCGCTTGCCGGCGGACACGTCATCCAGCGTTTGCCGCGCGTTGTTAATGCCATGAATAACAGCCACGCGGACAGGCGTGCCGGCGACGTCGATGGTGGCGCTGCGCAGGCCGTCCATGCCGCGAACGGCCTGCAAGTTCAGGTAGTCATCCGGCGGGTTTCTTCCGGACACAAAATAATAGGCGCTCCTCGCCGCGGCTTCCATAACGCCGCCAGTGTTGCCGAAAATAACGCCGCCACCGGAAGCCGCGCCCATCAAGTCGTCGTAAGCGCCATTGCCTTGCAGCGCATCGAAATCAATGCCTTCCTCGCTCATCCACCGCGCCAGCTCCCTTGTCGTGATGACGTGATCCATGTCCCTCATGCCGGCTATGCCAAATTCCCGCGACGCGGCATTCATTTCCGCCCTGTTGACTTCAAACTTTTTCGCAGTGCATGGCGTCAGCGCAACATTCACAATTTGCTTTGGGTCGATTCCGCGCTCCCTGGCGAAATAGGTTTTGATGGTGGGGCCCTGCATGCCGATCGGGCTTTTGGCGGAGGAAATATGCGGCAGCAGGTTTGGGTAAAATGTTTCCGCAAATTTTACCCAGGCCGGGCAGCAGCTCGTAAACTGTGGCATTGCCTTTGCCTTGCCCGTAATTCGCTCGGCTAGCTCGGAGGCCTCTTCCATGATTGTCAAATCCGCTGAAAAGTTTGTGTCCAGCACGTAGTCAGCGCCAAGCTCGCGCAGCGCCGCAATCATCTTCCCCTCGACAAAAGCGCCGGGCTCAAGGCCAAACGCCTCGCCAAGCCCAACCCGCACCGAAGGCGACGTGCTGAAAACGACGATTTTCTCAGGATCGAGAAGCGCTTTTTTTACATCGCGATACTCGCAGCGCTCGGCAATCGAGCCGGTCGGGCAGGCATTTGCGCACTGGCCGCAGTGAATGCAAATCGGCGTGTCGCCGGCGCTTTCCAGGTCATAAAGCCTGCCGACCACTGCTTCGGCATCGCACACGCGCCTGCATGCGCCGCATTTGACGCAGAGAGCCTCGTCCCGCATTATGGCAGGATTGTTTGCATCAATTGGGATGCGAATCTCCGTGAACTGATGTGCGCTCAAAAAAATACCCTCCTGTGCTGGTGCCAATTATTGACAGCATGGCGATAAAAATTTCGGCGCCCGCGCAAGGCGCCGCTGGACTTTCGTCTTGGCAATGATTCCATTCCAATATAGCCCGGGCATTTTTTTTGTCAACCAAAATTTCGCCGGTGCCGGCGTTTTTCGGGAGAAACATCGAAACATTCGCCGCAATTTCGAAACACCTTCTGCGCCGCTGCTAGCACGCTGTTCGAGCGCTGTTTGCGCCGTTACCAGCGCCCGCGGCGCTACAGGCGCATCAGCTCGACGCGGCTTGAAACCCCGACCTTGATGTAAATCTTTCCCAGGTGGTCTTCCACGGTTCGCTTGCTGACAAACATGGCGTCGGCGATTTGCTGCGTGGTTTTGTTTTGCTTTGCCAGCGTTAGTACTTCAAGCTCGCGCTTGGTGAGCTGCATGTACTTGCCGGAAATTCCGTTAAGCCTGGCAACATGTTCCGGCGGGACGTAAACCTCGCCGCGAAGCGCCGCGTCCATGGCGCTCAGCAGATCGGCCTTGCTTCCGTTTTTAGGAACGTAGCCGGCAGCGCCGAGGCTCAGCGCCGTCTGCACGCGAAAGGGATCGTCAAAGGCGGAGCAAACCAGAACGGGCGGCATTGGGATTTGCCGGGCTTTGCAAAAATCCTTCAGAAATGGCAAAAAATCCAGCCCGTTCTCCGCGCCAAGCTGTATGTCCAGCACGACCAGCCCCGGAAACGCATGCGCGGTTTTCGGCGCCGCCGCAGCCATCTGCGTCGCCTCCGCTTCCTGCGCCGCAGCGCCCGCGCTTTCAACAAAGCGCTTGGCCTCGCCAAGCGTTTTCGCCTGCCCGGCTACGCGAAAGCCAGCTCTTTCCTCGATGCAGGACGCAAAGGCCATGTTTGCGGAAAAGTGATCGTCGATGAGAAGCACTGCGATTGAGGATGGCATTTGCGGCGAGTCACTGGCGATAGCATCGAAGTTTAGTGTTCTGGGGGGGGGGGGGGGGGGATGCAAAGGCGGATGTAAGTCGCCCAGCCATGCCCGCGCTCGATGGCCAAAGCGCCGCCCAGCAGCATGGCCCGCTCTTTCATGCCGCGAATGCCCAAATGAGCGCTGCCGCCCGCCGGCGCGTTTTCCGGGCCCCTTAGCGCCCGAAGCCTTGAGCTGGCGGGCTTTTTGAACCCGGCGCCATTGTCGCCTATGCCCACAAAAAACCCGCCGCCGGCATCGGGGCCCAGCGCCACGGCCGCTTTCGTGGCGCCGGAGTGCTTTTCAATATTTGTCAGCGCTTCCTGCGCGATTCGGAAAACCTGGAGCTGCTTGTCCCTGTCCAGAAAATCCAGGCTTGCGCCATGGGCAATCTCCGCTCGGCAGTCGATTCCGGTGCGGGCGCCAAAGTCAAAGCAAAGCTGGCGCAGGGAATCGGCCAGCTCCCGCGACTCAAAGTCCGGCGGGACGAGGGCGCCGCATATGTCCCGCACCCTGCGGGCCAGCGCCGCCTGCAGCGAGGCGACCTCGGCGCGAATTTTTTCCCGCTCGCCTTCCTCGGCGCCGTCGATTCTGTCAACCTCTCTCGACAGGCGGTGCAGGTCCTGCGCCACCGTGTCGTGCAGCTCACGCGAAATCCGCTTCCGCTCCTCCTCCTGCCCCATGAGAACGGCGCGGGAAAAAGCGGAACTCTCGCTTGCGCGCCCCCGAGATCGCGCCAGCGCTTTTCGCAAAAACTGAATCCCGACAATGGCGCTGGCAATGAAAGCAATCAGAACCAAAAGCAGGCGGAAAACCACATCGCCGACAAAGCGCTGCATCTCGCCTTCCCGCATCAAGGCGCGAAGCACAACGCTGGAAATGTCCGCGGAGATTCGCGCCGCATCTTCCGCGCCGCTCAGCGCGCCGGCGCCGTTCGTCACTGTGCCGCCGTCCATCGCGGCGCCGATGTCCAGCACGGCGCTGCGAAAGGAAAGCGCAAGCCCGGCAAGCCCGTGGATTTCCGGCAGCCCTTCGGGCCTCTGGCCGCCGGCAGCATGCCCGCGCAAAGCCGGAACAAACCAGTATCTTCTGTACAGCGCGAGCCTGTCGGCGGGGAGGGTGAAAAGGTAGATGCCGTACATTTCCGAATCGATGAAGGCCAGCACCCGCCCGTGAAATTCGTCAATAAGCTCAACAAGCCGATTCTTGCAAATGCCATTGCCGTCAATTGCGCCGGCGGCATTCTCGCCAACAGCGATTGCGCCAATTGCGCCGTTGCGAGCAGCGCCAATGCCATTTTCTCCAGCGGCAGCGCCAGCGGCGGCGCCATTGGCGAGGGCGCTTTCCCAGCAAAGCGCCTCCCATGCGCGCTCGACAGCCGCCCAGCTCGCCGCAATTCCGGGAATGCCGCCGGGCTCCCTGTCCGGCGCCGCGCAGGACGCGCCGGCAGCAAGGAGGGCAAGAGAGGCAACCGAAGCGGCCAGGGCTTTCAGGCTCATGCCTCATTATATACAAGGCGGGCTTTTTGTGGTAGGCTGCCCTGTGCAAAACGCCGGTCCCAACCAAAAAAGCGCCGCGAAAACGGCCGCTCGCCTCGCATTGCTGGCCCTAATCTGCCTGCTGGCAGGAGTGGCGAATTTCTTTGTGGACATACTGCTTTCCGTCGCCTTGCAGCTTCCGATTTTTGCTGACACAATCTTTACCATCGCGGTGGCTTTTGCGCTGGGCCCCATTCCCGCCATCGCGACTCTGGCGCTGAGCTGGCTGATCGGCGTCGCCTTTGTTGGCAATGTCAATCCGTTTATTTTTGTCGCCATCGCCGAGGCGCTTCTGGTGTGCCTGCTAAAGCCCGCCGATTGCGACGCGCAGCCCGCCTCGCCGGAAATAAAAAGCGCTTACATCGCCAACACTTTTGCGCGGCTCATGCTGATATACATTGTCTGCGTCGCGGCGGTGAGCGTCCTGGGCGGCGCCATCGACTTTCTGCACCACAGCGTTGCCGGAGCCGAAAGAACCTACTTCCTCGCCATCGACGCCTTCAGGCTAAATTTCATGGCGAGCGGAATTCACGAGCTGGCGGCAAGCATTTTTTCGCGCATCATTGTCAACATGGTCAGCCGCATAGTGATAATCTTCGGCGGCTATTTTGCCTCCCGCCTGCTCGCGCTGGCATGGAAAAAGGCAGGCATGCGCGCGGGCGGCGCCGAGCCCGCCGAGTAATTCGGCGCTGCCTGGCGCTGAGCCTTGAGCCGCGCGCGCCGATTGCGGTCGATGCGCGCGTCCCTTGCCTTTATCTGCTTCCGCCGAAGGAAAAGCCGCCCATTGCTGTAGCGAAGTTTGTCGTAACAGGCGCTGGATTAAAAGCTGCGCCATGATGTTCAACATCACGAATAAGATTATTGGCTCCTGTTCCTTGACCAACGGGTGCAGATGCGCCTATGCCCGTCCCAATATGGGTTCCGCCAGGTTCGCGTACGATTATCCCGGCATTTACGCCATTTATGGCAACGTACACCCATTCCCCAAGAACATTTGAGGGGTCGCTGGTGGCGTGAAGCACGCCACCATTCACGATGGTAATACCGCTCATCGAACCCGGGGTGCCTGCAGCATTCCAGGTCGCCGTCCCATTTGCGTGAAGGGTCAGCCAGTCATTGCCTCCCACATACCTTCCGAACCAGGGATGAGGGGTGTAGTCATCATCCGTGGAGCAGCCCATCGCAAAAAGCCCGATTGCCGCGGCCAGCGCGGCAAACCCGATCAGTTTGAGCCAATTCCGTCTCATGAAAGAACTCCTTGCCCTTGCGGCGCTCGCTCCCTTTTGGCAGGCGGCGCAAAAGCGCGCAAATTTTTCCCCTCCTACAGAGGGCCTTGCCTGAAATTATGGGCAAGGCGCCGCGGATCGCTTACCGTAAAAATACTGGATTTGCAAAGGGGGCGGCGCAGCGCCGCGGGCTAGCGCCGGGATTGGCGGGTTTTGCGCCGGGGCTCGGCAGCGGAGCGGCGGCGGGCGGGCGGCGGAAAGGCGGGCCTGTGGAAAACGTGTGCATAACCCATGGAAAATCGCTGCCGGCGCGCCCATCCATGAGCGTCCGCAAGCGCAGGGCCATGGCATGCAAGGATTTGCCGCTTTGCGCGGCGCAAATGCGGCTGCGCGGCGCCGATCAAGCCCTGGTTGGATTTAATCGCGCCATTTGGCGCTTTCAAATGGGCATTTCAGCGCCGCCTTTCCCCTGCGTTGCCGCGCAGATGCGGCGATGCAGCGGCCCTTTTCATCGCTTTGCCGCGCTTTGCCTGTGGAAAACCTGAGGAAAACAGCCCGGCAATTTAAGGCTTGCGCCTGCCGGCGAGGCCAGGCCTGCAGCCCTCAATTCGCGATTGGCAGCGCTTTCCTTGGCGGGGCAAACCCCTCGGCGCGAATCATTGGCGCAATGCGCATTCCATAGTATAATGTGGGGCGCGTTGTATGAAATCCGCAGGCGGATGCTTCATTCCGCGCGGAATGCGCGGTTTCCCGGCATTGCCAGGCTGGCGGAAGCGCGCGGGAGCCGAGCCAATCGGGGCGCTCGGCAGCGCAGGACAAGGAGAGAACATGGCGAAAAACATTGCCGCCGCCGAGGAAGCCCCGGCTGAGGCAAAGCAGGATGGCGACGCGCCCAAGGGCGCTCAGGAGGAGCCAGTAACGGCGGAATCATGCCTCGAGGCCGCGCGCCAGAACGGCATGGCGCTGGAGCATGTCCCTGAAGGCCTGAAAACCGCCGAGCTTTGCCTGGAGGCAGTCCGGCAAAACTGGATGGCGCTGGCGCATGTCCCCGCGGCGGCCAACAGCGCGGAGATTTGCCTTGAGGCGATCGGGCAGAACGGGATGGCGCTGGAGCACGTCCCTGAAGGCCTGAAAACCGCCGAGCTTTGCCTGGAGGCAGTCCGGCAAAACTGGATGGCGCTGGCGCATGTCCCCGCGGCGGCCAACAGCGCGGAGATTTGCCTTGAGGCGGTCGGGCAGAACGGGATGGCGCTGGAGCACGTCCCTGAAGGCCTGAAAACCGCCGAGCTTTGCCTGAAGGCTGTCCGGCAAAACTGGATGGCGCTGGCGCTCGTCCCCGCGGCGGCCATAAGCGCGGAGATTTGCCTGGCGGCGGTCGGGCAGAACGGCATGGCGCTGGAGCATGTTCCGGAAGAGGCCAGGAGCGCGGAAGTTTGCCTGGCGGCGGTCGGGCAGAACGGCATGGCGCTGGAGCGCGTTCCGGCAGAGGCCATAAGCGCGGAGGTTTGCCTGGCGGCGGTCGGGCAAAACGGCATGGCGCTGGCGCTTGTTCCGGAGGGGGCCAAGAGCGCGGAGGTTTGCCTTGCGGCGGTCGGGCAGAGCGGGCTGGCGCTGGCGCTTATTCCGGTAGAGGCCAGAAGCGCGGAGATTTGCCTTGAAGCGGTGCGGCAGAACGCGCTGGCGCTGGAATATGCGCCTTTCGCGCAGAAAACGGCGGCGCTCTGCCTGGAAGCGGTGCGCCGCAACGGCTGGGCGCTGGAGCACTCGCCGATGGAGCTGAAAACCGAGGCGCTGTGCAGGGAGGCCGTGCGGCAAAACGCCTTTGCGCTGAAGGTCGTGCCTTTTGCCCTCAAAACCGAGGCGCTGTGCAGGGAGGCGGTTTGGAAGGACGGCGCCGCGCTCGAAGACGTGCCGCTCAGCTTCAAAAACGAGGCGCTGTGCATGCAGGCCGTCAAGCTGAACGGCTATGCCCTCAAGTACGTCCCGGAGCATTTCAAGACTGTGGAGCTGTGCCTCCAGGCCGTGCAGGAATACGGCCACGCGCTGAAGTACGCGCCGGACAGCCTCAGAACGGCGGAGCTGTGCCTAGAGGCCGTCAAATGCAAGGGCAACTCGCTTCAATACGTGCCTGACGATCTGCGCTCGGCTGGGCTGTGCCTGGAAGCGGTTCGGGAATACGGCGAAGCGCTTGAGCATGTGCCGGAAGGCCTTAAAACCGCGGCGCTGTGCCTCGAGGCGATCAGAAGCAAGGGATACGCGCTTCACCATGCGCCCGAAAGCCTGAAAACCGCCGAGCTGTGCCTGGAAGCTGTGAAAAGCGACGGCCGCGCCTTTCAGTACGTCCCCGAAGGCCTGCGCACCGCGGAAATGCGGCTCGAGGCGCTCAAGTCAATGGCCTCGCGCCTAAGCGCCTTTCAAAAAGCGCCGGAGGGCGCCGCCGAACCGGGTGGCGCCGCGCCAGGAGGCGCCGCGCCGGGGGTGGCGGCGGCTGGGTAGCGCTGGCTGCGCGGGAGCGCTTTGCGCTAATTCAGAATATGCCTGCTTTGCTCGAGCAGGTCGCCCCGGCCGAATTTCCACCGGGCCTTTAGCGCGTGCAGTGCGGCATCGACGCTGCCTTTTTTGACGCCGAGGATATCGGCGATCTGCGCGTTGGAGGGATCCATGCGCAGGCTGGCAAGGCGCTCCCTGGTTTTGGACAGCTTGCCGCGGCTGCGCCTGATGTGCTCTTTGACCTCTTGGCGGAGCGCCGGCTCGCCCCTCGTCGCGCGCAAGGTTCTTTCGTGAAAAAGGCATCGGCACAATTGGTAATTCGCCAGGCTGCGCAGATCCTCGATTTTTTTCTCGCGCTTTTCCCTTTGCGCCTTTAGGCTTTCGATCATCGAGTTTAGCGCTGCCGGCTGCATTCCCAGATTTGGCGAAATTCGCTCAACAAAATCATCGGAAACGTGCATGCAGCACTTCAGCAGAAGCATCAAAAGCTGGCGCGAGTTTCTGGCGCATTTCAGCTCCGCCGCCCGCGCGGCAGCGGCCTCCAGGCTTTCAAGATTCCCTGATTCCCTTTCGCGCAAGTGCGCATAGGGAACCTCCGTAGTCCACGCCGCAATTTCGGCATGGTGCGCGCGGACATGCTTGTGCCGGTATTCCATCGCGCTCCTGCGAACCAAGGCGCGGATGTAGGCCTCAAAAGTCGAGCCTGTCGCCCTGTAGCGATCAACGGCGCTGCTAAAGCGCGGATACAGCCACGAGATAAAGTCTTCGACTTCTTCCCGATTTAAGCCCGGCAGCGCGGGAACTTTTTCGCGAATGGCCCTGAAAATCATGCCCTCGAACGTTTTTCTTCCGAGCCGGCCTGCACTATAATCAGCATAGAGGCGATCGAGCGCCACAGTCTTTGTCATTGTTGTCTCCATGATTTTTTATCGGAGCAACAGCGCATTGGCGCGCAAAATTAGCGCCAACGGTGACGCCTGTAACCTAGAACGTTTTTTGACAGCAAGCGGCAAAGAACTGCGGCCGCCAGAAAATTTTTTTGCTGCATCTGCAAAAAAATTCGCTGCTTTCGCAGCTTGCCGCCTTGCGCAAAAAATCGCGCCATGCAATGCAGGCTGCGCTGCGCGGCGAATGCGGGGAATGGATGAGCAAAGGGGCAGGTCAGCGCGATTGTCCTTGTCCTAGGGGTGGGAATGCGGATTGCGATACAGCCGAAGGCTGCCGCCCGACGGGCGCCGGTTTAGGTTTCAAGAACCCGCGCCGGCCGCATAGGCTAGCCGCCTGCGGGCGGCATCGGCAGCGCTTCGGACGGGCTTTCCGGGGCGAGGCGAGCGCGGCTATAGCACGGCGTGCTCGCAGCGCCTGCCGGAGAGCGCGTCGATGAGGTTTTGCACGGACATTTGCGCCATTGCCTGCGTTGCCTCCACGGTGTGGGCGGCGGTGTGGGGGGTTGCAACCACGTTTTCAAGCTCGAAGAGAGGCAGGCCCCCCCCGGGGGGCTCGTTCTCGTAGACGTCCAGCCCGAGCCCGCCGAGATGGCCGCTTTTCAAAAAGCCATGCGCCGCGGCCTCGTCAACGATGCCCCCGCGGGACGTGTTGACGATGATGGCGCCTTTTTTCATGGCCTTCATTGCGCCGGCGGAAATGATGTGCCTTGTCTGCTCCGTCAGGGGCAGGTGGAGGGTGAGAAAGTCCGCCTCGCGGATAACCGAGCCAAAGTCCGCCGCAAAAATGCCGTTCGCTTTGGCGTAATCCATGTCCATGGCAGGATCGTGCGCGATGATTTTCATGGAAAAGCCCGCGCCGCGCTTCGCCACGGCCTTTCCCACAGCGCCCAGCCCCAAAATGCCCAGCGTCTTGCCGTAAAGCTCCACGCCGCTTGAGCGCGGCCATTCGCCCTCGCGAATTTTTTTGTCAAGAATGGGTATCCTGCGGGCCAGGGAAAGCAGCAGCCCAAACGCCAAATCCGCGGCGGCCTGGGAATTTGCGCCGGGCGTGTTGCAGACAATGACGTTTCCGGCTTTCGCCGCGGCCAGATCCACCCGGTCCACGCCGATGCCGTATCGCGAAATGACCTTCAGCGCCGGCGCGCTTTCGATAACCTTCGCGGTAAAATAATCGAGCCCGGCTATGCAGCCGTCGCAGCCTTCGAGGAGGGGGATCAGCTCGCCCTCCCTCAGCGGCCTGCCGGCGGGATTGAAAACCAGGGCCTGGGCAAACGAGGCCAGCTTTTTCATTGCCGGGCTGTCGGAATCCGGCCTCAGCGACGTGGGCGTAACCAATATTTTCATGCTGCTTGCAAAACCCCTCTTGGCCTAGGCGATCTTGCCAAATTGAATCACGCCCGGCGCGCCATAGTCAATACCGGAGCGCGCGCGAATGTGATCGTAATACGCTTCGTTGTACGCAAATGCCGGCGCGCCCGTGTAATGCCCGGCCTTCCCGCTTGTTTCACTTATGGTTTTGGCCCAAAATGCCAAGGGGGAACCTTATGCGAGCGCTTGCAAAATCGGCTTTCGTGACGGCTTTTTTCGCTGCCTGGGCTTTGGGCCCGGCGGCGGCGCTTTGGGCGGTGGACTTTCCGAGCCGGGGCGCCGATGCCGTGCAGCACCTTTACTCGCCGAGCCTCGCGGGGAGGGGTGCCTTCACGACGACGACGGGCGGCGCCGCGGCCAGCGCCGTGAACCCGGCGCAGGGCGGCGAGGCGCAGCGCCTTGTTTTCAACATTGGCTACTTGGCGCTCGCCGGGCTGGGCGACGGGCCGAATGGGTTTGGCAGCGCAGTTGACGCGGGGATGCTGTTCCCCACGCGCTTCGCGACATTTGGCGGCGCGTTCCGGCTCATCCACAGCCCGTTTGACGAGGCCTTTCCGGTGGGGACGCTTTTCTCCGGCAACCTTAGCGCCGCCAAGGAAGTCTTCCCCAGAATGTCCGTGGGGATGGGGATGAACTTCGGCTTCGGCGACGAGTGGATGCTCTCGGGCGACTTGGGCTTTCGCTGGAACACCGGCAGGCTGGGGCCTCTCGAAAATTTCACCTGGGCGGCGACCATGCGCAGCATGGGCAAAAGCTGGACGCCCACCTGGTTCACTCCGGCCGGCGGCGTTTCCTTCGATCTTTTGCGCGTCCCCAGCAGGACGGGCGGGCGCGACCACCTGGCGATCGGCGCCCAGGCCGATCTGGAGCTTCCCTCGATCGTGTACTTTCGCTGGACGAGCCTGATTTTCAAGGCGGGGCTGGGCATCGAAATCGCCGAGACGATTCGGATTTCCGCGTCGTGGCCCGGCGCTTCCGGGCTCAACGCTCGGGAGCTTGCCGCGGGCTCCGGCTTTCCGGCGCTGCCTTCGGTGGGGCTGGGCGTGACCATCCCGCTGCCAACGGGCGGGCGGCGCATTGCGGGCGGGAGGCTGCCGACGGACGGAGACTTGACAGCGGATTTTGCGTTTAGGCCTTTGTACGACGGCGTCAGCGCCGTGGGCGCGGGGCTGACCTGGAACGTGGGAATCGCAGATCGCAGGCCGCCGGTCATCGTTGCCGACTATCCGGAAAAAATGCACTTCTCGCCGAACAACGACGGGCGCGCGGACTTTCTGGAATTCCCCATCCGCATAACCGACGAGCGCTACGTGGCTAGCTGGCGCTGGGAGATTCGCTGCGCCGAGGGCGAGCTGGTTCGCTTAATCGAGAACACCGAGCTGCGGCCGCAGGCGCGCACGGCGCGAAACTTTTTTCGCAACCTTGTCTCGCCCAGGGCGCATGTCGAGGTGCCGCCGACTTTGCGCTGGGACGGAATCGCCGACTCGGGCGAGCCGGCGCCGGACGGCATTTATTTTTTCACCATCACCGCCGCGGACGATTCCGGCAACGTTGCCGTCACTGAAGCCTTCGAGGCGGCGCTGCGAAACGCGCCGCCTGAAATCGCCATCGAGCCCATCCCGGAGGCCATGCGCATTTTCAGCCCGGGCGGCGCCAGAGACTCGATAACGTTTTTGCCGGCCGGCTCGATCGAGCATGCCTGGGAGAGCGGCATTTACGACGTTTCCGGCGCAAGGGTGCGAACCTTCGAGGCCGAAAGCGGCAGGCCCTCGCCGAGGGTCTGGGACGGCCGCGGCGACGACGGGACGATCGTGCCGGACGGCGCCTACGTTTTTCGCATCTCCGCGACGGACAAGGCGCTGAACCACGCAAGCGCTTCGATGGCAAACATCGTTGTCAGCACGATTCGGCCGCAGGTCAGCGTGTTCGTCGCCGACCCCTGGCTCAGCCCCGGCACGGCCAGCGAGAGAAGCGCTCTTGAGATGGCGCTGAACGTGCCGGAGCGCGGCGAGGTGGCGCAGTGGTCTGTGCGCATCCTCGACAGCCGGGGCAGCGCGCGGCGCCTGATTTCCCAAGGCGGCGCCTATGGCGGCGGCGATGGGGGAGGGGGGGGCCAAGGCCTGGGCCTCGGCCTCGGCCTTGGCCTGGGCGCTGCCTGGGCGGCCGGGACGCCGGCGGCGCCGCCATATGCGCTGCGCTTTGACGGCAGGGGCGACGACGGCGCGATTCTCGAGGAGGGCGAGTTTGCCGCGGAGCTTTCCGTGCAGTACCTCAACGGGTTTGTGTCAACGGCGCTGTCGCCGCCCTTCACGCTGAGGACGACTCCGCCGCGCGCTGCCGTGAGCGCGGACTATCTCGCCTTTGCGCCGGTTGCCGACAGCATTCAGCGCGAGATGGTTTTCAGGATGGAGGGCTCCTACGAGGCGCTTTGGACGGGCGAAATCCGCAGGTCGCCGCATAGGGACGAGCCTGCGGTGCGGACTTTTCGCTTCAGCGGCCGCCCGCCGGCGGAGCTGCGCTGGGACGGCCACGGCGAGGCCGGGACTTTCGCGGCGGACGGCGAGTACACCTTTCAGCTTTTCGCGGTTGACCAGGCTGGCAACAGGGGGCAGTCAAACGCGCTGCGCTTTGCGCTAAGCACGAGGGACGCGCCGGTTATGATCAGCGCCGACGCGCGCGCCTTCTCGCCCACCGGCGCCGGCGCACGCAACTCGATAAGCCTGATTGCGCAGACGCAGGAGGCGCAGGGAATCGTGAGCCACCGGGTCGAGGTGCTGAGCAGCGCCGGGCAGGTTGTCCGCGCGTTTGAGGCGCAGGGGGCGCCGCCTCAGGCGATCGCCTGGGACGGAAGGAACGCGGCGGGAGCGCTTGTCCCCGAGGGGCTTTACACTGCGCGGCTGGAGGTTCTCTACGCGCACGGGCTTCGGCCGCACGCGGTGTCGCTGCCGTTCGAGGTTGACATGACCCCGCCGCGCGGGACGGCCTCGGCGCAGCGCATGGTTTTCTCGCCGCACGGCCGGCGCAGCACGGTTCCCTTCGAGATAGCAACCGAGGCCAACGACGAATGGGAGGCGCAAATCCTCAATGCCGCCGGCGCTCCGGTGCGCTCGTGGAGCTGGAGGGGGGAGGCGCCGCCGGTTTTCTGGGACGGGAGGGACGCGGCCGGCAACATTGCGCCGGACGGGACGTATCAGTTTGTCCTGCGCTCGGTGGACGAGGCGGGCAACAGCGCCATTCGCAGCATTCCCGGCATCGTGCTGGACTCGCGAATTCCCCGGCTGATTTTGACGGCCTCCGAAACGGCGATCGCGCCGCGGCCCGGGCAGGCGGCGGATCTCGTGCGCTTTGGCGTAATGGCCTCGCTGACGGAGGGCATCGAAAGCTGGTCGCTCGAGCTGCGCGGCGAGGACGGCGCCGCGATTAGGCGCTTCGCGTCGGCGCCGCCGACCAGCAGCGTTCCGCCCCCGCCCGCGGCAATTGGCTGGAACGGCCTTTCCGACGACGGCCGCGTGCTGGAGGGGCGCTTCACTCCGGTGCTAACAGTCAGCTACATCAAGGGCGACGTGGCCGTCGCCGAGGCGGCGCCGATTCTGGTGCACGCTACGGGCCCTGCGCTTTCCTTTGCGGCGCAGCCCAGATACTTCACTCCCGACAACGACGGCCTGGACGACGATTTGCGCATGCGCCTTTCGGCAAGCAGCCCGGTTCCCATTGCCTCGTGGCGCGTGGAAATACTTCAGCCGGTTGCGCCGTTTCACCAGTTCCACCGCATCGAGGGCGCCGGCATCCCGGCCGAAACGATCATTTGGGACGGCAGGAACGCAAGGGGCGAGCTGGTGCAGTCGGCCATGAATTACCCGGTGAGGTTTTCGGCGACGGATGCGCTGGGCAATTCCAGCGAGATTCGCGCGGAAATCGGCGTGGGGATTTTGGTGATTCGCGACGGGGATCGGCTGCGCATTCAGGTGCCGGCGATAATTTTCAGGGAAAACGCCGCCGACTTCCAGGGGCTGCCGGCGGCGCAGGTCGAGAACAACATGCGCGTGCTTGCGCAGGTGGCGCAAAGCCTTAACAGGTTCCGCGAGTACCGGGTGATTGTCGAGGGCCACGCAAACCCGACCTTCCCGCCCGGCCCCGCCCGCGCTCAGGAAGCGCCGATCTTGCAGCGGCTTAGCGACGCCCGCGCCAGGGCGGTGCTGGATCACCTTGCGCGCGGCGGCGTTGGCCGCGGCAGGATGACCCCCGTCGGCGTCGGCGGCGCCAGCCCCATTGTGGCTTTCGAAAGCCGCGACGACTGGTGGCAAAACCGCCGGGTGGAATTCATCCTGGTGAGGTAGCCCCCTCCCCCCCCGGGGGGGAGGGCAGCGCCGGCGCTTGCTCGGGCGTTACCTTTCCCATGACAGGTTTGGATCGAGCTGCAATGCGGCCCGCCAGTCCGCTTCGGCCAAGTCAAACTCCCGCATTGAGCTATGCGTGTTTCCGCGCATGTGATACGCAAGCGCGTTGGTCTGGTCAAGGCGGAGCGCTGCGGTGAAGTCCGCGATTGCGGCGGCATTGTCATAGGTCATCAGGCGATGCGCCGTGCCGCGGTAGAAATGCGCCGCGGCATAGCCGGGATCAAGCCGCAGCGCCGCGGCAAAGTCAGCAAAGGGGTCCGCCCATTTTATTATGCGCGTCCGGCCAAGGCCGACGTATGCGGCGGCGGCGACATTTTCGGCTGCGGCGCGCCCGCTGCCCGCGGCGAGCTCGATGGCGCCGCGGGTGATGGCGCCAAGAGCGCCTGCGTCGAAAGCGCCCGCCGGGGCGCCGCCCGCTTGCGCCAGGCTCGCCGCCACGGTGAAGTCGGCGAGAGCCAGGCTTAAATCCTCGTCGGAAACGCGCCCGCCCCAGCCAGCGGGGCCTGCCCGGTCGATGCGCGCCAGGCCGCGGCTCAGGTACAGCGCCGCGCTGTTGGGGCTCAAGGCCAGCGCCTCGGAGAAGTCCCGCGCCGCCATGTCAAAGTACGCGCCGGCCTGGGAATCGCTGATATTGATTCGCATCAGGCTCTGGTCGGCCAGGCGCGCCTCGCCGCGCCTCATGTTTGCGCTGCCGCGCAGGAAAGGCCAAAGCGCGCTGTCCGGGGCTAGCTGCGCCGCCTCGTCGAAGCGCTCGGCGGCATTGGCGAAGAGCGCCGAGGCCTGGGCAAATTCGGCGCGGACAACCGCGAAGTAGTCCATCCAGCCGCGCAGTCTGCCTTGGCTCAAAAGCTCGGCGCCTTGGATCAGGTAAATCTCGCCCAGGCCGGCATGCGCTTCGGCATTGCCGGGATCGAGCAGGAGCGCTTGGGCGAAATCCTCGCCGGCGCCGGCAATGTCGCCGCCGTTCGCGCCGCCGCTGCCGTTCGCGCCGCCGCCGACTGGGCGCTCGCCGAACAGGCGCTTGCCGCCGCGAGCGGCAAACGCTGCGGCCATGCGCTCCCTGCCTTCCAAATGCGGATTGATCCGCAGCGCCTCCCTGAAATCCGCAATCGCCGGCTCCAGCTCGCCCTTTTCCAGCCTGGCCAGGCCGCGGCCGAAAAACGGGCGCTCCCATTCGGAGCCGCGCCGCCGCTCTATCGCGAAGGTAAAATCCTCAATCGCCAGCGCAGCGTCCCCCCTTGCCAAATGCGCGTTGCCGCGGCTGTAGCGGAAAGACATAAAGTTGGGATCGAGCAGCACTGCCTCGTTGAAGTCCGCGAGCGCCTGGTCCGTGTTCCCCGCGCGCATGTGGATGTCTCCACGGAGGCGAACCGCATTGCTGCGCCTCCACTGGCTTGGGCTCAGGCGTATCGCCTCGCCACTGCTCTCAAGCGCCGGCTCTAGCTCCCCCCTCAGGTAATGCACTCTGGCGCGATTATGAAAGGCCAAGTAATCGCCAGGATCCAGCCTGATAGCCTCGTCAAAGTCCTCGAGGGCAAGCTCAAGCCGCATCAGGCGCAAATGCTCCATGCCGCGCCCCAAATGCTGCGACGCGCGGTCGGGCCTTAGCCGTATCGCCTCGCTGAAATCCGCGATCGCCAGCTCGCTCTGGCCCCTCCTGGCAAGCGCCCGCCCGCGGTAGTAATGCGCCCGCCCGTGTTCGGGCCTTAGCCGTATCGCCTCGCCGAGGCTCTCGATCGCCCTTTCGCTTTGCCCGCGCTCAAAATAGCGGAGACCGCGACTGAAATGCGAGTGCGCGTCCAGCACCTCGCATGCCGAAAGCGAAAGCAGCGCCGCAGCAGCGGCCAGCGCCAGTGTCAGCTTTTTCATGCGCCATTTTAGCGCTTTTTCGCCGCGGGGGAAAGCGCCAAGGTTTTGGCGGCGGCAAATCTGCGCTGCCCGCGGCAGCCTCGCCTTTTGAAGTGGGCCTGAAGCTTTCCGCGCAAGCCGCGCTGGATTTATGCAACCTGTTGCTGCAGCCGTTCTGGATAACTGACGTTTTGCGGTTGCGAATAAGGACTTTGCGAAGCAAAGACCAGCAACCGCAAAATGTGGTGGAGCAAAACCGCACAAAGACACGAAGTGCCGACTGCGGTTTTGTGGAACCTAGCTGCCGTAAGGCGGCGTACAGTTACCGTATGTTATACGCCGTTGTGCCGTACACTATTTTCATAATGCAATTTCTTTATTTGACTTTATGCTTAAAAATATTCCAACGTCTTTCAAGTGCTTTTTGTTTGTTATTACATAAATTATCCAGTCTCCGCCGTTTTTGCCACAGGGATACCTATTTTCCCAATATTTTTTACCCTCATCGGACAAGCGGGCATGTTTTTCCAGTTCTTTTTCCATTTGTATTTTGCTTATTTGCATGAAAGCCGTAATATTCCCTTTCTCAAAAAATATATCGCATAAATGTTTTGACCTATGGCTTAATTTATAACTCCAACCGTAATCTTTCCCGTAAGGAAATCTTAACTCAATGCTCAAATCAAATACTTTTTCCAAAGTATTTTTTAACACGTTCAAATTTTCAATCGCATTCTTACCGATATAATTTTTTATATCATCTTCAGTTGGAACGACATTTTTGTTTAACATTCTTTTGGCCATTAGCTACAGTACTCCACAATAGGCTTTATACTGGTTTTGTCTGTAAAGTCTAATTTTTTTCCGTACGTTTCCAGCACCAGCTTTTCATCAAAGGTCAACTTATCGACTGGGGTCTTGTTTGTTTTTTCATGGCAAGCCAGAATAAAACTCTATTTTTAAGACTTAGGGCTTATCCCTAAACAGAAATTTTCAGTATAATGCTGAAGAGACTGGGAGGGAAAGCAATGAGACAAAAGCGCTCATGGGAAATCACCGACGAGTTCTGGGAAGCGTCAAGGCCTCTGATACCGCCGCCGGAGCGTGACAGCGAGAAAACGTACAAGAGGAAGCCGGGCGGAGGGCGCCCGCCGATGGACATGCGCAAGGCGCTGGAAGGCATGTTCTGCGTCATGCGCACGGGCGCCCAGTGGAAGGCCCTGCCCAAGAAGTTCGGCTCGTCAAGCTCGGTGCACCGCTACTTCAGGTACTGGCGCGAGAAGGGGTTCTTCCAAAGCCTGTGGGTCGCCGGACTGGAGTGCTACGACGAGGTCCGCGGCACCCAGTGGGACTGGCTGAGCGCGGACGGCTGCATGACCAAGGCTCCTCTCGCCCTCCAGTCGGTCGGGAACAACCCCACCGACCGGGGAAAAAAAAGGAAGCAAGCGGCATCTTCTTGTTGACGGCCGTGGCGTTCCGCTGTCGATAGTGGCGACCGGCGCAAACCGGCACGACGTAACCCAGCTTGAGAGGCTGCTGAGCCTGATAGAGGTGGAGCGGCCTGATATCTTCGAGCGACCGCAGCATCTGTGCGTTGACAGGGGGTATGCCGGGGAGCCCGCATTGGGGATCATCGTCGTGCGCGGGTTCGTTCCCCATGTCAGGGGCAGGAGCGAGGAGAGGAGCCGGAAGGCCGGCAACCCTGGGCATAAGGCTCGCCGGTGGGTGGTGGAGACCGCGCATTCGTGGATGAACAGGTTTCGCAAGTTGTTGGTCCGGTTCGAGAAGCTGGCGTGCAGCTATCTTGGCTTGCTGATGTTCGCATGCTCTTTTATTGCTTTCCGCAAGGCAAATGTTATTTAAGGATAAGCCCTTAGACTTCTTTCATCCGTCATTTTTGCCTCCTGTCTTTTGAACTTTGAGCGGTTCACTGACTGGAGGCTCTTTCATTTTTCCGTAAATGTCAAACATTGGGAGTCCCCCGGCAAAGCCGGGGGGTTACCTGTGGAATTTATCTGAAAACAATATAAATGTAGTGGCTTTGGATAAGCGTGAGGAGGTTTACAAAAAATGGCTGTAATATCGTTGAGGCTTAACCGCCAAGAGACAGAAATGGTGGACTTTTTGTCCAACTATTATGAACAGGACAAATCTTCGTTAATAAAATATTCCCTGAGAGAACTATATGAGGATATAGTTGATAGGGATGTGATTAACGATTATGAGAAACGTGAAAATGAAGGAAGTATTTCTTTCATTTCTGCCGAAGATGTAATAAAGATGTTGCACACATCAGAATAGTAAGAAGAAATACAGGTTCTGATCATCTGCAGCAGAAATTAACGGCACATAACAAACGGTAACTGTACGCCGCCTTATGGCGGCTAGGTTCCATAAAACCGCAGTCGGCACTTCGTGCCTTTGTGCGGTTTCGCTCCACCACATTTTGCAATTGCTGGTATTTGCTAATGATGACAGGTAATATGCAGCTTGGGGATTCACTTCATTCGCAAGCATGTTTTGAAATAAGCAAATATTTCAGATAAATGGAATTATACGCCGACCGCGTTAAAATATTTTAATATTTTTATTTTCATTCGTAAGGAGAAAAGAATGAACGAACTCGACCTAACCAACGTATCTGGCATTTTGGTGCCAGCCGACAAGCTC
>Ga0209755_10003231_pt1 | contig 20700 bp, 10 predicted proteins | sample TergutCo191P1_FD_187301 | JGI IMG/M metagenome (GOLD analysis project Ga0209755, IMG submission 187301) | Cornitermes sp. P1 segment gut microbial communities from Petit-Saut dam, French Guiana - Co191P1 (SPAdes) (version 2) | ecosystem: Host-associated > Arthropoda: Insects > Digestive system...
TGCTCCAGCATTCATAACCAAAGTACCACCGCTGTTCACACGTACCAGGTGATTATTGTTGTAGGATATACCTTGCAGGGTAATACTTTCGCTCAGCCAGAGCGTAAGCCCATCCCCTACCGTAAACATACGTCCACTGGAAGTAAGACTGACAATGCTTGGCTCGCTAGCCACAAGGATAATGGTAAGATCGTTCCTACCAGTTGGCAGTGTTGTATCCTGCCACGAGCCATGCCAAGTGTCAAACCAAGACAAACAAGGGCCAAGAGGCTCGTCGCCCCTTACTTCCACAATATAGTAATTACCGCTTTGGGCGTTGTCCCTCAACCACTCAAGCTGCGCGGCAAGGGTAAGCCCTGGCACTATGCCAGCAGGGACGGCCTTGTCGAAAACTATTTCGAAATCGCCTATGCGCACGACCACCCTGTCATCGCCCCCCCAGGCAAGCGTTATCGACGTGCCATTCCTGACCCTGCCTAAAATAGCGCTATTCGCACTGGCTCGGTTCCCGAAATTGACGGACAGGAATTCGTCATCGTCACTGACCACGCCAATCAACGCCGCATCTGCCAGCACTCGCAACCCCGACAAATCGGCAGGGGCAGAGCCTAGGGCATTGAACCAGCTTGTGACATGTGCAAAGTTTTCGTCATAAACCCCGCTAACGCCCAGAAACGAGAAAGTCGCCGCAGAGATTCCGCTTCCGTCAAAGTCCCACTCGTGACCGTCCCATGCGCCCAGAACAAAGTCCAGCAAGGGAAGACCAAAGTGATCATTCGTAAACTCTTCTATAAACCTGCTTACCATGCCTCGATAGACATGCAGTATCGTCCTTAGCACCGCCCTGTCATCTCGATCATTGACCAGTGTAAAAATCACGCGGTACTGGCCCGCATCCAGCTCTAAGCTGTCATACCTTTCGACATCTGGCGTTTCACCAGTAAAGTAAAAGGTTCCCATATATACGCTGGGACTTACACCAATGCGCGTAATCGTCATCCTGGCGGAAACCACGTTTGCCATGTCGAAGTCTATGTCCCAGCTAAAGGTCCCCTGGCCTTGGGCAACTGGAGAAAGCGTGACGTTACCAGAGACTTCCCTTCCTGAAAGTATCTGTATACCAAGAAGCCTACCAGTTGCCGCTTCAATGGGATTTTCCTCGTAACCACCGTCTAGGAATGCGGTCACAGTCAGATTCCAGGTACCGGCGTTCAGCTCGACCGTGCCAGATGTACCCCCGTACCATATCTCGTAATCGTCCATGTTGCCGAAATCACACGCAGCGGCGAAATCAAGCCTAAACTTGATAAAATCGTCCTTGTTGTCCGGCGTAATCGCCCGCAGCAAATCCTGTCTGCCAATCGTCAGCGAAAGGATCCCAGTGCCAACGGCGTCTTCGGGTACACTGTCAGGCCCAAATGCGTTGCGGCACCCAGACAAAAACAACAGAAAACAGATGGCCATAGCGAGGGCAAAAAACCTTCCGCCGCCATTTTGCGGTTGCATATTTCCCATCTTTCGTTCCTCCTTCATTATGGCACTACCGTAAAGACGATGACCCTACTGTGAAATATGCCGTCCAGGCTTACTTCCAGCGTCACGCGATGAATCCCGACCCGATTATCATGGACGCTCTGGCTGAGCGAAAGTATTACCCTGCAAGGTATATCCTACAACAATAATCACCTGGTACGTGTGAACAGCGGTGGTACTTTGGTTATGAATGCTGGAGCAAGGATTACTGGTAATATCAATACCAATACTTGGTCTTCAGCTGATCAGGGTGGTGGTGTGCGTGTAAACAGCGAAGGCACCTTCATCATGAATGGTGGGGAAATATCGGGTAATGTTCATGAAGGTTGGTGGGATGCTGGCGGTGGTGTGCATGTTGCCAGCGGCGGTGCGTTTGACATGCGTGGCGGGGTAATCTTTGGGAACACCTCAGGCTGGAATGGCGGCGGCGTGTTTAATGCTGGAACCTTCCGCATAAGCAACGGGATTATCTACGGCAACGAGTCGGTAGTTGCGGAAGGCTCTGGAAACGTTGCCAGCAGCGGTGCGGCATTGTTCAACAACGGCACGGCTCAGCGCGGTACGTTCGACGATGCCTGGGAGTTCGACTCGCTAGGCACCCTAAGCACCACCAACAACACGATACAAGTGGTAAACGGCATTCTTGCATTGAGGGGATTGGTTTTCATAGACGGGGCCGCGCGTGTTGGCCGGACCTTAACGGTGAACACGAGTGCGCTTAGCGGCAGCGGCGGGGCATTTACCTTCCAGTGGATGCTGGATGACACCCCAATCGACGGCGCGACTGGCCCCACCTATCTTGTACGGGATACCGATTTGGGTTCGATCATCACGGTAGAAGTAGAACGTGCTGGTTATCACGGCAGCGTTAGCGCCGCGACCGACATTGTTGAAATACAGGGATACGAGGTAGATTTTGCCGTAAGCTTTGCGGACTTCAGGGAGATTGAGACGAACATCGACGGCCCGACGGTTCGTATTTTGGGCAGCCCAAGTTCGGTGGAAGTTAGCGTGGTTGACCTTGACTGGGATTCCGTTGACGGCATTAGATGGCTGTACGGCGGGGTCCAGGTTCCCAGTGCTACCGTTTCTGGAAACCTGGGGGAAACCTTCACGTTTGATTTACGCACACACAACAACCGAATAGGAAGGCACCTTGTAACGGTAGTGGTGGAGAAAGATGGCGTGCGGTACAGCAAGGTTATCACCTTTACGGTAGCACCGTAAGTAAAAGGAGGAACGAGACATGAAAAATATGCAACCTTTAAAGGCCGACGGGCGGAATCTTCGCGTTTTTTCCGCAGGTGCTCTTGTGCTGCTGTTTGCCGTAATCGGTTTGTTGCTTTTGCCAGGCTGTCGAAACGTGCTTCAACAGCCTGGGACGGCGGAAAACGATGCAAGGGCCGGTACTCTTTCGCTTACGATTAACAGGCAGGACGTTGGACGGACGATCCTGCCGGAAATCGTACCAGACAATTTTGTCGAGTTCCGTCTTGAGTTCGTTTCCGAATGCGGCGAAAACGATGACTTTAGCACAAGGTGGGCGGAAGGTTCTGGCACTATCGATCTGGACGCGGGAACATGGAATCTGCATGTAACCGCGTACATGGACGGCGGTTCATCCTTTCCTTCTGCGCAGGGAAGCCTCTTGGACATATACGTGCCTGCGGGGGGAAGCGTAACTGGCGATGTCGTACTTTACCCGATTAGGGAAGGGCAGGGGACATTCAGCTGGAACATAAGCTTTTCCGATGGTATAAGCATAAGCTATGCAAGGATGGAGATTCTGCAGGTAGGTGTCGGCGGCACCCCTTTTTCAAAAACCGTCAGCTTTCTTGACGTTGACGGCGAACCTATCCCCGAAAACAACCCAGGTTGCCTTACGCTGGATTCTGGCCAGTACGAGGTAACATTTACGCTACGCAACGACTACGGGGAAACCGCGGTACTAAGTGCAATTCTGCGCGTGTACCGATACATGGAAAGCAGTTTCGAAAAGTTCTTTTCATACGAGTACTTTCCCATCACGCTGCTTAACTTTATTCTGCGTTCCTGGGACGATGCCGAAGGCGAATGGATTTTTGACGATGCCGAAAGGGGAATCATCGTGGCTGGGCATTTTTCCATTGTGGGTGTCAATGGTATTAACGCCCATAATTTTAACGATATTGTAAGCTGGTTTAATATTTTTAGTGACGAACATGGCCCCCCATCTAATCTTGCTGGGTTAAGGGAGTTGGCCGATGCCGCGTTGCTTGGTATTGCCAGCGAGGACGATGATTTACTTGGCTACGATTATATAGATCGATCTTACGCAGAGATTGCCATTGCCGCTCTGCTTGAAAACGCCACGGCAATATCGTTCGACTGGACGGGCTACTATACGATGCTTGTGGGCATAGGTGTTTATGAGGTGGAATTTGCCTTTGACTACGCCATTCCATTGCCCCCTTTGACTGGAACCGTAAGCATAAGCGGGATTGCCCTGGTGGGGCAGACGCTGACGGCAAACACGGCAGCCCTTGGCGGCAGGGGCGAAATTGCCTTCCAATGGCTGCGTGGAGACAACGAGATTGCAGGCGCGACGGCCGGTACATATACCGTGCAAGCCGCCGATGCGGGTCATGCAATTACCGTACTGGTAAGCCGCGATGGTTTTGAGGGTTACGTGGAAAGCCCGCCCACCGCGATTGTGACATCCCCAGAGACACCGGCAGGCGCAAACTTTATGGCACAGCTTACCTGGGTACAGACTGTTGGGGTTAGCGGTACTTCCTATCTTATCGAGATAAGCGGCGATGAGGTCATAGCTCCTTTCTCGTTCACCAGGCCTGGTGTTACCCTTATTATTAGAGGCACCGAGCCAAGTACGATTAGCCTTTCCGGTAACGGAAGTCTCTTTACGATAGGTGGAGTTGGGGTTACTCTGGTACTGGATGAAAATATTATTTTAGAAGGCAGACCTGCCAACAACAACCACTTGGTACGGGTGAACAGTGACGGAACCCTTATTATGAACCCAGGGGCAAGGATTACTGACAATACCAATGCTTCCACTACTGCGGCCAATATGGGGGGCGGTGTGCGCGTGAACAGTGGCGGCACGTTCAACATGTACGGCGGTGAAATATCGGGTAACAGCAGTGTCGATAATTGGAGTTCTAATGACGGGGGTGGTGTGCGCGTAGAAAGCGGCGGCACGTTTAACATGCGTGGTGGGGAAATCTTTGGCAACAATGCTGGATGGGCCAGTGGCGGCGGCGTGTGGAATGCTGGTACCTTACGCATTAGCGACGGGATTATCCGTGGCAACGAGTCGGAGTTGGAAGACGATCTTAGAAACGTGGCAGGCAACGGTGCGGCATTGTTCAACAGTGGCAGTGGCACTACAGAATTTGGTATATTCGGCAACGATGGTTTTGTTCGCGCTGGTACCATATACACGCTTAATCCCACCATACATGTGGTAAACGGCGTTTTCCACATGCCGCAAAGGCAGGGAAGCCTGGCCGAACAGCTTGCCTGGCTTAGGGATTTTGCGCAGAGCGGCGGCGAGTACACCATCGAAGTAAGCGTAGACGAAACCATTGGACCGCAGTCGTTGCCCAGTGGCAGGAGCGGTCTTGCCATCACCATTCGCGGTGACTGGGTAGTGCGTTTCGTCAACCTTTCCAGTAACGGAAGTCTCTTTACCGTAGGTTCTGGCGTTACCTTGGTTCTGGATGACAATATCACATTGGTTGGGCGTACTATAGGCGGCTTTATCACCGCAAACAACACACATCCTCTGGTAATGGTAAACAATGGTGGCAATCTTGTTATGAATGTTGGGGCGAGGATTACGGGTAATACCAATGGCAATTCTTGGACCTCCGCCGAACAAGGCGGTGGCGTGCGCGTGAATAGTGGCGGAATCTTTACCATGAACGGCGGGGACATATCGGGTAATGTTCATGCGGGTCTGTGGAGTGCTGGCGGCGGTGTGCATCTTGCTAGTGGTGGCACATTTAACATGCGTGGCGGGACAATTTCCAATAACAATAGCCATGACGGCGGAGGCGGTATACACGTTGCCAGCGGCGGCATCTTCCGCATGAGAGACGGGATTATCCATGGCAGTGCCGAGGCGGAAGGCCTTGGAAACACGTCATCTGGCAGTGGTGCTGCGTTGCTGAGCAATGGCACGGCCCTGTTTGGCATATTCGACGATTATGGTTTTTTTGACATGGGCAGCTTACGTACTACCGACTTTACCGTCCATGTTATTAACGGCGTTTTACAAAAGCCCGATATGGAGGGTAACTTAGCCGAACAACTTGCATGGCTGCGGGACTTCGCGCAGAGCGGTGGCGATTACCAAATCCAAATAATCAACATCGAAGAGCTTTCATCCGCCCAGGCGACACTGCCGACTGGTAGAAGCGATGTTACGATAACTCTTTGGAACAACGAAGAGGCGATGCGTATAATAGGCCTTTCTGCCAATGGAAGTCTGTTTACCGTGGTTTCTGGTGTTACCTTGATACTAGACGGCAACATTACGTTGCTGGGCCGCACGGAAGGTGGTTTTATCACTACAGACAATACTCAACCTTTGGTGATCGTAAATAGCGGCGGTAACCTGGTTATGAACACTGGGGTAAGAATTACGGGTAATACTACTTCTACCACGGCTAATGTAGGCGGTGGTGTGCGTGTAAACAGCGGTGGTACGTTCACCATGCATGATGGGGAAATATCGGCTAATGCCACTACATGGGATGGTGGTGGCGGTGTGCATGTTGTCAGTGGCGGTGTGTTTAACATGCGTGGTGGAGTGATTACCAATAACAATTCTGGCTGGAATGGCGGCGGTGTGTTTAACTCTGGAGCATTCCGCATAAGCGACGGGGTTATTTTTGGCAACACTGCGGAAGAAGATCTTAGAAACATAGCCTCCAGTAGCGGTGCCTCGTTTTTCAACAACGGTACAGCCCAGCGCGGCACTTTTGATGCCGAAGGAGCGTTTACACAGCTAAGTACAATATCCACTAGCAATGCAACCATACGTGCGGTAAACGGAGTCCTGCAGATGCCGACAGAAGAAAGCCTTGTTGGTCAGTTTGCCTGGCTGCGGGACTTTTCGCAGAGCAATGGCGAATACGCTATCGAAATAGGCAACGAGAATCTTACCCCCGCCCAAACGGGACTGCCCACTGGCAGAAGCAACCTTACTATAACCCTTTGGAATAGCGAGGCTATGCGTGCCATCAGCCTTTCGGCCAATGGGAGCCTCTTTACTGTGGGTTCTGGCGTTACCTTGGTGCTGGACGGCAATGTCACGTTGCTAGGTCGCACATATGGTGGTTTCGATGTTACAAACAACACGCAACCCCTAGTGGTGGTAAACAGTGGCGGCAACCTGGTTATGAACGCTGGGGTAAGGATTATGGGTAATACCAATACCACTGCTACTTCGAGTAGTGTGGGTGGCGGTGTGCGCGTGAACAATGGTGGTACGTTTACCATGCACGGTGGGGAAATATTGGAAAATGCTTCTACTGGATGGAACGGCGACGGCGGTGGTGTGCATGTTGAATGGAATGGCACGTTTGCCATACACGGCGGTACAATCCATAATAACAATTCTGCCAGAGATGGCGGCGGGGTGCATATTGCCAGTGGCGGTACGTTCAATATGCGTGGCGGGCGAATATTCAATAACAGTGCCAGTTCGAATGGTGGCGGGGTGTCTAATTCGGGTACCTTCCGTATAAGCGATGGGACTGTTTATGGCAATGAATCGACAGTGGATGAATCGCTTGAAAACACGGCTTTAGGCGGTGCGGCATTGCAAAACAACGCTACGGCCCAGCGCGGTAACTTTGTCTCTGGGACATTTTCTCAATTGGGTACTTTAAGCAGCACCAACGATACCCTGCTTGTGAAAAACGGCACGCTTGAGTTAACGGGAACGGTTGAAATAACCGGTGTTCCCAGAGTGGGGCGAATCCTGACTGCGGACATAAGTGATCTTGACGGCGAGGGAACCTTTTCCTTCCAGTGGATGCGTGGGGGTATGGAAATCGGCACGAACAGCAGCACGTATACCGTGATGGCCGCCGACGAAGGTCATACCATAACTGTAATGGTAATGCGCACCGGCAACTTCGGCAGCGTTACCAGCGGGCCGACGGAAGAAATCATAAGCTTCGCTCACGAGTCAGACTTTGTCATTAGATTTACGGACTTTCTTAACATAGGGGTGGACTTCGAAATAGACACGCCTCTTCGCATAGTGGGTACCGATGAGCAAAGAATCAGACTCATTACAGTGAGTGGGCCAGAGCTAGACCTGGGTAGCGTCAGGTGGTTCTTTGAAGGAATCAAGATCGATGACGATATGGTTGACGGGGAAACCTTTACCCTGGATTACCGCACTCATGGCAACATGATAGGCACACGTTTTATAACAGTGGAAGTTATGTGCATGGACGGCGTTCTGTACAGCAAGCGCATCGCTTTTACGGTGGCTCTATAGCAAAAGGGGGAACGAACGATGAAAAATATGAGAATGCTAAATGGTGTCCTGCTTCTTGTCGCAGTCGGCCTGTTGTTTTTGCCCGGGTGTCGAAACGTGCTTACGCCGCCCGAAACCGGGAACGTTGCGGGTACCGGTGTCGGCACGCTCTCGCTGGTTTTATCCAGGCAGGGATCGGAGCGGACAATCGTACCCAGGCCGGATATCGGCGAATTTGTAGAGTTCTATCTTGAGTTTACCCCCGTTTCAGGCGGCTACGAAAACGTGGAGTTTAGCGTAAGATGGACGGAAGGCGCCGGTACAATCGAGATTGACGAGGGTGACTGGAATCTGTTCGTAACCGCATATGTGGCTGGTACTGACGGGACACCTGTTGTTGCGGCAACGGGTAGCCTTTATGATATCGACATTCCTTCTGGGGAAACCATTGCTGGTGATGTCACGCTGTATCCGATTCCCGAAGGTACCGGAACGTTTAGTTGGAATATTGTCTTTCCGTCAAGCGTCATAGATGCCAGCATGGAAATTACGCGGGTTGACGAAGGCGGTACGTCGGACACCGTTCACCTTGTTTTCGGCGGCGTAACGCTGTCCCAATACAACCCTGGCAGCCTTACGCTGGATTCTGGTCAGTACCGCGTGATCTTTACGCTTTCCCATCCTCTGTGGCAAACGGCGGTTATAAGCGAAATACTGCATGTCTATCAAAACATGGACAGCCATTTTCCAGAAACCTTTGGGTATGAACATTTTGCCAGAACGCTTCTGGATATGGTTTTGGCTAGATGGGACGGTTCGGAATGGGACTTTGAGGATTCGGGAATTGAGGCGGGGCATTTTATCGCCATGGGTATTGATGGCATAAACAGCGGCAACTTTGACGATGTTGTAAAGAGGTTCAATGACGTGGATTTCGTCGCTGTAACCCCTCTCCCAGGTTCCTTGGGCTTGCCTGGTTTGAAGGCATTGGTCGATGCGGTTTTGATTCGCATGGCCAGCGAAGACGATGATTTCCTTGGCACTACCCACGCAGATAGGACTTACGCGGAAGCCGCCATTGCCTATTTGGCGGCAAATGGTACGACTGTTCTGTCGTTTGACTGGACAGATGGTTACACGGTGGTAGTGGATATCGATATTTACGGGTTGATGGAATTTGTCTTTACCGTTCCTATTCCCTTGCCCTCGTTGACTGGAAAAGTGAGCATAACAGGTAGACCCGTGGTTGGACTAACACTTCTGGCAAACACGGACGGGCTCGACGGCACAGGGGAAATTTCCTTCCAGTGGATGCGGTATGATGAACCAATCGCCTACGCTACGAATGGGACGTACACAGTACAGGCCGACGACGTGGGCTATGCCATTATTGTAAGAGTAAGTCGTGATGGTCTTGATGGATACATTTTCAGCGAGCCGACTGACTGCGTGGAGTATATTGAAGGCCCAGAAGACACCAGCCTTGTCGCGCAGCTTGCCTGGCTACAGACTTCTGCACGGGACAATAATACCTACATCGTTGAGCTAACTGGCGATGAAATTGTTTCTTCTGTTCAGATGGCACTGCCCACTAACAGAAGCGATCTTACCATTGTTCTTGTGGGTAGTGAGCCTAGTACCATTAGCCTTTCCAATAATGGAAGCTTGTTCACCATAGGGGCTGGTGTTACATTGGTGTTGGACGACAACGTTACGCTGATGGGGCGCGGTGCTAATGCAAACCCAGTTACTGAATACAATAATCAACCGCTGGTTATAGTAAATAGCGATGGTAACCTGGTTATAAACGCTGGGGCAAGAATTACAGGTAATACCAATACTTCTAGTGCTGTCGGTGGCGTGCGCGTGAATAATACTGGTACGCTTACCATGTATGGCGGGGAGATATCAGGTAATGCCACTATCTCTGGTTGGGATGGTGGTGGTGTGCATATTCTAAATGGCGGTACGTTTAATATGCGTGGCGGGATAATTTTCAATAACAGTTCTAGTTGGAGCGGTGGCGGTGTGCTTGTTGCCAGCGGAGGCATCTTTCGCATAAGCGATGGGATTATCTACGGTAACGAATTGGCAGTAGCGACGGAACTCAGGAATACGGCGGCTAATAATGGTGCGGCGTTATTCAACAGTGGTACAGCGCAGCGTGGTAGGTTTGACTATGGCGATGGGATAGGGATGTTTACCTCGTTTGGCAATTTAAGCACAACCAACAACACCATACATGTTGGAAATGGCATTATACCAGTTCCACCCATGGAGGGAAATCTAGCCGCACAACTTGCTTGGCTGCAAAATTGGGCGCAAGATGGTGGCGAATACACTATCGAGCTAAGCAGTGATGAGACCATTGCCCCACAAACGTTACCTACAGGCATTACTATAACCCTTCGCGGTATAGGCGAGATGCGTAACGTCAACCTTTCTGACAATGGGGTTCTGTTTACGGTAGGCTCTGGTGTTACACTAATATTGGATGAAAACGTTACGCTGATGGGGCGCGGTCCTAATGCGAACCCTGTCACAGCAAACAATACCAATCATCTGGTACGGATCAACAGCGATGGCACCTTGATCATGAATACGGGGTCAAGACTTACGGGTAACACAAATGCGACAACCGCATGGGATAGTGGCGGTGGAGGTGTGCGTGTAAACAATGGCGGTGCGTTTATTCTGGATGGCGGTGAAATATCGGGTAATTCCACTACCACTGGTACAGGCTGGTCAGGTGCCCCTGGCAATGGTGGCGGGGTCTTTGTTGACAACGGCGGTAGGTTTGATATGCGTGGCGGAACGATATCGAACAATGATGGTCAAGTTGGCGGCGGCGTATTTGTTGCACAGGCCAACTTTACTGTTTCTGGTGCCCCTGCTGACGTTTTCCGCATCGGCGGCGGGATTATCCACGGTAATGATGCAGCAGAGGGGTTTCGAAACACGTCCAGAACCGTAGGTAGCGCATCGTTAGGCAATAGTGGAACTGTGCAACGCGGTATATTCAACAATGCTGGCGAGTTTTTGTCTTTGGGAACTTTGGCCGCCAATGACAATTTCACCATTGAAATAATCGATGGTGTTTTCCGAAGCTTTACCGTTACGTTCAATGCCAACAGTGGCGAGGGAACTGTGCCAGCTCCGCAGACGGTGCGGATAGGCCTTAGTGCAACGCTTCCAAGCGGCAGCGGACTTTCAAAAGATGGGTACTTCTTCGCTGGGTGGAATACAAATGCTGACGGTACGGGGGATGGTTTCAACAGTGGTATGGCGTTTACGCCTACCGACGACGTTACGCTGTATGCGGTATGGATGTATTTGGGCGATTCCAATGTTCCTGGCGAAACCCTTGCTGCTCAATTGTCGTGGTTGCAGTCCAATGCCCAAACGGGAGGAAGGTACCATATCGTACTTACTGGGAACGTAAGCCAGTCTCCGCATTCTCTTGCCTTTAATGGGCAAAGCGATATCGTCGTAACTTTGATAGGCGGCGAGGTAATGCGCACCTTAAGTCTTTCTAGCAGTGGAAGCATGTTTTCCATAGGTTCTGGCGTTACGCTGGTATTGGATCACAACGTCACTTTGCAAGGCATTATTGGAAACAACCTACCTTTGGTGATGATAAATACTGCTGGCACTCTGGTCATGAATAATGGGGCCAGAATAATAGGAAATACAAATGGCAGCTGGGCTGCTTCTGGCGGCGGTGCTGTGCGTGTCAATGGTGGAACATTTATCATGAACGATGGAGAAATATCTGGTAATGTGCTTACTGATTTTGAGGGGGATGGTTCTGGAGTGAATGTTGCAAGTGGAACATTCACTATGCATGGCGGAATAATATCTGGCAATACTGCTGGCAGAAGCGGTGGTGGTGTGCATATTGCCTTTGGTGCCACGTTTAATAAGCAAGGTGGAACTATTTTGGGTAATCGTGGAAAGAATCATGCGAGTGCCAGTTCTGGTGGTGGTGGCGGTGTGAATAATGCGGGTACATTCCGTATAAGCGGTGGGATTATTTTTGGCAATGAAGCGACAATTCAAGTGGCCTATAGGAATACACTAGGTGCTGGTAGCGGTGTGGCATTACTCAGCACAGGCACATCCCAACGCGGTACCTTCAACGATGCCGGTGTATTCACCTCGCTTGGTACCCTAAGCACCACCAACAACACCATAACCGTGACAAACGGCGTTTTGCAGTAATGTGGTAAACGATGGGGAATATCGCACCGCTCGCTTCTACTATACTTGTCCCGCGAAAGGCAAGCCCGACAAGCCACAGGAATATCCGCGTAGCTTATTTCCTTGCCGCGCTCGCGGCCTTTCTTGGTGGCGTTGCGATTTACACGTTCTTCCGAAACATAGACAACATGGTGCTGTTTCGGCATATCCCTCAGCTTTCGTTTTTGGCCACGCCGCATATCCAGCTTGCAACGGATACGATATGGGGGCACCTGTTTGTGTTCAATCTTTTGCACGGCTTGTGGTGTCTGTCGGCATTACTTGTAATTCGGGCGGTCTGGTTGACCGACACCAAATGGAGGGCAATTTACGGCGGAATATTTATCGCCATAGCATCGATCCTAGAGATTGCCCAACTGAATGAAAATATTCCAGGAACCTTCGACAGGCTTGACCTGGCAGCTTACGGCATTGCTGCTTTCTTGGAAAGCATAATGTATAAAACGTTCACACATAGGAGAATTGTATGATGAACAAAAAATGGCTACTACATGCCATTGCGGGAATATCTTTGGCGATATTCGTTGTATTGGGGCTGGCCAGCGCGTCACAACCAGATGATCTGTTTGCGGTCATGGGACCGACTCTTGACGACACGATCCGAACTGCTTCGGCGCGACTTGCAAGTGGCATGACAAGCGGAAGCAGGGTTGCGGTACTGTCCATGGAATCGGGTTCGGCCAGTATGTCGAGCTACATAGTCGAAGGGATTATTGACACACTTGTCGGCATGGGCGCGTTTGGGGTGGTAAACCCGTTCCAGGTGAATTTATTTGCTGGGGAACTGCACCTTTCCATGTCGGAATTGGATGCCTGGGACTCGCCGACACCAACAACAAGATCCGCGAACGTTCGATCCGAATGGGCGAATATATCCCCGGAAGGAGTCGCGCAGTATATCGGTAACTTCATGGAAGTACAATTCGTTATCATGGGGATGTTCGACAGGTTTGGCGATCTATACCGCTTTAGGGCGCAGGCAATCGAGGTCGAGACTGGTGCCGTTCGTGCCGTATACACCGCGGTCATCCAAAACGACGAGCTTATCGCAAGGTTGCTTGGTCCCGTTGGCAGATGGCCACAACCCTAATAGGCTTGGGAAGCTAAAGGTGATACACATGAGTAAAATTTTATTTGTGCTGGGGGTGTTGACATACATGTTAACACTCGGCGTGGAAATGGCGCAAGCCCAGCAGGTCAACCTTAACACTGCAATCAGAAACGCGGCGACGCGGCTTTCTACCGACATTGACAATGATAGCATGGTTGCGGTACTGTCCATGGAATCTGGTTCCGCCAGGATGTCGTACTTTCTAGTTGAGGAAACGATTACCGCGCTTTCTGGTACTGGCAGATTTGGTGTGGCAAATCCGTTCCAGCAAAACCTGTTTGCCAGGGGATTGGAATTCAGCATATTCGAGTTGGATGCATGGGAATCGGCAACGGAGTTAAGGAGATATGTTGACATCGAATCCAGATGGGGTAACATATCCCCTGTGGGGGTTGCGCAGGCAATAGGAAGATTGATGGATGTGCAGTTCATCGTCATGGGTACCTTAACGCCCGATCCATTCGGGGGGTTCTTCCGTTTAAGGATGCAGGTTATCGAGGTAGAGACCGCCGTTATTAGGGTAATATACACCGCCAATGTCGAAATCTGTGGTATGGTTGTATTTTTACTAACCACGCCCCCGCTGCGCGTAGTACGCGCACCAGTTATACCAGCCACGCCAGGGGAAGAGGAGGATGGAGCTCTGGTAGCACTTACACCACTTGGACTACTCGGGGGCTTATTCGCTCCGCGTGAACCAAGCGAGCCACGTACACCGCGCGAGCCGCGTGCTAGAGCCACTCCAACCCGTAGGAACTGGATATCTGCCGAAGCAACCCTTATAGGTGGGGGCATACGGTACGAACGAAATATAAACAATACCATTGCGCTAGGTGCAGTTGCCTGGGGTGGTCTTAATATGTTCGGAGAAGGTCATCCAGAAGATGGGGGGTGGCCTGCTGTCTTAGGAGGAATGGCGGCTTCCCGTTTTTTCCTGTTTGGTTCACCGCTTTATCTCGAACTTGGCCTGGGATTTGGCATAATGCAAGTTTTCGAAAGGTATAATTCTTTCTTCTGGTATGAGAGTCGCACGGCCACTGGGCTGATGGTTGCTCCTGGTATCGGGGCAAGATTTGGCGGGCGTACAGGGGCTTTCTTCGTAAACCCGTTCATAAGTTTTCCCTTTGTGTTTGGCCATGGATCCGCCCTAAGGGCTGGCGTTGGCTTTGGTTTTGCATTCTAAGATGATATCTCCGGGACCTAGTTCCCGGAGTCAAATCCAATTGTTCCTATTGCATATATCAATCCCCACACACCCACAAAATCCCGTTTTGACATTTTCCCTAATCCATGGCATAATTAGGTCACACCCAAAAAAGGCGGCAGATACGTAGAATGATTGTAGGCAAGCAACCCAACTCAAAAGGAACGCAGTCACGTAACTCAGGGCTAAGTTTTCCCCGCAAGCTGGTTTTAGGCATAACCGCCATGTCGATCCTTGGTTTGGTCGTCATGTTCATCATTGTCAATACCTTGGTGCGCGGCATTATATATGAAAGCGTGTTGGGTGTCGCTCAACGCAACAAAATCATCCATGCCAGCGAAATGGACGGTTGGTTCGGTATTGCCGGCCAGACGGTAAGCAGTCTGGCGACCGTTTTTGATAACCTGCCGTCAGAAGAAAGCTTCGCGGTTATAGCCGAAAGTTTTGTGGCGGAATATGACTTCATCGAAAATATCTTTATTGGATTCGCCGATGGGCGCGTAATCAACGGTGCTGGCTGGACCGCGCCAGGTGACTGGGTTTCCACCGATCGCCCCTGGTTTGTAGCTGCCTTCGCCGCTGGCGAAGGGAGAATGGCGATCACGGATCCATACCTGTCCTATGCCACGGGTAATGTCGCGATTACCATGTCCACCTGGGTGCCAGGACTAAACGCGGCCGTTGGCGCGGCCGTCTCGTTAAGCCCTATCCTGGACAGTGTCGCAGAACACCCCGTCATGGCGGGCGGTTATCTGCTTATTCTAGGGCCTCAAGGCGACATAATTGCAGATCCAAATTCCCCCAGACCGGGAATGCATACCATTCACGATATCCCAAATGGCTACCTCTTAATGAGCAACATTGCCGCTGGGATACAGATCGGGGAATTCTATGACACGTACCTTGGCCGTTCCTACTTTATAGCCACCCCTCTGGAGGTACTTGACTGGACTTTGGTCGCGATAATCCCCACCGAGATAACGCGGGTGCCTGTCGCCCAAAACCTGGTGTTAATCATGGTTACCTTGGTGGTTGTTATGGTGGTCGTGTACCTGTTCACCCTGTTCTTCGTTGTCCGCATCACAAGGAATCTGGAGGAAAGCAGTGCCGCCGAGGAAAGACTGCGCACCGTTTTCGACAACATGCCCCTGGTTTCCAATATACGCGATAAGGACTTTAATATTCTGCAATGCAACGCCGCAGCCCCAAAGATGTTCGGCCTGCGGAGCAAAGAGGAATACATCAACAGGTTTTTTGAGCTTTCCCCCGAACTACAGCCTGATGGCGTGTCATCGAAGGACAAGGCGGAGCAGTTCATAATGGCGGCCTTTGAGACGGGGAGGCAGCAGTTCGAATGGATGCACCAGAAGCCGAACGGCGAGCCGGTACCCTGCGATATAATTCTGATACGTGTCGATATTAGGGGAGGGGATTACCTGCTGGCGTTTGTCAGGGACTTGCGCGAGTATTACGAAAACCAGGAAAATGCCCGCGTGATGGGGCAAAGGCTGACGGCCATGCTGGATGCCTCGCCTTTGGCCTGTTGTATTACAGACGATGATTACAATGTGCTGGACTGCAATGTCGCGGCGGTGGAAATGTTCGAGCTGAAGGATAAGCAGGAATTCCACGAGAAGTTCTTCGCGCTGTCGCCTAAGTACCAGCCCGACGGGACCCTTTCGCAGACAAAGCTGAACGAGGTTATAAAGCAGACTTATAAGACCAAAAAGGTCCAGTTCGAATGGATGCACCAAACACTGGACGGAAAGCCGCTTCCCTGCGACGTTGCCATGGAACGTATGACCTTTGACAACAAGTCCGTCAAAGTGGGCTATATGCGCGATCTGCGGGATTTCCACAGATACCAGACAACGGAGCGCGTCGCCCAACAAAGACTACAGGCCATGCTGGATTCCTCGCCTTTGGCATGTTACATCTTTAATGAAGACTTCGACGTGCTGGAAGTCAACAAGGAAATGATCAGGCTCTTTGAGCTGATAGATAGGGAAGAATACATCGACCGGTTCTTTGACTTCTCGCCGAAATACCAGCCCGACGGCAGGCTTTCCATGGAAAAAATGATGGAAAAAACCAAGCTGGCTATCAAGAACGGCAATTCCCACTTTGAATGGATGTACCAAACCCTGGATGGAAAGTCCATCCCCAGCGAGATGACCGTGGTGCGGGTCCCCCTTGGTGGAAAGGACCTTTTGATTGGCTATGTGCGCGATCTGCGCGAGATAAACGCGGCCGTTTCCATGGTGAAGCAGCTTGAAAAATTGGCCTTTACCGACACCCTTACCGGTGCCCGCAACAGGCGTTACTTTATGGAAACCGCGGAACGGGAGCTGCATTCCTGCACTGACGGAGGTCAGGACTTTGCCATTATCATGTTCGACATAGACCACTTCAAGCGCGTCAACGACACCTACGGTCACGCCATAGGCGACGAGGTGCTGAAGATCGTCGTGGCGCGTACCATTCACGCCCTGAAACAGGACACCCTGGTAGCCAGGTACGGGGGTGAGGAATTCGTGATCATGCTGCCTAGGGTAAGCCACGAAAACGCCATGAAGACCGCGTCGCAGATTCTGGAAAGGATCGTGTCGTCGCCCTTTGTGACGGAGGGCCTGGAGATAAGTGTTACCGTCTCGCTGGGCGTTGCCTCCAAAACGGAGGACTGTACGATGTTACCGGATATCATAAAAAACGCGGATAAGGCCCTCTATTATGCCAAGGAAACCGGCAGAAACAGGGTCGTGTCTTATGAGGCCATGCCTATGACCCATCGGTGATTAAAATTACGCCAGGGGACATTTGCCATAAATTTTTTATTGCTTTTTTGAAGAGGCATGTTATAATGTCGTAAGGGGTAGCAGCCATATGGTCGATAGTATCAATTCCAAGGCGAAAATATTTGTGTCTTTTGGTATGCAGGCGGGGAAAGCTCTGTCTTGCATGGAATTGAAAAACCTGGAGATATTATGGAACTAGACGAATTGGAGCCTGCGGATCTAAGACTGGATGACCTTGATCTTGAAGAACTGGAGCTCGAGGAGCTGGACTTAGCCGAAAAAGCTGGAGCTTCGCTGCTGGGATACGGCGACTGGGATGCAAGTTCCGAGGAATTTGCAGAACTGGAGGAGCTGGAGGATGAACCCGAGGAAGGGGCGAAAGAAGAGCCAGCTTATGCGGACAGGATCGTCTATCCGACACCGTTCAGCAATGTTGCTAGGGACAATGTTGTCGCCGATCGCAAGATGGATTCCTTCGTTCCCAGCGAATTCCTGCGTCTTTTGGGGAAAAAGTCCATAGTCGAGCTTCGACTTGGGGATCATCTGAAGCGGGAAATGACGATTTTTTTCTCTGACATAAGAAAGTTTACCGAGATATTCGAAAGCATCTCCCCAGAGGAGGGCTTTAGGTTCATTAATTCATACTTTACCCGCGTCGTCCCGATTATCAACCAGTACGGCGGGTTTGTTGACAAATACATAGGCGACGCGATAATGGCGATTTTTCCCCAGTCCAATGGGGCGGACATGGCGGTACGTGCCGCCGTTGAAATTCAGAAGCAGATCAGGGAATACAACAAGCACAGGGCGAACACGGGGTACCGTCCCCTGAACGTGGGCATAGGGATTCACACTGGGCCGATTATACTTGGCGTGGTAGGTACCCACAATCGTATGCAGAACACCGTTATTTCCGACGCGGTAAACCTTGCCAGCCGTATCGAGGGGCTTACCAAGGCTTTCGGGGTCGCGATGGCCATAAGCGGGCAGACCTTTCGAAAGCTGGAACATCCCGAAAAGTACATGTTTCGTTACTTGGGGAACGTAAGGGTCAGGGGCAAGAACGAACCGACCTCCGTCTACGAAATCCTCAACGGCATTGACGAAATCCTGATGGAAAAGAAGATGGTGACAAGCAGGGATTTCGAACAGGGGCTTTTCAGCTTCGCGCTTAGGAAATACTACGATGCCTTGGAGAACTTCAACAGGGTATTAAGCATTATTCCGGAGGATCGCGCCTCCACCGTTTACAGCGAGCGTTGCCAGAGACATCTTAAAGGGGCTTAGTTGTCTTTTTGCGCTGGGATAGCGGAAGTCACAAAATCAAACATCGACGCTTATTTGCGCGGTTACCGTGTAATTGTATGTAGGATAAGAAACTCCAGGCTGAAGGCGAAACAGCTTGCCTTACTGGAGATGTTTTTTGCGCAATACGACAATGAGGTTCTCGCGATAAAAAACGGCCCCCTGGGGGACATAAAAGGGATTGTGTCCTTTTTATGCCCAAGGGAAAATCTTGCTTCCTTTAGGGAAAGGCTGTTCGGCATCGGGTATTGCCACAAGTTTTACTTGCTTGATTTTGGGGATACCCTGGTCGAGTCCGCAGGCTTGCGTTCCATTAACCCGCTTGTGTGGAAGGGAAAGAAGTTTTCCGTTGGCGATTTCTACGAACAGGAAAGCAAAGAGTACGAACGGCGGTCCGCACACAAAAGGGAATTCAGGATAATCGGTTCTGATGGCGATGTAAAAACCGTTTTCGGCTACCGTGGGGACGGGAGTGAGCTTGGAAGAAGATCCCTGCCCGTGGAAGACGCGCGGTGCATGATCAACTTGTCGCTTCCGCATAAAAACAACAGGATGATAGATCCGTTTGCGGGGGCTGGGGGGATTGTTCTCGAATTCGGGCATATTGTGCCTGGCGGGAGCATGACGAGTGTGGACATAGACCCGGTTCTTAAGCCTGGACTTGAGTTCTACGGTTCCACCCATTATGTGATGAATGCCGCGGATACCGCTTTCCCAGAGAACAGTTTCGATTCAGTTGTGACCGAGGTGCCCTTTTCGGAAAATGCCACTGGTGATATTGCTAAGGCTCTTGCTGGGCTTAATTCCTGCCTCTCGAACGATGGTGTTTTTGTTATCATGTGCGGGAAAAGCCAGACCATGGCAATTTACGGCGCAATGGCGGAACTAGGGAACCATCTATTGTTCAGCCACGGAGTTGACCGCAAGGGAATGGACGTGGAAATAAGCGTGTGGTGGAAGAACAGAAATTTGCTGGACGGCATGGAAAGCTTTGTTGCGACACTAAGGGAAATACACTAACACTGTAAGGCCGCTAGCCATTTCCCTCCAGCAAACATAATGCCCGTTCGATTCTCTGTGCCGAACGTTCCGCGCCAAGCAGCCGCACCGAGCCGAATAGGGGAGGGCTGACCCTGCTTCCCGTGATGGCGACACGCAGGGGCATCATTAGATCGCCCAGTTTGACGGCGTTTTTTTCCGCCTGTTCCTTGATGAAGGCTTCGGCTGTCGCGTCATCCTGAGCTTCCGAAATGGGTCGTATCATTTCCGCGCCTAGGCGCAGAAGCCGTATTGTCTGGGCAAGATCGGATTTTTTTGGAATGAATTCCTCCGTTGCGGGAAGTGGCGGTTCGGCAAACAGATAACCTATTTTTTCGGCAGCTTCGTGCAGGAAGACCAACCGCTCGCGAACAAGGGGCATCGCTGCTTCGAAAAGCTCCCGCTGTTCCGTCGAGGGTTCGCCGCCAGTATCGCCGAAAAGTCCCGCCTCGATTGCCGATGGTAGGCACAGTTCGGCAAGCTCGCCATTACTTTTCATTCTGATGTACTGGCCGTTGAACCATTCCAGCTTTTTGTAGTCGAAAATCGCTGGGGCTTTGTTGAGTTTGTCCAGGCTGAAAAGGCCCTCAAGTTCCTTAACGCTGTATATGTCCCTGCCGTCCTCGTATGAGGCCCCAAGCAGGGCAATGTAGTTGAGCAATGCCTCGGGCAGATATCCCTGTTTGCGGAATTCGTCGATGCTTGTCGCCCCGTGTCGCTTGCTGAGTTTCTTGCCGTCCTGCCCCGTTACCAAGGGAAGATGGCAGAACTCTGGCGGTTCCCAACCGAAGCTTTTGTACATAATCACATGCAGCGGTGTCGATGCAAGCCATTCCTGGGCTCGCAGGACATGGGTTATTCCCATTAGATGATCGTCAACAACGTTTGCAAGATGGTAGGTGGGGAATCCATCGGACTTGAGCAACACTGGGTCGGGGTTTACATCGTCGTTTTT
>Ga0209755_10003232_pt1 | contig 20696 bp, 7 predicted proteins | sample TergutCo191P1_FD_187301 | JGI IMG/M metagenome (GOLD analysis project Ga0209755, IMG submission 187301) | Cornitermes sp. P1 segment gut microbial communities from Petit-Saut dam, French Guiana - Co191P1 (SPAdes) (version 2) | ecosystem: Host-associated > Arthropoda: Insects > Digestive system >...
CGCAGGCGGCGGCGCGGCAAGTGGCGGCGCGCGCTTCGGAGCCGTACGCGGAACTGCTGCGCGCGGCTTCGGTCAAGCAGATCGTCGCGCTGGAGTCGGCGGCGGAGGCGCGGAGGATGCTGCTGGAGCGCGACTTCGACTTGGTGGTCGTGAGCGCGCCGCTGAGGGACGAGTCCGGCGAGAGCCTTTGCCGCGACATTGTTTCCAGGGGCGCCTCGCAGGCGATTCTCGCCGTCAAAAGCGAGAGCTTCGACGCGGTGTCCGCCGCCTGCGAAGCCGACGGCGTCCTGACGGTTTCAAAGCCCGTCAGCAGCGCCGTGTTCTGGTCGGCGCTTTCGCTGGCGAAGGCGGCGCGGAACAGGATCCTGCGCGTGCAGGAGGAGAACGCGCGGCTGCGGCAGAAAATCGAGGACATCCGCGTCGTTGACAGGGCGAAGCACGTTCTGACGGCGCGCCTGAGCCTGAGCGAGCCGGAAGCGCACAGGTTCATAGAAAAGCAGGCGATGGATCTGCGCTCGTCGAGGCGGGCGATTGCCGAGGGGATATTGCGGACTTACGAGGACTGAGGGCGGCGCAGGCGGCGCAAACGCAGGCGGCGGCGCCGGATTTGCGGCGCTGCTTTTTTCCCCGCGCGGCGCAGGCCCTGCCCTGAAAGCCAATTCCTTTTTTAGCAGCAATGCAGCGGCAAAGCCCGCTTCTGCCTCCGTCCCCGCCCCTGCCGCCATGGCTTGACGTTTTCGCCCGCAATCGCTATACTGCCGTAACGCGCAGGCATGCAGGGTTTTGCGCCATGTCAAAAAGGGGCGGCTCGCGATGGTTTCGTTTATCGAAAAAAAAATATTCTCAGGCCTGCACAAAAACACAAGCGCGCCGTACATTTTGATGCTCCTCTGCGGATACGGCATAGTGGTGTCGGTGTACACCGGCCTGTTTTTCGACACCGCGTCCATGGCCACCAGAATAGCGGCCAGCGTCGTCATGATCATTGGATACATCCTTCTGGAAAGGAGCCCGTTCGATCGCTCGGTTTTGGCGTTTTTGACGCCGACTCTGCTGCTCACCAAAATCCTCGTCGGCTCCCTGTATTTCGAGGGCGACTTTTTGGTCTACACGTATTTTACAGGGGTTGCGCTGATTTCGCTGACATATTTAAAGCCAAAGGGGGTTGCGCTTTACACCGCCGTGATCGGCGCGGTCATGGCGGCCTTTCTTTTCGCGTTTAACCGCAACCTCCTTGGCCCCTCTTTTACGATGGTGCAGAACTACCTCAGTTTCGTTGCCTCAGTCAGCCTGAACATCCTGATTTACATATTCGGCAAATCATACGCCCAGACGCTTTCCGACATGGCAAAGGCCCGCAGCGAAGCCAGCCAGGCCGCGCTCGCCAAGAGCAATTTTCTTGCCAGCATGAGCCACGAGATACGCACGCCCATGAACGCGATCACCGGCATGGCTGAGTGCCTTTTGCGCGGGGATCTGTCGGACGAGTCGCGCAGCCATGCGCAGGACATAAAGCATGCGGCGGGTAACCTGCTGTCCATCATTAACGACCTGCTGGACTTTTCAAAAATCGAAGCCGGCAAGCTGGAAATAATCCCCGCGAAATACCTTCTCTCGTCTCTTGTCAGCGACGTTGTCACCATTATCAAGATGCGGCTTGAGGGCAAGCCGATTCGCTTTTACATCAACATTGACAGCCGCATCCCCGCCAGCCTTATAGGCGACGAGGTTCGGGTGCGGCAAATACTTATCAATCTTCTTGCCAACGCGGTGAAGTACACGGAAAAGGGGAGGATCGGCTTTTCCATTGCCCAGGAAAAGCGGGCGGACGGCATCGTCTGGCTGAAAATCATCGTAAGCGACACCGGGTACGGCATAAAGCCGCAAGGCATGGAAAAGCTTTTCAACGATTTTGTGCGGCTGGACACGAAGAAAAACCGCGCCCTTGAGGGCACCGGCCTTGGCCTTCCCATTGTCAAAAGGCTTTGCGCCGCAATGGGCGGGAATGTCAGCGTGGCGAGCGAGTATGGCAAGGGCAGCTCTTTTTCGGTGCAGATTCCGCAGAAAATTGGCTCGGAGGAGCCTTTCGCGGCGGTAAGCAATCCCGAGGGCATGAATGTGCTGGTGTTCGAGCGCCGCGCCTCCTACGCAAAGTCGGCGTGCTGGTCCCTCGGCAACATGGGCGTCTCGCATTTCTGGGCAAGCGATTCAGGCGCTTTTGCCGAGGCGCTGCTGCGCGAGCAGTGGAGCTTCGTGGTTTCCGGCTACGGGCTTCACGGCGAAATCGAGGCGGCAATGGATCGGCCCGACGAAAGCTTTCACGGGGGCAAGAAGCCGCCGGTGGCGCTCATGGTGGAGTGGGGCGTTAAGCCCAATGTTCCAAACGCGCGCTTCCTGCCCATCCCGGCGCACTCGCTGTCCATCGCCAACGCGCTGGCCGGCCGCGCCGATCACAGGGACGGCTTTGAGGCTTCAGGCGCGATTCAGCATGTTTTCCCGAAAGCCCGGCTGCTGGTGGTGGACGACATTTCCATAAACCTAAGAGTGGCGCAGGGGCTTCTGGCCCCCTACAAGGCCGCGGTGGATACCTGCGCGAGCGGCCAGGAAGCCGTCGAGATGGCGATGCGGCGCGATTACGACATAATCTTCATGGATCACATGATGCCCGAGATGGACGGGATTGAGGCCGCGGCGCTCATAAGGGCCTGGGAAAAAAAGAGCGGCGGGGAAGGGGAGGGGGGGGGCGCCCGCGGCGCGGTTCCCATAGTCGCGCTTACCGCAAACGCCGTTTCTGGAATGCGGGAGCTGTTTGTCGAAAAAGGCTTCAGCGATTTCCTCGCCAAGCCCGTGGACGTTTCCAAGCTCGCCGAAATTCTCGATCGCTGGATTCCCATGGAAAAAAGGGAGCGAAACAAAGACGCGGGAAGCGCAGCCGCTTCGGGCCCTTCCCCCGGCCGGCCGCTTCAGGCCATTCCTGGAATTGACGCCGAAAAAGCCATTGAAAGAATCGGCATAGGGCCGGCGGAATACATGGGGCTGCTGTCATCGCTGCGCATGGAGGCTGAGAAAAGGCTGCCGGCGCTGCTGGCGATGCCAAGCCCGGAAACCCTGCCCGAGCTTGCGGGCCATGCCCATGCCCTGAAAGGCATGTGCGCGAGCCTGGGCGCTCATGAAATTTCCGAAGGCGCGGCAGCGCTTGAAGCCGCCGCCAAGGCGGGGGACTTGGCTCTCGTCGAGGAGCGCCTAAGCGGCTTTGCCGAGAGCCTTGCGCAGATGGCGGAAAACATCGGCGCGGCGCTGGGCGCCGATGGCGCGCGGGAAGGCGCTTCTGTGGGCAAAGGCGCCGCGGAGGAAGCGCCGCAGGAGGCGGAGCGCTAGGCGGCTGGAGGAGCGGGCAGCGGCGCTGCGTTCGGCGCCAGCGCCGCGGTCTAGCGCGTTTTGCGTGCCAATGCGCCAGGAAGCCGCATTGCAGCGTCGCCCTGTTCAACAACACCTAATAATCGCTGTCATGCGGAATAAACCTAAGCTCTTTCGACTTGGACATGCAGCGCTCGGCTTCCTGTTTATCGCCCCGCATCTCGTGATACCTCGCCATGAAAAAATACGTGCACCCATCCCTGTCATCGATAGAAAGCGCTTTTTCCAAATTGGTATAGGCACTGTCCAAATTATTGGAATACAAATAATACTCCGCTCGGTATAGATAAGACGGTACATTATCTGCATCTAGTTCAATGGCTTTGTCTAGATCGCCCAGCACCTCTGGTTTGCAATCCTCTTTGTCATGCTTTGCCATTTTTAAGCCAATAATCCCGCGAACAGCGTAACAGCGGGGAAGCTTATCGTCTAAAGACATAGCTTTATGCAAATTAGCATAGGCATTATTGAAATCATTTAACCAGCACAGTGTACGTGCAAGCGAAAGAAAGCAGTCAGCATTATTAGGCTCAAGATCTATGGCTTTTGTGAAATCCGCAACCGCCTTCTCGTACTCATTAAGCAAGTCATAACTTTTGCCGCGGGAATTATAGTATGCGGCGTCGGCAGGTGCAAGCTCTATCGCTTTTGTTTCATCCGCGACCGCCTTCTCATAGTCATTAAGCCAGCTATAACTTACGCCACGGGCGTAGTAGTGTTTGGCGTTGCCAGGCTCAAGCTCTATGGCTTTCGTTTGATCCGCGACCGCCTTCTCGTGTTCTTTAAGCCAATTGTAATTATTGCCACGGTTATGATAATAAACTGCGTTGCTTGGCTCTAATTCTATGGCTTTTGTACAATCCGCGACCGCCTTCTCGTATTCCTTAAGATGGTGATAACTTACACCTCGGGAATTAAAGTATGCGGCGTTGTCAGGCTCAAGCTCTATTGCTTTGGAATAATTTTCCAAAGCCTTGCCGTTCTCATCCTTCAAAAAGTATTCAATGCCAAGCATGTAATAATCCGCTGCACTTTGCCGTTCATCAGCAATCCTTTGTTCAAGGCTGGCTATTCTCTTGCTTGACAAAAACCTGAACGAATCAAAAGTCATGTTTTCGGTATCGCTTCGGGATTCTTTTTTATCCAAAATCTTGCGCCTGTTTTCCATCCACTCATTATATTTGTCAATCAGCTTTCCCGCACGCTCGTTTGTAACATTCTTGATAGTTTCCCCAGAAAAACCGAAGCCAAACTTCACGCCAAAATTATGCATGGTGTCGTCAAAATCATCTATGGGTATCAGAAACCCGCGATATTTTCCAAGAAGCTCCTTGATTTTATCGTTAACTGGAGTGCCGTTTTTGTAACACCAGTATAGGGGTTTGTTCTTATCCGCAACGCTTTCCAGAAAACCCATCAGGCTTCCGTCATTCCCGCCGTATCCTATGACTATGGGGACGTAAATTTCAAATATTTTTTTCAAGATACCTTCCCATTCATCGGAGAGAGAATGGACTTCTTCTTCGGTGCTTTTAGGCTGCAGCAATAAATCCCTGTGCAGTTTAATGACGATTGGTCTGTCCGGCAGCGCATCGACGTACTTCGCCAGGCTTTCGTGGGTGATGACCAGCGCTTTTGTGTCTTTGTAAATAAAAAGCGCATCCTCTGTCAGGCTGTCGAAATTTGTGGTTATAACCAGCTTATTGTGCGTTTCGTTAAGTATCTCCGCCAAATAATAATAACCTGAGCTTGGGATGGCGTTCTCCATTTCTTTTTGCAGTCTAATGAAGCCCTGCGCCGGCTCCAAAGCGAAACGCCGACCGTAAATCTTGGAATAGTGGGAACCCAGGTCGTCTTTGTCTACCTGCTCTTTTTCAATCAATTCCCGCGCGGCTTTTGCGTCAAGCGCTTGCAGTTCGTCCATCCATTCTTTCGCCATCTCCCAGCCGGTCTTGATGCCAGACGCTTTGGAAGCTCCGGCTCCTATAATGAAGCAGTACCGCTTCCCCGCATCCGAGCAGGCTTTGACCGTGTCGATGAGCGACCGCAGGGTAGTTTCTTCCATAATTTCAAGCATATTGCGTTTTTTTGCATTAATCAAGCCGCGCTTTTCATAAATGAGAGACAAGAACGGTAGCGTCAAAATTCCGAAGTTCGCCGGCAAGGCGCACACGCCCTGCCGGCAATCCCTCGCTTACTCCTCCGCCTCTTCCCCCGCGCCTTCGTCCTAGCCCGAAAGCGCGCGGAGAAGACCGCCGAGCTTGTACCCCGAGGCTTCCTTCGCCTTGCCCAGCGCTGCCCGCTTCGCCGCCGCAAGCGCGCGCCAAAGCCCGCTCCGCCTTGCCCGCGGCTTCGCCCCCCGCGGGCGGGCGAAGCCGCTTGCGGGCGGGCTTGCAAGCCCCCGCGGCGTCAGCCGCCGAAGGAAGCCAGCCTGTTTGCTCCGGAGGCTTTGGCGTCGGCGAGGGCTTTCTCGGCGTTGATGGCGATTTCGCGGAGCGTTTTGCTGCTGCTTGTTTTGGACGCGATGCCCATGGAGATGCTGACGTCGAGCCGCAGGCCTTTTGTCGCGAACGGCGCGTCCTTGACCTTTTTCTGGATTTGCTCGGCGAGCTTCATCGCCGTCCCGTGCCTGACGTTGGGAAGCGTTACCGCGAATTCCTCCTCGCTGTACCTGGCCACCAGCGTGCCCTGCTTCAGGCTGTTGCGGGCGCGCAGCGTCAGTATCTTCAGCGCCTCGTCCCGTATGGCAGGGCCATGGGCGCCGGCGATCCGATCCAGGCTGTCAATGCTGAACACGATGAGGTTGAAGTCCCTGTCCTCGCTGACGCAGTAGCGCAGCTCTTTTTCGGCGGCTTCGGCAAAGTACTCCCTGTTGCGCACTCCGGTAAGCTCGTCGGTGAAGGCATGCGCCTCCGTGTCGCTGGCCTTGTGCATTTTTTCCTTGCTGGTTTCGACCATCCGGCGCGCGGCTTCCTTGACCTTGTGGGTGACCTCGTTCACGTTTCCAACGGCCTTGAGGATTTGCTTGCTTCCCTGGCCCTGCTCCTCCATGGCGCTGAGGATGCTGTCCTCCTGCCTTGCCACGGTTTTGACGCCGTCCTCTATTGCGCTGAACCTGCCCAGAACGCCGTCCGTCGACTTGGTGATTTTGTCGATGGATTCCTTGATGCTTTTCAGCACGCCCTTGATGGTCTTGGACTGCTTGCTGGACGACTCGGCGAGCTTGCGTATCTCGTCCGCGACGACCGAGAAGCCGCGGCCGGCCTCCCCGGCATGCGCCGCCTCGATTGACGCGTTCATCGAAAGAAGGTTTGTCTGGCTGGCGACGTTCTGCATCACTGCGTTGATTTCCAGCAGCGACTCGGACTCCCGCGCGATTCCCTGAATGTCGGCGACGACCTCGTTTAGGCTCGCGTACCCGGCCACGGAAGCCTCCTGCAGCTCCCTCACGCTCTGCGTGTTTTTTGACAGGGTGTCGGTGACGGACTGGATGTTCGCGATCATTTCCTCGGTGGCCGCGGAGGAGGTGGTGACGGAGGCGGCCTGCTCCTCGACGTGCGAGTTGAGCTGCTCGAGCATGGCCTGCATTTTCGCCTGCACGACCCTTTCCCTTTCGCGCTCCCTGTAGTACTCGCGCAGGTCGCGGCTGTAGGCGATGACGATTTTCTTGCCGTCAACGGTTATGCGCTGCAGGATTTCCTCGGTGGGAATCTGCGAGCCGTCGCTGTGCAGGTACGTCCACTCGTAGCGGATGCTGCCGTCCCTCACGCATTTCATGAGCATCTCCGTGCTTTTCCGCACCGAGTCGGAGCCGTCCGGCTGGGTCGACGGCAAAAACCTGCTGAAGTCCCTGACAAAAGCCTGCCGGTCGGCGATGCCGAACATGTTCTCGACTTCCTTGTTGACGTCCATGATGTCGCCTTTTTCGTCGTAGAGCGCGCAGACCATGGGCGAGGAGTCCAGCACGCCCTGCATCCTTTCCTTGAACGCGGCCTCCTGCCTTTCCATCGCGCGCGCCTTGCGCAGGTCTGTGTTGAAGACCATCACGCGCTTGGTGTCGTAGATGGTCGTGGCGGCGAGGGTGATGGCGCAGGGGATTTTTTCCTTGCCCGGCCCTAGCTGGTGCTCCCACTCGAAGCTTTCCTTGCCGTTCCTGAAGGCCGCCTGCATGTGCGCCCCGGCCTTTTCCTGGGACTTGGCGCCGTCCGGCTGGGTTTCCGGGGTGAAGTCGCGGAAAAGGTGTTCCGCGTACTGGCGCTTGGTCGCCTGGAACAGCGCCGCGGCGCCGTCGTTGCAGTGCAGGACGGCGCCCTTCTCGTCGAGGATGCTGCAGTCCATGGGCACGCTTTCCAGGGCGAGGTTCATCCCCCCCTCAAAGCCGGCCATTTCCAGCTTTTTCGCCTGGCGCATGGCAAAAAACACGCCTGCCGCGAACACCACGATCGAAATGGGCAGCAGCGCAAACATGCTGACGCCCATGTAGCTGATCGAGATGGAGACGACGGTCAAAATCGCCATGCCGATGACGCTCGCGATTAGCTTGCGCCTGTCCTGATTGGCCTTTTCCTCAAAGCGAGAGCTTCCCGTGTTACTCAACTGCGCATCCTCCATGATAATTTGACGGCATCATCGGGTTTTCGGCCTTTTGCCCGCGGCATCCAGGCGCCGAGCGGCCAAGCGCGGCGGGCGCAAAAAAAGGCGCCCATCACGCGGCGCGGAGCGAAAGCCCCCGCGCTGCCTGATGAACGCCTTTGTCCAACAGGTGAAAGTGTACATTGCCGGCGGGTTTTAGTCAACCGGCAAATCCGGCAAGCCCGAAAAATTTCCGCCCGGCGCCGCTTCTTGCCGCGGGAAGCGCTCCCGCCGGCAGCGCGCATTCATGCCGCCCGCCGCCCCTTCAGGGCGGCGCCGGCGCCTGGCAGGCGGCGCCTGCCAGGCGGCGCTTTGGGGGCGCCGGGCCGCCGGCCGGCGCTAGCCCGACGAAACCACCTTGTCCCTTCCGGACGCCTTGGCGGCGGCGAGGGCATTTTCGGCGCTGCGGACGATGTCGCCCAGGCTTCCGCATGCGCTTGTCCTGGAAGCGACGCCGAGGGAAATGCTGACGTCGAGCTGCAGGCCCTTCACCGCGAAAGGCGCGTCCCTGACTTTTTTCCGCGCCTGCTCGGCGAGCTTCGCGGCGGTTTCGCGCCCGACGTTCGGGAGCGTGACCGCGATCTCGTCGGCGCTGTACCTGGCTATCAGCGTGCCCTGCTTAAGGCCGTTGCGCACGCGCTGGGCCAGCACCCTCAGCACGTCGTTGCGAATGCCCTCGCCGCGCTCGTCGAGGATCCGCTGCAGGCCGTCGATGCTGAGCATGATTAGGTTGAAATTGCGGTCGCCGTCGATGCAGTGGCGCAGCTCCTTCTCGGCGGCGTCCAGAAAGTACGATTTGTTGCGGATTCCGGTGAGCTCGTCGGTGTAGGCCTGGGAGTCGGAATCGCTGGACTTGTGCATTTTTTCCTTGCTGGTCTCGACCATCCGGCGCGCGGCTTCCTTGACCTTGTGGGTGGCCTCGTTGACGCTGCCAACGGACGCGAGGATTTGCTTGCTGCCCTGGCCCTGCTCCTCCATGGCCCTGAGGATGCTGTCCTCCTGCGTGGCCACGGTTTTCACGCCGCCTTCTATCGCGCTGAACTTGCCCATGGCGCCGTCGGTGGACTGGTTTATCTTGGCTATGGATTCCTTGATGCTGCTAAGGACGCCCTTGATCGTGGCGGACTGCGCTGTGGACGACTCGGCGAGCTTGCGTATCTCGCTGGCCACGACCGCGAAGCCCTTTCCGGACTCGCCGGCGCGGGCGGCCTCGATGGCGGCGTTCATCGAAAGCAGGTTTGTCTGGCCGGCTATGTTTTCCATGACGGCGTTGATTTCCAGCAGCGACTCGGACTCGCGGGAGATTTCCCGGACGTCGGCGGCGACGTCGCCAAGGCCCCTGTGCCCGGCCACCGAGGAGTCCTGCAAATCCTTGACGTTTTGCGTGTTTTTTGCAAGGGTGTCTGTGACGGACTGGATGTTCGCGATCATTTGCTCGGTGGCCGCGGAGGAGGCGGCCACCGAGGCGGCCTGATCCTCGATGTGCTCGTTGAGCTGCTCCAGCATGGCCTGCATTTTTTCCTGCACGACCCTCTCTTTCTCGCGCTCCCTGTAGTAGTCGCGCAGGTCGCGGCTGTAGAGAAACAGGTGATCCTTGCCGTCGACGCTTATGCGGTGGACGATCTCCTCGACCGGTATCGGCGAGCCGTCGCTGTGCAGGTAGGTCCACTCAAAGCGGACGCTGCCTTCCCGCATGGCCTTCGCGGCCATCTCCGCGTTTTTCCGTATCGAGTCCGAGCCGTCGGGCTGGGTCTTAGGGAAAAACCTGCCGAGGTTCTTGATGAACACGCTCTTGTCGGGGATGCCGAACATGTTCTCGACTTCCTTGTTCACCTCCAGGATGTTGCCGTTTTCGTCGTAGTGGGCGCAGACCATGGGCGAGGAGTCCAGGATGGCCTGCATTTTCTCCCTGACCGCCTCCTCCTTTTTCTCCATGGCGCCGGCGTGCTCCTCGATCGAGGAAACCAGCTTCCCGAATTCCTCCAGCGTCCGGTTGAAGTACCCGGAGGCCTCGGCTATTTCGTCGCTGCCGATTACCGGCAGCTTTTTCGTCAGGTCGGCCTTGCCGTGCGCTATGTCGCGAAGGTTGCTGGTCAGGAGGTTGAGCGGATTCAGCAGCTTTCTCGCGTACAGGAACATCGCGGCGGCGGCCAGCGCAAGGCCGGCGATCCCGATGAAAATCATGTTGCGCTGCTGCGCCCTGGTGGCGGCCACCGTGCGCTGGTTCGAGAACGCCACGAAGAACATGCCGATGGGGGCGCCGGCCACGTTGTGCACGGGAAAGACGTAAACGTGGTGCGGCTCGCCGTCAAGCGGCATGAGGTCCTGGAATATCTCGTTTCGCTCCAGCACGGCCTGCGCTATGCGCGGATCCGCCTCCCCGCCGATGGCCCTGGCGCCGCCCGGGCCGCGGATGGTGGTGGCGACGGCCTCGGTGCCGGTGTAAATCGCGACATGCGCGTCGAACACGTCGGCGAACCTGTCGACGAAGGCGTCCTCGTTCATGATGATGCGCGCTATGAAAACGCCGATCTGCTCGCCGCCGGACATTATCGGAGTGTAGGTGGAAAGCGACATGCGGATGACCAGAGCGCCGATGCCGAACGCGGTCACGGTCTCGCCGGCTATGGCGGCGCGGACGTTGGCCGAGCCCAGCGCCATGTTGTCCCCGTAAACGTCCGGCAGGTTAGTCCGGATGATGCAGTAGCCGTCGTTGTCCAGCACCAGGAGGTTGCCGGCTCCGATTTCCAGCCTTCTGCCTTCGAGGTACGCCAAGAGCGCAACTCTGTCCACGGCGCCGGTGGCGGCGTAGGCTATGACGACGCCGGCTATGGCCTCGCTCTGCGCCACAAGCTGCGCGGCCAGCGCCGAGTTGTCCGCCAGCTCCTCCAGGCGCAGATGCGTGGCCTGCGAGATCATCGAGGCCCTTTCCTCCGCGAGCCTGTCGGTGAGCCTCCTCACGGACACGGACGTGTACACGACGACCAGCGCCAGCACGAGCATCATCACGCCGATGCTCGGGACCAGTATCTTGCTCTTGAAGCGTTTGAACACAAAACCCTCCTAAAAAGACGGCCATATATTTCCCGGCCCGCAGGCCGGATAACCTAAAAACCAAAGCATGCGGCTGAAAGCCGGCGCCTCCCGCCGGCTTTCAGCCGCATGCCACTTTGTTCCTGCCGGACGCCTTGGCGCTCGCCAGGGCCCTCTGCGCGCTGCCGACAATTTCCGCGAGCGTCTTGCTGCGCGCGTCCTTCGACGCGATGCCAAGGGATATCTGGACGCTGAGCTTCAGGCTCTTTATCTCGAAGCGCGTGTCCACGAGTTTTTTCTGGACCAGCTCGGCGAATTTCAGGGCGGTTTCCTTCTTCGCATTCGGAAGCGTAAACGCGAACGCCTCGTCGCTGTACCTGGCCAGCAGGGTGCCCTGCTTCAAAGTGTTGCGGGTCCGCTGCGCCACCACCTTCAGCACCTTGTCCCGCTCCTCGCCGCCATGCGCCTCGGCGATCTCCCCAAGATTGTCGATGCTGAACATGACAAGGTTAAAGTCGCGATTTTCGTTGACGCAGTAGCGCAGCTCGCGCTCCGCGTTCTCCGCGAAGTATTCCCTGTTGCGCACCCCGGTGAGCTCGTCGATGAAGGCCTGCGCCTCGGCATCGCTGGTTCTGTGCATTTTTTCCTTGCTGGTTTCGACCATCCGGCGCGCGGCTTCCTTTACCTTGTGGGTGACCTCGTTGACGCTGCCGACGGCCTTGAGGATTTGCTTGCTGCCCTCCCCCTGCTCCTCCATGGCGCCCAGGATGCTGCGCTCCTGCGCCGCCACGGTTTTGACGCCGTCCTCTATGGCGCTGAACTTGCCCATGACGGCGTCGGTGGACTTGGTTATTTTGTCGATGGCGCCCTTGATGCTTTTGAGGACGCCGCCGATGGTCTTTGACTGCTTGCCTGACGATTCGGCGAGCTTGCGGATCTCGTCGGCGACCACCGCGAACCCGCGGCCGGAGTCCCCCGCATGCGCCGCCTCGATTGACGCGTTCATCGACAGCAGGTTCGTCTGGCTCGCTATGCTCTGCATCACCGCGTTGATCTGAAGCAGGGACTCGGACTCGCGCGCGATCCCCTGAATGTCCGCAGCGACTTCGCTGAGGCTCGCATGCCCGACAACGGACGCTTCCTGCAAATCCTTCACGTTCTGCGTGTTCCTTGACAGGGTGTCCGTGACGGACTGGATGTTCGCGATCATTTCCTCGGTGGCCGCGGAGGACGCGGAAACGGAAGAGGCCTGCTCCTCGACGAATTCGTTGAGCTGCTCCATCATGGTCTGCATTTTTCCCTGCACGACCCTTTCCCTTTCCCGCTCCCTGTAGTGCTCGCGCAGGTCGCGGCTGAAGGCGATGGCGTGGGGCTTGTCGTCGATGGCTATGCGGTGCAGGATTTCCTCGGTGGGAACCAGCGAGCCGTCGCTGTGCAGGTACGTCCACTCGCAGCGGCTGCTGCCCTCCCGTATGCATTTTTGCAGCATATCGGCGCTCTTCCGGATCGAGTCGGAGCCGTCCGGCTGGGCCTTTGGCAGAAACCTGCTGTTTTCCCTGACGAAAATTTTCTGCTCGGGGATTCCGAGCATGTTCTCGACTTCCCTGTTCACTTCCACGATCTCGCCGCGCTCGTCGTAGATGGCGCAGACCATGGGCGAGGCGTCCAGGATGGCGCGCGTCCTTTCCCTGAACGCGGCCTGCTGCTTCTGCATCTCCTTCATGTCGCTGTCGTGGGTGGTCTTCATGTCCTCGATGCCCTGCCTGAGGTTGTCGCGGATTTTTATCATCGCTTCCTGAAGATCGCCGATTTCGTCGTTTTCGGTTTTCCTGATGTCGACGCTGAAGTCCATGCCGACGAGCGCATTCGCGGCGCTCTTGATGCTGCGGATGGGAAGCGTGAGCTCCCTGCGCGTGAACAAGAGCGAGGCAATCGCCGCCACCGCTATAAGCGCTGCGCCGACGAGAATCATGTGCAGCACGAACCGGTTCATCTCCGCGAAAATCGCCGCCACCGGAATGATCGAGACCAGAATCCAGTCCACGCCGGGAATCAGCTCCGAGTAGACGAAGACATCCCTGCCGTACGACATGAAAGACGGGCGGCCCAGGATGTCTCGCCGATAGCGCTCAAGCCCGAAGTCGGCGAAAAAATCGCGGGCCAAAACCGCGCTTAAGTCGGGATGCGTGATGAAGCGCCCCTGCCTGTCGATTAGGACGATGCTGTGCTCCTCCATGCCGGCCTTTTCGTCAAGCAGCGCGTTCAGGAACGCAAGGCCAACGTCGGCGGCGATGACGCCCAAGTCCCTGCCCGCGCGGTCGTATATGTTGGTCGAGACGGATATGGTCAGCTCACCCGTTATGGCGTCGAAATAAGGCTCGGAATGCCCGACGTTCCCCTGCCCGGGATTTGCCTTCGCGGCGAGGAACCAGGGGCGCTCCCTGTTGTCCCAGGCGACGGGCGGAAGAAGCCCGTCCTCGCGGACGACGAAGCCGCCGGGATCGGTCCAGCGCGCGTTGCTGGAGGCGTACACGAGCTTTACGTCGGGCTCGAGGGCGGAAACCCGCGCGAACAAGGCCTGCAGCTCGGCAGGCTCGAAGGGCTCCGCCGCTATGGCCGAAGACGCCGCGACGGCCGTAAACCTGACGAGCGCCCCCCATTCGGCGAAGCGCGCGACAAGCTGGTCCCGCAGGGCGTGAATGTTGTCCACCGTGCCGGCGGTGGCCTGCTGCTGAATGATGCTTCTGGCGTACACGATAAACGCCGCCGAAAGCAGGCCCGCGGTCAAAAAAGTGACGCCCAGGCATATGATCGCAATTTTCGCCGTCAAAGACGATTTTCGCATTTTCCCGCTGCTCATTTTTTAGCTCCCGCATGCGGCAGCCCCCTTTGGCGGCCGCATGCATGCATTCTGCCGGTTTCTCCGAAAAGCGTCAAGTGAAGGCGCGAAGAAACGGGAAAATGCGCCGCAACGGAACAGAGGCAGGTTTCAAGTCGCGCCTGCCGGCGCCGGCGCGCGGATCTGCCCGGCGGCGCAGCGCAGCGCAAAAAAAAGCCCCCGGCAGGCGCCGGGGGCTTTTTTGGGGGCGCTTTGCTTTTGGGAAAGCGCCGGCGCCGCCTTTGGCCCGGGCTTCCCTAAACCTTGAAGTGGGAGACGGCCTGCGCCAGGGAGGAAATGTTCTCCTGCGTCCGGGCGCTTAGCTCGTTCACGCTGGCCACGGCCCTGTTGACCTGCTCTGCGCCGGCGGCCATTTCGTTCATGCCGCCGGTGATTTCCTGGGTCAGCTTTTCGAGGTTTTTGCTCTCCTGAATCACCTCCCTGCTGCCTTCCCGCATTTCCAGGGCGCCGCCCTTTACCTGCCCGGTTATCTCGCCCACCTGGCCGGCGGCCTGCATCACCCGCTTGCCCCCGGCGCTTTGCGCCTCCATGGAGGCGCGGATGAGCTCCTCCTGATCCGACACGGTTTTCACGCCATGGTCAATCGCCTCGAACTTGTTAAGGACGGCGTCGGTGGAGCGGGTGATCTTTTCCATCGAGTCCTTGATTTTCCGCAGCACGTCGCCGATGGTCTTTGACTGGGCGCTGGAGTTTTCGGCAAGCTGGCGGATCTCGCCGGCCACCACCGCGAAGCCCTTGCCCAGCTCGCCGGCGCGGGCGGCCTCTATCGCGGCGTTCATCGACAGAAGGTTTGTCTGGCTGGCTATGTTTTCCATCACGGCGTTGATTTCCATGAGGCCCTCGGACTCCCGCGCGATCTCCTGAACGTCGCGCGCCACTTCCTGAAGGCTGGACTTGCCGGCCTGCGAGGATTCCTTGAGGTCTTCCATGTTGGCGGCGTTTTTGGCGAGGGTCGCGGTGACGGTATGGATGTTCGTTATCACCTGCTCCAGCGACGTCGCGGCCTCCGCCACGGCGCCGCTCTGGCGCTCGACGTTGCCGTTGAGCCTGTCGATGTTCACGCTGACCTGCTCCATGGTCGCGTTGGTCTGGGTGACGCTGGCGCTTTGGCTTATGGCGCGGCCCTTTATGCTCTGGATGTTCGCGGCGATTTGGTTCATAGCGGAGGCGGTCTCGGTCATGTTGCCGGCCAGGCTGCTGCCGATGTCGGACAGCGAGGCCGCCTGCCGCTTGACGGCGCCGATCAGCTTGCCCAGCGCTTCCATGGTCTGGTTGAAGGAGCGCGAGGCCTGGGAAATCTCGTCCGTTCCATGCTCCGGGAGCCTTTTGGTCAGGTCGCCGCCGGCGCTGCCGTCGAGGGTTTTCGTCAAAAGAATGATGGGCGCCAGTATGCTCTTAATGATCACGGCGCTGAGGGCGAGGAAAAGCGCCAGCGCCGCGGCGCAAATGACGATTATGGTCACGCTGGAGCGCCCGATGTAGGCGTCCATGGTTTCTAGCTCGGCGTTGCGCAGATCCACGTAGCGGTCGCGCAGCGCGTTTATCCTGACCGTGGACTCGATGCCCGCGGGGAAGACGACCTCGTAAAGCAGCGCCATGGCCTCTTCCATGCGCCCCTCCCGCCTGAGCGCGTCCGCGATTCCGCCCTGGACGTGCAGGACGTAGTGCGGGTCGTAGATGGCGGCTATGAGGGCGCGGACTTCCGCGTCGTCAACCCAGTGGGGCTGCTCCCCGTCGAGCCACGTTCCGAATATGCAGGTGTGCGGGTTAAGGCCGCCGGTAAAGGGCCGGCCGTACAGGAAGGCCCATGACAGGTTGTAGCGCCAGACGTGATGCGCCTCCACCATGCGGTTGGCATGATCGCTTAGCTCCGTAAGCATTTGGATTTCGCCGCTCAGGCCGTCGATGCGCGCAATGGTGTGAATGCTGAACGCGCCAAGCGCGGCCGCCAGCATGAAAATGCACAGCAGGCCGCCGCCGATTTTTGTTCGCAATTTCAAATACATTTTTACGCTCCTTCCTCAGTCTGCCCAGTCTGCCGCGCCCGGCCGAGACTTGTCAATAGCATGCAAAACGCGGCGCTATTTTTCGGTTTTCCGCGGCGCCGGCAAAAAAAAGGCGCGGCAAAGCCGCGCTTTTCAAAAAAAAGCGCCGGCCGCGCCGGGAAGCCCCCGAGGCGCGGCCGGCGCCGCCCAATGGGCGCCGTCCGGCGCTAGTCCCCGAATGTGACCAGCTTGCTTTTTCCGGAGCCCCTGGCCTCGGAAAGCGCCCTTTCCGCGTGGCTGATGAGGCCCTGGAGCGTCCTGCCCCTTTCCGACTTGAAGGAAAGGCCCATGCCGATGCTCACCTTGATCTGCCGGCCCTTTATCGCGAACGGCGCGTCCTTGACCCTGCTTTGAATCTGCTCGGCCAGCTTTGTCGCGGTCCCGCGCCTGACGTTGGGCAGCGTTATGACGAAGACGTCCTCGCTGTACCTGGCCAGCAGGGTGCCCTGCTTCATGCTGTGGCGGGCGCGCAGCGTCAGCACCTTCAGCACTTCATCCCTTATGCCGTCGCCGTGCTCCTCGGCGATCCTGCGCATGTCGTCGACGGAGAACATGATGAGGTTGAAGTCCCTGTTCTCGTCCACGCAGTAGCGCAGCTCGCGCTCGGCGTTTTCGTTGAAGTACTTTCTGTTGCGCACCCCTGTCAGATCGTCGGTGTAGGCCAGCGCCTCTGCGTTGTCGGCCTTGTGCATGCTTTCCTTGCTGGTTTCGACCAGGCGCCGCGCGGCCTCCTTTACCTTATGGGTGACCTCGTTGACGCTGCCGACGGCCTTGAGGATCTGCTTGCTGCCCTGGCCCTGCTCCTCCATGGCGCCCAGGATGCTGCCCTCCTGCATGGCCACGGTTTTCACCCCGGTCTCTATGGCGTTGAACCTGCCCAGGACGGCGCCGGTTGACTTGGTGATTTTGTCGATGGATTCCTTGATGCTCTTAAGCACCCCGCCGATGGTCTTTGACTGCTGGCTGGACGACTCGGCCAGCTTGCGAATCTCGTCCGCGACCACCGCAAAGCCGCGGCCGGACTCCCCGGCGTGGGCGGCCTCGATGGCGGCGTTCATCGAGAGAAGGTTTGTCTGGCTGGCTATGTTCTGCATCACCGAGTTGATTTCCAGAAGCGACTCGGACTCCCGCGCGATTCCCTTTATGTCCGCGGCGACCTCGCTTAGGCTCTTGTGCCCGGCCAGCGATGCCTCCTCAAGCTCCTTCACGCTGCCGGCGTTTTTGACCAGCGTGTCGGTGACGGACTGGATGTTTGCTATCATTTCCTCGGTGGCCGCGGAGGAGGTGGTGACTGAGGCGGCCTGCTCCTCGACGTGCTCGTTGAGCTGCTCCATCATTGCCTGGATTTTGCTCTGAAGGATGCGCTCCCTTTCCTTTTCCCTGTAGTAGTCGCGCAGGTCGCGGGCAAAGGCGATGGTGTGGGCCCTGCCGTCAATGTCGATGCGGTGGACGATTTCCTCGGTGGGGACAAGCGATCCGTCGCTGTGCATGTAGGTGAATTCGTAGCGGTGGCTGCCCTCCTTGATGCACTTCTGAAGCATCTCGTGGCTTTTCTGGCTCGAGTCCGAGCCGTCGGGCTGGTGCTTCGGCAGGTACTTGGCAAAGTCCTTGAGGTACGACTTTGCGGTGGGAACCCCGAGCATGCTCTCGACTTCCCTGTTCACGTCCACGATTTCGCCTTCCTCGTCGAAAATGGCGCAGACCATGGGCGAGGCGTCCAGAATGGCATGCGTCCTGTCCTTGAACGCCGCCTGCTGCTCCTGCACCATGCGCATGTCGTTGTCGTGGGTGATCCGCATGTCCTCGATGCCCTTTTTGAGGTTGTCGCGGATGGCGATCAGCTCGTCCTGGATGTCGCCGATCTCGTCGTTTTCCGTTTTCCTGATGTCAATGGTGAAGTCCATCTTGGACAGGGCGTTCGCGACGTGCTCTATGTCGCGGACCGGCACCAGTATGCTTCTGGTGACAACGAAGCCAATCAGCAGCGCGACGGCCAGCGCCGCCAGGCAGAGGAAAACCAGCACCACGGTGGAAAAAGTTATGAAGGCGCTCAGGTCATCGATCTGCGCGTCCCTGATTTCGACGTAGCGCTCCCTCAGCGCCGAGATTCTCTGCGTGGACTCAACGCCCGCGGGGAAGACAACGTCGTAAAGAAGCGCCATGGCCTCTTCAATGCGCCCCTCCGCCCTCAGCGCCAGCGCCACGCCTCCCTGAACGTGCAGATTGTAGTGCGGGTCGTAGATGGCGTCGATAAGGGCGCGGACTTCCGCGTCGTCGATCCAGTGGGGCATGTCCCCGGCGAGCCAGTTGCCGTAGATGCAGGTGTGCGGATCCAGCCCGCCGACGAACGGCCTGTCGTAAAGAAACGCCCAGGCCAGGTTGTAGCGCCAGATGTGGTGCGCCTCGACCAGGCGCTCGGCAGTGTCGCTCAGCTCCGTCATTCTGTAAACCTGCTGCTGCATTCTGTCAGCCCGCCTGATGGTGTGGAAGCTGCCGCCCCCAATCACTGCCGTCAGCATGAAAACGCCCAGAAGGCCGCCGACTATTCTGGTCCGAAGTTTTAGCTTCATGTGGATGCTCCTTAGGTTATGCAAGGATAGCATTGCCGGCGGGGTTCGTCAAGCGGATTGCGAATTTTCCCGGTATGTTTAAATTTTCCCCCGGGGCGCGCGGGAAATGAGAATAAAGCCGCCGCTTTCGCAACAAAGCGCTAGACATCGCCGGCCGGCGCCGCATTGCGCGGCGCAGAGCGGGTTCCGGCGCAAAAAAAAGGCGCCCATCGCCCGGCGCGGGAAAAAACCCCCGCGCGGCATGATGAACGCCCTTGTTCAGCAACGGCATTCTGCGCTTTTTTTCGGCTTTTGTCAATACCCGCCCGGCGGCGCCGGCGCTAGACCTTGAACTGCGAGACGGCGCTCACCAGGGAGGAAATGCTCTCCCGGTTTCTGCCGCTGAGCTCGCTGACGCTGTTCACGGCCCTGTTGATCTGCTCGGCGCCGGCGGCCATTTCGTTCACGCCGTTGGTTATTTCCTGCGTGACCCTCTCCAGGCTCTTGCTTTCCCGGATGACCTGCTGGCTGCCCTCGAGCATTTCCTGCGAAATGCCCCTGACCTGCCGGGTCATCTCGCCCACCTGGCCGGAGGCTGCCATGACGCGCCTGCCGCCCTCGCTCTGCTCCTCCATGGCGCCGCGAATGGCCTCTTCCTGCTGGGCCACGGTTTTCACGCCGCGGTCGATGGCCTCGAACTTGCCGGTCACGTTTTCGGTGGAGCGCGTGATCTTGTCGATGGACTCCTTGATTTTCTTCAGCACGTCGCCTATGACCTTCGACTGCTCGCCTGAGTTTTCGGCAAGCTGGCGGATCTCGCCGGCCACCACCGCGAAGCCCTTGCCGGCCTCGCCGGCGCGCGCAGCCTCGATGGCGGCGTTCATCGACAGAAGGTTTGTCTGGCTGGCTATGTTTTCCATCACCGCGTTGATTTCCAGAAGGCCCTCGGACTCCCGAGCGATCTCCTGAATGTCCGACGCGACTTCCTGGAGGCTGGACTTGCCCGCGTCGGCCGAGTCCTCAAGCTCGCGCACGCTTTCGACGTTTTTGCCCAGGGTCGCGTTGACCGAGCCGATGTTCGCCAGCATCTGCTCCACCGACGAGGCGGCCTCGGCCACGGCGCCGGCCTGGCCGTCGACCTGCCCGCTGAGCTTGCTTATGCCCGCCGTGACCTGCTCCATGGTGGCGTTCGTCTCGGTGACGCTGGCGCTTTGGTTGAGGACGCGGCCCTTTATGCTCTGAATGTTCGCGGCGATTTGGTTCATGGACGAGGCGGTCTCGGCCATGTTGCTGGCGAGGTCGTTGCCTATGTCGCTCAGCGCCCCCGCCTGCTTTTTGATGGAGACGATCAGGTCCCGGATTTTCGACATGGTCTGGTTGAAGAACCTGGAGGCGTCGGCTATCTCCTTCGCGCCGGTCTCCGGAAGCCTAGCCGTCAGGTCGCCCTCGCCGTTGGCAATGTCGTTCAGGGTGCGGGTGAGCAGGGCCAGCGGCTTCAGGGCGCGCAGCACGTAGCTGAGCATGCCCACGGCGACGAGCAGCGCCGCAACAGATGGCAGCACGCTCATGACTATGTCCCTGAGCGTGGCCATCCTTGACGAGCGGTCTGTGCCGCTGATAATCATCCAGCCGTTTTCCGCCACGCGCAGGTGCGCCAGCTCAATGTTGCCCGTTACCGCGGAGGCGTACTCAAACATTTGGCCCCGCGTCAATTGGCCCAGGCTGGGGGCCATGCCCAGGTCGACGATGTTTCGGCCCACGTAATCGGGCCTGTTGGAATAGGCCACGTTGCCCAGGGTGTCGGTTATTACCGTAAAGTACCGCCCTGTTCGGTAGGCCTCGCTTTCCAGGTAATGGGCCAAACCCGCGGTGTGGACGGGTATGCCTATCATGCCCAGGAGCGTGCTGCCCTCCATTACGGGGCGCGTCATCCAAATCTGCATCAGGCCGGTTACGGGGCTTGGGACTACGTTGCTCATCCACGAGTTGCCCAGCTCGGCCTGCCGGGCGTTCTCGACGAACGGGGTGTTTCTTACGTTAAAACCAGGGGCCATGGGAAAAGTGAAGGCCGAGTACAGTATGTAGAAATCGCTGTCTTTAGTCATTAAGGCGCCGTAAACG
>Ga0209755_10003233_pt1 | contig 20690 bp, 19 predicted proteins | sample TergutCo191P1_FD_187301 | JGI IMG/M metagenome (GOLD analysis project Ga0209755, IMG submission 187301) | Cornitermes sp. P1 segment gut microbial communities from Petit-Saut dam, French Guiana - Co191P1 (SPAdes) (version 2) | ecosystem: Host-associated > Arthropoda: Insects > Digestive system...
TTTTCGGCCAAATAGGATTTTGCGATAACCCCGAAAATTTGATGAGGGGATTTGCATGATGAAGGCATAGACAACGGTTGCGTCCGCGCCGAAGGTTGTGTCAAGAACCTTGTCAAACCCAATGCGGCGCAAAGTCGTTGTCATTTTTCCCGTGACCTGTGTTCCCGCCGGCATTCCAAACGATTCGCCGAGCGACACGCGAATCGAAGGGGCGGTTTGCGCCATCACATATTTATTCAGGTCGTGGATGGCTTCCCATGCTTTGCGTGAATCGTCTTTTTCAACCAAAGCCCTGGTAGGGCATACCGTCACGCACTGTCCGCAAAAAGCACAGAACCAAATCTTTGCGCCCGGCGATCATCCCTGCCGGTTTTTTCCCGTCACTCGTCTTCCTCTGAGTTGCGGGCATGCTCGCTCGTTTTGGAAATATTGTTAAGCGCCCAAAGGCCGAGCGAGGCGACCGCGATTGACAGCATTCTGACGACGCCGTCCGTTGCGACTTCGGCGTTGACGATCGGGATTGCGATGGCTCCCACGCCCATTGCCAGACCGACTGCCGCCAAGACCGTGTTGGCAATGCTCTTCATTTCTTTGCGCATGTGTCAAATCCTCCTTGCGCGTTTGCTGAATACATGATAGCCGCGCCAGCCTGACGCGCCAATGAAACTTAGGCGACGAAAGCGGCAACTTGGTATCGAATTCCGGCAACTTGGCGCGCCTCCGGTTGCGCGCTCTCTTTCGCGAGCGTATAATAAACCTCTTTCATGTCTTGCTCTGACATGGAAAATTATGTTTTGCAAGGGTTGCTATGCGACATATCAATATGCCCGCATTATGCTCTTTCAGGAACATGCCCAGCTTGTCCTTAATGGCCTGCCTGGGTTTTTCCCGCGCCAACAAGTATAGACCGTTACCCGCGATTTCAGCCGCGCCGACGCGTGTTATCACAAAGGCAAACGGGCAAGCAAAAAATTTAAAAAATCTTCCTCGAAGAGCAAAGCGTTTTGCAGCTTCGGCCCATATATATAGGTGGATGGACAAAGTTGCAAAGGCTTGAGTTCGTTGCATCCAAGCCTGCGCTTCGTCCGTTCGCGGCGGCCGTGCGCCGCCGGAAATTCATGCCGCATGGAGGCAAATTATGAGCAATCTCAACAGCATCCTCATCGAGGGGAACATGGTGCGCGAGCCGCTTTACCGCACCACTCCCAAAGGAACGCCAGTCTGCACTTTCAGCCTGGCCTCCAATCGTTTCTACAGGCAGGATGCCGGAATGGAGAAAAAGGAGGTTTCTTTCTTCGAGGTGGAAACCTGGTCGAAAATCGCCGAGGCTTGCAACGATCAGGGCAGAAAGGGGCGCGGGGTGCGCGTGGTCGGTCGCCTGAAACAGGAGAGGTGGATGGGCACCGACGGCAAGAACCATTCGCGGATCAGGATTGTAGCGGAGCACGTGGAGTTCCGCCCTGATTTCCGGAGGGACGATACGGGCGCAGGCGCCGGGGAGGATCTTGCCCTAACCGCGCAAAGGTTTCACGAGGAGGCGCGGCATGCGGAGCACGAGGACAGCCACGCAATGGCAAGCGCGGGCTCCTCGATAACGTTCTAGGGCGTCGATTGCCAGGAACCAACTCGGTTTCTGGCAAGAGGAAAGCGCGCGTTCCCCTGCTGTTTTGGCGAAACAGCGGGGGAGCCAAATCGCGCGGCGCAAAAAAGCCAAGGTTGCCCGCGGTATCCACGCGCGCCTTTTCCTGGGGAAGCGCCGATTTAGAGCTTATCCTTAAAATGACATCTGCCTACGGAAGGCGATAAAGGCGCATGCGAACATGAGCAGCCAAGATAACTTGAGTCCGGCTTCTCAAGCCGAGCCAACAGCTTGCGAAACCTGCTCATCCACGAATGCCTCGCCTGCGTTTGTCCCGCGCTCAAGGCCCGCTTAAAGCAGCGAAATCCCCGCCGCTATGAAAACGCCCAGCAGCCCGCCGACAACGACCTCCAGCGGCGTGTGGCCCAGAACTTCCTTGGCCGGGTGGAATTCGACGCCCAGCTTCTCCGCAGCCGCCTTCCCGATGCTGTTGAGCGCCTTGGTCGAGAGACCCGCCGAACGCCTCACCCCCATCGCGTCGCGCAGCACCACGAGGGCGAACCACAGAGACAGGAAGAAAATGTTGGAAGTCGCCCCCTCGGCGAAGGCGATGGAGACGCAAAGCGCGCAGGCAAGCGCGGCGTGGCTTGAGGGCATCCCCCCCGTGCGCCAGACTATCACCTCGACCAGCTCGCCAGCCCTCCGCGGCTTGCCGCCGAGGACGTAGACGATCCCTTTTAGGAGTTGGGCAACGAAAAGGCTTGTCAGCGACGAAAGAAAGACCGTGTTTTCGAAAACTGCTCTAAGCGAGGCCGCCCTAAGCGAAGGTTCCGCAATCATACCATACCATGCAATTTGCGGCGCCCTTTGTCAATAGACCTCTTGCGAAAGGGCGCGGAAATCAATTTTTGCTTGGAAGCGGGCGCAGGTATCCATTTCTTGAAATCCAGCGGCTATTCCCGCATAAATATATGCCAATATGCGATATAATGTACAAAATCGCAGGGAGTGTTCCCGCTGCTTAAAAGGAGATGGCGTCAACATGGCCAAAATTGGCGATTTTCAATTTTTGATATATGCTTAAGCGAAAAGTTGTGACATCAGGCCGAAAACGCCTGCGAAAGCAGATCCCATGCCGCCCTTTTTCGGGCAATTTTGGATAGCGTTAACACGCCCTAGATAACACAAAATCTTGCATGCGTCTGACAAATTCTACGCTGTCTGACAGATCAAATTTTGGCGATCACGCGCGTCAAGCGCCAGGCGCGGCATCAGGCATGTCATCGAAGGAAACAACCTTGTTCCTCCCGGTTCCCTTGGCTTGGTAAAGCGCCCTGTCAGCGTTTTTTACAATGTCCTGAAGCGCCGAGAAGCCCGCCGCCTTTGACGCGACTCCCAGGGAGACCGTAACCGTGATTTCCGGCCCGCTCGTCATGAAAGGCGTCTCGCCTATCCTTTTGCGAATTTGCTCGGCGATTTTGACGGCGTTCGCGCGGCTTATGCCGGTGAGCATGACGATGAATTCCTCGCCGCCGTACCGCGCCACCAAGGTGTCCTTTTTCAGGGTATGGCACGTGCGCGCGACAACGATCTTCAGCACCTCGTCGCCAACGTCGTGCCCGTAAGTGTCGTTGACGCGCTTGAAGTGATCGATGTCGAACATCACGAGCGCGAAGCCCCGCTCTTCGCTTGCGCACAGTCGCAGCTCTCGCTCCGCGGCCTCGTTGAAATAGCGCCTGTTGCGCGCGCCCGTAAGCGCGTCGGTGAATGCAAGGGTTTCAAGCTGCTTTACCATAGCCACTACGTGGTTGATTTCGCGCAGGTCGCGAGTGTAGGCAATCAGCATTTTTTTCCCTTCGATGGTTACGGGCACGATGGTCTTTTCGCAGGGGATGGTCTTTCCGTCCAGGGTCTGATGCATCCACTCGAAATGCGACCTGCCGGTCTCGATCGCCAGCCTGGTTTTTTCCGCGAGCTTTTCGCCGGAGAGCCTGCCGTCCGGCTGGTATGTCGGGGAGAAATCCAGAAAGCAGTCGATGAACGCGCCGGCGTCCGCAAGGCCGAGCAGCTTCAGCATTTCCTTGTTGACTTCCAGCACGTTGAAACCCTCGTCGATTATCGAGCAGGCAAGCGGCGAGGAATCCAGCATGGACTGCAGACGTTGCTGGGCGATGTGCTCCGTCTCCCTGTACTTGTAGAAGTCGCGCAAGTCGCGACCGTGCCCGATGATGAAATTTTTGTCGCCGAGCCTCACGCGCCGGAGGCGCACGTCCACCGGAACCAATTCCCCCGCGAGATTTTTGTGCGTCCACTCAAGGTAATTCTCGCCCGTCTCGAGCGCCCTTCCGATCTCCGCGATCGCTTTTTCCCTGGAGGGAACGCCGTCGGGCTGGCGCTCGGGCGCAAGGTCAAAAAAGCGCTCGATGTAGTCGCGCTTGTCCGCCAGCCCCAGAAGCGGCACGACCTCCTCGTTGACTTCAATGACGTTAATGTTTTCGTCGAAAATCGCGCAAATGAGCGGCGAGGAATCCAGCATGGCCTGAAGCCGCTGCTGCGCCAAACGCTCCGTCTCCCTGTATTTGTAGAAGTCGCGCAAGTCGCGGGTGTAGGCTACGACAAGATCGCGCCCTTCCAGGTTTATGTGCGCGAGAATCTCCTCGCAGGGAATCTGCGTGCCGCTTGGAGTCTGGTACACCCACTCGTAGCGCGCCCGCCCGGTCTCGAAGGCTTTCTGTATTTCCGCGACCGCCTTCTCGCGGGACGACGTGCCGTCGAGCTGGACCTCCGGCGAAAAATCGAAAAAATTGTCGATAAAAATTTGCTTGTCCGATATCTCCAGCAGGCGCTCCACTTCGCGGTTCGCCTCCAGCACGTTGGACTGCTCGTCGAAGATCAGGCACATCAGGGGCGAGGAATCCAGGAGCGCCTGCATCCTCTGCATGAGCAGTCGCTCCCTCTCGCGGCTCTCGTAGAACTCGCGCAGGTCCCTGACGAACGCGAGAAGGAAGTCGCCGCCTTGGAAATTGACGCGCGTCAGCGTCACTTCGCATGGTATCGGCTCGCCGTCCAGCTTCCGGTGCATCCACTCGAAGCGCTGCCTGCCGGTCTCGAAAGCCGCGGCCATGTGCCTGCGCGACTTGTCATGCGAGCTTACGCCGTCGGGCTGGAATTCCGGCGAAAGATCGAAAAACCTGTCAAGGTATTCCTGCTTGTCGCGCAGGTCGAACATCTTCGGCGCCTCCGCGTTGCATTCCATCACGTTGAAGTCCCGGTCGCTGAAATTCGACGCCAGCGGCATGTTGTCGAAGATGATCCGCAGCCTTTCCTCGGCGACGCCGCTTTCCTCCATACTTCTGGCGATGCGCGACACGAAAAACATCGTGAACGCGAACAGCGCTATCAAAAGCAGCGCGAGCGTCACCATGATCAGCGACAGGCTCCGGACGACCGGCTCCTGCGTTACCGCGACCGGCATGACGGCCGCAAGCGTCCAGCCCGCGGTCTTCAGGGGAAAGACCATGAAGTACGAAAGCCCCAGCCGGAAGTCGTCGAACCGCTCGATCTCGCCGCCGGACGCGATGACCCCCATGAGCAGATCCCCGTTTGGAATGTCCCTGAGGTTGAGCAGCCCGTCTGCCGAGGGGTTGTACTCGTGGTTCGGGTGGGAAATTATCTCGCCGTCGGGCCCCAGCAGGACGAGATACCCGCCCCCCGCGACGAGGCTTCTCTCGAGCATTTCAGTGATGCGCTCGAGCCTGATGCCAACCGCCACGACCGCTTCCATGCCGTCCAAGTCCGGCACCCACTTCGCCACCGCGGAAATGTAGAGCTCGCCAGTCTCGTCATGCAGGAACGGCAGCACCGTAACCGTTTCGCCGGGGGCCGCCATCGCGGCGACGTACCAAGGCCGCGTCGTCGGGTCCCAGTCTGGCTCCGGGATCCAGCCGCTGCCGCCAACGAAGCGCCCGCTTTCGAAACCGACGTAGACTTCCATGAAAAAATCGGACTCCTCCACGAAGCTCGCGGCCAGCGGGTCTATGCCGTGCTCCGCGCCCGGCGCTATGCCCGTCGTCCGCCACGCCGTGGTCAGGTGCCCGACGAACCGGGCGCTGCTTTCGAACCACGTGTCTATCTCGCTGGCGTGAATGATCGCGTCGCGCCGCGCTATGCCTATCGCGCCGTCGTATATGACGCCGCGGATAATTGTGTTGACGATGCCGAACATCGCGCCAAGCCCAAGAATCGACAGCGCCGCCATGCCCAATACAAGCTTGCGGGAAAAATTCAGTTTTTGCCCAGGCGCCCTCCCCGGGCGCGCCAGCGAATTCGTCATGCCGCATCTCCCCCGCGCCTGGCCATGCTCGGCGCTTCATGATAGAATATGCAGCTTCCTGATGGGGAATTCAACACTTGGCGTTTAATGGCGCCGTCAAAAGCGCCGAGCGGCGCGAATCTGGCGGCTGGCTCGATGGCTCGCGCGCGGGCGCCGGCCCAGTTTGGGCGCCTGACGGTTTCCCGCGCGCGGCGCGTTCCGGCTTGATTCCGCGCGTTTTCGCTTGAATTCCCATTTCCTTTGGCTATCTTTTAATAACGACAGGAACGGGCGCCGACCGCGCCCTGAAAAGCTTGCAGCGTTATTTGGAGCGCTTTGCGCGGCGCCGGAAGGCGCGGAGGAAGGCAGGAGGAGCCATGAGAGCGAGCCGCATGACGGCGGGCGACGCCTGGTTCGGCAACGCCAACGAGCGCGCCCGGGCCAAGACCGACGGGCCGCGACGCGGATGGCTTCGCGGCTTCGCGTTCCCCGCCTGCGCGCTATAGGTCGCGATGCAGGGCGCGGGGAATCTTCGGGGATTTTCTATGGCAATGGATCTTCAGGCGGTCGTCGATGCGCAGAGCTCCCGGATCGCGGAGCTGGAGAGGGAGATCCGCCACAAGGACAGGACCATCGGTCACCTCAGGATCGACGTGGAGAGGGAGAGGCTGTTCGCCGCCACAAAGGCGAGCGGAAAAGCGGCGCTGGGCGCGTCGCAGCGCGTAGCCGACCGCTACCTACGCCTGCTGCTGAGCAACGGCCCCAACGTTGTCATATGCTTCGACAGGTTCGCCCGCGTCGAGTTCCACTCCGCGGCGTTCTCCACTCTCCTGGCGTCGCTCTGCGGCGGGGCGCGGGTGCAGGCCGAGGGCAGGCCGCTCTGCGAGGCGATGGAGTGCGCGCGCGACCGCGCCTTCGTCGAGTCGATGCGCGACAACCTCGAGCGAGTCCTCTCGAGCAACGAGTCGCTGTCCTTCACGGCGCAGGCGCGCGTGGAGGATCCCGAGGATCCGAGCCTCGTGGTCGTGCGCAAGCTAATCGCCAACTTCGTGCCGATGGTGTCGGGGAACGACGAGAACGACGGCGCGCTCGCGGTTATGCAGGACGTGACCGAGATCGAGGCGGCGCGCGTGGAGGCCGAGAAGGCGAGCCTCGCGAAGTCGCAGTTTCTTTCCAACATGAGCCACGAGATGCGCACCCCTCTCAACGCGATTACGGGCATGGTCGCCATAGCGTCCAAGGCGCTGGGCGCGAGGCGCAGGGACCACTGCCTGTGCAGGATCGGCGCCGCGGCGTCGCGGATGCTCGCGCTTGTCGATGACGTTCTCGACATGTGCAAGATCGACGCCGGCGCGATGGAGCTGTCGATCGCGGACGCGGACTTCGCGGCGGTTCTCGAGGGCGCGGCGAAGTCCGCCAAGGCGCAGATGGACGAGAAGCGGCAGGAATTCCGGACAAGCGTTGACAGCGCGATCCCGCGCTGCCTCAGGATCGACTCGAAAAGGCTCGCGCAGGTCGCCTACAACCTTCTCTCCAACGCCTCGAAGTTCACGCCGGCCGGCGGGCGCATAAGCCTCGATGCGCGGCTGGAGCTGCTCGACATCGACTCTTGCGTCGCGCTCGTCGCGGTGCGCGACAACGGGATCGGCGTGAGCGAGGAGATTCGCGAGGTGCTGTTCTCCCCTTTCCTGCAGGAAAGCTCCGGCGACTCAAGGAAGTTCGGCGGGCTTGGGCTGGGGCTTGCGCTCGTCAAAAGGCTCGCGGGCATGATGGGAGGGCGGGCCTGGCTCGAGCCGGAGCCGGGCGGCGGCTCCGCGTTCTTCTTCACGTTCCGCGCGGAGATCGGCGACGCGGGAGCCCTGGAGCGCGGGTCCGCCGCCGAGGGAGCGGCGGGCGCGAGCGACTTCTCGTCGTTCCGCGCGCTTCTTGTTGACGACGTCGAGCTTAACCGAGAGATTGTCATGGCGCTGCTCGAGCACACCGGCATAGCCATCGACTGCGCGGGGAACGGCGTCGAGGCCGTGGAGAAGTTCAGGAAGGCGAGCGAGCCTTACGACATCGTTTTCATGGACATCCAGATGCCTGAGATGGACGGCTACGAGGCGGCCCGCGCGATGCGCGAGATCGAGGACGAGCGCGCCGCCTGCGGGCTGGCGCGGGGGCACGTCCCGATAGTCGCGCTCACCGCGAAGGTCTTCCGCGAGGACGTCGACAAATGCCTGGAGAGCGGCATGGACAACCACGTTGCCAAGCCCGTGACGACCGACGGCGTAATGGAGATGCTTCATATGTACCTTGGCAACTGGAGCCCGCTGTGCTGACGGCCGGCGCGATTTTTATGATAAAGAAGCGCGCCCGTCACGGAAAGCGCGGCGCGCCCTATGGAAAAAAGGGCGCCGCATGGGGTATGATAGGGCATGAGGATTTGGATCAAGCTTCTTGTCGGATCGGCGCTGGGGATTGCGCTGGCGCTCGTCGCGGGGGAGAACGAGCTTGTCTACGGATCGCTTCCCTGGTTGGAGCGATTCGCGCTCGCGGTTGGCAGGTACGCGCTCGTCCCGGCGCTGTTTTTCTCTATCGCGATCGGCGTCCACGACCTGCGCAAGGAAGGGCGCTTCTGGCAGCTGCTCCTGCGCAACGCCGCTGTCATGGTCGCGCTTTCCGCCTTCGTGATCGCGGCGGGACTCGCGGCTACGGTCGCGTTCGACCCGGGGCGCATCCCGATCATGGCGGCGGAGCAGGACGCGCTCGCGGGCTTCGACGTGGCGGGCTCGGTGATGGAGCTTTTCCCGGGCAACATGTTCGCGGCGCTCGTCGGCGACGGCTCGTTCCTTCTCCCCGTTTACGTGTTCGCCTTTTTCCTTGGCGTCGGGCTGTCCTACGACCGGAACTACAGCAAGCGCGTGGTCGAGCTTGTCGATTCGCTTTCGCGGGTTTTCTTCCACGTTATGTCGTTTTTCGTCGAGATCCTAGGCTTCGTGATGATCGCGCTCTCCGCGTCCTGGGCGATCCGCTTTCGCGACGCGTGGGCCATGGAGGTTTTCGGCGAGTTCGTGCTAATGCTCGGCGCGCTGGCGGCGCTTCTTGGCTTCGGGATCCTGCCGCTCTTGCTTTACCTCGTGCGCCCAAAGGCCAACCCCTGGGCCGTGCTTTACGGCTCTCTCGGCCCGGCGATCGCGGCGTTCTTCTCCGGCGACGTCCACTTCTCGATGCCGGCGCTGATGCGCCACGCCAAGGAAAGCCTGGGAATAAGGCGCCGCAGCTCCGCGCCGACGCTGGCGGCGCTCGGAGCGTTCTGCCGCGGCGGCAGCGCGATGGTCGCGGCTGCTTCCTTCGTCGTCGTTTTCAACTCCTACTCCGGCATCGGCATGAGCCTCGCGGAGATTGTCTCGATCGGCGTCGGCGCGTTCGGCGTTTCGTTTCTTCTCGCGCGCCACCCCGGGGGGGGGGCTTACGTCGCGCTTGCCGCGCTGTGCGTCGGCTTCGGCAGGGGCTTTGAGGAAGGGTTTCTGGTGCTGAGGCCGATCGCGTTCTACCTGATCGCCGTCGGCGCGTTTCTTGACGCGATGATGGCTTCGCTCGCGAACTACGCGTCCGCGCGTCTCGGTGGCTTCGTCGAGGGCAAAAGCGTTGGGCAGCATATTTAGGAGGTTCCCGTGAAGATCGAGCTTTTTACGTTCTGCGACTTCGCGCAGGAAAACGGCGGCAAGCTGACTATCGTGGGGACGTTCGACACGATCATCTCCCGCAGCTTCCCCTGCGCGCACCCGCAGCTCTCGGTGGTTATCCGCATCCGGTTCGATCTCTGGGAGTTCGCGCAGCGCGAGTTCCGGATCGAGACGCGCGACCTCGGCGGCGAGGCCAACATGGAGCCGATTGCCGGCAGCCTCGACGTGAAGGGCGTGGGCAACGCCACCGCCGTCTCGCACCTCGTCTTCACCATCGGCAACTTGTACTTCAAGAGTCCCGGCGTGGTGACTTTCACCCTGTTCATCGACAACAAGGAAACCGCGTCGATTCCGCTGTACGTGCGGAAGGGAGACTGAATGGCGCCCGAACCCACCCGGCTTCACTGCGCGCATCTCGCTTCCGTGGAATGGCTGGGGGAGGCCAGCCGGAAGCATCGCGCGGAAGACACCGTGGTCGAGATCGGCGGCGGCGCGGCGGTCGGCGGCGGGCGCTTCCTTATGGTCGCCGGCCCCTGCTCGGTCGAGAGCGAGGGGCAGATTCTCGCGATCGCGCGCGAGGCGAAGCTCGCCGGCGCGGGCGCCCTTCGCGGCGGCGCGTTCAAGATGCGCACCTCCCCGCGCGCGTTCAGCGGGCTTGGCGCGGAGGCGCTTTCGATGCTGCTGCGCGCCAAGGCGGATACCGGGCTTCCGCTGGTGTCGGAGGTGACGGACGCGTCGCAGCTTCCGCTGTTCGGCGACGTTGACGTTCTGCAGGTCGGCGCGCGCAACATGCAGAACTTCGCGCTGCTGCGGGAGCTTGGCAAGACCGGAAAGCCCGTGCTGCTGAAGCGCGGGCCGGGCTGCACTATCGCGGAATGGCTGATGAGCGCGGAGTACGTCATGTCGGGCGGGAACGGGCGCGTGATCCTCTGCGAGAGAGGGATCCGCTCCTTCGAGACCGCGACGCGCTTCACGCTCGACCTTTCCGCGATTCCGGTCGTCAAGGAGCTGTCGCATCTCCCCGTCGTGGTCGATCCGTCCCACGCCACGGGGATCGCGGCCTACGTCGAGCCGATGGCGCTCGCCGCGGCGGCGGCCGGCGCGGACGGAATCATGATCGAGGTACATGACAACCCTGCCGCCGCGCTTTGCGACGGTCGCCAGTCAATCACCCCGGAGGCTTTTCGCGCGCTTGCCGCGAAAGCTCTGGCGATACGCGAAGCCGCGGGAAAATGGAGCTGAAAGATGTCGGAGAAAGTGTACGTAAAGTCTGGCGCGGGCAGGTATCCCGTCGTCATCGGCGAGGGCCTGGACTACGGAAGCCTCGCGCTTGAGGTGCGGGCGCCCTGCCGTATCGTAGTGGTAAGCGACAACAATGTTTTCAACATTTACGGCGACGAGGCGCTGAAGAGCTTTCGCGACGCGGGCTACCGGACGAGCGCGTATGTTGTCGAGCCGGGCGAGAGCGCGAAAAGCATGGATGTCCTGGCGAGGATGCTCCGTTATTTCGCGGACTGCGATCTCGACAGATGGGACATGGTGGCCTCGCTCGGGGGCGGCGTCGTAGGGGATCTCGCCGGCTTCGCGGCGGCGACGTACAAGCGCGGGATCGGCCTTGTCCAGCTTCCCACCTCGATTCTCGCCGCCGTGGACTCCTCGGTAGGCGGCAAGACCGCGGTAAACCTTCCTGAGGGAAAGAACCTTGTCGGCGCGTTCCACAGCCCCCTTGCGGTGTTCTGCGACACGCGCGTTTTCAAGACGCTGCCCAAGGAGGTTTTCGCGGACGGCATGGCGGAGGTCATCAAGCACGGGATGATCGGCGACGCGCGGATCCTGCTCGGCATCGGGAGCCTGCCGCTGGAGGAGATCGTCAGGATGAACGTCGTCGCCAAGGCGCGCATCGTCGGGCGCGACGAGTACGACACCGCGGGCCGGATGCTGCTGAACTTCGGGCACACCGTCGGGCACGCGGTGGAGGCGCTCAGCGGCTACGGCGTTTCGCACGGGAGAGCCGTCGCGATAGGCATGTCGGTGATCACGAGGGCGGCCGAGAAAGCCGAGCTCGTGGACGGGGCTTGCATGACCGAGCTTGGCAAGGCGCTCGCGCAGCACGGCCTTCCCACCTCCTGCGAGTATTCCGCGAGCGAGATTTCCTCGTTCGCGCTGCGCGACAAGAAGCGCGTCGGCGACGACATAATAGTCGTCGTTCCAAGGCGAATCGGAAACGCGAGGCTGCTGTCAATGCCGATCCACGATTTCGAGGGCTTCATCGCCCGCGGAATGGAAGCGTAGGCATGGACATTCGGGTTTCGCCGTCGCGGCTTTCCGGCGCGCTGGACGCGGTCTCCTCCAAGTCCGCCGCGCACCGCCTGCTAGTCTGCGCGGCGCTGGCGGGCAAGGGAACGCGCGTGCGCATCAATGGAATTTCCGACGACATCCAGGCGACGATTCGATGCCTGGAGCTGATGGGCGCGGAGATCAAAATCGAAAAACAGGAAGCGGTTGTCAGGCCCATCCAGAGGCCGGTGGACGGCTTGGCAAGCGCGCCCCTTGGCGTCCTTCGCTGCGGCGAGAGCGCGACCGCGGCGAGGCTGCTCATGCCGGTCGCCGCGGCGCTTTTCGACAGCTTTTCGATGACGGGCGAAGGGACGCTGCCCATGCGCCCGCTGGCGCCGCTGTGTCTCGCGCTTCAGCAGGCCGGCTGCAAGCTCGACGGCGACAGGTTGCCGCTCGCCGGATCCGGCAGGATAACCGCCGGCGACTTCCACGTCCCCGGCGACATTTCCTCGCAGTTCGTCTCCGGGCTTCTGCTCGCGCTGCCGCTTTTGAGCGCGGAAAGCCGCGTGAGAATCACGACGCCGCTTGAGTCCGCGTCCTACGTGAAGATGACCGTCGAGGCCATCGCGTTTTTCGGAATCGCCATAGAGAAAAACGAGGAGGGCTACCGCGTGATCGGGAACAGGCGCTATGACTCGCCCGGCGTCGCGGTTGCGGAGGGCGACTGGTCCAACTCGGCGTTTTTCCTGTGCATGGGCGCGCTGGGCGCCCCGGGCTGCTCGGTAACCGTGCGCGGGCTTGCGCCGCGCTCGGAGCAGGGCGACAAAAAGATTGTCGAGATTCTCCGGCGCTTCGGCGCCAGCGTGCAGACCGACGAAACGTCCGTCACGGTGAGCCGCGGCGCCTTGCGCGGCATCAGCATAGACGCGGCGCAAATTCCGGACTTGGTTCCGGCGCTTGCCGTCGTCGCGTCGCTCGCCGAGGGCGAGAGCAAGATCTACAACGCGCGGCGCCTGCATTTCAAGGAAAGCGACAGGCTTCAAAGCACGCGCTCCATGCTTCTGTCTCTTGGCGCCGACGTAAAGCCGATTCCCGACGGCCTTGCCATACGCGGGAAGAAAAAGCTGCGCGGCGGGGAGGTTAGCTGCGCGCGCGACCACAGGATCGTCATGGCGGCGGCGACGGCCGCCTGCGCCTGCGAAAAGCCCGTTGTCGTCAAGGACTTTCTCGCCGTCAACAAATCGTATCCCGCCTTTTTCGGGCATTACAAGACGCTGGGAGGCTTTGCCGATGTCTTCTAGCCTTGGAAGCAGGCTGAAGGTTCATCTTTTCGGTCAGTCCCACTCGCGCGGCTTGGGAGTCGTGATCGACGGCCTGCCCGCCGGCGAGGAGATCGATCTCGGCGCGGCGAGCGAGTTCCTGCGTCGGCGCAAGGGGGGGAGGGGGGGGCATTCCACCGCGCGCGCCGAGGCGGACGTTCCGGAAATTTTAAGCGGGCTTGTGGATGGCAGAACCTGCGGCGCCCCGCTCTGCGCGATCTTTTCCAACTCGGACGCGCGCCGCTCTGACTACGCGCGGATGCGCGACGTTCCGCGCCCTTCGCACGCGGACTACGCGGCTTTCGTCAAGCATTCCGGACGCAACGACGCGAGCGGGGGAGGGCACTTCTCTGGTCGGCTCACCTTGCCTTTATGCTTCGCCGGCGCGGCGTGCCTGCAACTGCTGGAGCGCCGCGGCGTTTTGATAGACGCGCGCATTCACTCCATCGAGGGCATTCTCGACGAGCCTTCCGGCGACGCCCCCGCGCATGCGGACTTCCCCGTGGTAAGCCGCGAGTCCGGGGAAAAAATGATTCGCGCGATAGAGGCCGCCGCGGCGCAGGGCGACTCCGTCGGCGGCGTGGTCGAGTGCCGCGCGCGTGGCCTGCCCGCCGGGCTTGGCTCGCCGATTTTCGACAACATCGAAAGCCGCCTCGCCTACGCGATTTTCGCCTTGCCCGGCGTGAAGGGCGTGGAGTTCGGCGCGGGATTCGCCGCCGCGAGAATGCGCGGCAGCGCGTGCAACGATCCGTTTTACATGGAAGGCGCGGAAATAAAGACAAGAACCAACAACTCGGGCGGGGTGCAGGGCGGCCTGTCCAACGGAATGCCGATTCTTTTTCGCGCGGCCTTCAAGCCCACGCCGTCCATTTCCCTGCCGCAAGAGTCCGTCAACCTCGCCACGGGGAAGGAGGCGCGCGCCAGCGTCAAGGGCAGGCACGATCCCTGCATCGTCCCGCGGGCTGTGCCATGCGTGGTCGCGGCGGCGGCGATCGTGCTCATGGACATATTCCTGGAAGGGGTTTAGCCATGACGATAGCCGAGGCGAGAAGCCGGATCGACGAAATCGACGACGAGATTGCCGGCCTTTTCGCGCGGAGGATCGCGCTCGTCGGGGAAATCGCGGCGCGGAAAAAAGAAGGGAGCCTGCCGATCCGCGACACGGCAAGGGAGCGCGAGATCGTAAGCCGGCTCGCGAGCGGGCGTCCGGCTTCCGTCGCGCGCTGCGTCGAAAAGCTCTACGCGGCTATTTTCGAGATTTCCCGCGAGCGCCAGTCGGACGCGTTTAATGATGGCGCGCATGGCGCCGGCGCGGGCGGGAAATGAGATACGGCCTTGTCGGGAAAAGCCTTTCGCACAGCTACTCGAAAACGATACACGGCTTTTTGGGCAACGGCGACTACGAGCTTCTGGAGCTTCCGCCCGACGCGCTCGAAGGCTTTCTGCGCAGGGCGGATTTCCTAGGGATTAACGTAACGATCCCGTACAAGGAGATCGCGATGCGCTATTGCGAGCCGGACGAGGCGGCGCGCGAAATCGGCTGCGTCAACACCATTGTCAACAAAGGCGGCAGGCTCCTTGGCAGCAACACCGACTACTTCGGCTTCCGCTACATGGCGCAAAGCGCGGGCGTCGATCTCGCGGGGAAAAAGGTTCTCGTTCTTGGCGGCGGCGGCGCGTCGAAAACCGCCGTCCGCGCCGCGCTGGACATGGGCGCGCGGGAGGTTGTCGTAATCTCGCGCGGAGGCGAAAACAATTACGGCAATATTGACCGACACGCGGACTCGGACGCGCTTGTAAACGCGACGCCCGTTGGAATGTTTCCCGACAACGCGCGTTCCCCGGTTTCCCTGCGCGGCTTCGAGCGGCTTTCCGCCGCGCTTGACGTCGTGTACAACCCCTTGCGAACAAGGCTCTTGCTGGAAGCGCGCGAGCTTGGCGCAAAGACCGCGAGCGGCCTTGCCATGCTTGTCGCGCAGGCCGCGCGCGCGCACCGCCTGTTTTTCGGCATTGAGCCTGACGAGCGCGCGGAGCATGCGCAAATCGCCGAGGTCTTGTCGAAAGCCGAGAAGCATTTTTCCAACGTCGTCCTTGTCGGAATGCCCGGCTGCGGGAAAACGACCGTGGGCAGGGAACTTGCGAAGTCCCTTGACATGGGCTTCGCTGATACAGATCAAATGATCGAGGCAAGCGCGGGCAGGAAAGTCCGGGACATAATCCGCGAGGACGGCGAGCCTTGCTTCCGCGAGCTTGAGCGCGCGGCGGTCGCGCAAGCGGCGGCCAAAACGCGCCGGGTGATCGCCACGGGCGGCGGCGCCGTTCTTTCCGCGGAAAACAGGAACGCGCTTTTGCAGAACGGCGTCGTCGTTTTTTTGGAGCGCGATCTTGCCGGCCTTGCCACCGAGGGCCGCCCCCTTTCCGCGGATCTGCATTCGCTGTGGCGCCAAAGGCTGCCGATTTACGAAGGCTTTTGCCATCACAGGGTAAAAGTTGCCGACGATTTGCGGGAAACTTTGCGCAGGGCGCGCGACGCGCTGTTCTCTTGCCGCGGAAACTAGGCGGGAAAACTTCCCAGTCGCTTGGCCGCGACACTGCACGCAGGCGGCGGCGGGAAATTAGCCCAAAGGCCGCCGCGCGCCTTGGCCCTGCGCGAATTTTTCGAGCCTGAGCAGCAGACCATGAGGATGCGCGCAGCGGGTAGAGGCGCCGGCAAAACGCCTAAGCAAGCGACGCCACATATGCCGCAACGCGGGCCGCGGGAAAACATTTCTGGAATATTACGCGCGCAAATGGCGCGATCCCTGCGCCAGCTCGGGTTTTTTCCTGACGGCGCAGATGGCAACGGGATCCAGGCGCTGGCGCGAATCCTCGGGGTTCCAAAGACGCGCCATCAACCCTGCGCGGTTTCGAGCCCGCGCTGTGGCGCGTAAGCCATGCGTGCCTTGAAAGTCTTGCGGGAAAGCCCTTGAGGTTGAAATCGCGCCTGGAACCGAGGCGGAAATGGACGAGACGCGATGTTTCGCCCACGACAAGCCGCGTCAGCGCTGGCTTTGGTGGGCGACAGGACGCAGTCTGAAAAGCCTCTGCCTCGGAGCGCGGGAGCAAGGCCCGCCATTGGGTTGTGGATGTCGCGCATTAGCGGGATGGACAGGTTCCGCAAGCCGCTGGCTCGACTCGAGAAGCTGGCCCCAGGCTATCTCGGCCTGCTCATGTTTGAGCGCACGCTTTCATCGCCTTCCGCAAGGCGCGCGTAAGTTAAGGACAAGCCCTAAGCCGCAGCGTTACTTGTGCAACCTCGCTATTTCCTCGAACCTGTCTTGGATGCTCGACATCGCGCCGATTATGATCGGGTCGAATTCGCGCCCGCCGCCATCGATTATCATCTTTGCGGCCTCGCTGCACGGGAGCGCGGGCTTGTAAACTCGCTCGGAGACAAGCGCGTCGTAAACGTCAGAAATCGCCGCAAGGCGCGCCACTAGGGGAATCGCGCTGCCCTTCAGCTTTCGCGGGTAGCCGCTGCCGTCCCAGCGCTCGTGGTGAGCGAGGCAAATGTCCTCGCAGTGCTTTAAGTATATGGAAGACGAAATGTCCCCAAGCTCCCCGATTATCTGCGCGCCGCGCGTGGTGTGTGTTTTCATCAGCTCGGTCTCGCTTGGGTCGAGCTGGCTTGGCTTCAGGAGGATGCTGTCGGGGATGGAGATCTTGCCGATGTCGTGCAGAGCCATTGACTTCATGATCGTGCCCGGCTGGAGCGCGACGAGCTCATGGGCGTAAGGCGACTTGCTTTCGATAAGGTGCAGGCAAAGCGCGTGGACGTAAAGCTGCGTTCGCTTGACATGCTCTCCGGACTCGAGATTGCGGTATTCGATTACGTTCGCAAGCCCTTGCAGAGCGTTGTCCAGAACCTTCGTCGCCTCCGCGGTTTTTTCCTCGACCATCCGCTCTAGGTTGTCGCTGTAGTTCTTCAGCTCTATCTGGTTGCGCACGCGCAGCCTTACGATTTCCGGCAGGAAGGGCTTGTTTATGAAGTCCACCGCGCCGGCCTCGAGAAGCTCGGTTTCCGAGTCGTTTTCCGCGGTGATAAATATGACGGGAATTCGCCTGAACACCGCGTCGGCCTTCATTTTATCGAACAGCTCGCGCCCGTTCATCTCCGGCATCATGACGTCCAACAGCGCGAGCTTGAGCGGAACCGCCGCGCGGCGCAGCTTTTCGAGCGCGTCCCTGCCGTTGCTCGCCGTGATTATGTCGTAACTGCCGCGCAGGATTTCCTGGAGGATTATGATGTTGATCTCAACGTCATCCACGATGAGAATTGCGGGTTTGCTAGCCATTTTCAGCGACGACCTTTTCGATTTCGCCTATGGTAGCGGCGAAAGCCGCCTTGAGCGCGTCCAGGCATTGGGGATGCAGGGTTCCGCCTTTCGCCTGGCTTTCCAGCTCTAGGCATCGCTGGGTCAGCTCCGAGAGGGAAAGGTTGGCGGCGAGTCCCTTGAGCGTATGGGCTTCGCCAATGGCCTTGTCTACGTCGCCCGCCGCAAAAGCGGTCTCGAGCGCTTCCGTGCTGGTGCCGTTCTTGAACTTGGCGAGCAGCCTGACGTACAGCGTGCGATTGTTCATGAGCCTCGCTAAGCCTTCGTCCAAATTCACGTAAACCGCATCGTTTGCCATCGGAACCTCCAATTACGATTAACTTGCATTATAAGCCTACAGGAAAGAAGTGGCAAGGGGGCGCACGTGCTCGGCAGTGTCCTGAAGATGATGAGGCTCCCAATTCGCCCTGCCGGAACACTAATAGTTTATGACGATCCCCAAGACAGTCCTGCGCATAAAGCGCGGCTTGGAAAAGCGTGTGCCCCGCTTCGCCGCGCGCGATGCGACGTATGCAACAAACCCTAGATCCTGCTCGTGTTCCCCTACCGACCACAACCCGGCTTTCCGTGATTTTTTGGCGCACAGGGTTTTTGCCCGCGCATACCGCCCCGATCCTGAAATGCTTGCCTGGCAGTCGCCGCAGTTCCTTGAGGCATGATCGCTTCCTGGTCCCGAAGGCGTATCTCAGCGGCTCCTTGGCGTTGTGGTCAATCGTCCGCCAAGCGGTTATGTCCTTCATCCGTGAAAATGCGTCTCAAAGCACCAGCCGAATTCCAGAATATTGATAACCAAGCCGACAACAATATCGCGCATCGCGACCGACTTGGAGAAGCATATCGTCCTGCGGCACAGCCGCTTGATTCGGGTTCGAAGCATGAGGTTCTTCCGCTCTATCGCTTGGGTGTGTTTCTTGCCCACAGTGTGCCGACCGGCATCGATGTTACGCTCGTAGCTGCCCCAGTCGTCCACGTAGAACATGGATATCCCGGACGGTTCCAGAAGCGCCTTTAGCTCCCTGAACGCCTTGTCCTGCCTGCGCCCGAAGACGTAGGCAAACGCCGCGCGGGTTTTGCGGCCGATGGCAAGCCACAGCCAGCGCTGGCCCCCCTTGTTTTGCGCAAAGCTCCACATTTCGCCCAGCTCCGCCGCCTCCGCTTGTTCCCAGTAGGCCATTTCGGCTTCCACGCCGCCAGCGCCAGCGTCCGTCAGGTACTTGACATTGATCTTGCTTGTCGTTTTTTCCGTTTTTTTAAAGTGCCCGAGACCTTCCGCTTCGACACCTTCAGCACGCGCGTGGTGTCGCGGGTGCCGGACGCGTTGGCGGTCATGCTTATGACTTGCTCGTCGACGCCGGGCTTCCAGCCGTTATACGTGTATTCGAGGATGAAGGATTTCCCCAGGCAGCCTTTGTCGCCGTACAGGTACCCTTACTTGCCACCATCCTTCCTGTTCCTGTATATTTTCCTCCCCCGCACGCGGAGCATTTCACTAGGGTCGTCGTCATTGGCTTTGTCCCTCCGCTTGGGGTATTATACCGTATTCACGGGTTTTGGACACTGCCAGGCGCCCGAGGCAGATAGGAGAGCTCCCGCCAACGGCGAAACGGGCTAGACTGTTTGCAAATCAACATGCCCCGCCACAGAGCGCTAAGTTTGCCCCACGATTTTCCAGCCGGCAATCCGCAGTGGAAAAGCCCGCATTGAAGCCCTTCCAAATGTGTCATTAGACCTCTTGCGAAACTCCATAAGTTTCACAAGAGGTCTGCCGTTTTGCCAGCCAGAGGCTTGCAAAACGGCGTTTTCAGCTGAAGCTCTTGCAAAATTGAAATTTCGCAAGAGCTCTATTCTGCGGCAGCCCATGCGGGGGGAACCGCAAGAATCCACAGTGAAAAACGGCATTGTAACCCAGTGGATGCTGCGAACAAGTCGCAGCATGACGGCTGGCAATCCAAGCCCTTCCAATGTGTATCGCTCTGCGGCTTGAGCCGCGGCATGACGTTAAAACCAGCGCCAGAAAGGTCATGCTGATTAATTTCAAGGGTAAACCCCTGGTTTTACCAGGGGTCTCTGACTTGAGATACAAGGACATCGACGAAAGGTATTGGGACAGCACGCGCGGGCAGCGAAAAGCCTTGCAGGAATTCGCGAAGTCCGAGATCGAGTGGGCCGGCATTTTGATGAAATGGTACGGGCGGAAAAAAGCGGAGATGCCCGACGACGAGTACCGCGCCTGCGCGTTTTTCGCCAACAGGGAATTCGCGCGCAAGCTGGGGTCGCTGACGCTATGCCTTCGGACGCGGGAGAGGTGCGACCGGGACTTCCCGAGGTTCGAGAAGGAATTCGCGTTCGACTTCCTGCGCTACAGGTTCAAGGCTTACGCGCAGGCACTGAAAGCGGGGGCACGATGGGTGAGAACATCGGGGACGAGAGCGTATACCTCCGGCTGAGCCAGCTTCAGAAAGGCGCGCTGCAGCACACCGACACGACGAACGCCTACAGGCTTCTGGCGGAGCACGGGAAGGACATTAGGTACAACGCCCTTTGGAAGAAATGGCTGGTGTGGAACGCAACATCATCAACTTAAGCCTCAAAACTGTGATAGACAAGATAAAATCTGACACTTGTCGAAAAAACAGATATACCTTTTGACAAGGAGCGCAGAATGACAAACCAGCAGAAAATCATCAAGGCGAAGGTCGGAATCCCGGAGCTTGCAAGGCAGCTAGGGAACGTGTCCCGCGCGTGCAAGGCAATGGGCTGCTCCCGCGACAGTTTCCACAGGCTCAAAACGCTGTACGACACCGGCGGCGAGGCCGCGCTGCAGGAAATCAGCCGGCGGAAGCCGAACGCGAAGAACCGCGTCGACCCCGCCGCGGAACGGGCGGCTCTTGATTTCGCGCGCGAGCAGCCTGCCTACGGGCAGCCGCGCGTGAGCAACGAGCTTCCGCAAGCGCGGCGCGTTCGTCTCCCCCGGCGGGGTTCGCAGCATTTGGCCGCGCCACGACCTTGCGACGTTCAAGGGGAGGCTGAAGGCTCTTGAGGCCAGGATGGCGCAGGAGGGAATCGCGCTTACGGAGAGCCAGCTGGCGGCGATGGAGCGCGCCGGGGAGGAAAAGGAGGCGCGCGGCGAGACCGAAACCGAGCATCCCGAGTATCTTGGGG
>Ga0209755_10003235_pt1 | contig 20688 bp, 17 predicted proteins | sample TergutCo191P1_FD_187301 | JGI IMG/M metagenome (GOLD analysis project Ga0209755, IMG submission 187301) | Cornitermes sp. P1 segment gut microbial communities from Petit-Saut dam, French Guiana - Co191P1 (SPAdes) (version 2) | ecosystem: Host-associated > Arthropoda: Insects > Digestive system...
GGGGGGGGTAATAATTAAGGAAATTGGAAACGGCATAAATCCTCCTTAAAAGGCGGTTTTTTAGGGTTTCGGCTAACATTACGCTGAACCTATCCCTTACTGAAATCTAACACATTTTTTTGAATGTTTCAAGTGGGAAAATTGTAGAAATTTCAGGAATAAATATTTTGTTTTTTTAAATATCCTTTTTGTCCCGTAGCCATATTGACAAATCGCTGTTTAAGCAGAGTTTTTTCTATTGGGTCAATTCCGGGAGAACGGAGAATGTTTTTTAATCTTGTTCTGTGAGCTCTACAAGCAATATGATATGAATCTTTCGGGAAACCTTTTTCACGGTATTTTTCATTATGGGGGAAGGATAGGTCTACCGCTTTATAAAGGGTACTATCTTCTACAATCTTAAGCACAAAAAACGCATCGTCAAAACTCTGTATTGCCTGAGTAAGACTGCTTAGGCTGTCCGTATCGGTTTTTTCACAAAACTGGAGTTCCTGATTCAGGAAAGTATATTCAACAAGAATGATGGTATGAGGGTCAACTGTAGATTGAGCATCTTTAAAAGCTGATAAAGCCAAAGATATTCCGGTCTCGTAAGAAATGCGACCTTCCTCCGCTTTACCTCTGGTAGCAAAACCTTTTCTCCCATAATCAATCGCTGTTGCTGCTTCAATAATGTCATCGATTAAGCCAGTCAGGTCCAAATTCTGCCTCCGCTTCCGATAAATTCCAACCGCTTTTTAAAAGCTGCTCTGCGCCAATTTTTTCTTTGTAGATTTTCGCTAGATAAGGTGGTAAAGGTGCTGTCCGTATTGTGCGGCTAAAACCTTCTTTATCTCCTGCGTGATATAAGGCACAAGCCTTCATTGATATTGATAATTTTTCATCTAAAGTCATGGTTTGCGGCATATTTGACTCCCTGTTTAGAGTATAACAGGTTGAGAATATTTAAGACAAGAGAGTTTTTAAGCAATGTTATTACACCACCTCCTCCACCTACTGTTTTGTCCATGTTTCTGACGAGCCATTCGGTCTTGTATATGTTCCTATGCCCCCGGCTAAATATTTGGCTCTTAGGTCTCCGACGAATGATGTAGTATTAGTATCCCATGAATCAACATATAGATTTGCCGCAGGAATTATACCTTGAAAAATTACACTGGTAAGGTTATCACAATTGAAAGCATTGGCGCCTATACTAGTTACGCCGCTTCCTAGTGTTACGCTTGTTAAAGAGCTGCAACCTAAAAACGCAACACCGCCGATTGCGCCGTTTAACACAGCGCTTGTTAAAGCGGAGCAACCGACAAACGCGCCATCGCCTATACTTATTACGCTGTCCGGTATTGTAATGCTCGTTAAAGATGTGTTTGAGCTGAACGCGTTGCCGCCAATACTTGTTATACCGGCAGGAATTGTAATACTTGTCAATTTTGAGCAATACTGGAACGCAGCGCCGCCAATACTCGTTACGCTGTTTCCTATTGTAACGCTGGTTAAAGCCTTGCACTCAAAAAACGCCATCTCACCTATACTCCTTACGCCGTTTCCTATTACAACGCTGGTTAAATCCATGCACCCGGAGAATATATCATCACCAATACTCGTTACACTGTCCGGTATTATAATACTTGTCAATTTTGAGCAAGAATAGAACGCGCCCCCGCCAATACTCGTTACACTGTCAGGTATTGTAATACTTGTTAAAGAGTTGCAACTATTAAACGCGTAGTTACCAATGCTTATTACGCTGTTCGGTATTGTAACGCTTGTTAAAGCTATGCAAGAACCGAATGCATAACTACCTATGCTCATTACGCTGCCGGGTATCGTAACGCTTGTCAAAGCCTGGCAACCTTTGAACGCATTATTACCTATGCTTACTACGCTGTTTGGTATTGTAACGCTTGTCAAAGCCTGGCAGTTTTCGAACGCAGAATTACTAATACTCTTTACGTTGTTTCCAATTGTAACACTTGTTAATTCAATGCAAGAATCAAACGCGCCATCACCTAAACTTAATACACTGTCGGGTATCGTAATGCTCCCTGTCAAACCGAAACATTGATAGAACGCGCCTTTACCAATACTCGTAACTCTCGAGGGTATTGTAATACTTTTCAAAGCTCTGCAATCCTGGAACGCGTAATTACCAATGCTTATTACGCTGTCCGGTAAACTGATATTCACTAAACCCGTTTTGCAGTTATAAAATGCGCAAACGCCTATACTTGTTATGCTGTCTGGTATTGTGATATTCGCAAGTTTAACGCAATCGGCAAAAACGCTATCGCCTATGATTTCTACGCCGTTTCCAATTGTAACAGTTACAAGGTTTATGCAATTTTTAAATGCGCCTTCACTGATAATTTTTATGTTGCGGGATATCGTAACATTATTTAAAAGAACGCAGTTATTAAAGGCATACTGACCCATACTTGTTACGTTATCCGGTATTGTAACGCTTGTAAGCCCGGAACAATCACCGAATGCCAAATCGCCGATACTTGTTATGCCGGCAGGTATTGTAAGGCTTGTAAGTCCTGTTCCGATAAACGCGCTGCCGCCTATTGTTGTTACGCCATTTGGAATTGTAATGCTCTTAAGGTTTTTGCAGTTGGCAAAAGCCATGTAACCTATGCTTTTTACGCTGCTTCCTATTGTTACGTTTGCTAAATTGACGCAGTTACTGAACGCGCCGCTGCCTATTATTTCTACACTGTTCCCTATAACAGCAGTTGTAAGACCCGCGCAGTTGCTGAACGCGCTGTCTCCAATACTTGTTACGCTGCCGGGTATCGTAACATTCACCAGCTTAACGCAATTAGTGAACGCGTTGTTACCAATGGTTATTACACCGGCAGGTATTGTTAAGCTTGTAAGGTTTGTACAATTTCTGAACGCTTCGTTTCCTATGCTCGCAACGCTGCTGCCTATTGTAAGGCTTGCAAGCCCTGTGCAATTATAAAACGCGTCATCACCTATACTTATTACGCTGTTTGGTATTACAAGGCTTGTGATTTTTTTACATTCATAAAACGCGCTGTCTCCAATATTTGTTACGCCGTTTGTTATTGCTAAATTTGTTAAATTGCTGCAGCCTTTAAACGCTCCGTTTCCAATGTTTATTACGTTACCCGGTATTGTTATACTTACAATAGCCGCGCAGTTTTCAAACGCTCCATTTCCTATGCTTGTTACGCCGCTTCCTATTGTAACGCTTGTCAGATTATTACAATTCGCGAAGGCTTCATTTCCTATGGTAATTACATTGTTTCCCATTATGATACTTTCTAGGTTAGTTCTACCGTAAAATTCTCTTTCATGTATAATTTTTACAGCGTCATGCAGTTCAACGCTTCCGCCTACCGCAACCGGGATGTAAATAATTCCTGTTATTGGTTTATCGTAGAGGATTCCGCCCGAGCTAGTATAATTTTCGTTATCATCGCTTACATCGATATTGACGAGTTTTGTGCAGCCGTCAAAGGAATCTATTTCTATGCTCTTTACTGCGCTTCCTATCGTTATACTCTCAAGCCCTGTACAATTCTGGAAAGTCCTGCTGTTTATGTTTGTAATGCTGTCCGGTATCGAAATACTTGTAAGTTTAACGCAGCCTTGAAATATTCTCTCTCCAATGCTTGTTACGCTGTCAGGTATTGTAATATCAGAAAGGTTCGAACAATTCTCGAATGCTCTTGAGCCTATAACAGTTACGCTATCAGGTATTGTAATGTCAGAAAGGCTCGTACAATTTTCAAACGCCCTGTTTCCTATAACAGTTACTCCGCTTCCTATTGTTACGCTGTAAAGGTCTGCGCAGTTAATAAAGGCGGCGTTTCCTATGCTTGTTACGCTATCCGGTATCACAAGGCTTATCATTGTTTTATAAGACTGAAAGCCGTTATTTCTTATAGCAACTACAGGAAGCCCTTCGTGGACAGCGGGGATTTCTATAATCCTTTCTTTTGACACTCCTTTAGCGACAGAGTAGGCCGTTCCGCCGTTAATTAGTAAGAACGAAAAATCTCCTGTTATAACGCCAAGGGGGGAATTTCTTCTCTTTCTATTCCATTGCATCCCGGAACGAGGCATCTTCTGATTTCTTCTCCGTCCTCTGTTTCGTTAGGCTCAATTCTTATTGTCCATTCGCCCCATTGGTGGATGTGAGGCGGTTCTTCAGGCTTTTCCTCTTCGCACGAAATAAATACGGCAGCGATTACCGGTAACAAGGTTAATAAACAAATTATATTTATTTTAGTTTTCATATTTTTCTCCTTTAATAGCGTATAACGCGAAAGCCGATGGAAGCTGATTGCCCGTTAAAACCACTTTGGTTTGATCGTGCGGCAGATCGAGGAGTATTGCTGCTAAATGAGCCGCCGCGGTTTATCCGCAAGAATGTTAAAGCTAAAATGTCGTTTTGCGGATCAATCTGCCCTTCGCTGTAATAATCGACTTCGTACCTGTCAAAACACCACTCGGATACATTTCCATGCATGTCGTAAAAACCCCAGTTATTGGGAGGTTTTTTCCCTGCCTCTTGTATACTGCTCGTGTTTGCCGTATACCAGCCTGCATCACCTGTCACATAATCTAATCCTGTGTTGTATGCCGTAGTTGTTCCCGCGCGGCATGCGTATTCCCACTGCGCTTCCGTAGGCAAGCGGTAGCCGTTTGCTGTCAAATTCCATGCAAATGTACTGACAAAATCAGATTCACTCAACAAGTCATATTGGTTTTCCCAGTCATTGGGATTTGAACTTCCTTTTACAAAGTATACGGGGCTTAAACCTTCCATAATGCTTAGCTTGTTGCAGAATATAATTGCGTCTAACCATCTTACATTAGTAACGGGCAAACCAATACTGTTATTATCTCCTTTAAAAGAACTTGGGTTAATGCCCATAACTTTTTCATATTGTTCCTGCGTTACCTCATACTTGCTCATGTAAAAATCTTTTGTAAGCGTTACCGTATGCAGAAGTTCACTTGTATTACGTCCGGGTTCTTCCACAGGACTTCCCATCTGAAAGGTTCCGCCATCAACCTTTATTAATTCCATAAAATGCGATTCTACTTCTACATTGCGTGTAACAACATTGTTGTTTATCGTATCTTCCGGCGTAAATGTCAGGTTGTATCTTTTCCTGCCCCATTCGCCGAGCGGGACATCCTGATTCTCCCATGTGAACTCGCCTTCTACGCTTGTATACATATAACTCATTTGGATATGCGAAAGAGTCTGGAAAAAAGACACTTCAAATATATCAGGCCATTCTATGACAGGATCACCCTTGTTCACGGTTAAAAATTTAGTGACAGCCTGCATCTCTTCGTCGTCATCTTTGCTGTCTAAATCCAGACCTTCGGATAATATTGATATGACAACATTTGCTCCGTGATGCTCTGTGCGAGAAAGAGTGTCCCTGTGCTCCGGGTTTGTCGTTATTCCCCATTCTGCAAAATCTTCAAAAGCTACATCTACAGGAGCGTCTTCGTAATCGAAGAAAATCGTTGCAACAAGCCCTCTTAGATCGAGCCTTTCCCCGTGGGTGTATTCTAGCTTATCGGGCTGAGTCTTGGTTAAAATACCCGAAATTACCAGATATTTTGGCTTAGAAATAGCCGGAACAGCGGATCCAAGACCAATAGGGTTATCCATGCACGCAGAAAAAAGAGACAAAAAAACAAAAATAAGAACTGTTAGCGGTAATTTTCTAAGAGCATGTGGGGGGGGGGGGGGTAATAATTAAGGAAATCGGAAACAGCATAAATCCTCCTTAAAAGGCGGTTTTTTAGGGTTTCGGCTAACATTACGCTAGACCTATCCCTTATTGAAATCTAACACATTTTTTTGAATGTTTCAAGTGGGAATTAAAATTAATAACAAATACGTCAAAAATAAAAATATCTTCCGCGAACCACACGAACGCTAAGCTGCGCAGGTTTACCTCTTGGTGGTTCGCGGCAAAAAGAACTACGGACGCCACATTCCCTGTCTTGTCTCACCCTGTATGCTTGGAATATCAAGTACCATTCCCGGTTCGATCAAATCCGGGTTTGCAGGTTCGGGCATTTTGTCTTTGTTCGCGTTGTAGAGCTCTCTCCATTTCCATGGATCGTTGTAAACCCAGGGATAACCCGCGATAGTCCACAAGCAGTCTCTTTCTACGCGCCATGTTCTTACAGTGTATTGCCTTGCCAAACCGGCGCGTGACGATGATGCTGTTGCAGTAGTTGTAACAGCCGGTGCCGGTCTTCCAGCTTCAAAAGCGGCAAAAATTTCTATCGCTTTAATTGCGGCGATAATCGCGTCATTCCATTCTTCATTTGATTGAGAAGCTACAGCAATATCATATTGATTGATACCTTCGTTATAATTATTGGGAAACCTTGCGGCGATGTTATGACCATCAGCCCAGGTAATAAGGCGTTTTGCTTCAGTGATTAACTGGTCGGCTACAAATTCGTCCGAAAGTTCGGCATAACGAATCGCGTCCTGGGCAAAACCCGCGGAAGCGTCATAATCGCCAATCTCGTACATTTCCATCGCAAGCCTGTTGAACTTTAAGCTTTCAAGATAAAATCTGTTGTTAGCAATACCATCGGGAATTACCGTATCATCTTCACCGACTGCTACAGCAAAATATGTAACAGGTTTAAACACAGGGATTTTTATATCCAGTTCCGGCAGATCGTGCGCAAATACTGATACAGTAAAAAACAGGGATACAAACAACGCAATGGTAATTTTTCGGCTCATCTTGAACCTCCTTCAATAATTCTTTCAGCTTCATTGGCTGATTCATTGCTCTCTTCAATTTTTTCTTCGGCGATCCTGATTGCTTCTTCGGCTCTCAGGCGTTTCTCTTCGGTTTCCTGTCTGGAAATTGCGAAAATCGCCTCTGAATCTACAAATTTAATTGCCGCATCAGAATATTTTTCTGCCGCAAGAAGTTCTTCGGCTTCAAAATAAAGAGAATCACCTCTGCGAAATGTATCGCGGGACGCGATACTGGCTCTTTCAGCTATTGCCATGTCTCTTTCTTCGGTCGCAGTGGTTTTCCTGTCGGCGGCATAAGCCGTCCATCCGTTTGTTAACGCCAAATTGTACCGAAGCTGAGCTTCTTCCATTTTGGCGAGCGCTGTTGCTCTGTCGCCGGCATCAAACGCATCGATCGCTTCCTGGGCGACTTCGTCAGCTTTCAGGAAATTATCAGCGTCATACTGAGTAAAGCCGCGATCGATGACTTCCTGTCTTGTTAAAAATACTTTAGCGCCGCTTTGTAAGGTTTCGTATTCATTCAATGCGGACGCGGCGGTTTCTTTGGCTTTATAATAATCTCCGGCTCCGTATTGATCATGCGCCTCAAGAGCCAATTTATCGGCAGTTTCCAGATACTGAGGGAAATACTCAGTAAACCCTGTGGCGATTAACTGTTCCCTTGCTGCCAGAATTTCGTCTTCTCTTGCCTGAGCGTAAAGCGGGACGGACTTTTTCATAAGTTCTTCGTACGCTTTTGCGGCGGCATCATACTCAGCGGCAGTCTGGGCTGAGTTAAATTGGGCTTCAACAGCTTCCCAGTCACTTGGGAAATAGGAATTACTTTCAAAATCCATCGCCTGCTGCCTGGCTTTTTCAGCGCTGGCTTTTGATGTATTAAGAGCTACCGATGTTGAGCTTGCAGGGGGTGGGGTAGATGGTTGAGCAGGTTCTGCCGGCGTTTCAGGCGTCGATTTACATGAAACAACCGTCAATGCGAGAACCGACAGTATTATCAGTATGGAAATAATATTTTTTTTCATTAGTCCCTCCTTCGGGAACCTCCAACGCAGTTTCCCGCTGTTCGGAAATCAAATTAATGATAAGAGTATACACCGGATTATATCATCTTTTCAAGCAGATATTATCTTAATTATATGGTACTCTTTACCTCAAAATCAATAAAAAGAGGGTGTTTGTATGGATAATTTCAGTTATGAGGTTGTAAAACATTTTGGGGTCATTTCACAGGAAAAGACCGGCTGGCAGAAGGAGTTAAATCTGGTCTCATGGAGCGGCAGAGCTCCTAAACTCGATATACGGGACTGGGCTCCAAACCGCGAAAAAATGGGGAAAGGCGTTACTTTAACCGAACTTGAGGCATCTGCACTTGCCGAACTGCTGGTCACAGCTCTTGCCAAGCCAGGGAATTAATTTATCCCTATTGAAGAGATTTTTAATATCTGCTAGCCTGTTGATAGGCTCTGGTTTGAGCCTGCTTATATTAACTAATTTAGGAGAAAAAATATGGCAAAACAGTTAATGTTTAACGAAGAAGCCCGGCGCAAGCTGCTTTCCGGGGTTGAGCAAATTTCCAAGGCCGTCAAGGTAACTCTCGGTCCAAAAGGGCGAAATGTTCTTTTAGACAAGAAATTCGGCGCTCCAACAGTAACAAAGGACGGCGTTTCCGTAGCGAAAGAAGTGGAACTTGCCGATCCTTATGAGAATATGGGCGCACAGTTATTAAAAGAAGTCGCCACAAAGACAAATGACGTAGCGGGCGACGGCACCACAACCGCCACGGTTCTTGCCTATTCACTGGTAAAAGAAGGGCTTAAAGCCGTTACAGCGGGCATGACTCCTCTCGAATTAAAAAGAGGTATCGACAAAGCGGTCGAAATCGCAGTTGAAGAAATCAAGAAAAATTCCAAACCTATCAAAGATAAGGAAGAAATCTCCCACGTTGCTTCTGTATCCGCGAATAACGACAGCGAAATCGGCAATACAATCGCGGACGCGATGGAAAAAGTCGGAAAAGACGGCGTTATCACCGTTGAAGAATCCAAAACAATGGATACAAGCATCGAATTTGTCGAAGGTATGCAGTTTGACCGCGGTTATATTTCCGCCTATTTCGTGACAGACCGCGACACCATGACCAGCGTTTATGAAGATGTCTATATCCTTATTCATGATAAGAAAGTTTCCAGCATGAAAGACATGCTTCCATTGCTCGAAAAAGTCGCTCAGAGCGGCAAACCGCTTCTTATCATCGCAGAAGACTGCGACGGCGAAGCGCTTTCAACACTGGTTGTAAACAGCCTGCGCGGAATTCTGCGCACATGCGCTGTTAAAGCACCCGGTTTCGGTGATCGCCGTAAAGCCATGCTGGAAGATATCGCCATTTTAACAGGCGGCGAAGTAATTTCCGAAGAACTTGGGCTTAAACTTGAGAACACCGACATTTCACAGCTTGGAAAGGCAAAAACTGTTAAAATCGACAAGGACAATACCACGATTATTAACGGCGCGGGAAAACAAAAAGAAATTCAGGACAGAATCGCGCAGATTAAAGCCCAGATCGAAGACACCACAAGCGATTACGACCGCGAAAAATTGCAGGAACGCCTTGCGAAACTCGCAGGCGGCGTCGCGGTTATCAATGTAGGCGCTGCGACAGAAGTTGAACTTAAAGAAAAGAAACACCGCGTAGAAGACGCTTTATCCGCGACGCGCGCAGCCATCGACGAAGGCATCGTCCCCGGCGGCGCAATCGCTCTTATTCAGGCGGCTCTCGCGCTGGACAAGGCTGACATGAACGGCCTTACCGATGACGAAAAAGTCGGCTTTAAAATTGTTAAACGCGCTCTTGAAGAGCCGATTCGCCAAATCGCTGAAAACGCCTGCGTTGACGCCGCGATGATCGCGGACCGCGCGAAGAACGAAAAGAGAGGCATGGGTTTTGACGCCGCAAAAATGGAATGGGTAGACATGCTCAAAGCCGGTATTATTGACCCCGCGAAAGTCACACGCTCCGCTCTGCAGAACGCGGCGTCTATCGCGAGCTTACTGCTCACAACTGAATGCGCCATCACCGACATTCCCGAAAAGAAAGAAGCTCCGGCAATGCCCGGCGGCGGTATGGGCGGCATGGGAGGAATGGACTACTAAAATTGCTTCGCAATTTTAAAAAGGGCTGCCTGAGGGCAGCCTTTTTTTATACTATTTTGTATTTTTTAATTGGTGACTGTCACTTTCTTTTGATAATTTCACTTTTTTGTATTAATTTAACAGGTGACTGACACCATAAAATATGTTAAAATGAATGCCTATGAATAAGTCATCATTATGGATAATTTTTACCGTCTGTATGGCGGGTTTTGTTGTTTTTGGGCTTTTTTGTTTTTTTAACATTGATGTTTTAAAATATAAGCCATTTCAGCAAACCACCACTTTATCGTCGCCTGCCGCCGCTAAATACGAAAGAGACGGCAATATTTATGTTATAGACAGCGGTTCTTTCCGCCTTGTTTGCATGGGGAAAAACGGCCATATAATCTATACAATCGAAATAGACAAGCTGGATGAATATATCAGGCTTATTGATTTCGCGATTGATGATTCCGGGAACCTGTACGTGTACGCGATAGAGGCGGAATATGACGCTCTCTTAACAAAGCGTGACATAATAAGAAAATATGACAATCATGGAAATTATATAACAGACATTCTGAGTATAAGTTATGATGATCCTTATAGTAATCCCCGTTTGTTTTCTCAATTTGGTTCATTTCATTACGAAAACGGAATACTGACTTTTTCCCAGACGGAAAAAGATAAGGTTACCATGTACTATTACGATACATTCCGGGATCAGATGGTTAAAACAACAATAAATGAATATCTGCCGGGAAGGAAAATCGAGAATTTTATAGTCGCGCAGCTTGTTCTAAAAGATATGCGTAACTACGCTTTTGTTCTGCGAGACGGCGATATTTACGAAGTAAAAAACGGAGGAACTCCGCAGCGGCGGGCTTCTTTTGACTGGACGCTTAATGAAGGCGGCGTTATTCCATGGTTTATTTTTTATGATGATAACGACAATCTTGTTTTCTTTGATATGGCTTCTAACGAACTGTTTCGCATAACAAATACAAGTATAGACCGCGTAATTCCGCAAAGGTTTTTTGATACTTTAAGAGCGCAGGGAGAAGAAACCTCTCTGAAAGGTTTTGGATTTTATAGAAGCGCTTATGCCGGTGTTTTCGGCGAAGTAGTATGGCTTTATAACGGCGCGGATTTTATTACTTATGACGGCGGGCTGCTGCTTCCGTTCAAAGAAAGATTCCATATTATTATTGTGCAGATAGCTCTTGTTATCGGATTTTTATTTTTCATTGCGGGTTTATTTATCCTGTTCGTTGGAATACTTAAAGGTTATATTTCGCTGTTTATAAAATTAACAGTTGTTATTATTCCTTTGCTGGTAATCGCGTTTATTATTGTGTTCTCTCTTACATTTAATATAATGACAGAGCAGCTCAATGACGCGTTGTATAAAGAAATGACAGGGCTTTCCGTTCTTTCATCAAGTTTAATAGACGGAGACGATCTTGATAAAATAAATTCCATAAAAGACGTTCACAGCGATGAATACAAAAGGCTTTCAAGGTTAATAAAAGAGATAGTCGGATATAATGCCGATCCATGGAATAAATCTTATTATGCGGCGTTATACAAAGGCAATAATTTTGAATACATCGTGGTAATTTCCGAAGAGGAATGGAATCTCTTCCGTACGGATGAACCGGTTACAGGTGAAGAATACAACATGCTTGTAAACGGACAGCCCATTGTGGATACCACAGAATTATTTAACGGCAAGTGGACTTTCGCGAATGTGCCTGTGTATAACAGCAAAGGAGAAATTTCCGGCAAGTTCGAAATTGGGCTTGATATGACCAGCCATGAAATCAGCAGCGCAAAACTTAAAAGATACATAGCGTTTATCGTAGCTGTAGTCTGTATAATAATACTTGCGGCGCTTTGTATTTTAATTTCTGTTATTGTAAAACGGTTATCCGCAGTCGGAAGGGTTTTACATAACATCGCAAGCGGTGATCGCACGGCGCGCGTTGTTTACCTGGCGCGGGACGAATTAGGCAAGGTGAGCCACGGGCTTAACAATATGGCGGAAGAGCTTCAGTTCCAATTTGATCGCATAACAAGGCTGAACGAGTCTACAATCAGATTCGTGCCCGTGCAGTTTATGGAACAACTTGGCGTTTCTGATATAACAAAAATGAAGTTAGGTGACAATATTCAGCGCGATATTAATATATTGTTCTTTGATATACGTTACTTCTCCATAAACTCCGAAATGATGACAGCCCGTGAAAATTTTGAATTTATTAATAAAATACTCGGCATCGCAGGACCCATCATACGCAAACATAACGGATTTGTTGACAAATATATCGGAGATGCCGCAATGGCGCTTTTCGTTAACGGCATGGACGCGGTGCGCGCCGGTATTGAACTGTTTAATCAGCTTGTAATCGACAAAAACACAAGGGTGGAAATCGGCGTAGATGGGATAAATATCGGTGTTGGCGTTCATACAGGTTCGGTTATGATGGGCATTGTAGGCGAAAACGAAAGGCTTTCGAGCACTGTAATTTCCGCCAACGTCAATCTTGCTTCGCGCGTTGAAGGGCTTACAAAACAAACAGGATCGGGGCTTCTTATTACGCGCGACACCTTAAATCAGCTTGCGGGGCATGAATCTGAATTTAATTACCGTTTTATCGGCATGGTGCAGGCGGCAGGCGTTAATGTTGTTGTCGGATTATTTGACATGCTTGACGCTCTTACTCCCAAAGAAAAGAAAAGACGCATAGCAACAAAAGAAGTTTTTGAATCCGGCGTGCGAAAATACCACATGAAAGATTACGCCGCCGCTGTTGAGCGCTTCCATAAAGTTGTTGAAGCTGACCCAAGCGACATTTGCGCAGTGCATCACCTTAAAGAAGCGCAGGAACATTTAGAGAATCCATCTCTGCCAAGCGTATTTGTTTTTACAAGAAAATAGATAATGCTTACACAGCAGGTCGTTGGTTTGCGGCTTTTATTTTAATTAAGGCGTTTTTCGCGTACAGACGTTCATTATTTGAATATTTTTCGGTGCGAAAAATCGCTAAAAGCAGATTCCACATATTTCTGGATTTAATTGTAGATATGGCAATGGAGTTTACAACCAGCGGAAAAACGCGCTGTTCCTTGTTCGTCCATATACCGCTGTGTTTCTTTTGATGAAGCCCGTATAAAAATTTAAAAAGAAGCTCGACAGTTTTATCAGTATTAATCACGGCGAAGGCGTTTAAGGCTTTTTGGATTTCATCAAAATCAGGCTCGTCGCTTAAAAAATTATTGATGTATGATTTTTCCAGACTGTCGTAAACAGATTCATCGGCGTATTTGGTTTGGCAAATAATATCGATAGCCGCTTTCCTCATTTCACTGAGACAGCAGCTCATTTTATCGGTACTATTCATATAATTTTCCCATCCTGTCGCAAGCGCAAAAGCAGCGCTTTTCGCCTGAGCAGAACAGGGCTCTATTGCTATCATCTTCCTATTCCTAGTATATTGTAAATAAGAGTCATGGAAAATTCAAGAGAAAACGGCTGCCAAATTATCTCAAAAGAAAGCACCAAACCGGAAAATATCCCGCAAACAGCGGCATCTCTTGTCCGTCATGGCTCGCTTCTTTCTCTTCTCACTTTGATATCGCGCGTTTTGGGTCTTGTAAGGGAAATGGTAAAAGCGAGATTCCTCGGCACTACCGCTTTATCGGACGCTTTTTCCGTTGCATTTCTTCTTCCGAATTTATTCAGGCGGCTCTGCGCGGAAGGTTCGATTTCTACCGCTTTTATTCCAACATTTAAAGAACATTTAATTGAAGGTGAAAAAGAAAAATCGCAGCAAGCTGCAACGCGTGAGTTCCTCGCGTGTATGTTCACTTTTCTTACATTTATCGTAACCCTTCTTGTCTGCGCGGGAATACTTACAGCTCCTTTACTTGTGCGAATTTTCGGCATCGAAGAATTTGACGAGACAGTTCTTTTAACACGGGTAATGTTTCCATTTCTAGGATTTATTTCACTTGCCGCGCTTTTTCAGGGAGTTTTAAACAGTCTTCACATTTTTACCCCATCCGGGCTTGCGCCGATTCTATTAAATATTGTTACAATTATTTGCGCATACGCGTTGAGCCCTCACACCGCGAACCCTGCCCGAGCTATGGCGATTGGCATTCTTATCGGCGGTTTTCTTGAAGGCGCGATTCAGCTGCCTTTTATTTTGCAAAAAGGGTATAAATTTTTTTTTACCGGGTTAAAACGCGCCTTTAACAATCCCGGAGTGCGTAAAGTTTTACGCCTGATTGCTCCAACGATTGTCGGGATGGCAGCGTATCAATTAAATGATCTTGTTTCTACGGCTCTGGCTGGGCGCGCAGGCGAAGGAATTGTTTCCAGTCTCCAGTATTCGCTGCGTCTTCAGGAGTTGTTTCTGGGTGTTTTCGCAGTTAGTATCGGGACTGTACTGCTTCCGAATCTTACAGAATACGCAAAAACAGGACAGTGGGATATTTACAACAAGCGGCTTGTTTCTTCTGTTAATATAATCGCGATGATTACAATTCCTGTCACGTTTTTTTCACTTATGGAAGGAAACAATTTAATCCGCCTGCTCTTTCAAAACCACAGTTTCGATGAGCAATCTGTCGCCCTCACTCTCGCGGCATTTACTTTCCACATGCCTGGGCTTTTATTTATCGCGCTTAACCGCGTAATCGCGCCGGCGTTTTACGCGCAGAGCGATACAAAATCGCCCACGATTGCAGGGATCATTTCGTTTGCCGTTAACATTACGCTTGCCGCGGTTTTAGTCGGACCGTTTCGCGGAGCGGGAATCGCGTTCGCTTTAACCATCGCAAGCGCGGTAAATACAATTATTTTAATTATATTTCTTGGAAGAAACCCTAATATTAAAATAGGCTCTGTTATCGGCCCTGCTCTGCTCTACATTTTAAAAATGCTGATTCTTTCGGCTATTGCGGTTGTCCCAATATATTTTCTTTCTCCTGTGTTACGCGATATTTTTACAGGCCGCGGACGGTTAATTTCTTACGGAGCGCCGTTTACGATTAACGCTGTTGTTTATATTATGATTGGAATTGCGCTGCTTGCGTTTGTTAAAGATAAAAATTTAAAAGGTTTGATTGACATAATCAGAAAGAAGGTGAAATAATGCTGACAAATATAAAATACACAAACCTTCCTGTTGTTGTTCTCGCAGGCCGTCCTAATGTGGGAAAATCCACCCTTTTTAACCGCCTTCTTCGCAAGCGAAGAGCAATTACAGACCCAACACCCGGCGTAACGCGCGATCCTGTAGAAGCCGACTGTTTAATAAATGAAAAGCCGCTTCGCTTAATCGATACAGGCGGTTTTAAACTTGCAGATGTTGAAGGCATCGACAAACTTGTAGTTGAAAGAACCATCGACACAATTAAAAAAGCTGACATTGTCGTACTTCTTCTTGAAGCAGGAGAAACAACAAGCGAAGACGAAGAACTTATAGAACTCCTGCGTCCGCACAGAAAAAAATTGATCGTGTGCGTTAATAAAACAGAAGGCGGCAGACTGGAAGCAGATTCATGGAATGTAATGAGTTTTGGTTTTGAAAAAGTTTTAATGATCTCCGCGGAACACGGCGATAATATCGGAGAACTTCAACAGGAGATAGTCAGGCGCCTTGATTTTTCTAAGGTTGAAGAATCGCAGGAAGAGCAGGTAATCCGCGTCGCGCTTCTTGGAAAACCAAACACAGGTAAATCCACTTTATCAAACAGATTAACAGGCGTAAACGCTTCGATTGTAAGCGACATTCCCGGCACAACACGCGACACTGTCGAAGGCAGATTTAAATGGAAATCGCAGGATTTTATTATCCTTGACACAGCCGGCATCCGCAGAAAAGCAAAGGTGTCGGAAAACATTGAATACTATTCTGTCAACCGCGCAATTAAAACAATCGGCGACGCTGACATTATTGTGCTGATGATCGACGCGGCGGAAGGTTTATCGGAACAGGATAAAAAAATCGCCGCCCTCGCGCACGACAAAGGAAGGGGAATTATTTTCGCGCTTAACAAATGGGATACAATGCCGCAGCTTAAAAACACTTTTAAAACAGCAGAAGACAAAATTCATTTCCAGTTTGGACAGATGGAATACGCCCCGATAATTCCAGTAAGCGCGAAAGACGGCTCAGGCGTTGATAAAATTTTAACCACAGCGGTAAAAATGTATAAACAACTCAATACCAGTATTAGCACATCACAGTTAAATCAAGCTCTTCAGCAATGGCTTACAGAGCATCCGCCGCCTTCGGGTCCGCGCACCCGCTTCAAAGTAAAATACGCCGTGCAAAAATCGGCCAACCCTGTGCATTTTATTTTCTTTACATCACGCACACAGGCAGTAAGCGATTCGTATGTTTCGTATTTAAAGAACCGGATACGCAAGGATATAGGGTTTTCCATGGTACCTGTGCTGCTGGAGATTAAAAGTTCGTCTGAAGACAGGAAGAAGTAAAACACCATGTAAATAACAGTAATATTGACACTTCCCCTTTTTCGGTCCACAATGATTTATGAACTTGGCAAACACGCTTACCCTTCTTCGTATCGTCATCTCTCCGGTGTTTGTTGTAATCTTTTTTCTGCCGAAAGAACATTCAATTTGGGTTATACCTGTCCTTTGGGCGGTTTTTATAATTTCAGAAATTACCGATTATTTTGACGGGCTTGCGGCGCGTAAGTTAAACCTAACAAGCGATTTCGGCAAATTGTTTGATCCTTTCGCGGATACGCTTGTGCAAATCACGTATTTTTTATGTTTCTTAATCGATGGTATTTGGCCCTGCGGCATTCTGCCGTTAATTCTCCTGCTTTTGGTAATTTACCGCGAGTTCGGAATTTTATTTCTTCGCAATTTGATGTTAAGAAAAGGTGTAACTCTCGGCGCGCGGATGTTAGGTAAAATTAAAACTGTCTTTTATATTATCGCTGTTGGTTTTGCTTTACTCGCCGTAAGCATCGAACGTTTTAATATTTTAGAATCGTTCTTACAATATTTTAAAATTGGCGCTCTTGTTATTTTCGCCGTTTCCGTAATTTTCTCGGTTGTTTCTTTTATCGATTATATTTTGATTTATCAGAAAACAGAGAAAGTGAATGGCTGATTCGCGCGGCATTAGAATATTTTCCGCTCCGGGAAGAACAGAACTTGCAGGCAATCATACAGATCACAACAACGGCAAAGTATTAGCCGCGGCTGTTCAGCTTCACATTAAAGCGCAGGTTCAAAAAACTGACGGCAATACAGTACGTTTTTGTTCTGCTGGTTTTCCCGATGCAATAGTAAAATTGACAGATAACAACGGTGATTATGATTTACAGATAAAACCCGAAGAAACAGGAACTACACAAGCGCTTATCCGCGGGATTGCCGCAGAGTTACACAAACGCGGCTGTGCAATCGGCGGATTTACAGCAAACGCAGAGTCCGGTGTACTTCCCGGCTCCGGTTTGTCATCTTCAGCGGCAGTGGAAACGCTTATTATCCGCATCTTTGACTCACTATACGCAGACGGTAATTTAAGCGCAGTAGAAACAGCGCAAATCGGTCAAATCGCCGAAAACGAATATTTTGGAAAACCCTGCGGATTGATGGATCAGATTGCCTGCGCAGCAGACGGCACTGCCGCGATTGATTTTGCGGACTGTGCAAATCCCATTGTAAAAAAAATCAATTTTGATCCGGCGCAAGCGGGATACAGTCTTTGCATTGTAAACACAGGCGGCAGCCACGCGGATTTAACAGCCGATTACGCTTCGATTCCGGCGGAGATGAAATCTGCCGCGGCGTTTTTCGGCAAATCTGTGTTACGCGAACTTGATAAAGAAACTGTTACCTCCCGCGCCGCAGATGTCAGAAAGGCGCTTGGAGACAGAGCGCTGCTAAGAGCAATCCACTTCTTTGACGAAAACGCGCGGGTAGAGACAATGACGTCTTTGCTCATTGAGATGGAAAACGCGTCTGCGGGTACGGATAAACAAGCGGCGTTTTATAAATACCTTAGTTTAGTAAATGAATCAGGAAACTCATCCTGTGAACTTTTACAAAATGTATTTTCGCCTAATAACCCAAAGAGCCAGGGTATCAGCGCAGCGCTTGCGTTTACAAAAGATTTTCTGCGCAAACACACACTGCAGGGCGCGTGCAGAATTCACGGCGGAGGTTTCGCAGGCACAATTCAAGCGTATATTCCAATGGACGCAATACACGCTTACCGCGCCTGCATGGAAGCGGTTTTCGGCGCGGGAGCGGTTACAGTGTTGAATATAAATCCTAAAGGCGCGGGAGAAATTAAATAATATTTATTCCAGATTAATAAACTCAAATTCATTATTTTCTGTATTTAAAATGGTAAGAAAGTTATGTTCATAAGTATCGGTGAATAAAAATATTTGACCGTTTTCCCTGACAATCTTAGGTTCAATGCATTCTGTATGCCCTGCAACCTGATTAAAACCAGGCACTCTATTTTCTATCAGGGCTTCTGGACGTATCCACAAAGGGCCTTCGTTAGCGTTGTTTCCAAAATTGTCAGGACCGACCCATTTAAAATTTTTAGGCTTATCTTTGAATAATTGATTAATTTCGCTTAACTCGTTTATGCTGCAATATTTCATCCATTTTTCGGAAATACCGGCATGTGAAAAAATCCAGTTATCGTAAATATATAAAATATTATAAAAGCTTTCATATTTTCTGTAATATTCATTAATATCGAAAGCATGCTCAACTTGATAGCCGCTGCACCTTTCATTTAAATAATAACTAATTGCGTGATTAGACCAGCAAAGATCAACCTTTTCAGGGAAACTCTTTTTAAAAGTGATGATATTTTCGGCATTATTCATTTGAAACGGCCATTTGTTTAACCAGCAGTCAAACTCATCGCCAAGAAAGACAACCTTATCAAAATCATCCATTTGCTCAATTATTTTACGCCAGTAAACTGATTGGTGGATATCACTGATAACAGCTATCTTCATTAATAAAATAATAAACTAATAATAAATATAATACAACCAATTTTATTAAAATTTAATAAAAGCCAAGAGGGGGAATCGTCTTACAACCCTCAGCATCCTGCTTCGGGTTTCCAGACCGTCTTTTTTGCTAAACCGGCTTCCGTGCCGGTTTACACTGCGAAACCTTTCGGTTTCTCCGTGCCGCAAAAAAGTTTCGATTCCCCAATTAATTAATAAATTTCGCTTAAATCGTTAACTGTTAGTTTTTTTTATTTAAAAAATAAAAGCCAAGAGGGGGAATCGAACCCCCGACCTGTTCATTACGAGTGAACTGCGCTGCCAACTGAGCCATCTTGGCTGATTGTGTGATTATATCAATTTAAGGCTCGTTTATTCAACGGGCGTTCTAGCGCAGCACCCGCACCTTTACGTCGCCGATCATCGCGCGCTCGGCGGTTGTGTCTCTTTCTCCTGTTGTATATTCAACGCTGACTTGCGCGTTTGCGGCTCCTTTCCCAAGATTGATTGGGGCGCGGTAATAAACCTGATTTTCCCAGCGCAAAGTCGCTTCAAGAACCAAAGTGTATTCACCTGCCGCAGCGGCGGCGCCCCTTGAGTTCGTGCCATCCCATGTGTAAGACATGGCGCCTGTCCTTGGAGTTGCGCCGCTTAAAGCGTCAACCTGTTCTTTTGTCATACCGGCAAGGTTAGACTGCTTTACCCACAGCGGAATTGATGTCGGTCTTCTGCTAAAACCGCCGGCTGCTGTCCAGCGTGTAGCGTAAAGTGTTTTAACATGCTGTCCCTGCGCGTCTTCAATCCAAATCGCGAACTGATTGCTGGCAGAACCTGTAAGACGCGTATAATTAAAAGTAATCTCCGCCGCCGGTGCCGCTTGAGCCGCCTGCTGCGCCGATACGCTTGTTAGAGCAATAGCTGTTAATATAAAAATTAATAGAGTTTTTTTCATACAACCTCCGTATATGAAATTATACCACATAATAGAATGGCGGTTTACGACGTTCTGCCGCAGGCAGAATGTAGGGCGGCATAGCCGCCCGTAAACCGCCATAAAAAAGAAGCCTGACCGCGTTAAAGCAGTCAGGCGCCTTTCCGAGAGACGTGCTGTTTTGCTGCGCAAAACAGCTTTGAGTTTGCCGCGAACGGCAAACTCGCCGCTTAATACTACTGTAAAAGCGAAAGAACCGATTGACCTCTGTTGTTTGCCTGCGCCAACATGGCTGTGCCTGACTGTGAAAGGATCATGTTCTTGGTATAACCAACTGTCTCATTCGCCATGTTTGTGTCGCGGATGCGGGACTCTGATGCTTGCATGTTTTCTGCTCCGATGTCGAGACCGCGTACTGCGTGTTCAAGGCGGTTCTGGTAGGCGCCAAGATCGGCTCTTTGCTTGTTGACGATCTTTAACGCTCTGTCTAGGGTTCCAATGGCACGGTTGGCACTGTCCGGATCGGCCAGTGTAATAAATGAATCGTCACCGACTTGACGGATCCCAAGACCCTTCGCTGTCATTGTGCCGATAAACACCTGTTCTCTCTGATCCATGTTTGCGCCGATGTGGAGCCACATGGATGCTGTAACCACGTTTTCGCCGACTGGGCGTCCAAAACGTCCTGTCAGCAAGTTCATACCGTTGAATTGGGCGTGTGAAGCAATCCTGTCAACTTCGTCAACAAGGGCTGAAACTTCAACCTGGATGTACATTCTGTCCTCTTCGGAATAGATACCGTTCG
>Ga0209755_10003236_pt1 | contig 20682 bp, 18 predicted proteins | sample TergutCo191P1_FD_187301 | JGI IMG/M metagenome (GOLD analysis project Ga0209755, IMG submission 187301) | Cornitermes sp. P1 segment gut microbial communities from Petit-Saut dam, French Guiana - Co191P1 (SPAdes) (version 2) | ecosystem: Host-associated > Arthropoda: Insects > Digestive system...
GGAAGTTGGAAAACTGCAGGAAGTGTCGCACAAGGTGAACGAGGGCGTTGGGAACGTGCGGCGTGCAAGCGACAACATTTCCTCGTTCCTTGAGAACGCCAAATCGCTGGCCTTGTCGTCGGACTGATTTGGGTCTATGGGGTTTCGGGGATTGCTTTAGGCTTTCCCCGTTTCCCCTATTCCCTTGTTACTATAACCCCGTAAAACCCCATTACCGCAAGCCTTCCTATCGTGGCCTGGGCTTCCGTCCCACGTACGCCCTCAAGCACCACGCGGAAAAAGGGATGCCCATTCAGCGGTATGGGATATGCTCGTGCCTCAAGGCCGGCTTCCCTTAGCCTGCCAACGGTACCGACCGCATACCTGGGTTCCCTAAAGGAACCAACCTGTATCCTGTAGGTGCTGTTTGGATCCGCCGTTACGACGGGAACCCTAACAACCGACGGTGGGTTCACTATTTGCTGAGGCGGAGGGGCTGCCTGTGCCGCTTGTATCGGTGGCCATTCTTCGACAATTATCGCTTGCGGAACGGGCTGAACTATTATGCGTTGTTCCACGGGAGCTGGCTCTGGAGCAATTTGGGCAGCCGGTTCCACCGCAAGGGGCACTGGATTAGGGTTAGGCAGGACAATTCTTTCCGGCTGGGCTTGCGCGATTGGCACAACAGGCGCCGCCGGCTCTGGTGGGGCGCTTACTGTGTATGTCGCCTGCGGGGTGGGCGTTGTTGGCGTTGGTGTCGGCACTACCACCACGGTCGGCGGCTGGTCATTGGGTGTATGGAATATGTTTATCGTTATGGGCACGTTGGGGGGCACTTCCGCAGGAATCGTGGTCGTTGACACGCGAATGGGTTCTTGTTGTTGCACTAAGGCCTGTGGTTGTGGCTGAACCGGTTGCTGCACCAAAACCGGGGGCGGCTGCTGAACCGGAGGCGGCAGTTGCTGCACTGGTGGAGGCAGGAATACCGGCGCTGGCTGCTGGATCACTGGCTGTACCGGCGGTGGCCGCTGGCCCGTTGCCGGGATTGTTTCAATTATTACCGGTGCGGTACCCGTGACAATCATGCCAAGGTGTTCGGCAGCCGCCTGGGAGACATCGATTATCCGCCCTTCCACAAAAGGCCCACGGTCGTTCACCCTGACCGAAACTTGGCGGTTGTTGTTCCTGTTGGTGACAAGCAGAAAAGTCCCGAAAGGCAGGGTGGGATGGGCCGCAGTGAAATGGGAGGAATTAAAGATCTCCCCCGAAGCGGTTGGTCTTCCTTCAAATTGTGGTCCGTACCAGGAAGCAATCCCTTCCTGCCTAAAAAAGTCCCCCGTCGGAGCCATTGGAGCCTGGGCTGCCAAGCTCTGTGGAACGAGCAAGATGGCAATATAACAGGCAAATACAGAAATAATTGTACGCTTCATACTTCGTATTATCGGCATTTTTTGGAGCTTAATTCACGGGAAAGGTGTGATTTGCGCCATATAAAGACCAGCCCACACCCAGCCTAAGGGCCGAATGTGGGCTGGGCAAGGCAGATTCTAATAATAGTAGTAATCCACCGCTTCCAAGTAATCGCCATAGGCTTCGGCGGCTATCTCCACAGGTGCTGCCCGTGGCAAAGGTGGCCCGCTTACGCGTGTGGACATCACTGGAACGAATGAGGCAAAGGTAGGCTCCTCGAAGCCGGAGCCAGTCGAGACAACGTTTAACGCAGGATCGGTAGCGTGATGCAGGGTAACGTTCCTGACATACTGGGTTATTCCCCTGAATTCGGCCTGGGATGGTATGCCTATGCCAAAAAAGAACGGCCCGGTAGCGTCCGGGGCAGGAAGGTTGGCCCGTGAAAACTGGCCGTGTGCCGCTGCTCCCGAAATGTCGTAGGTTACGGTAAACCACTCATCGGCAATGGCGCCCATGGCCGCAAATGTTCTGGGCGTGTCATCCATGATAAACGGCGCGTTAAAGTTTTCGTTTAGGTTGGCGTTGCGAGCCCTGCCCGAAGGTTCAAAAGATTCTTCCCTAAAGTTGCCCATAAGCCTTACATTGCTGTTATTGCGTTGCGGGACCCTCATATTTGCCGCATCCACCATGTACTCCGCCGTGATTCTGTCAAAATCGGCCCATACCGCACCTGGGGGCAGATCAAACCGGAAAATAGCATAGGCCCCGTTCTCCAGCATCAGCCTTTCCGTTCCAGGGGGTGGCGGGGGCAAGTCTGCGGGTGCGACACGAGGTGTGCCGCCACAGCCCACCAAAATAACAGCCAGCGTTATGGCGGCTGCGGCGAAAAACCATTTCGTCATTTTCATTCTTCAAACTCCTTATGAAAACCCAGCTTTATTTGGGATACTGCCCGCGACAACCCACACTCGGCACGATATGCTGGATGTGGGTTTCTTGGGATATGGCTGCCTATTCCGCCGCTCTCCGTGCGGACCTAACGGGGGGGAACGAGCCGAAGGTAGGCTCATCAAAGCCGGAACCAGTCGAAACGACGTTCAACTCGGGGTTGTAGCGGTGGTGCAGGGTAACGTTCCTGATTAGCTGCATTATTCCGTTGTGCCCAGAACCCCAGCCTGTCACGCCAAGGCCAAAAAAGAACGGCCCAGTTTCGTCTGGGCCAGGGATGGCATTTGCGCGGTTGCCCGCAAACTGACCGTGCGCCCGCACTCCACCGGTAATATCGTACTCTATGGTGAACCATTCATTGGGGACACCCAGAGCCTCCCAGTTCCTGTCCGTGGCATCCATGATGAACGGCCCATTGTAGGTACCTGTGCCATAGGGGTTTGTCTCGCTATCGCTGAAGGTTATGTAGCGAAGGCCACCGTCCTCCGACACTCGAAAATGGTGCTCCCTGTAATTGCCCATAAGCCTGGTGCCGCGAAGCCCAAAGGGGTTTGTAAAGCCTTCCTCGTCCAACAAGTATTCCGCACTAATATGGGAGAAATCGGCCCATGCCGTTCCAGGGGGCAGGTCAAACCTGAAGATCGCATAGGCCCCGTTTTCCAGAAAGAGCCTTTCCGTCCCAGGCGGCGGTGCCTCCAACTCTATTGGAGCAAAAATGCCGACTGCCGGTGGGGCGGCTGGAGGGGGCGCGCCCCCACATCCTGATAGGGCGATTGCCGTTATTATTGCGGCTGCCACGAAAAAATACCTTTTCACTTTCATTTTTTCTCCTTATCCAGTTGAAAATATGAAATGGGGCTTTCCTATTGGAAAGCCCCATTGTTCACGAGAGATTAATAGTAGCCGTACTCTGCGGCTTCGACATATTCCACCGCTGCCAGAGCGACTTCTACTGCCGGGAGAGGCGGCCCAGCTACCCGCGAAGAGAACATAGCACAGCAAGTCCAGCCGGCAAATGTGGGCTCTTCAAAGCCGGAACCCAACGATACCACGCTCAAGGAGGGGTCGGTACGGTGGTGCAGGGTAACGTTCCTGATATACTGCTGTATCCCGTGAACCATATCATCGCCCGACATACCAAGGCCGACAAAGAACGGCCCGGGATCGTCTGCGGCAGGCAGGGCATTTGCCCGGTCGAACTGGCCATGCGCGGAAGCCCCAGTAATGTCGTAGGTTACAGTAAACCATTCATCAGCAACAACGCCCATGTCCGCCCACGGGGGTGTCCCCATGTTGTTGTGCATGATGAACGGCCCGTTCCAGGTGCCAGTACCAAAGGCGTTTACGTACTGGTCGCCCAGGGGGACGGCGCGCCAGCCAAAGCGCTCGCTGACAAGTTCAAAATGCTCTTCCCTGTAAACGCCCATTAACCTCCAGTGGCGTGTCGGCAAATTCATGCTTCTTGCGTCCAGCATAAAGTCCGCGGTGATATGGGAAAAGTCGCCCCAGACCGCACCTGCCGGAAGATCAAAACGGTAAATTACGTATGCTGCGTTTGCCAGCATGACCCTTTCCGTCCCTGGGGGCGGCAGTGGAAGATCCTCCGCCACAGGGGCGGCGGGAGGCGCACCACCGCATCCTGCCAAGGCAATCGCTGCCGTTACAGCGGCTGCCGTCAAAAACCATTTCATCATTTTCATTTCGTGTCTCCTTTGAAGCACTCAGCTTTACGGGATACTGCCCGCAAACAGATAAAGTCTATAATGATCGCGCAACGCACGATTTCCCCCAGTGATTTCTATTCCATTATATCCATCATACCATCCCCTGCGCGTTTTCACAATAATAAAACCACAGGATGCGGCAAAAAACACTTGTGTTTGGGGTTGAAAAACCCAATTTTGTGGGTATTGCAAAAAAAAGCTTGACTATTGCGAGTTGCTACTGTAGAATTGAACTCGGAAGACAGCTTGGTTTTCCCTAATAAACTATCCGGAAAGGAGATGTGCTATGAAAAAATTGGGTTTGGTTTTGGTGACATTGATGGTCGTAGCGGCCATTGGCTTTGTGGGATGCGCGGGAGGCCCAAGGCATGCTCCTGGTGAAGGTCCTGAATTCTCCGTTGATCTTGTGGGATTGGGGATTCAGACCAGGAACGAAGAAGCTCTTGCGGGACGGTGGGCTGACTTCATGATTCTCCTGCCAGAATTCCCCGATGTTGATTTTACCGCTTTTTCCAGGGTCACCATAGTGGCGGATTATTTTAACGAAGCCGGCGAGCAGATAACCCACCAGGATGACATGATAATGGTTACCCTTATCTATGATCCCGAGGGCGATATCAGGGGACCCGAGATGGGACCTGGGCCGAATACACCCCTCAAGCAGTTTAACGTTGGCGGCGGTTCGGGGTCTGTCCACAGGGAACGGGGGAGCATACTTAGGCTTACCAGGCAACCGATGGCTGTTTTGTTGCAGAATTCCAGTCCCACGGTAAGGTACATTGAGTTGGTAGAGTTGACCTTCCACAACCGCTAATACCCCATTTTGGCGAAAAAGCTGCCTGGTCTGGTGTCTAAATCTTTGGGTGCTGGGTCGGGCAGTTTTTTTGGGTAGACGCCCTTTCCTCAAAAACCACGTTCGCTTAAGCCCTTGGCAACCCCCACATATATGCTGGGTATGTCTATACCAGATATTTTTTTCTGCTTAAAATCGGGTATCTCCGCATGGGATATCCCACCTTCGATTTTAATCAGGTTGTCTCCCCACCTAGCCGACTTCTCGCTCACAATCCCGTCGTTTTTCCCGCTAATTTTTTTTAGGTACAGATACGTGTAGAAAAAGGTCACATCGTCGAAGGCATTGTCCATTGTCGTGTACAGGCTTTGGTAAAAGACCCTGGCATCCATTGGGGTTTTTTCGTTAAATTCCTTCATGTTCGCCGTCGTCAACTGCCAATTCACGTTATACAGATTGGGATTGGTGTCCCCATACAGCTTGCCAAAAATAGACATTGCCTTTTTGCTTAGTTTCGTATGCGTTATTTTCTTGCCGTATATCAAATCGGCGATCTCCGATCCGTGATGCGGCGTGCATATTGTCGTCAAGCTTGCTACCTTGTCGCCAAAGCCATGCTTCCAAATAAGGTAGCGTGAATCTATGCCTCCCTTGGAATGTGCAATGATGTTAACTTTTTCACTTTGGGTTTCCAGCAATACGTTTTCGATCGTCTTTTTCAAGGTCAAGGCATTTGATTCATAATCGCCCCACGAGTCGGTATTGCCCAGGAACACCTTTATTCCCCTGGCAATTAAGACATCGGGTATTCTCCCCCAGAATTTAATCCTGCCAGTTCTGTCATGCGCAACAATACCGTGCACCAAGATCACGGGGTATTTTAGGGGTATGTTTTTAGGCATTAAAGCAGTCCACCATCCTTGTACTCATCGCCGTATGCAATATTTTCTTTATCGGCAGAATATCGCCCTTGAATTAGCAATGCTGATTTGGAAAAGACAGCTTGGGGATCGCTGAATGAATCGGAGGAATCAGCGGTATCTTCCCACGGGCGGGATATGTAGTATATACTTTAAGTAGAGGAAGCATAAAAATGGACAGAAAAATGGTTTTCCGAGTCGTACTGATGATGTTGGCGATGGCGATGTTTTCGGCCTGCGCTACTCAACCAGAGCAGGAAGCCGTGCAGGCTCAAGGGCTTGAGCCTGGGCAGGCCATCGCGCAAGTTCAAGAGCTTGAACCAGCGCAGATTCAGGAAGCTGAACCAGCGCAGGAAGCGGCACAGGCTGGGGTGGAACCAGGCAGGGAGGGGGAGGCCACACCAGCTCAAATGGCTGTACCGGTTCAGGCCGCACCCGATCAAAGGGCCGCACAGATACGGCAAGTCGAACGAAGCCAGCGGCAGGCGGGGCAGGCTCCCAGGCAATATGGCAACGAGCAGGGTTTCGAGTGGGAAACATTCGGCGATGGCGTAATGATTATTGGCTATACGGGGACGAGCAGGGACGTGCGAATTCCCCAGCAGATACAGGAAATGCCTGTCATTGGAATTGGAAACTGGGCATTTGCGGACAGGCGGCTCACTGGCGTAACAATTCCGGACAGCGTTACTTTCATCAATGTTCAGGCATTTTACAACAACCAACTTACCAGCATAAATATTCCCGACAATGTTACCAGAATCGGGTGGGGTGCGTTTATGGGCAACCAACTTACCAGCATTTCCATCGGCAGCAAGGTTACGGGCATCGGGAATTGGGCATTCGAAAATAACCATCTCGCCAGTGTGACAATTCCAGACAGCGTCACCTCAATCGGGCATGGTGCGTTTAGGAGGAACCAACTCGCCAGCGTAACCGTCGGTGCAAATGTCTCGCTTGGCTGGCATTGGTTCCAGGGGGAGATGGGGGAACATGACGGACGCTCCCCATCATTTCCCCAGGGCTTTGACGCTTTTTACCAAAGCCAGGGGCGCAGGGCGGGAACCTACACCTACAGCGACGGCAATTGGAGTGTGCGACCCAGGTAACGGTCTACCAGGTACCCGAGCAGCGTCGTCCAGCGGTTCCCTAAAGCACCGCCGCAACAGCCGCGCCAAACAGGCTGGCCTGTTCCACCGGCGCTACAATATAGGAACGTGGCTTTTCCTTTACAAGCAGGGTGTGCAGCCATGCCTCGATCGAGCGGCGCATTCCCTTATAGGCCATGTAGGTGGTTCCCTCCACGGCTATGCGTATCGGGGAATGTGGCTCATAGCCGCTTTGCATCCGTGCCACGGTGGCGGCAAGCACCGACGCGGCAAACATCGCCCCACGTTCGGCGACAATCGAGGAAAGATACCGCACGGAGGCAATCGCATCGACCTCGTCGGAAGCAAATATGGAACCCAGGGGACCTTCCGCAGTAAGGGGGGAACAACAAAATTCATTAAGATCCCTTGTATCAATCTTGGGCAGGGCAAGGAATTCGTCGGACTTCTTAAAGCAAATAACTTTGTCCCGTATTGCCTGCTTAAGTATGTGCATGGTCAAGGGGCCTAGGTACGCGCCAGAGGCGGCTTTTTCCAGAGTGTAAGTGTCGGGGTTTTTGGTGCCGGCATCGAATTCACGATCCAGAGGCCCCCGATAACGAAGGTTGAAGGTGCCGGTTTCGCAGACCACAATCTGAGGGGCATCCTTCGATTCAAACCCGATTTTGGGAATGCTGGTTTCGGGGTAGGCGGTATTGAAGCCCGTCCCAAGTATAAAGCCGATTACGGGGCCGCCTTCGGGCAGAATCGTCGCCAGGCCGGAAAGCAGGGTTGCCGCCGTGTCGTTCAGCATCACAATGGAGCCGTCATAGACACGGCCTTTGCGAGCAAGGGCCTCCCGTAACCCGGCACCTATGGCCTTTCCCATAAGCTCTGGCGCGTCAATTTCCTTGCTGAACGCCAGCAGCACGCCGTCGGCATTGGGCTGTATGTCCATGTGATACGAGAAAGTAAAACCTATGCCACCAATATCGGAGGCATCCCCAAGCACAGGAATCACGGCATCGGCAATCATGTCGAAAAACTGTTCGGCGCTAACCCTGCCCTTGGTACCAGGCATGGGGTGTTTTTGCGTCCCTTCCGCAAGCGCCCTGCCTTCCCCGTCAAAATGCACCCGGCTAACACGAAGGTTGGTCCCCCCGGCATCCAAGGCCAGCACGGTCTTTCCCGCCTGTACTTTGGACACAGGTCTTATGTACGAAGGTATCATCGGCAGGCTGGAACTAAGGCCCTCAAGCCCCCGTTCCATGTCGAGAAGTATCCCCTTTACCAAAGCCATTGGATCCAGACTGTCGTAATGAAACCCATAATACCGAGCAAAATCAGAGAGTTGCTGGGGGTTAAAACATGAACGCATAAATGCCTCCTGTCAAATGGTGCGGTTAGTATAGCAGGAACGAGGCAAAATAGAAATATGTGGCTCGAAAAAACTTTAAGACGAACCAGGATCTTTGGAACTTCCCAAACTATGCCCCCTTGCCTTCTTGGTCACTTCGACGGCATGACCGGAACGAAGGTAATACAGCCATATTCTACAATTTTTGCTTGAGGGAACAGCAAAGAGATCCGATGCAGCCCTGTAATAACACGCCATCTGCGGAATATGTTCCTTGGGAACTTCGCTACTGTCGGTTTTAAAGTCAACCACATAGACGGTTTTGGCATCCTCAAAGACAAGGTCGATCACCCCGTTAATAAAAAAATCATTTGCGTTGATGGAAACCAGGCTGCGGAATGGAAATTCGCTCTTTCGGCTTTCCGATTGGCTTGCTATGATTCCCAGCGGCGAACGGATAAAACGCTGCGCAAGTTCGTTTCCAGCATTAAGAAAGGTTTGGGCTTCCTTGGGTGTCAAGAACCCTGCCAATTTTGGCGGAATAGCGGCCTTCTTGTTATCCAGAAGCGCCCCGACGCATATATGGGCGATGGTCCCAAAGCTTCCCTGATTGAATTTTTCGCTGTCATCCCCGTGCTTCTTCGCATAACGATCAAGTAGCTTTTCAACCGTGTCAAAAACGTCCGAGGCATCAGCACCGGAATACCCGTTGTCTACGGTATAGTATACCAACTGTATTTCGTCTGCGGTAAAACCCAGAATTGCTTCCGGGGGCAGGGAAGTCGGGGAAAAATGTTTTTTGTTAATCGCAGGTGTTTTTAGAACATTTGCATTGCCGTAATATGGGTTTGCAAGTTCAAGAAAAGCATTCAAGCCTTTCCAGTCGTTTGAAAAGAAGGAAGCACGAGCTTCGGCATGGCGGATATACTGTTCGGTGTATGCCGGGATCTTCTCGACAGCAAAAAATGAAGGGAAGGTATTCGTTAAGGCTCCAAGTCCTTCCCCTGGGATATGTGCGCCAAATGCAGGCAGGCATAATCCAAAAAAGGTATCGTCGTCAATAATTGTGTCGCCCTCTATACAATTTTTTTCAGTTGACTTCTCGATTTGTGTGCAAATATACTGCTTGAGTAGCAAGGAAAAATCCTTGGGGGAATCGTTAGGGTTTTCATCATTACCGATATCAAGGCATCCTGAAAGGTAAAGCTCCTTTTCCGCACGGGTCATGCCCACGTACAAGAGGCGGCGCAATTCCGCCACCCTTTTTCTTTTTTCGCTGGCAAGCGAACGTTCCCAAAAATAATTGTGCTTAATGTCACTAATGTTTTCATGTTCCGTTGGGAAGGGGGGATTAAGCGTAAGGCCGAACTCCGTTTCAAAAACATCATCGCTAACATCATTTCTGCCTCTTTTGTTGCAGCAGCAAAGGAACACCACCGGGAATTCAAGCCCCTTGCTCTTATGTATCGTCATAAGGCGTATCGCCCCCTGGCGTTCAAGTGGTATTTCAACGTCGTTTAAGCGTTCACCTGATTTGTCCAGGCTTTGGATATCATCTGTAAATGCGGCAAGTCCTTGGCTTGCCTCATCGGCCTTCACCGCCATGTGGAAAAGGTAATCGTACATTTCGCGGACTGCGGTTGTCTGGGGGTTCCATTCGGTTTCGTAACGGTAGCCTTCCCCAAACCACAGTTCACTTACCAACGAACTTATATTTTCCCTGCACGCCAGCTCGATCATTTTTTGATATATACGCTGTCCCTTACGGTATCTTTCCTTATCCTCATCCCCAAGCTTGGAAATCGTCCCATCGTCGAATGGGCAGGGAATACCCTGTTCCCCATCAAGAGGCTGCTCGTCGATGACGGCAAGGCAGGCCGTAAGCCCAGGCATGGAAAGGCCGGCAAAAGGTGAACGCAACATCTGCGCATAAGCGGCCCTGTCCGTAGGATATGCGACAAGCCTAAGAACGGACATTAAATCGTTTACTGGGCCGCCGTAAAAAAAGCCGTTCAAGTCCTCGCTGGTATACGGAATATTAAGGAGCATAAGATGCTTTTCAAAATAGCGCTGGGGACTTCGGCTGCGGAACAGGATCGCAATATCGCCCGGCAGGTATTTTTGTTTGCCCGCCCCGTCTTTTTCGTCCAGCAATGCCCTGATTTTTTCCGCAATATAACGTGCCTCGTTTTCAACAGGAGATAAGTGCTCCAATTCCTCATCTAGCGAACTCTGCTCGTCCAATATGCAAAGTGTTAATTTCCCCCCAGTTTCTTTGGCGGCCTTTAGCGAAGTGTACGATGCCTCAAAAGGGGGCAGGTTGGGTGAATCTGGGGCAAACACGGCAGGGTGTCCCCCAACTTTTGAGCTTTTTCCTTCTGGATCAAATTCGTGCCCGCCAAAAATTGTATTAAATGCACCAATTAACAATGAGTCGGAACGGTAGTTGGTTTTTAAGGGTAGTTCCATGCTGCCAAGTTCGTTTTTTAGTTTTCGGAACACCGAAACATCGGCACCACGAAAGCGGTAAATGGATTGTTTTTCATCCCCCACAAAAAACAGCTTCTCTGGGGACAGGTCTTTTGCGGCCGGCACGGAATTGCTGGAAACATCCAGTTTTTCCGCAAGGAAAAAGAGCAGGTCTTTTTGCAGTTCATTGTTGTCCTGGAACTCGTCAATCATTATTGCCCTGAAAGTTTCCTTCTCGCTCTGGCGTATGTCGTGCTGTTCCAAAAGGATTGCCTTGGCAAGACGGGCAACATCGCTAAACGTTAAAATCCCCTCGGTTCTTTTGCGGCTTATATAGCGATCTTGGAGTTCCGACAAAAGCATTAACACCGAATATATAAGCCCAGCCTGTAAACAGAACACTACCAAGGCAAAAAGTTCACCGTATAGAGGGGCGAATTCCTTTACCATTTCTTTTGCTGGGTTATTTCTTGGCGAGCCTTTTCGCATGTCAAGTTTTTTTAGGGACAAAAGGAATGTAAAAATATTCAGCATTGTCTTGTGCAAGGGCTGGGATTCGGCCCAATCGATTGCGGAATTATGTGGGGTGTCTAGCAGTTGCTCAAAAAAGACATTAAGCTCTTTTTCGCTGGGGAAAACAACAAGGCCATCATTGAATTGCTTAAGAAGTGGGGCAAGATCAATATGGTATTTCTCGTTTCCCTGGTACACGCCGGTAAGTTCATTCAGTTTGTCCTGGATTATCCTGCTTTGTTTTTTCCATTCCTCGCATATAATGGCAAACTGGGCTTTAATATTAATTTTGGGATCGAATGGAAAGCTATCGATATAGGTATAATTGAACAATGCCGCAGCGAAAATGTGTTTTGCAATGCGGATTGGGCTTTTTTGGACATAAAGCCGTTCCATTGCCGGATGCTCACGCTTGGCTATTAAAAAGGGCAGGGATTCATCAAGGGCAAGCTGGTGGCAGCGATCTTCATCTATGCTAAAATCTGGGCTTATGCCGTAGCGGTTTGCAGCCTGTTTGACGATCGACGCGCAGTATGAATCGAGGGTCTGTATTCTCGCCGAAGCAAAATCTTTCAAGGCCTGCCTTGCAAGGTTTCCTTTCTCGCCAGTATCCTCCCTGGCTTTTTCGGCTAGTTCACTATGAATACGCCGGTACATTTGCGCAGCGGCCTTTTTGGTAAAGGTAAGGGTAAGAATTTCTGGCACACGAATTTTCTTCTCGGTAACCAGCCAGGAATAGCGGCTGGCAAGAACCATGGTTTTCCCAGATCCTGCACCAGCGGCAACAACCGTATTTTCTGTACAATAGACTGCATTTTGCTGTTCACTATTTAAAACTGGTTTTTTGTCAGGCTCCATGTTATTATTTCCTTATTTGATTTTATAGAGTATGCGACACACCTTGTTATATATGCAGCCTTGGCATTGCTCCGAATATGGCGGGGAAAAAGGAAAAGCGCCGTACGAAACTTCTTTTGCAAAGCGTTTAGTTTTATCATCAAATTCGCTCATGATATTCATGAAAACATCAGCTGTGCGTGTAACACAATCCTCGGCCTTTTTGGGGATGTTTCCACGGCTTAACACGTTCTGTATTGCCCCAAACCAAACCTCTGCCTTGGCATCCCTAATGCTAAAAAAAAGTGTGCTATGCACTTCTTGTTTAAGGGCGGCTTCGGCAAGACGTAGATAGGCAGGAATCTGAAAGTCGCTAAGGCCTTCCCCTGTAAAGCAGCCAGAAAGTTTCGGCATTCTGGTCGCCTTGAAGTCCACTATGGCCAGGGAGCCTTTTAAGGGAGAATCCTCCCGGGAATCCCCAAGGATACAGTCAATTTTTCCGTTTAGGCAATAAGAATCAGTTTCTAGGAAATAGTGCGGTTCACTTGCGACAACATGGTACCCCGCAAAAAAAGAAATAAATTCGGCAAGGAATTTTTCCAGCCGTATGTAAAACAGCCTTTTTTCAGCCCGCAAAAGACGTGCGGTAAGCATACTCATTTCCGTCCTGACGCTACCAGGCAGACGGGGGAAATGCTCAAAAACCATTTCGATTTTCTCCGAAAGCAGCCTGCTGTAAGATTTGGGTAACTCTGCCCGTGGCTTTTTGTCGGTGCCTGAATTCAGCGGCATGCTAATTGACTCGCCTGTCTTGATAAAGTCGCCCAGGAAAAGATTCAAAACCGCATGGTACACCAAACCGCTTATATTGTCCGCCATAAGCCCAGTTTCTATTTCAAGGTTTTCAAGTTGCAACACTCTTGCAAAAACCCACTTTAGCGGACACTGAAAGTACGGGTCAAGCGAAGATGGGGAAATGCTTAACTGTTTTCCGTCTTTGCAAAAGCGTTTGCGAATTAATGTCGATAATGGATGGTCAAAGGGGTAATCGTTGTCTAAAGTGCTGGTGCCAAGCGATACATTTTTCCTTCCTTTCCAAGCATCAAAACCTTGTTCCTGGTTTGCATGGATGGCTGTTGCATACGGCAGCTCCAGTTCATGCCCCCCCCCCCTGGATTCATGGGTATACAGGGAAGTATAAAACCTGCTTTCCGCCAAATACAAATCCTCGACAAATTTTTCTTTGTGTTTCAGGGTTTCGCCAAAACGCTGCATGGGTTTTAGGGCTGCATTAAGGGCATTGTGGGGAATGGCATATCCCGTAAAAGTCTGTTCCGAACAGAAAAAGGCGGCTGGCAGCCTGGAGTTAAATTGGTGCAACTTGATAAACGCAAGCGATGCATCGTTGTCGCTTATTCCAAGCTTTTTCCGCCTGCTTCCAGAAAGGAACGCAAGCGGTGAAAATACCGCCTGAAGATTGTCCTGGCTTGCGCCAAGAATAATATGGCAGTCGAAGGGTGCAGGGGCGGCGGTACGGTAAGGAAGGATTGCAACCCCAGAAGTGGACTGCTGGGCAAGATAGCGAACTTCATCCAAGTATCCCGTAAAAAAGGTGTAGGGATCGGGAATACGCACATTGGGAAACGATTCCTCTATTTCGACAAGGTACATCAGTTCGGAAATACATCGGGAAAGGACAAGATCCGTCTCCTCCAGGCAGTTTTCCATGTCAAAAAAATATTCGCGAAAAATGAAATAGTTTTTCCTGACTTCGGCAAACGATTCCGCATGACGCATGGCATTTGTTCGCTGCCTTAGCTCCCTAAAAAAAGTTCGGGTTCCAGGTTTCAAACCGCCGAAAGGCTGCGAAAAGGCATCTTCCCAAACGTTTACCTTGGCTTGCTTTCCTTCGTCTTCCTCCACCCATGAAGTTATGCAATTGTTTTTTATGCCAAAGTCAATAAGCCCCTGAATTGCCTGCTCATCCTTCCAAGGAAGACGGCGGTTCAGCAACAAGGCCGTTAGCGAGGAAAAAGAAAAATCCGCCGAGGCACAGCCCGCAATGGCCTTAAAAAACTGTCCTGCATGATATTCGGCCAGGGGTTTGCCAGTCTGTCTGATATACGGGATGTTTCGGTTTTCAAATTCCCGAAAAAGATACGGCCCGTAGGTTTCCGTGTCGGGAATGCTTACCGATATGGAATCCCAAGGGACATTCTTGTTTCCGTGCAGAGCCAAAATGTACAGGGTTGCCTCGGTTATCTCGCTACGGGAATTGGTGTAAAAGAAAACATCATGGTTTTGCCGTCCCGTTCCGCCTGCATCCGTTTGAACGATTGTTACATGTCCGCTTGCCTCAAGCAGTTCCCTGTATTCCTCAAAGTCCAAAAGCGATTCCGAAAAAAATATGAAACATTTTTTTCCCGTGTCATCGAAGGGGGGCGTTTCCCAGGCAGGCTCGAAAAGGTCATGGCGTTCCAGAAATTGCGTATAACGAGATGCCAGACGAAAAAGGTCGAGATCCTCAGCAGATAGCCTCCCAGCCGCCTGCGATGCCACATCCCCCTGGATTTCAGCGATGGGCAGGCCGGTGGTTTGCCTGAACCAAAGAGCAAGGTGGGGCAGGATTCCCGTAAGCCAGTTTGCGAAGGAATCTGCCTGTTGTGCCCACTTGGTTTGAATCAGCGCGTGAAAAACAGTGTCCTCGTTTTTGGCGCAAAGATCAGCATTATCCCGTATCAACATGCCGACAAACATTTTCCTTAACACCGATGGTATGCTCTGCTTGTCCTGAACCTTTGATCGAACCGAGTTCTGTTTGAATGTATCCCATGCCATGAATCTTTCCATGGCAACCGTGCCGCCATGGCGCAGGACAAGAAGCCGATCCACCCAGCGAGAAACCGCTATGTCGGTAGGAAAAACAAAAACCGAGGAAGGGTCGTCAATGTTTTCCAAAAGGATGGATTCGACTAGATTCATGTTTAGTATAGCATAGCTTGTTTGCAAGGGGTTTGACAAGTAATCGAGCGGCGCATGGCGGTGGATTTCGTCCACTGTCTACGCTATCTGGCCAGCGGACACAAGGACGGCCATTGGATGTCATAGCTATGCTAGATGTGGTGTGATGGAGCTAGCCACCACACCAGACGACTCCAGTGACAGACCGTTGCCCCGTTACGCCTCCTGCTTGCTTTTTATCTCATTGCATATATCTTCGAGAGTTAGATTATCAAGCCATGAGTGCCGTTCCTTTGTGTAATCGCCATACCCAGAATCAAATTGGCGCATAAATTCGATCATCCCAATTGGGCCAAGGGATTTTATCCTGAGTTTGGTCATCATTTGGCCTGTTTAGACAGCAACAATCCATAATGAACGAACCCCAATGGAGCTACGCCCCTAATCATAGACGAATACGACAAACCCATGCTCAACACCATCGACCAGCCAGAAATCCACAGGGAAACAAGGGGGAACTGAAAGGGTTTTACGGCGTGTTAAAGTCGTGCGACAGGCACCTCAAGCTGGTTTTCCTGACCGGCGTTACCAAGTTCTCCCACGTAAGCGTGTTTTCGGACTTGAACCACCTGAGCGACCTGACCCTTGATTCCCGATATGCGGATATCTGCGGCATAACGCAGGAGGAACTGGAAACCGGGTTTGCACCGGAGATAGATGCCGTTTTGGAAAAGACCGGAAACCATTTTTCCCCAGTAATCCATTGGCGGCGGCTTTGCAAGAGGGATATATGAAAATTGATTTCCGTGCCTTAACAGTAGGGCGCTTGACAAAAAAAAACGCCACGCTATGCTTGTAGTGTCAAGCATGACCAGGGGGCAGACCATGAGCGCATTACCGAAAGAAGAACGCCATTTCACCTACGCCGATTACAAGGGCTGGGAACTTAAGGATGGGGAACGCTACGAGCTTATCTATGGAGTGGCCTATGCCATGGCCGCACCGAACGCCTATCACCAGTCGATACTTGGAGAAATGTTCAGGCACATGGCAAACTACCTTGATGGAAAACCATGCAAGGTTTATCCCGCACCCTATGACGTAAGGCTGTTTTACGAGGAAGACGAACGTGACGACACGGTCGTCCAACCGGACATATCGATTGTATGTGACCCCGAAAAGCGCGGGAGTGAGGGTTGCCGTGGTGCCCCCGATTTCGTGGTGGAAATACTGTCCCCAGGCAACACCGCCATAGAGATGGCGGAAAAGTTCGAGCTATACCGTGACTCTGGTGTAAGGGAATACTGGGTGGTGAATCCCAAGCAAAAAAATCTGAGAACCTATCTCTTTGTCGATGGAGAAATCCAAACCCATTTATACACCACAACCGACACGGCCAAGGCCGCTATCTTCCCCGACCTCGCCGTAGATCTCGGCCCGGTTTTCGCTGAGTAGGGGTAAGCACCAAAACAGCCGCCATTCCGCCTCGATTTTCCGCTCGGACGAAGGGCGGAAAGGAAGTTGCTTTGATCCTCGGTTAATGGCAACAAGGGGTTGGTGGTATCTCAACACCGATGGTATGGTATGCTTTGCTTGTCATGAACCCTGGATTTAACCGAGTTCTGCTTGAATCTATCCCATGCCATGAATCTTTCCATGGCAACCGTGCCGCCACAGCGCAAGACAAGAAGCCGATCCACCCAGCGAGAAACCGCTATGTCGGCAGGAAAAACAAAAACCGAGGAAGGGTCGTCAATGTTTTCCAAAAGAATGGATTCGACTAGATTCATGTTTAGTATAGCATAGCTTGTTTGCAAGGGGTTCGACAAGTGGGGGGAAACATCTGTCGGACTTTTCAATTTGCAAAGACGGCTTCAAGAATATGTACAGCAGTGCGTTTTGTTCTCAACCGTTACCCTGCCGCGCTGGACGGGCAATATGTGCCTGATTTTCCTGTATGTCCTCTCGTTTATTTCCATGCTTCAAGCTTGACAGCTTCTCTCAGGTTTTCATAGTGGGAACACGCCCTAGTAAAAAAATAAGTCAAAAATACGATACCCAAATAATAACTATTTTTTTTTCTTTCCGTGAATCTTCAACAACGATTTTAGTATACCCAGTACCTCATCCTGTGTTTCCGGATCAAACTGTTTGAAAATCTCTGTTACATAGTCAAGCCGGGCATCGGGTGGTGGTATCGAAAAGATATCGCCGACCCCTGTCCTAATCCAGTCTTGGCTTACGCCGAACTCGGACGATATAAGTTTCAGATATCTTTCCTTACACTCGATAGCCCCGTTCTCAATCTCGCAATACATGCTCTGGCTTATATTTATACGCCGAGAGAATTCCCTTTGAGACAGCTTCAGGGTACTTCGTACCTCTCGAACTCGGTCGGCAATGCTGGTCATTTACCCGATTTTACCGGAAAAAAGGGTGGTTTGCAATCAAAAACAGTTGACTAGTCCTTTAGATCGATATACTATCATATAATAGACCTCATATCAATAAGAAGGAGCATTTGCAATGGTTAATAAATTGGAGGAATTGGGGCAGATTTACGATGAATTGGACGAAAAAGGGAAAGAGGAAATGGTTTCGATTCTTGAGGAGCGTTTGGAAAAAATCGAAAGCGACCAATCAAGTGAGGCCATTCTCGATTTAAAAATGGCTCTTGTGTGAGGGTAAAACAAACTTTGACGGGGAGAGGGAAAATGACGGGACAGGATTTGGAATCCGTATCGGGTAAAGGAAGTTGAGTTTATACGGGGCAAAACTGTCAGTTTTCAAATTTACTGAAAGATGGAAAAATTTATCGTTTTGGGATGGTTATCAGATGGACAGGGTTACTCGTGAAAAGGAATGGTACAATAATTATTTGGGGAGCAATGCTCGTGCCGCAATGAAAAAATATGGGGCAACACATGCAGTAAGAAGAGAATATTCTAAAAAACTTCTTCATCAAAAGCTGGATCATAACACTGTTTTTTTGGATTATGGTTGCGGCAACGGACATACCTTATTGGAAGTTTCCTCAATAATAAAAAAAGGCATAGGTATAGATATATCAGAAGCCTATATTGAAGAAGCAAAATCAACGGCTCAAAATAAAGGTATTGCAAATGTTGAATTCTTTGTAATGGATGCAATAAATACAACATTTAAAAATGGAACTTTTGACATAGTGCGTGGAGCGGCTATACTGCACCATTTGGATTTGATGTCGAGCCTAAATGAAATAAAAAGGATTCTAAAGGAAGATGGGTGCGGTTTTTTTATTGAGCCGCTTGGTACAAATCCCATAATATCATTGTATCGAAAAATGACACCTAAAGCAAGAACGCTTGATGAACAACCATTGCGGAATAAAGATATAAAATTGATAAAAAAAGTATTCCCAAATGTGCAAATAAAGTATTTTGCATTTTTTACTATACTTGCAACGCCATTACGAAAACATAAATATTTTTTAAAAATGTTAGCAATATTATATTTTCTAGATAAGATACTATTAAGCAAATGGAGCCCGTTTAAATTCTTAGCATGGATGAGTGTATTGGAATTGAAGAAATGAAGCTTCGCAGGGTAATAAGCCACAATATTTTCACAAAGGTGTGTGTGCTGGTATGAAATACATGTTCGCATTATTACTCCTGTTTAGTGCAGGCCTTGGGTTACAGGCCGAAGTGCCACATGATGAAACGATTCCAGAAGCGGGCAAAGCCATCCCGCCTTTCAACCAAGGTTGGGACGAGCCAATATCCAGGGGAGTTAGCGAAACCGTCACGGCCGGGCTTTGGGCGGCTGGATATATAACTTTAAAAAATCTCATTGTCATGTCCTACAACAGGTTCATTTGGGGAGCATGGTGGGGGTTCCCTACTGCCAGCACAATTCGGCGCAACTTTACCCAGCCGTGGAAGTGGGAGCATAGAGACGGCTTTTTGGTAAACCACATAGGGCATCCGATACAGGGCTGGATTTACTTTAGTTCGGGACGAACTCTCGGGTTTGGGTTTTACGAATCGATATTCTTCAGCACGTTTGGCAGTTTTACCTGGGAAGTTTTTGGCGAGGGATTGGGTGCTGCCTTGAACGATTTTATAGTCACGCCTCTCGCCGGTGCTTCACTTGGGGAAATGATGCACCGGCTGTACATGCAGGCCCACGCCGCCGGAGCCCCAGCATTCCTGTCAGCTTTTCTGAACCCTTCCGCCGGCATCCACAGGCTTATCACCAGATGGGAACCGCCCATCGTGGAACCCAATTTTTACGAGATCCGCACCTACGTAGCGGCCAGCTTGAGTGACACCACCTATTCCGTTTCCAGCCACTCCACCGAGGAAGGCAGCAGGGAATTGTTTTCCCACATGGGGCCATTTCTTGACGTGGGCTTTAGGATTGTCTACGGAGATCCCTTTGTGCAGAATACTTGGATACCTTTTAGGCATTTTGAGTTTAACACATCTTTTGGTTCGGACTTTTCGAATTATATAGATTTTCGCCTTTTTTCCTCCGGTTTTCTGTTTTCATTTTCGCCCCTGCATACGGCAACACAGGCACTAAGCCACGGGCTTTCGCTGCACTATGATTTTGCATCGCTGGGTGAGATTAGCCTTTTCGATTCCACGATCAACATGTACAGCAACGCCCTGGGCTGGACGGTGAACTATCGGCACCTGTTCCCACAAAACATAAGCTGGAGATCCAGAACCCACGCCGGCATTATATTTTTTGGAGTTTCCAACTATTACAGCCCATCGGAAGATGGACGAACCGTGGCGAAAAACTACGGTTACGGCATCACCCTTAGACACCTTTCCAGTCTGGAATTCGGCAGACGCAGCAGGATTGATGTTAATTCGTTTTTATATTTTTTATGGAGCTACCCTGATTTAGTCGCCATTTCGCAAGGATTTGTCTGGTGGCAATTTCATGACATAAATTTTTCGTTTATGGTTTCGCCTCGTATATCCTTTGGCACCTCTTTTTCCATAGCCACGGAACGCGGAACCTTCGCCGGCTTCCCAGACACCCGAAAAAGCCACTGGGCTGTAAGGACTTTTGTAGCATGGCACGGGCGGAGCATAAGGGGAGGCAGGTTTTAGGACTGGCTTATGCCAGGCAGAACAACATGAATACTTATTTACATCGCCCACGTATAGCCGAGAAAGTAAGCGGCTAGCGTGGAGTTTACTTGCGGAACTTGTTCCGCCCAAATTACGGCCTCCCTAAACGCCTCTCAACAGTTCCCGTGGCCTTGAACCCTGGGCTGGGCCTACCACGCCTTGGTGTTCCATTATTTCCACCAAGCGAGCGGCACGGTTGTAACCTATCTTCAAGCGGCGTTGGATGTAACTGGCACTGGCCTTTCCCTGCTGCATGACAATCTCCAAGGCTTTCTCGTACAGGGGATCATCACCCTCGGAAAGAAACGCAGGATCCGATCCCTCTTCATCGTCGTCAAAGAAAATCTCGTCGTCGATATAGTCAGGCTCGCCAAGCGTCTTGACGTGGGCCACCACAGCCTCGACTTCATCCTCGGAGACGAAGGCTCCCTGCATACGGGTTGGGAAGGGATCGACAACCCCGGCATAGAGCATATCGCCCTTGCCCAGCAGCTTTTCCGCACCCACCATGTCTATGATGATACGGCTGTCCATTTTGCTTGCAACCATAAAGG